>Ga0268299_1001155_pt1 | contig 53974 bp, 48 predicted proteins | sample NOBtaG_FD_193484 | JGI IMG/M metagenome (GOLD analysis project Ga0268299, IMG submission 193484) | Activated sludge microbial communities from bioreactor in Nijmegen, Gelderland, Netherland - NOB reactor | ecosystem: Engineered > Bioreactor > Aerobic > Activated sludge | place: Netherlands... | reverse complement strand
GACCACCACCTTGCACGCCTTGCTCAACCCACACCCCAACGCTCTGCGACGCTTGGCAAACCCCAGACGAAAAAGACGGCCGCACATATGCTACCCCGTGAGACACTAGTTTAACGCGTATGGGGGCGACCCCCGGGTGTGGGATATCCTGACTGCGATGCGCGGTTTCTATCCGCGCCCCCGCACGAGGGGCGACCAGCGACGGCGCCGCCTTGTCGCGGCCGAGCAGCACGTTTCTATCCGCGCCCCCGCACGAGGGGCGACAACTCCCCCTTTCCCCCATCAAAGCCCTTAGGGTTTCTATCCGCGCCCCCGCACGAGGGGCGACCTGAGGTTGCCGCCGCTCTCGCGCGCGTCGCGGTTTCTATCCGCGCCCCCGCACGAGGGGCGACAAAGAGGGCCACGCGCGAAGCGCGTAAGGAGGAGTTTCTATCCGCGCCCCCGCACGAGGGGCGACCGTCGCCGTCGTCGTGCCGGGCACGGCGAACACGTTTCTATCCGCGCCCCCGCACGAGGGGCGACGCCCAGGGCTGCGAGGCCTACCGCCGTGATGACGTTTCTATCCGCGCCCCCGCACGAGGGGCGACTTGAGGCGCCCCTTCTTGCCTCCGTCTCGTGAGAGTTTCTATCCGCGCCCCCGCACGAGGGGCGACGGTTGCCATTTCGCCGAAGGGTTATACTGGGCGAGTTTCTATCCGCGCCCCCGCACGAGGGGCGACTGGCAATGCTTATCTGGTACGTCGCAACATTGCGGTTTCTATCCGCGCCCCCGCACGAGGGGCGACGTGATCGCATGGGCAAACGAAATCGAGGAAATGGTTTCTATCCGCGCCCCCGCACGAGGGGCGACAAGGACCCGCGCAAGGTGTGGGGCCTGTCAGCGCAGTTTCTATCCGCGCCCCCGCACGAGGGGCGACAAGCCGACGCGCAGCGGATGCGCGATTCCTTCTTAGTTTCTATCCGCGCCCCCGCACGAGGGGCGACCAGCATCGCGCCGGCCATGCCGAGCCCGTGGGAGTTTCTATCCGCGCCCCCGCACGAGGGGCGACCGGGAGCCCGTCATCGTGTGGGGCGGTCGCCGTCGTTTCTATCCGCGCCCCCGCACGAGGGGCGACATGCCGAGCGACGATCCGGCACCGCCCGACGAAGTTTCTATCCGCGCCCCCGCACGAGGGGCGACAACCCGGTTTTTTTGACCGCTAAGGCATGGTCTAGTTTCTATCCGCGCCCCCGCACGAGGGGCGACGATAGACGGGCTGATTCCACAGGTCGCAGAGACCGTTTCTATCCGCGCCCCCGCACGAGGGGCGACGACAGGCCGGCCAGCGTCAGGGCGCGTGTCGCGGTGTTTCTATCCGCGCCCCCGCACGAGGGGCGACTTTCGTCTGCGGCGGCGATGAGGCCGCGAGCCGAGTTTCTATCCGCGCCCCCGCACGAGGGGCGACCAGTGACGGCACCAACCCGCCGACGTTTGCCGCCGTTTCTATCCGCGCCCCCGCACGAGGGGCGACGCGCGGTCTCGCGTCGTTCATTGGCGGGCTCGCCGTTTCTATCCGCGCCCCCGCACGAGGGGCGACCTGGTGTCCCGCGGCAAGCCCGGCCGCCCCGGAGAGTTTCTATCCGCGCCCCCGCACGAGGGGCGACGAGGACCTGCGCCAGCTTCCGCCGGACCTGACGGTTTCTATCCGCGCCCCCGCACGAGGGGCGACAGCTTCCTTTTTCGATATACCTGAAGATAGTATTAGGGTTTCTATCCGCGCCCCCGCACGAGGGGCGACTTGCCGCGGCCAACACCGATCAGGACGCACGGCTGTTTCTATCCGCGCCCCCGCACGAGGGGCGACCTCCTGCTCATTCACGACGCCAGCATTGGGCTGGCGTTTCTATCCGCGCCCCCGCACGAGGGGCGACTTGCTGTCATGCCGCTGAATACGGGCGCAAGCGCGGTTTCTATCCGCGCCCCCGCACGAGGGGCGACAACGCCCGTGCCAGCGCTCGAGCCGGCCGCCGTGTTTCTATCCGCGCCCCCGCACGAGGGGCGACTTGCTGGCCGCTGCCATCGTGGCATACCAGTCGGTTTCTATCCGCGCCCCCGCACGAGGGGCGACACCAAGCCGAGGCGCGACACCGCGAACTGATGGGGTTTCTATCCGCGCCCCCGCACGAGGGGCGACCAAGAAGGACAGCGGCGGCACCGCGGCGGCAAAGTTTCTATCCGCGCCCCCGCACGAGGGGCGACAAGTTCACCCGGCTCATGGAGGGCCGATATGCCGTTTCTATCCGCGCCCCCGCACGAGGGGCGACCTTAACCAAATGGCTAACCATTCAGGCAAAAAAGTTTCTATCCGCGCCCCCGCACGAGGGGCGACTTCGTCGGCCAGTCGAGCGGCCAGACCTCCTACGTTTCTATCCGCGCCCCCGCACGAGGGGCGACAACAGCGGCGACAGGCGCAGCAAGAGCGAGCCCGTTTCTATCCGCGCCCCCGCACGAGGGGCGACCAGCGTGGTGACCATGCGGCTGCCGGACTTGCCGTTTCTATCCGCGCCCCCGCACGAGGGGTGACCGGGCATCCTCCCCGTGGCCTGCATCCGGAGCATGTTTCTATCCGCGCCCCCGCACGAGGGGCGACTTGGCCACTGCCGCCTTCGGGAGTTGCAGGCCGGGTTTCTATCCGCGCCCCCGCACGAGGGGCGACGCCGTCCTGCGGCGTCGCCGTGCTGGCAGCCGTGTTTCTATCCGCGCCCCCGCACGAGGGGCGACTCTCGGTCTCGGCCGCATCGGCAAGCCCCTGGCGGTTTCTATCCGCGCCCCCGCACGAGGGGCGACCGTTGGCGATCTTCGCTTCCTCGATCGTCCGCTGGTTTCTATCCGCGCCCCCGCACGAGGGGCGACCTGGGAGACCCGCGGCGAGGCCCCGCCGTGGGAGTTTCTATCCGCGCCCCCGCACGAGGGGCGACGCGCCGCCGACGCCACCATCTGCACGTTGCCGTTGTTTCTATCCGCGCCCCCGCACGAGGGGCGACTGCCCAGCAGGGTCTGCGAGGCGGCCAGCGCGGCGTTTCTATCCGCGCCCCCGCACGAGGGGCGACGGCCAGCAGATCGCCCGCGGCATTGAAGCCGAGGCCGTTTCTATCCGCGCCCCCGCACGAGGGGCGACTCGCGCCAGGCATCGTAGGTGATCCACTGCAGGGGTTTCTATCCGCGCCCCCGCACGAGGGGCGACATTGTCACCAATAAAGACCGAACCCGGAACCGAGTTTCTATCCGCGCCCCCGCACGAGGGGCGACTGCCGCCCGAACTCCTCCGCAAGGGACGCTTCGACGTTTCTATCCGCGCCCCCGCACGAGGGGCGACGGGCGCGCCGCGCGACGTCCGAGGGGATCGCCCAGTTTCTATCCGCGCCCCCGCACGAGGGGCGACTAGCCTTTTGCATTATTCTTCATTTTCACACTAGTTTCTATCCGCGCCCCCGCACGAGGGGCGACTACTGGGAAGGCTGGAAGAAAGGCACCGTCTCTGGTGTTTCTATCCGCGCCCCCGCACGAGGGGCGACGGGTTTCCTCCACTCGCCGGCCCATACTTTCCCGTTTCTATCCGCGCCCCCGCACGAGGGGCGACGCGGCGGTCTCATCACCGCGGGGCGTGCCCTCGCATGTTTCTATCCGCGCCCCCGCACGAGGGGCGACCCTGCGCCCTCGGCGAGGGGTCGCGGAGGATCGAGTTTCTATCCGCGCCCCCGCACGAGGGGCGACGGGACCTAGCGAGCGAATTAAATGCCTAATGGGGTTTCTATCCGCGCCCCCGCACGAGGGGCGACTTCCATGCGTCGGCGCGTGAGAGGGCTCTGATGTCGTTTCTATCCGCGCCCCCGCACGAGGGGCGACACGTCGTCGACGCTGAGATCGTCGCGAGGTCGCTGTTTCTATCCGCGCCCCCGCACGAGGGGCGACGACGCCCGCTGTCGTGAACGTCGCGATCGTCGAGTTTCTATCCGCGCCCCCGCACGAGGGGCGACCGCTTCCCATGACCGACGCCGAGGCGGCAGCGCTGTTTCTATCCGCGCCCCCGCACGAGGGGCGACCGCCCGGATCGAGGCATCCTGCGCCGGGCCTTTGTTTCTATCCGCGCCCCCGCACGAGGGGCGACCCGGGATGACAGCATACGGGATTGGCTGCGAGCTTTGTTTCTATCCGCGCCCCCGCACGAGGGGCGACGTGCCAACATCCGGGATCACGAGGCGGACGCAGTCGTTTCTATCCGCGCCCCCGCACGAGGGGCGACCATCTATCGACTGCGGCATGATGGGCGAGTTGAGGTTTCTATCCGCGCCCCCGCACGAGGGGCGACGTCACAGCGTCATGCGCTTTGCACGCTGGGGTATGTTTCTATCCGCGCCCCCGCACGAGGGGCGACACGCCACGGCCCGCGCCGTGGAGGCCCTGCGATCGTTTCTATCCGCGCCCCCGCACGAGGGGCGACCTCCTCGGGCTCTCCCCTCCTCCAGGAGGCGGAGTTTCTATCCGCGCCCCCGCACGAGGGGCGACACGCCGGGCCCGTAGATGACGGCGAGCAGCGCGGTGTTTCTATCCGCGCCCCCGCACGAGGGGCGACGAGCTCGTAGACCTCGCCGGCGTCGACGTTCGTGTTTCTATCCGCGCCCCCGCACGAGGGGCGACCTCTGCACCGTCGAGGCGGTCGAGGCCGTCATGGTTTCTATCCGCGCCCCCGCACGAGGGGCGACCCTCGACCTGGTGCTCTCCCTGTTCGGCGGGGGGTTTCTATCCGCGCCCCCGCACGAGGGGCGACATGATGGCCAAGATCAACACCGCGATCGTGCGCGGTTTCTATCCGCGCCCCCGCACGAGGGGCGACCGGCGATGGCCCTTACCCGTGGCTTTGCGTCCGCGTTTCTATCCGCGCCCCCGCACGAGGGGCGACGCCTCACTGTTTAGGGCACTGATCTGCCTAGGCAAAGTATGCGCAGCGCGCAGATCCTTTCGGTGAACCCAAATGCAACGCGAGCATCAAGTCGCTCCCCCGGACATTCATCAGCAATTACAATAGGTTAACGGCCAGCGCGAACATTGCACCGATTCTCGTCACGCTTGGCGTTCGCGCTACGTGACGGAGCATTCACACGATCAAGGTGCCATGAAAGTCGGCTGCCGGCTTGGCCCCGACGTGTTCCACCCTTCGCTGCCAGTTGCTGCCAAGGTAGTAGTAACGCAAGCTGTCGCGTTCGGGTGCAATGAGGCCCTCCAGCCGCGCCTTCAACAGCGTCCATTGGGCTGGGTCGACCTCGATCTCGAAGACTGAGAACTGAACACGTTGCCCGAAGTCCTTGCAGCATTTGGCGACACGCCTGAGCCTGCGTGCGCCCCCAGCGTCCGTGGTGTTCACGTCGTATGTCACGAGGACCATCATGGAGGCTACTTCCTGAACCAGGACGGGTATGCATCGAGATCGTTGCGCAGGTGGCGGGCAAGGAGTTGCGCCTGAAGATAGGGAACCAAGCCGAGCGGCGCATTCTCCTCGAGAAAGGGATGCCGACGCTCCTGCTTCTTGCGCTCTTGCCAACCGGCCAGAACGGTCCTGCGGCCGTCGTCGGTAAGAGAAACTGCACCGCCATCGCGAGTCTCGAAGTCCTTGGGTTGCACCTGGCGCCGGTTGACGAGTGACAACGCCAAACGATCCGCAAGCACGGGACGCAGCTCTTCCATGAGATCGAGCGCAAGGCTCGGCCGTCCGGGCCTATCGCGATGCAGGAAGCCTACCGCCGGATCAAGGCCCACCGACTCCGCGGCACTTCGACAGTCGTGCGTAAGTAGCGTATACAGAAACGACAGCAGCGCATTCATCGCATCGCGTGGCGGTCTCCGCGATCGACCTCGGAAGCGCAACTCGTTGTCTGGAACACGAATCAGAAGATCAAAGACACCGAAGTAGAGATTGGCCGCCTCTCCTTCCGCGCCGCGCATCTCATCGATGCACATTCTGGTGAAGCCCACCTGACGCAGGATCCTTGCCAGGCGCTCCGAGGCGGCAGCGATCCGCTCTCCATCTTCCGTCGAGAGCTCTCCGCCATAGTCGCGCAACCCACGCATGAGGACCGCGCGCTGGTTTGAAATCTTTCCAAGAATGAACCCGCGTACGATGTCGTCCGGTGCGTCCGAGATCCGATACTGCGCCCGTCGAAGCAATACGTTGCCGGACACCGGCCCCTCGATGCGGGCCTGGAACCGACCGACGCGATCGAGCAGCACGAGCGTGATGCCGGCTGCCGCACACGCGCCCATGAGCGCCGGTGAGAGATAGATGGCACCGAAGGCGACCACGGAGCCCAACATATGAAGTGGCACGCGTGCGCGTTCGGTACCGTCCACGTCAGCCACCAGATTCTCGCCGTCCTTCCTGAGGCTGGCGCCCTCGGTAGTGACATAGACGGTGTTGAGCAGCTTCTTCATTCCCCGATGTCCGGCTCCAAGAGCAACGTCAACGAACGGCTGCGCCACGAGGCGGCCGACTGGGCAATCGCCTTGGGGCGGCAAAGGTCAAGGAGAGAGCAGGCGCGGCAGCGCGCCGCCTTGTACTCGGTCTTCGGCGTCTGCCGACTGTCGAAGACATCGCGCAGCTGAGCAACCGTTGCCTCGGTCAGCGCGCGCAAATCGGCATCGAAGGCCACCTCGACGCGGCGCTTGGTCTCGCCATAGTAGAGCGCTCCTTTCGGAACGGACTTTCCAGCCATCTCCTCGAGGCAGAGTCCTTGAGCGCACAGCTGCACTTCGTCGGCGCGATGAAGCTTGGGTTTGCCGCGCTTGAACTCCACCGGGTAAGCCACCTCCCCGCCATCAGTCGATCGGAACTCGACGAGGTCGGTGATACCGGCTATGCCAAGCCGCCTCGAAGCGACCGAGAGAGCTGTTTCGCGCCGTATACCTTTGATCTTGCGCGACCCCGGCAAGCTCGAGGCAACATGCAGAACATGGCCTTCGGCCGTAAAGCGGTTCTCGACCCACATCCGTTCGAGATGGATGAGTGCGGCCTGGCGAAGGCAATAGACGGCGTGTTGGAGCGCCGAGATCGGAATCGGCTCAGGTTCCAGTTCGTCGATCTGTGCCACACAGGCACTCCCTCGATTCGGTGGCCCTCAGAGTGGCTCGATGATCTCGACACCCGGGGGTAGTCCACCCTTGTCGACCTCGATGGCATAATCCGAGAAAGCACGCGCCGGCGGATGATTGTCGAGCCGTCTGTCGATCGCGTGAAACGTGTCATCGATCCGGCGGCCGACCCTGACGCGCTCGAACAACGCGTGGGCCGGCGCATTGCCCAATGCATTTCCATGCTTGAACACGACGAGGCGCCGCGACGCCATCTCTCCCCGCGCCGCCGACCGGTCATGCTCGAACATGCTACCCAGCGCTTCGAACAAGAGATCGAGATCAGCCTCGGAGAAGCCCGTACGCTCGGCGAGCTTGGCCGATACAAATCCGTGCGCGCGATAGAGGGCATACGGCACGATATGCTTTCGCCCCATGGTGCGATTCTCGGTGCGCTCGTCGCCGTCGCTGCCCGAGTCTCGCTCCTTCTTCTCTTTCTCGCTCGTTGCCGCCATGCGGGTGATCGAAATCTCTTGCGGCATGATGGGTTCCATCGATTCGGCGAAGGTCAATTGCACTGGACCACGCACTTGGCCACAATTGATTCCGGTCGACATGACTGCACCGAAGGTACGCACGTCGAAGAAATTCTCACACATGAACTGGCGCAACCTCACGGCCTCGTCGTCATTCTGGGGGTTGAGCTTCTGCTCCTTGCCGACCTTGGCGTCGCCGGGTCGCACAGACTTGTAAGCTTGTCGGTGCTTTTCGTTCAGGATCGAACCTTCCGTTACGTAAATATTGAAACCAGCCGCTTCCGCACGAGCGAGCTGCACGTAGTTGCGCACCTTGCGCTTCAGGCTCACGTCCGAGACGAGGCCGCGGTTGGTCTCAGGATCGATACGCGGGAGATTGCCTGCATCGGGATCACCGTTCGGATTACCCTTGGCGACGTCGAACAGCAGGACGAAGTCGTAGCGATTGGCGAGCGTGGTCATTGGTCGGTCTCCCCTTGGTCGAGCGCTTCGGGCTTGCGGAAGAAGTCGCTGCGTTGATGGTAGTAGCCAAGTCCGAACAGCGCCTGCTGCGAGGCATTGAGGAAAGCCGGGAACGGATCGTCAGGAGCGATAGCCTCCATGATCTCCGCGATCGTTCGATCCAGGTTGACTTTCTGGCCGGGCCGGCTCTTTCCGAGCTTCGACAGGTGAGTGGCGGCTCCGCGGCCTAGCGTCGAGAACACCGTACGCGGCTGAGCCGACGCCGCGCCGAAATACTTGTCCTTGATTGTGGCATTGACACCACGCCCGAGTGCCGCCGTCTGGACCCACTCGTAAGTGGCGAACAGCCGCCCGAGCAGGTACCCCTTTTCCCTGTTTTCCGGATCGAGCGACATGGGAGCCTCCTTGTCCATGTGAAAGTTGCGGACCAGAAGGGCCCGAAGCATTGCGACACGTAGCGGGTTGACGTTCTTGTCGGCGCGAAGGCGCATCAGGACCGTCGAGAGAAGCGTTAGCGGGTACTTCGTGCCTGTGAGGATGGCCCGCATCCACTCGCCGGCGAGATTGCTTGGCACGTTCTCGCGTTTGCGAAGGACAGCCGTCTCGACGAGATACATCCAAAGAGGTGGGTACGGATTGCGCGGCGGCGGCTCGATCTGCATGTCGGCGGCGAAGCGTTGATAGTTTGCCGCCAGGCTGCCGAACGTGTCTTCCAGCCAGAAACGCACCGACAGCCGAGCCGCGTTGGGCGCAAGCCCGAGGACATGGAAGCGGACCCCCTCGGCAAGACCAGGATCGAGATCCTCCAAAGGGGTGCCGGTACGGATTCGCTGGAGGATGGCGGCGACCTTCCCAGCCGCAGTGACATCGGCGGCCCTGGAGAGCTGCTGCTCTTCCTCCGTTCCTTGTTCACTGGACCACATTCCCGCGAAGATGCTCTCGGCGGTCTGGGCCAAGTCTGCGTTCGACGCGTCTGCCCAGAAGATGGTCGAGGCATCTCCGATCTGCAGGCGGTTCTTTCGCCCGGCGAGGTAGGTGTTCAAGGCAGCTGCATACTTGAAGGCGGCTGCCTGGGAGATCGGCGCGTTGTCTCCCTGCTCATGGCCGTAGGAGGTGAAGGCGTCGAGATTGAAAGAAACGAGAGAGGCGCCTGCGGTTTGCGCGCCCCAGACGCCCTTGATCGCCGGATGCAAGCGGACGGTCGGACCTCTTTCACCCGTGATCAGGCATGCATTCCCCTCGTCGTCTGAAGCGCTGCCCAGCGTGGCCCAGAGGACCTTCGATGCCGGTCGATCATGAACATAGACATTGAGGCGTCGTTCACTCTCCAATGCGAAGACAACATTCTGATCCTTCATCGCTTCCGCAAACAACGGCGGGACGAAACGATGAGGCGTCCAGCTTTCCAGGAATCTCCGTAGCGCAACGAGCCCGACATCATCGATGTCCTTCAACATTGTAAGGTGACGCTTCACGAAGGCAGCATGCTCTTCCGCTACTCGCTTGCCCGCGCCCGCCGTCACGCCGAGAGCATAGGAAGTCTTGTCCCACAGGAAGTTGGAGGCGATCCCTGCCGTTCGCCTCACGGGCTGAGGAACATGCATGACGCGAGGCGTGGGCCGCTTGCCTTCCAGGTCGCGAACATCCGAGACGGAAGCTACGGTCCCGTCATCGTTGAGACCGATCACCACGCCAATCTTCTCCGCGGAGAAGCCGAACGGCGCCACATCCGGGAGGCGGTCGTACGCACGAGCCAACGACGCGAGGATGCTCATCGCCGAATCTCCGGTGACTGCGGCGACGGCACTTTCAAGACTCCATTCAGGAGTTGGGCACGAAAGAACAGCGACGGACGCCCTGGAGCCGAGTGGTCGATATCCCAGAGCATGTAGCCCAGGTCGCGATCACAATCGATCGCTCGAGGCAGCGGCTGTTGTGTCGACAGAAGCTCGAAGCTGGCAGCGAACTCGCGGGTACCGAGGCAAGGCTGGTGGAAGCACTGCCCGCGCGCCGCACGTCGATTGAATACGTCGAGGTGCTTGCCTTCGTTGTCGCTTGCGTCGGCCCTGGAGGTCAGCTCGAAATGAGCTTCGATCACGTAGGCGACGTCGACGAGCACGGTTGATGAACGCTGCTGGCGATCTTCGTCGACGCGCAGGCCGAGCCCGTTGAGGTCGCCTCGGTTCATGGCAGTCTTGACGACCCGAGCTGGAACCTTGCTACCAACCTCGTTGCGGCGAATAGACTGGAATCGGATTGGCTTCAGCACGTGAATGGTGTCCACCACCCATCGGATCGCCGGTTTCCAGTGGATCGCCTCGAGGATTCCTCTAGCCGCCGACGGTGTCATGACATCGTAGGACACCCTTTCGACTTTCATCTCCGGTCGGCTGAAACACGCATGATTTCCGGAGACCTGCAGACGAACGCCGTAAGTCATCGACTCCCCCCGAGGAAAAAGCGTGGCGGATAGTTTTTCCCTATCCGCCACAATATCACTCAAATGATTGATACCTCCAAGGCGAGATAGTCCGCATCTTCCCAAACCAGACCCACCTCCTTCGAGTACAGGCCATCACTCCGTAGAACCGCGAACTGGTCGTCACGCAGCCGCTCTTGGGCGAATGTTACATGTCCCTGAGCAATCAGCCGGGAGCGCGCGCGAGGCGGCACCTGGACCAGATAGCGCTGAAGCACTCTCGCAAGAACTCCAGTGGGGACAGCCTCGATCGCGAGCCGTTCAACTGCGTCGCGCGCCTCCCTGGCCTGCGCGATGATCACGGGGACCATTCCACTCTCGATCATCTGGAATTTCTCGCCAACAGTACGGTAGGCAAAGTCCGTTTCCGTCGATGAGAAGCGGAAGTCCTCGAGGATTTCCTTCCTGTCGAGGCCACGCTTGCCAACGCGCCAATAGACTTCACCGAAGAACTCCTGCATTGCCTGCGGCGACAGCCAATCGGCATACTTGTGAATGATTCGGCCCATGTCGCCGCTCAAACCTTTGATCTCAGGCGGCGGCGGGTTCTCGGGTGCCGAGAAAACCGTGACAATGCTCGAGTCGATCGATCGATGCCCTTCGCGATTGCAGCGCCCCGCGGCTTGGGCAACTTGATCGAGCCCGGCTTCGGCACGCCAGACCTTGGGAAAGTCCAGATCGACCCCTGCCTCGACAAGCGAGGTGGAGATCAGCCGACACGGCTCTCCTGCCTTCAAGCGTCGTCGCACGGCATCCAGTAGCTCACGGCGATCCGCAGCGTGTTGGCGGGTGCTGAGATGGACGAGGCCTTCCAGTTCAGCCGCCTGCGCCGCGCGATAGAGCGCGAGGGCATGACCGCGCGTGTTGACGATCACCAGTGCCTGCCGTTCAGCTGCCAGGGCTTCGACCAATGCAACGTCATCCATTGGACCGGCGTTGCTGAGACGCACGCGCGTCAGAGCCCGAGCGAGCGCTGGCGGATCAGGGGCAAGCTCGCGGCCATCCAGCGGCAGGCCGACAGCATGATCCTTTGGAAAGCTCCGTTCATTCAGGGCCGGCTGCGTCGCTGTGCAGAGGACGATTGTACAGCCATAGTCATCGACCAAGGCACGCAATGCGGCCATTGCCGGCGCAAGCAGCGGCCGCGGCAGAGTTTGGGCCTCGTCGAGAATAATCACACTTCCGGCGATATGGTGCAGCTTGCGGCAACGCGAAGGCCGTGCCGCGAACAAACTCTCGAAGAGCTGGACGTTGGTGGTGACGACGATTGGCGCTGCCCAGTCCTCCATCGCGAGCTTCAGCTTGTCCCTGCCGCTGGGTCCGTTCCGATTGCCCGACACCAGTGTGTCCGGCTCGATCGCCGAGTGGTGCTCCAGAACGAGCTCATGGCCCAGCACTTGCCGGAAGATCGACGCTGTTTGATCGATGATGGCGGTAAAGGGAATGGCATAGATGATGCGCCGGCGATCATGTGCCGCCGCGTGATCCAGCGCGAAGCCCAGCGAGGCGAGCGTCTTACCACCGCCGGTTGGCACGGTCAGCGTGAAGAAGCCCGGTGCCTCGACGGCGCGAGATTGCACGTGCGCCAGGATATCGGCGCGCGCTTGGTTGACCAATGTGTCGGATCTGGTCAGGCCCGACATGTGACGATCGAACCTCGCTCTCAGATCGCTCAAGACGTCGCGCAGAGCAGGCCAGTCACGATCAACCTGGCGTCCTTCCGTGCGTGCGTAGAATGCTTCCGTGTCCTTGAAGTCGGCATCGACGAGACACGAGAAGATCATCCGTCCCAAGAATGCGAGATGGAAACCGCGATGCCTTGGTTCGTGCCATTTCCGGACGAATACCGGCACCAAGCCTGCGGCATCAGGATTGATCTCCGCGTTCCATGCAGGATCGATCGCGTCGGCCGAAAAGCTCTTCAATCGCTCCGTAAGGGTCGAGCGGGACTCTCCATTGCGATCGGGCAGACCCGCGTGATGACCAGCGATGCAGTAGGCCACGAGTTCGGCGATTGCCTTGTCTCCGCGCCCCGCCAGCTGCATCACGGTGGCAGCTCCCGCAGTGGAATGGTCTACTCGCGCCTTGCTTCCTTCGAGAATGGCCTGGAAGTCGGCCGAATACTTGCCAAGGTCATGCAGGAGACCGGCGAGCGCGGCTGCTCGGCCAATTCCCAGCGACTCGCCATAGCCCCTTGCCAAGCAGGCCGTCGCCTGGAGGTGCTCCCTCAGCTTATGCCAATTCGAGCGATCGGGCTCGGCGGTAGAGTGGGCGAAGAACGTCAAGGTGTCATTACTCTTGGCAGGGAAAGAAGTATCCTCGATCGCCGCGGCGGTTGCACGCAACCCCAACGGGTCTTCTTGTTGAAAACTCTTGCACTCACGAGGTCGGCAATGCCCAGGAAGCGACGAACCGAGATCGCAGTCATCGAGAGCAGCGGTAACGTGTTCGCAGACCTCGGTCTGCCCGAGCCCGAGGAGGAGCTGGCCAAGGCGCAACTGGCCAGTCATATCCGCCGCGCAATCGAGCGCCGACACCTCAGCCAGGCTGCCGCGGCGGCACTCATGGGAATCGATCAGCCCAAGGTGTGGGCGCTGATCAATGGGCGGATCGACAACTTCTCCAGCGAACGGCTGATGAAATTGCTGACGAAGCTCGGGCAGGACGTGGACATTACCGTGCGCGCAAAGGCGCGCGGCCGGTCGCATGGCCGCATTCGTGTACGCGGCGAGGCCGGCGCCGTGCAGGGCTCCTGACGACAGGATCGTATGCGCTCTGGCAGGTCGCTCGATAGAGTCACGCTCGGCCAGTGCCGAGTTGCCGCTGAGTTCGGCTCGATCGGCACGGCTTCGGCCGTTCGTCGCTTGCAGGCACCGTAGAGCCTGCAGCCTCGCCCGGCAGCGTCCCAAGGCTATCAACGACGGGGAATTCGTCCACGAGGCGAGCTCGTGCCGCATAGCAGCGCCGAGCAGAGGCCAGACAGTGGTCATGCTCCGGCGACTCGATAGAATGCTCCTTCCGTAGTTGGCAGCAGGACTCCGGCCGAGGTCACCCTCTGGCGACCCACGGGTCCCGACCAGACAAGGGAGGACAGCATGGATACGGTGACAGCGATCCGGCACGAGGCACCGGCCGGCAGCGGCCCGGAGTTCGACGCGGTCGTCATCGGCGCCGGCGTCGCCGGCCTCTATCAGCTCTACACGTTGCGCCAGCTCGGGCTGCGGGTCCGGGTCTTCGAGACGGGCAGCGCGGTCGGCGGGACCTGGTACTGGAACCGCTATCCGGGGGCGCGCTTCGATTCGGAAAGCTGGACCTACGGCTACTCGTTCTCGAAGGAGCTGCTCGACGAATGGGCGTGGGAGGAGCACTTCTCGGCCCAGCCCCACACCGAGCGCTATCTCAACCACGTCGCCGACAGGTTCGACCTGCGGCGCGATATCCAGCTCGACAGCCGCGTCGAGGCCGCGCACTGGCGCGAGGAGACGCGGAGCTGGGAGCTGGTGCTGGAGAGCGGCGCGCGCCATACGACGCGCTTCCTCGTCACCGCGATCGGCGTGCTCTCGGCGGCGGTGATGCCGAACATCCCCGGCATCGAGAGCTTCACCGGCCAGTCGTGCCATACCCAGCGCTGGCCCAAGGAGGGCATCGATCTCGCCGGTAAGCGAGTCGGCATCATCGGCACCGGCGCGACCGCGGTGCAGACGATCCAGACGATCGCCGGCACGGTCGGGCACCTGACGGTGTTCCAGCGCACGCCGAACTGGTGCTTCCCGCTGAACAACAGCCGGATCACGCCGGAGGAGATGGCCGACATCCGCGCGCGCTATCCGGAGATCCTGGCGCGCTGCCGCGAGACGCCGAGCTGCTACGTCCACGCCCCCGATCCGCGCAAGACGCTCGAGGTGCCGCCGGAGGAGCGCGAGGCGTTCTGGGAGAAGCTCTACCGCACGCCGGGCTTCGGCCAGTGGCAGGGCAATTTCAGCGACATGCTGACCGACCGCGCGGCCAACGCGCTCGCCTCGGAGTTCGCCGCGCGCAAGATCCGCGAGCGGGTCAAGGACCCCGCCATCGCCGAGAAGCTGATCCCCAGGGACCACGGCTTCGGCATGCGCCGGATCCCGCTCGAGCGGGGCTACTACGAGGTCTACAACCAGCCCAACGTCGAGCTGGTCGACGTCAACGAGACGCCGATCGAGCGCGTCACGCCTCGGGGCATCGAGACGTCGGACCGCGAGCGCGAATTCGACGTCATCATCTACGCGACCGGCTTCGATTCCATCAGCGGCGCGTTCGACCGGATCGACATTCGCGGCGTCGAGGGCGTGCGGCTCAAGGAGGTGTGGAAGGACGGCCCGCAGACATATCTGGGCGTGTTCGCGGCCGGGTTCCCCAATCTCCTGATGACGATGGGGCCGCATGCCGGGCTCAGCAACTACACGCGCACGGCGGAGTACAGCGTCGAGTGGGTCACCGGCGTCATCCGGTTCGCGACCGAGCGCGGGCTGACGCGCCTCGAGACGACGCAATCCGCCGTCGACGAATGGACCGCGCATGTCCACGACCTCGGCCAGGGCCAGCTGATGAACGAGGTCGGCTCGTGGATGACGGGCGTCAACCGCAATGTCGAAGGCAAGCAGAAGCCCCGGATCATGCGCTACAGCGGCGGGCACCCGGCCTATCGCGAGCACTGCGACGCGGTCGCCGCGGCGGGCTACCCGAAGCTCGTCTTTTAGGCGCCCGCTCAGTCCGGCTCGATCGGCATCGTGGCGATCGCCTTCCAGGCGATCGGCGCGCCGCATTTCTCCGCCGCGGCCGCGGACGGGAGGGCCGCGTCCCAGTGCGCGGCCAGGAAGCGCCGGCCGGTGACGCTCGCGGCGGCTTCGGAGACCAGCCAGAGCAGCGGCGGCACCATGATCTCCGGCCGCAGCATCTTGCTTCGATCGCTTACCGCCTCGTCCGGGACGATGCGCGTGTCGGTCATGCCGCCGGGGACCAGCACGTTGGCGGTGACGCCGGTGCCGGCGAGGTCCTCCGCCATCACCGCGGTGGCGGCCTCGGCCGCCGCCTTGCTGGCGCCGTAGAGCATGTAGCCCCGGCGCAGCATCGTCCCCAGGCTGGTGGTGACGGTGACGATGCGGCCGCGTCTGGCGCGCAGCATGTGCGGCACCACGGCGCGCGCCAGCATGAGCGGCGCGGTGGCGTTGACGGCGACAAAGCGTTCCCATTGCGCTGGCGTGATCTCCCAGAAGCGCAGCGGGTTGTGGCGCTGGTCGGCGCGGATCGAGCCCTGCCCGATGCCGGCATTGTTGACCAGGATGTCGATGCCGCCGGCCGCGCCCGCCACCGCGGCGACGATGCGGTCGAACGAGGCCGGGTCGGCGAGATCCGATTGCAGGGTCTGCAGCTTTCCCGCGGAGCCGCCGGAGGCGGCAGCGGCGGTAGCCGCCAGCTCGGCGAGCCACGACGCCTCGCGGTCGACCGCCCAGACGTCGATGCTGGCGCCGAGCAGGCCGAGCGCCATGGCGCGGCCGATGCCGCTGGCCGCGCCGGTCACGATCGCGGTGGTGCGCTGGGTGGTCATGGGGGCTTCCTCTCGGGGTGCTTGTCGGGGCGGGCTTCGACCGATGATCGCCGCCCGGTCGCGGCCGGTCCAGGGGTCCCGCCCCATAGGCGTTAAACTAAGACGAATTCTCACCCTGAGGAGCGGCCCACAGGGCCGCGTCTCGATTAGGGCGAAGTAACCTTCGTCCCTTGGTGGGCAAGGGAGGGAGCGCTTCGATACCGCCTTTTCAGCGATCTACTGTGTGCCCCATCCTTCGAGACGGCCGCTGCGCGGCCTCCTCAGGATGAGGACTCGTCTTAGCTTAACGCATATGGGGTCCCGCCCCGCGTAGAGGGCGCGGCAGGGCAAATTGTTCGCTGCCGGCCCCCGGGCGGCGAAACTCTTGCCGCGACGCGCCCGAACTTTGGAAACCTCGAATATTGCTGCCGTGCGCCGGCGAGGGCATTCATCGAGCATCGCAACACCGTGCGCGCCGAGCGACGGGCGGAGGTCGACATGGCGATGTTCAAGGAAGGAATCAATCTCTAGAAGAGCACGTGCGAGGCCTTCGAGGACGAGCACCTGCCCGGCACGGTCGCGCCGTGGACCGGCATCTACGCGTGCCAGGAGTGCAACCACGAGATCGCGTCGAACGAGGGCGATCTCCTGCCGCCGGAGCACCACCATCGCCATCCCGCCCCGGAGGCGATCCGCTGGAAGCTGATCGTCTACGCCGACCAGAGGGCGAAGTAGACGGCTGCGGCGTCGACGCGCGCCGACTTTTCGGTTTCTCCTCCCTAGCGAAGCTGGGGAGGTGCCCCCGAAGGGGGCGGAGGGGTCGAGAGCAACACACGCTTTGCCAGAACGCTCATCTTGGTGACGACGCCGATCGGCGACTCATGCCGAGACCCTTGGCTCATGACCCCTCCGCCCCCTTCGGGGGCACCTCCCCGCGCTGCGCGCAGGGAGGACAGCATGATGCGTGAACTCGGCAGCGTAGGACGCGCCTCTACCGCTCGCGCGTCAGCTCGAGGCCGGGCATCGAGCCGTCCTGGCGCCAGCGGTCGAGCAGCTTCACGAAGGCGATGGGGCCGCGCCAGTACTGGTTGTTGCGGGCGACCCGCATGTCGAGCTGGCCGCCCTCGTTGTTGTAGTAGCCCGGCGTGCACGCCTCGAGGAACGGGCGGCGGCCGATGGCGTACTTCACGATGGTGTCGACCCACGCCTGCTCGGCCTCGGCGGTCGGCTCGAGCGTCCTGATGCCGCGCGCCCGCGCCTCGGCGACGATGAAGGCGATGTGGCGCGCCTTCTCGTCGAGCATGTGCTGGAAGTTCGCGCTCTGGCCGGATTGCCGGGTGGCGACGATGAAGCAGTTGGGGAAGCCGCGCGACAGCAGGCTGTGCAGGGTCGCCGCGCCGTCCTTCCATTTCTCGGCGAGCGACTGGCCGCCGCGGCCGACGATGTCGAAGCCGACATTGTCGATGTAGTCGACGCCGACCTCGAAGCCGGTCGCGTAGATCAGGCAGTCGAGCGCGTACTCGCGGCCGGCGACGACGACGCCGCGCTCGGTGATCTCGTCGACGCCCCTGCCCTTGGTGTCGACCAGCCTGACGTTGGGCCGGTTGAAGGTCGGCAGGTACTCGTCGTGGAAGCACGGCCGCTTGCAGAACTGGTTGTACCAGGGCTTCAGCGCCTCGGCGGTGGCGCGGTCCTCGACCACGGCGTCGATGCGCGCGCGCACCTGCTCCATCTTGGCGTAGTCGGCGAGCTGGATGAGGGCGTCGGGATCCTCGACCGGCGCGCCCGACCGAGCGCGCCGGCGCGCCGCCAGCAGGATGTTGCCGATCAGGTCGGTCCAGCCGTCGTTCACCAGGTCGACGTCGAACTCGCCGCCCGAGATCACGGTGGTGAAATTGTCGATGCGCTCCTTCTGCCAGCCGGCCGGCAGGCTCGCCGCCCACGCCGGGTCGGTCGGCCGGTTGTTGCGCACGTCGACGGACGAGGGCGTGCGCTGGAAGACGTAGAGCGTCCTCGCAGCCTCGCCGAGGTGGGGCACGCACTGCACCGCCGTGGCACCGGTGCCGATGATGCCGACGGTCCTGTCGCGGAGCTTCGTGAGCCCGCCGGTGTTGTCGCCGCCGGTGTAGGCGTAGTCCCAGCGGCTGGTGTGGAAGCTGTGGCCGCGGAAGCGCTCGATGCCCGGCACGCCGGGCAGCTTGGGCCGTCCCAGGGTCGTGCCGCCGGCCAGGATGACGAAGCGCGCGGAAAGGCGGTCGTCGCGGCTGGTGGTCACCGTCCAGCGGTCGGCCGCGTCGTCCCAGCGGACCTCGCCGACCACGGTCTGGAAGAGCGCGCGCGGGTAGAGATCGAAATGCCGGCCGATCCGCCGCGAATGCTCCATCAGCTCGGGCGCGCGGGCATACTTGGTGGTCGGGATGTAGCCCGTCTCCTCGAGCAGCGGCATGTAGATGTAGGCCTCGGTGTCGCACGCCGCGCCGGGATAGCGGTTCCAGTACCACGTGCCGCCGAAGTCGCCGGCCTTGTCGACGATCAGGAAGTCGTCGATTCCGGCCTGCACCAGGCGCGCCGCGGCGAGCAGCCCGCCGAAGCCGCCGCCGACGATGACGACGTCGACCGACCGCACGACCGGCGCGCGGGCGAAGCCCGGATCGGCATGGGGATCGTCGAGGTAGTGCTCGAAGCGGCCGTCCGTCCGCACATACTGCGCGTTGCCGTCGGCCCGCAGGCGGCGATCGCGCTCGCTGCGATAGCGCTCGCGCAGCGCCTCGGGGTCGAAGGCGAGGTCTTCCGCCGATCCGTCCTGAAGCCTCGTTCGCGCCACGACCTTCTCCTCGGGTTGATTGAGACGATGCGGGCGGGCAGAGCGAGCCCTGCCCGTCGCGGGCGCCTGCCGGGGGCCCGAGCCTTGCGGCCGGGCGGGCGCGACGCCGCCCGCATCATGGCGACTCGCGCGCGCCGGTGCGAGGCCGCGGCGGCGGTTGCCGGCCGTAAATCGCAGCCGACGCACTGATCTGCGGTCCCGGGCGGCGGGCTCGTCGCGCAGGCCAGAATTCCGGATGCGGGAACGGGCCGCGAAAGAGCGGCCCGTCGCGTCGCGCGACGGGCCCGAGTTCAGGGAGGAAAGGTCGCGCAAGGCGCGACCGGACAGCAACGCCTGTGGCCGTCCCCGGTTGCGCGGCCGCGCGCCTGCCCTACAGGCGGCGTCAGGGCGCGCCGGCGATCATGGCCCGTCGGGTCCATCAGCCATCACGGCGGCGACCCGCCGTTCACGGGCCGGGCCCCTGCTCCGCCACGGTCTGCCCCGCACCGGCCCGGGCGGCCTCGGCGTGGCGCAGCGCCTTGGTGGTGAGAATCTCCAGGAAGGCGCGCGAGGCCTCGATGCGGCGCTGCATCTCCCTGGGCTCGGCCAGCTGGGAGCCGAAGAACGTGCCGCGCACCTGCGACCATTGCTCGTTGAGCCGCATCACGGCGGCATGCGCCTCGGGCGCCGGCAGGCTCTGCAGCAGGTCGGCGAGCAGCAGCTCGAGCACCATCTCGTGCGCCGACAGCATGGCGGCGATCGCGGTGAGCGGATCGACCCCGGCGAGCCGCTCGTCCTCGGTTCGTTCGAACATCCCTCTCTCCCGGGCCACCCCGGCCCGCACGCAGCCTGCCACATTTCCGTGCCCGCGGCGGATCATTCCCGGTGGAACAAAGCTCACGTGTTGGTCAATTGGGTCCTCTCCGCCCGCGTAAGCGAGGGGAGAGGAAGGGGCCCCGCGCAGCGCGCGGGGGAGGAGAGGTGAGTGGATGCCGCGGCACCGAACCGAGCGAGCGCGCGACCTTCGCCGCGACAGTACGCCTCACGAAATGGACCCAGACTACTCAGCTCCTGGGCGGCGCCCCATGACCCACCTCTCCTGGCCTCTCCCCCCGCTACGCGGGCGGAGAGGAATATGAGGCTTCGCATTGTCTCCGCCCGCCTCGGCGGAAGAAACATCAGACGCCTGTCAGCGCGACCCTCAACAATCGTGGAGCTGTTCCCGCTCGACCCTGAGGCCGCCGAGCGATGCTCCCTCCTGCAGTCGCGCCATCATCCGCCGATGGGCAGCCGCCCAATCGGGATCGGCCATCTTGTCGGTCCTGTGGGGCACCAGCCGGGCAACGGGGCGGCCGCGCCGGGTGATCAGGAACGCCTCGCCCTGCTCGACCTCCCTCATCAGCCTGGAGAGATCACGTGTGGCGGCCACGAGGGAAACGGTGCGCATCGGCTTCCGAATGCTCCAGTCCATGGACAGGTAACGCAGCGCCAGTCCGCTCCTGTCAAGGCGCGCATCGGGAACGGGCACCTGCATCACATCGGCGCAGGCGCGGGCTTCCTCGAGCCAGCTCAGTATGTGCCCATCGGCGAGCGGCGGTCATGAACAGACTACGCGCCGCGGCGTCAGGATGCCACCGGCACCTTCTCCCCGGTCGCCGCGGCGACGGTGCCGCGCAGATGGGCGACCAGCGCGTCGTCGAGCTTCAGGCGCGCGGCGAGCATCGCGAGGTAGCCGCGCTCGGCCGCCGAATCGACGGTTATGGCGAGCAGCGAGGCGGCATAGATCTCGGCCGCCTGCTCGGGTGACGTCGCGCCGCGCGCCACGGCGTCGACGTCGAGGTTGGCGCGCAGCTCGTCCATGACGAAGGCCTTGTCCTCCGAGGAGAGCGCCATCCGGTCCATCTCGGCGAAGATGCGCGCCTGCTCCTGGGCGTCGACATGGCCGTCGGCCTTGGTCGCCGCGATCATGGCGCGCAGCAGGCTGCGGGCGAGCGACTGCTGGCCGCTCTCGGTCGACGGGTTGAACGGCGTGCCGCTGGGCGGCGGCAGCATCAGCGGCGGTGCCTGGCGCGCCGCTTCCTGCGGCGCCGGCGCCTGCTTGCCGGCCTGCCAGTCGTTGTAGGCCTTGTAGGCGAGCGCGCCGACCGCGGCCATGCCGCCGAGCTTCAGCGCCTCGCCGCCGATCTCGCGACCCTTCTTCGAGCCGAGCAGGAGCGCCGCCAGGCTGCCCGCGACCGCGCCGCCGCCGGCGCCGCGCAGGAAGTCGCCGATGCCCTGGTTGCCCTGGCCGCCCTGGCCACCCTGACTGGCGCCGGGCTGGTTACCGGCCGGATTGCCCCGACCGCCGAGAAACTGATCGAGCAGACTCTTCGGATCGAACATCTACGCTTTTCCCCGCATTCCCTGTTCAAGAGCGACTCATATGGTGAGAGATTGTGACAGAACCATGCCGACGAGGAGGCGCCCTCTTCCCCGCGCATGCCTGCCCATCCGCGACCGGGGCCGGCGCCCGGCTTGGCGCGTCGGTGCGGCGTGCTAGCATCCGCCGCAACGAATACCGGGAGGAAGAGATGTCGAAGAGCACGACGCGCCGCCATGCCCTCGCGCTGGGCCTGGCCGCACCCTTCATTGCAACGCAGGGCATCGCCACGCAGGCGTGGGCCCAGGCGCCGTGGCCCACCAGGACGGTGCGCATCATCGTGCCGTTCCCGCCCGGCCAGGCGGCCGACATCTTCGCGCGGCTGATGGCGGAGAAGCTGACCGACCTCTGGAAGCAGCAGGTCGTGGTCGAGAACAAGGGCGGTGGCGGCGGCATTCCCGGCGTCGAGGCCGGCCGCACGGCGGCGCCCGACGGCTACACGTTCCTGATCGCCACCAGCGGCACGTTCGGCGTCAACCCGAGCCTCTATCCCGACCTGCCCTACAAGCCGCTGGTCGACTTCAAGCCGATCACCAACATCATCCGCGGGCCGCTGGTGATCGTGGCCCATCCGACCTTCCCGGCCAGCACGGTGGCCGAGCTGATCGAGCTGGCGCGCAAGGAGCCGGGCAAGCATTCCTATGCCTCGGCCGGCCCCGGCACGGCGCAGCATCTCAGCATGGAACTGTTCAAGCTGCAGGCGAAGCTCGACATCGTGCACATCCCCTACAAGGGCTCCGGCCCGGCGATGGCCGACCTGCTGGGCGGCCACGTCAAGCTGATGATGGACAGCACCGCCTCCTCGCTGGGCGCGATCCGCGACGGCCGCATCAAGGCGCTGGGCGTGACGACGGCCAAGCGCGTGCCGCCGCCGCTCGACAATATCCCCTCGATCGGCGAGACGGTGCCGGGCTACGACTCGGCCGGCTGGTCCGGGCTGGTGGCGCCGGCCAACACGCCCGATGCGATCGTCAACAAGGTCAACGCCGACCTGGTGGCGCTGATGCGCGATCCCGCCGTGCTGCGCCAGTTCTCCGACCGCGCGACGCTGGCGGCGCCGACGACGCCGGCCGAGTTCGCCGACTTCATCAAGAAGGACATGGCGACCTGGGCCGAGGTGGTGAAGGCCACGGGAACGAAGCCCGGCACCTGAGGCGCCGGCCGGGCGGCAGGGCCACTCCGCTCCTGCCGGCCCGGTGTCCCTCATCCCGTCCCGGCGAGTCCTTGCGCGCCGCGCCGCGCCGACCGGGCGGCGTCCCGCGGATGACGGCAGAGCCATTGGAGAGTCCCGGCGAGCCGCCGCGCCGCGCTGACCGGGCGGCGATCGCGCCCTCAGCCGTCGATCTTCAGCGCCTTCTTGATGGCGGCGAGATCGGCCTTCATCCGCTCCTGCTCGGCGTGGGTGAAGGCGTGCTCGTCCTCGACCAGGGTGCGCAGCAGGCGGACGATCACCAGCGGGATGATGAACAGCGGCACGAGATGCATCAGCACGATGCCGACGGCGCGGCCGCCCAGGGTGACGGGAACATGGTCACCGTAGCCTACCGTCATGGCGGTGACGAAGGACCACCAGACGCCATCGCCGAACGACTTGCCCTCGAGAAGGGCGAACGCCGCCGCCGCGACCAGCACGGCGGCAACGTAGAAGAGGACGAGCTCGACGAACGTGTCCGTCGATCGCACGATCCGATCGCGAATCCAGCGCCGTGAGCTCGACGCCGCAGCCTGTTTCATGATTTCCCCCGCATCTTGCCGACCGATGAGTGAGCGGCCATCAGACCATGTTGCGGGTCAAATGCCACGGGGGTCTGCGCTGCATGCCTGATGACGCTCGTCTCTCGGCGCCGCCGATACCGCTATGCCGCCTGTTCGGCGAGCAATCGCCGCATGACCTCGGGATCCCGTTCAATTGCCAGCAGAAGGGCGCGTGCCGGCGCGTCGGGCGTGCTCCGATGCTGCTCCCAATCGCGAAGCCATCGGCGCCCTATCGCAGCCACAGCCGCCGCATCCTGATACGTCCAGGTTCCAGAACGGAAAAGTGCCCTGCCCAGTCGGAACGGGAATCGAGCAGCGAAATGACGGACGTTATGGACTCCGCCGTTGGACCAACCGTCATCCGCAGCAATACGACTCCGCTACCCGATGGCAACGTCCGGATTGCCGCCAGCTCTCCAAAGTCCTTGTCGAAGGTCAGGCATATTCGACGCTCTCGCAAGGCCAACGCCAGTACGTCCGGGTCACCAATTCCGGGCGAAAGCTCTCCGATCCAAACCACGTCGTGGCCCTTCTGTCGAAGGGCATCAACCAGCAGGCGCGGAACATTCTCATCACACAGCCAGCGCATCGTCACGCGGCCGGAGGATAGATCCTCTCGTCCTTCAACCGGTCGCGCGCGTAGGCGAGGCAGGCGATTATGTCGTCATGGCCGATGCTCGGATAGTTCGTCAGGATGTCCGCCTCGCTCCAGCCATCGGCCAGCAAGCCGATGATGAACTCGACTGAGAGTCTCGTGCCGCGAATCACGGGTTTGCCCACGAGGATCGCGGGATCGAGAACAATGCGGTCGGAACTGGCTGAATCCATGTTTCTAGGCCTACCCAACGAAAGACTACCAGACAGCGACGTCGAACGACACCGCACGTCCACCAGCCCCGCGATGGCGTGAGCGGGACAATGCGATGGTCGGCGTTCGCCGGCTCCCGTTCGGGCTCGCGCGGAGGGTCGACCTACCATCTCCCCATGAACTGGCGGATCGGCTCGGCGCCGGGGTTGCTGTAGCGGCGGTCGATCAGGATCGACCTGGCGGTCGCGCCCTGGCCGTAATAGAGGGCGTTCCAGTCGCCGTCGGCGTCGAGGTAGGAGCCCTCGATCGAGGCGCCGGCGAACAGGCCGGTCGAGTTCGAGAAGGCGACGATGTCGGCGCCGACCGCCGCCGTCGAGGCGCCCTCCAGGCCGATGCCGACCGCCACCATGGTGACGCCGGCCTCGGCGCCGAACTTGAACTTGTGGTCGATCAGCGCCGTCAGGCCCTTCTCGGTGCGCACGATGAAGACGATCTCGGAGACCTTGGCGCCGATCTGCAGGCCGAGGCTGCCCGAGCCCATGTTGTAGAAGGCGGGCGGGCTCCAGTCCCTGGGATTGGTGCGCGCCATCAGGACGCCGCGGCCGCCGGCGGCGCCGACGATGAAGCCGCCCTGCACCAGCTCGGGGATGATCAGCACGCCGCGCGCGGTGTTCATGTTGCGGGCGGCGTCGGGGAAGTCCTTGCCGGTCAGGACCTTGCGCGCGCTCTCGAGGCAGGAATCGACCAGCGACTGGCGCTTTGCGTCGGCGCGCGCCGGCTGGGCGGCAGCGAGTGGGAGGGCAACGGCGGCCGCAGCCCCCGCCAGGGCGGTTCGGCGATCGAGCTTCATGACGTGCTCCTTTGTTGGGCTCGTGGCCGGCGCCGGGGAAGCGCCGCGATGGCCACTGCAGGCGACAATGATAGCACGGTTCGGGGCGGTTTTGCGGCTCCGTCGCGACGTGCGCCGACGGTCACCGGCCGGTCACAGAAGGCATTCGCCCATGAAAGGCGTGTCAGTCGGCGCCGAGCTCCCCCAAGACCTCTCGTGCCGTCGCCACGCGGCCGATAAGTCGGGCGAAGTTGCGGCAGGTCGCGTCGTGCAGCTCCGGCGATGCCGCGCCGCAGCCATCCTCGACGATCACGCATTGGAATCCGCGGTCGGCGGCGTCGCGCGCCGTGCCTTCGACGCAGGAGTTCGTCGATACGCCCGTGAAGCAGAGCTGCGTGCGGCCCATCGCCTGGACGAGGCGCTCGAAGCCGGACGAATGAAAGGCACTCATGGTCGTCTTGTTGACGACGGCCTCGCCGGCCAGCGGCGCCAGCTCGTCCAGGATGCGATGCTCCCTGGTGCCCTCGGTATTGCCGATCGCCTCGGCGAAGCGGCGCATGCCCGGCAGCATGTCGCCGAAATCCGGCAGCTCCGACCCGACGGTGAGGAAGATCACCGGCAGCTTCTCGCGCCTGAAGGCGACGAGCAGGCGCTGGATCGTCGGCGTCACCACCTGCTCGATGCGGTCGAAGCGGTAGGCGCCCCTATCCTCGAGGCCCTTGGCCTTCAGCAGCGCGCCGAGCCCATGGCGGCGCGAGGCGCTGGCATATTGCATGTCGACCACGACCAATGCCGCGCTGCGCCGGTCCAGGACGAAGGGTGGATTGAAGAGGCTCGCATAGTCGCGGGCGGCTGCGGAGATCGGCTGATCGGGCATGGCGTTATCGTTCGGGGAGAGGTGCCATCAGGTCGTGAAGAGATCCATGGCAAAGGGCGCACACGGGTCCTCGACCTCGACCAGGTGGTGGATGGTGAACTCGTAGACCGGGCCGACGGCGATGTCCGAGGGCGAGAACGGAAAGGCGAGGTTGCCGGCGATGGCCTTGCGCCCGGGGTAGGTGACGTGCAGCGCCGCCGACCGGGTCAGCGCGAGGACCGCTGCCGAGGTCTCGGGATCGTCGGCGACGACCTCGAAGACCAGGCCGAGCTCGAATGGCTGCTCGGCCCGTGCCGCCTCGATCGGGCCCATCACGCCGTTGCGCCCGTAGCTGTGGATGGTCAGGCGGTAGCCGTCGGGATAGCGCTCCGCCACCCGGCTGCGGATATTGGCCACGTAGTCGTCGAAGCGCGAGATCAGGATGGGGTCGCGGACGCCGGCGATGGCGATGGTGCGGTAGCCGACGCGCTCCACGCCCTCGAGCTTGATGGTGTAGTGGGGCGCCGCGATGTAGCGCGTGCCGGAGATGCGCACCCTGCGCTCGCTCTCCTGCTCGAAACGGGTGGCGTGCAGGTCGATGGCGCCGCCGGGGAACTCCATGTGATAGGGGTTGGCGCGCTCGTAAAGCGAATGCGCGGCCACCGATGCCACGGTGCAGACCTTGTCCGGGTTCGGCGGCTCGACGGTGAAAGAGTCGCGATAGAGGGTGGCCAGCAGCCCGTCGGAGCCATGCCGCGGGTAGGCAGCGGCGCCGCCGCATTCCAGCAGCTTGCCCATGTGCACGGTAAGGCCGCGGTCGAAGCCCTGCAGCAGGGCGTGCGCGCCCATCATCACCGGATCGAAGGAGCGGCCGGCGATGACGACCTCGGCGCCGGCCTCGATCGCCCGCATGAAGGGCTCGTAGCCCATCTGGCCGACGATCCGCGTCGCCCGCTCGAGATGGCCCGGCGTCAGGACGTTGTCGTGGTCGAGCGGCGAGATGGCACCGTCGGCCAGCCGGCTGCGCAACCAGCCGCGGTCGATCTCGGCGCTGATGCGTGCCGTGCGGAAGCCGTAGCCGCGCTCGCGGCAGATCTCGCGATAGATCTCGATCAGCCAGTCGAGATGGGCGTCGCCGCCGGCGCCGCCGGCACTGCCGATCAGGACAGGGATGCGATGCGCATGGGCGGCATCGAGGATCATCTCCAGGTCCTTCCGCACCGACCGGCGGTTGGTGAAGGAGGTGCCGGAGCCGAGATAGTGCGGGCCGGGGTCGATCGATCCGGCATCGACGGCGAGGATGTCGGGCCGGCGCTCCATGCCGAGGCGCATCGAACGCTCGGGAATGCCGTAGCCCAGCATGCCCTGCGGTGCGAAGACGGTGAGGCTGTCGGGTGCCGCTACCATGCGATTACCATGCGATCCGGTGTTGCATGAGGGGAACGTGCTGCTGCGCCCCGTACACGTCGCTGTCGCCCGTCGCACCGGCGGTGATGCGCCGGCGCAGCGTGATCTTGACGGCGAAGGCCGGTGCGAAGTGGATGACGTCGAGGACGTCGGCGAGCGGGATGCCGTAGATGGCGGCGACGGCCGCGCGGTCGAGGCCGGCCTGACCGACGAAGCGCTCGTACTCGGCCGCCGTCGCGAAGACGATGTCGAGCGCCACCTTGTAGGGACCGGCATTCTTGCTGGTCACGAAGGCGGCGACGTCGCCGATCGTGGCGGTGTTGGCGAGGGCGCCGGAAGGCCGGCGGGGAGATTGCTCAGGCAAGCTTGTATTTCCAGGCGACACGGGCGGCGAAGGCGCGGAAGCTCGAATCGGCGAGGAAGCCGATCACGCCGAGCAGGAAGATGGCGACATAGGCGAGCTCTGTCGACAGGCTGATGCGGCTGTTGATGATCAGGAAGCCCAATCCCTCGTTGGCCGCCAGCATCTCCGCGACCACCAGGGTCTGCAGCGAGTTGGCCATGCCGATCTGCATGCCGTTCAGGATGTGTGGCAGGGCGGTCGGGATGATGACGAGGCGGAAAGCCTGCCAGCGCGTCGCGCCGAGGCAGCGGGCGGCGCGCAGCTGGTTCTGCCGGATGCCGACGACGCCGGCGAAGGTGTTGATCATCACCATGAAGGTCGTGGTGTAGGCGATCAGCACGTACTTGCCGCTCTCGCCGATGCCGAACCAGATCAGCACCGGCGTCAACCAGGCGATCGGCGGGATGAAGCGGAAGAACTGCAGCGGCGGCTCGAGCAGCCACTGCGAGGCCTTGAACGAGCCGAGCAGCAGGCCGAGCGTGGCGCCCAGCAGGCTGCCGATGGCGAACCCCACCAGCACCCGCTGGCCGCTCATCAGCAGGTCGTAGCCCAGCTTTCCGGTCGCCGCGTAGGACACCAGCTCGGCGGCGATCTGGCTCGGCGCCGGCAGCACGGCCGGCACGAGGAACAGCCGGGCGCCAGCCTCCCACAGGACCAGGAAGGCCACCACGCAGGCGGTGCCGCGATAGAACGATTTTCGGGTCGCGCTCATGTCCCTCAATGGAAGCTGAACCGCCGCAGCAGCGTGCGGCTGACGAGGACGAAGAGCCGGTCCGCCATCAGCCCGACGATTCCGAGCGCCAGCATGCCGACGAAGATCGAATCGGTCTCCATCCATTGCCGCGAATTGTAGATCAGGAAGCCGAGTCCCGCCTCGGCGGCGATCATCTCGGCCGCAACGACGGTCATGAAGGCGTTCATCAGCGCCATGCGCATGCCGGTCAGCACGTAGGTGAGGGCGCCGGGCAGGGTCACCAGGAAGAAGATCTGCCGGTCGGTGGCGCCGAGGCAGCGGGCGGCGCGGATCTTGTTCGGCGCGACCGCGCCGACGCCGATCATCGAGCTCAGCAGCACGACGAACACCGTGGCATAGATGATCAGCGAGATCTTGCTGGCTTCGCCGAGGCCGAACCAGACCATGGCGGTGGCGATCCACGCCGTCGGCGCGATGAATCGGAAGAAGTTGACCAGCGGCCGGAAGAGATCGGCGATCAGGCGCGAGGAGCCCATCGCCAAGCCGGCCAGCGCGCCGACGAGGCTGCCGACGGCGAAGCCGATCACGATGCGCCGGAGGCTGACCAGGATATCGGCTTGCAGGCGGCCTTCCTCGATCAGCTCGACGGCGCGCGCGGCCGTCTTGGCCGGACCGGGGAAGAGCACCGGCGAATCGAAGCGGACGCTGAACAGCTCCCAGGCCAGCCCGATCGCCGCGGCGGCGACGGCGTAGCGCAGCACGAGCGAGGCCGTGCCGCGCACCCGCTTCAGCACCGCGGCCCTGGTCCGCGCCGGGCCGCCGCTCCCGGCGGCGCGGGCCGTCGCGGCCATGGCGTCGGAGCTGGAGGTCATTGGCTCGCCTGCTCGCGGCGCAGGACACGCGTCACCTCCTCCGAGAGGATCGCATGGATACGGTCGTAGAGCGCGCCGAAGGCCGGATCGCCGCGACGGCGCGGTCGTGGCAGCGCGATCTCGATCTCTTCCTTGAGCGCCGACCCGGGGCCGGAGCGCATGATGCCGACGCGGTCGGCCAGGATGATGGCCTCGCCGATGTCGTGGGTGATGAACAGCACCGTGCTCGCGGTACGCTGCTGGATGGTCGTCAGCTCGTCCTGCAGGATGGCGCGCGTCTGCGCATCGAGCGCGGCGAAGGGCTCGTCCATCAGCAGGATCGGGCTCTCGCAGACCAGCGCGCGGGCGATCTGGATGCGCTGCTTCATGCCGCCCGAGAGCTGCGAGGGGAACTTGTGGCCCTGCTTGCCGAGCCCGACGAAGTCGAGCTGCTGCTGCGCCTTCCGGCGCCGGTCGGCCGCCGGCACGCCGGCGAGCTTCAGGCCGAACTCGACGTTCTCCTGCGCCGTCAGCCAGCCGTAGAGCGAATCGTCGCCCTGGAAGATCACGACCCGGTCGACGCCGGGGGCGGTGACCGGGCGGCCGCCGACCGCGAGCGAGCCGCCATGCACATGCTCGAAGCCGGCGAGCAGGTTCAGCGCGGTGGTCTTGCCGCAGCCCGAGGGACCGAGCAGGACGTAGAACTCGCCCCGATCGATGCCGAGATCGAGGCCCTTGAGGATCCAGTTGGGCGGGCCCAGGCCGGCATCGTACCGGAAGTCGACCTGGCTGAAGTCGATGTAGGAACCGGCCACTCACGCCAACCTAAAAGTCGGTGCGGGACGGCGCGTACTTGCGCGCGATGTCGGGGTAGTAGGCCTCGCTCACGAACTTGTCGAGGTTGTCGATCTTGAGGTAGCCGCGGTTGATCGCCCAGGTCAGCATCACCTTGTAGCGGTCGTAGTACTCGCGCTTGGTGTCGAACACGTAGTCGACGCCGGCGACCTGCTGGGCGAAGTCGGCCTTGTTCAAGCGGAACTTCTTGGCGCACATGTCGATCGCCTCGTCCTTGTTGGCGAGCGTCCAGTCGGTGGCATCGGCCAGCGAGTTGTAGACGGCGCCGGCCAGCTCCGGGTTCTGCTTCGCCCAGTCCTCGCGGAAGGCGGTGAACAGCCACTGATTGTAGAGGTTGTCGTCGCTGGCCCAGGCGTAGACCTTGGCGCCCTTGACGATCTGCGGCAGCTTGGAAAGCCACGGCTCCCAGCCGAAGAAGCCGTTGAGATCGCCGCGCTGGATGGCGGGGATCCACTCGGCCGGCTGCACGGTGATGATCTTCACCTCGTCCGGCCCCGTGCCCTCGCGCAGATTGTGCTTCTCGAGGAAGCGCGACAGCAGGTAGTCGGCGCCCGTGGTCCGGATGACGGCGAAGGTCTTGCCCTTGAAGTCTGCCGGCTTCTCGATGCCCGGGCCGACGCCGATGCCCTGGTCGCGGCGCGCCACCAGGCTGCGCGCGACCGACACGATGCTGCCACCGCTCAGCCGGGGGCGGGACATGTTGACCTCGCTGCCGACGCAGATGTGGCCGTTGTTGGCGACGACCGCCTCGACGCCGCCGAGCCCGCTCTCGAAGATCTTGTACTCGGCATTGACGCCGTGCTTGGCGGCGATGCCCTTGTCGACCCACGGCACGAACGCCAGGAACGGCGCGCTGAGGCCGATTCCGAACAGCACCTTGGAGGCGTTGCCCTTCACCGCCGGCGCCGACTGGGCGAAGGCCCGGCCGGCCGCCAGTGACGCGGCCATGCCGCCCGCGCCGGCGATGGCCTGCCGACGCCCGATTGTCGCGATCTTACGCTGCTTGCTCATGTGACATCCCACTCGTGTGATCGGAACTCTACTGATGCGCTTCACGGCATGTAGCCGCCGCCGTTGGCATGCAGCACCTGGCCAGTGATGAAGCGGGCCTTGGACGACGCCAGGAAGACGATGGCATCGGCGATCTCCTCGGGCGTGCCGAGGCGGCCGAGCGGCAGGGCACGGCCCAGCGCCTGCAGCTCCTCGTCGCTGTGCTCGTAGCGCGGTTGTGCCGTGTCGGTGAGGCCGGGCGCGACCGCGTTGACGCGGATGCCATGCGCGGCAAGCTCGAGCGCCATCGCGCGCGTCATCGACACGACGCCGCCCTTGCTGGCGCTGTAGTGCACGCCGAGCTTCGCGCCGCGCAACGCGCCAGAGGAGAGGTTGACGATGGCGCCGCCGTGACCCTCCGCCACCATCTGCCGCGCCGCCGCCTGGGCACAGAGGAAGCCGCCCTTGAGGTTGATGTCGATCAGGTAGTCCCAGTCGGCATCGGTCATGTCGAGGAACTTCACGCGCGGGAAGACGCCGGCATTGTTGACCAGGATGTCGATGCGGCCGAGCCCCGCGACGCACTCCGCGACCATGCGCGCAGCATCCTCGCGCCGCGCGACGTCGCCCTGCACGATCACCGCGCGACGTCCTTCGGCGCGGCAGAGCCCGGCGCCGGCCTCGGCTCCCGCCTTGTCGTCGAGATAGTTGAGGGCGATGTCGGCGCCTTCGCGGGCCAGCGCGACGGCGGCGGCCCGGCCGATGCCCTGTTGTGCGCCCGTCACGAGGGCGACGCTTCCACGCAGATCCATGTCCGCGACTCCGAGTATCGGCAGCCGGATCGCCTGCCGACCACGGTGACGTTAGCGTACAGGCAAAACCGGCCGCAACAGAATTTATACGTACAATTTCGCTATTTGTACGGACAAATGGGTTGACCCACTCTCGTCCACCGTGGCAATTCTCGGGCCACCGCCGTCGACGGGGGATGATGACCCGCACGTTCGTCCCGATCTATGCCCGCATCCTCGACACGCTCCGGCAGCGTATCGCCGAGGGAGTCTATCGGGTCGGCGAGAGCCTGCCGACCGAGGCGGAACTGGTGCTGGAGTTCAACGTCAGCCGGCAGACCGTGCGGTCGGCGCTGCAGAAGCTGGTGGCGGAAGGCGTCGTCGAGCGTACCGCCGGCCGCGGCACCTTCCTCAAGCGCGGCGGCGCCGCCGGCGGTGAATGGAACATCGGCGGCATCGAGGACATCATCGACATCGGCTTCCTGGGCGCCTATGCCGTGAAGTCGGTGCAGACGGTGACGGCGGCGCGCAACGCCCGCATCGCCGGCGTGCTCGACGTTCCGTCGACCGGTCGCATGCTGAACGTGCGCGCCACGCGGTCGATCGCGGAAGGGCCGTTCGCCTACTCGAGCCTGTACTTCCCCGAGGAGATCGGCGAGCGCCTGCCGCGCCATCTGTTCGACCAGCGGTCGCTGGTCCTGCTGGTCGAGGAGTATTGCGGCATCCCGGCCTTCCGCAGCCGCCAGGTCGCGTCGGCGACCCTGGCGGACCGCAGCGTGGCGAAGGTGCTGGGCGTCGAGGTCGGCGAGCCCCTGCTGGTGTTGGAGCGCACGCACTTCGCGCGCAACGGCCGGCCGTTCGAGTTCGCCCGCGTGCTCTATCGCACGGACCGCTACCAGCAGGTCGTCTATTTCTCGCGCCGCGACGAGGGACCGTACCGCACGCCCCAGCAGCGCGCCGCGCAGATGGAAGAGGTCGGCGAGCCGCTGGCCCGGCGCCGCGCCGCCAACAGCAGAGGAACGAGCTGACATGGAAAGAAGCAATGGCGCCCGCCTTCGGCAGCGGATCGCGCGCGGCGACCTGCTGCTGATGCCCTCCTGTCCCGACCCGTTCGCGGCGCGCATCGCCGAGGAGGCGGGCTTCGAGGCGGTGGCGCTGGGCGGCTACGCGATGGGCGCGGCCACGACGATCACCGAGCCGCTGCTCACCATGAGCGAGGTGGTCGAGCTGGCGCGGCGCATCACCCAGGCGGTCGACGTGCCGCTGATCGTCGACGGCGGCGCGGGCTTCGGCGACCCGATGCACTCGATGCGAACGGTGCGCGAGCTGGAGCATGTCGGCGTCGCGGCCGTCCATATCGAGGACCAGGTCTTCCCCAAGCGCGCCCACTATCATCGTGAGTATCGCGAGCACCTCATCCCGGCCGACGAGATGGCGACCAAGATCGCCTACGCGGTCAAGGCGCGGCGCGACCCGGGCTTCGTCGTGATCGCCCGCACCGACGCCATGCAGACCGACGGCTATGCCGAGGGCGTGCGGCGCGCCAACCTCTTCACCGAGGCCGGCGCCGACATGGTGATGATCTTCCCCAAGACCCTGGAGGAGGCGGCGAACGCGCCGCGCGACTGCAAGGCGCCGCTGATCTACGTCAACAGCACCGGCAACCGCACGGGCCGGCCGATCCTGACCACGCAGCAGCTCGCAGGGTTCGGCTATGCCGCCTGCATGGACGCGATCAGCGTGGTCATCGCCCAGTACATGGCCGTGCGCGAGGTCATGCAGCGCTTCCGCCAGTCGGGCATCGTCGGGATCGACGAGGCGACGGCGCACCAGGCGCGGCTCGGCGTCGAGCGCCTGATCGGGCTCGAGACCTACTACCGAATCGAGGAAGAGACCGTGGAGCGACGCGCCTGACCGAGTTCTTCATTCTCCTCCCCAGATCCACTGGCGAGGAAAGGAAGGAAGTTGTGGCGCAACGAAGGAGCGAGGCGATGGCTCGGTTGGAAGGAAAGACGGCACTGGTCGTGGGCGCCGGCGGCGGCATCGGTCGCGCCAGCGCCCGGCTGCTGGCGACGGAAGGTGCCAATGTCGTCGTCGCCGATCTCGACGGCACCGCGGCGGCTGCGACCGCTGCATCGATCACCGGGGCTGGCGGACGCGCCACGTCGCTGGCCGTCGACGTGACGGCATCGACGGCGGCGGAAGCCCTGGTGAAGGCCCCGCTCGACGCCTTCGGCGCGCTCGACGTGTTCGTCTACAGCGCCGGCACGACGGCGACGGCCAGCATCCTCGATCACAGCCGCGCCGACTGGGACCGCGTGCTCGGCGTCAACCTGACGGCGCCCTTCGTGATCGGCCAGGCCGTCGCCCGCCGCATGGTCGAAGGCAGGAAGGGCGGCGCCATCGTCTTCGTCACCTCCCAGCTCGCCCACGCGGCGGTGCGCGACAAGGCAGCCTATCTCGCCTCCAAGGGCGGCCTGCGGTCGCTCACCATGGGCATGGCGCTCGACCTCGCTTCGCATGGCATCCGCGTCAACGCGGTCGCGCCGGGGCCGGTGCTGACAGGCTTCACGGAACGCCGCTTCGCCGACCCGGCGATGCGGCAATGGACGGTCGACCGCATCCCGGCCGGCCGGCTCGGCACGCCGGAAGATCTCGCCGGCGCCGTCGTCTATCTGGCCAGCGACGAGGCGCGCTGGACCATGGGCACGACGATCATCGTCGATGGCGGTTACCTGGCGGAATGACGATCCCCATGGACCGCGTTCGTTGCGTGCGGCCATGATCGGCCCGCACGATGAATGGAGAGGGACGATGGCTCACACCCGCGATCTGGTCGGATATGGCGGCGAGCCGCCGCATGCGCGGTGGCCGGGCGACGCGCGCCTGGCCGTCAATTTCGTGCTGAACTACGAGGAGGGGTCGGAGTACTCGGTCGCCAACGGCGATTCCTTCAGCGAGACGACGCTGACCGATGCCGGTCCGCCGCGCGGCATGAAGACCCGCGATCTCGGCGCCGAGTCGCTGTTCGAGTACGGCGCCCGTGCCGGCTTCTGGCGTATCCACCGCGCCTTCACCGAGCGCGGCCTGCCGCTCACCGTCTATGGTTGCGCCATGGCGCTCGAGGCCAACCCGGCCGCCGCCGCGGCGATCCGCAAGACCGACTGGGACATTGCCGGCCACGGGTGGCGCTGGATGAATCACTTCGATCTCGAGGAGGAAGAGGAGAAGGCCCTGATCGCCAGGACGGTCGCGTCGTTCCAGGCGTCGGTCGGCCGACGACCCTACGGCTGGTATTGCCGCTACGCGCCCAGCGTCAACACGCGCCGACTGCTCGCCGAGGAAGGCGGCTTCCTGTACGATTCGGATTCGTATGCCGACGACCTGCCGTTCTGGGTAAAGGTCGCCGGTCGCCCGCGCCTCGTGGTGCCGTACAGCATGACCACCAACGATCAGATGTTCTATCGCGGGAACGTGGCCAAGGCGGATGACTGGCTGCAGATGATCCGCGACGCCATCGACGTTCTCTATCGCGAAGGCGCCTCACGTCCGAAGATGATGTCGATCGGGCTGCATGCGCGCATCATCGGCAACCCGACGCGTTTCGTCGCCCTGGAGCGGCTGCTCGACCATGTCTCCTCGTTGCGAGGACTCTGGGTTGCGCGGCGCCGGGATATCGCCCAGCACTGGATCGAGACGCATCCAGCCGCGCCCTGAGACCATCGTCGCCTTCGCACACCAGCTCGAGCGCGGGGCGCCCGGCCTCATTGTCGGGAGTGAGGCCGTGCCGGCCGGTCCTTCATCAGCAGGGGCAGGCCGGCGGCCATCAGGATGACGCGGTCGGCGCGGGCGGCGACGCGCATGTTGAGGCGGCCCTGGGCGTCGCGGAAGGCCCGGCCAAGCGGGGTGTCGGGGACGATGCCGAGGCCGACCTCGTTGCTGACGAAGATCACCGGCGCGGTGCAATCGTCGACCACCTGCACGAGCGTGTCGGTCTCCGCGTCGAGGTCGGCGCCGGCCAGCATCAGGTTGGAGAGCCACAGGGTCAGGCAGTCGACCAGCACCGGCTGGCCGTGCGCCTGCGCGGCGTGCAGCGCCTCGTCGAGCCGCAGCGGCTCCTCGATCGTCGTCCAGTGGCCGCCGCGGCGCATCCGATGGGCGAGGATGCGGGTCGCCATCTCGGTGTCGCCGGCCTGGGCGGTGGCGATGTAGACCGCGGGCCGCGGTGCCGCACCCTGCAGGGTGCCGGTGGCGAGCCGCTCGGCCTGCGTGCTCTTGCCCGAGCGGGCGCCGCCCAGCACGAGGGTCACCGGCGGCAACGGGAAGGTGGCGATGTGCTCCATGATGTTGCTTTCCGACTGAGCACGCGGCGTGCCGCGCCGCCCTGTCAGGCGACGGGAGCACGGCGATGACGGCCTGTCATCCCAGCTGCGCCGCGGCGCGGACCAGCCAGCAGGCGCCGGGCAGGCTCACGCCCTCCGGGCCGGCATGCGGCTCCAGCGCCTGGGCGATGGCGGCCTCGGCCTGCTGGCGCGCCGCCGGCGCGGCCTCGGCGAAAGCGCGGGCGAGCGGGCCGAAGCGGCTGCTGCCCTCGACCACCTCGGCGACGCTGCCGCCCATCCAGACCGGCCGGTCGACCGGCTCGAAGGCGGGCGCACCGAAGCCCGCCTCGCCGAGGATGCGCGTTACGCGGCCGCGATCGCCGAACGAGTACTGGCCGGGATCCTCCGGGCCGGGACGCGGGAGCGGCGGCAGGAACGGCTGGGCGGCGCGGACCGGCACGAGTCCCCAGGGATTCTCCTGCGGCGTGCGCCAGCACAGGAAGACCAGGCGGCCGGTGGGCCGGAGCGCGCTGCGGAGGTTGCGGAAGGCCGCCACCGGGTCGGCGAAAAACATGACGCCGAAGCGCGAGAACACCAGATCGGCCGACAGCGGGTCGAACGGCTGCACCGCGGCATCGCCCAGCGCGAAGGTGGCGTTGGCGACCTGCCGGGCGCGCGCCGCCTCGATCAGCGGCTGCGAGATGTCGACGCCCAGCACGTGGCCACCGGTGGCGCCACCGGCGCCGACCGCGCCCGCCAGGGCCGCCGTGGTGGCGCCGGTGCCGCAGCCGACATCGATCGCGCGCTCGCCCGGCCGGGCCGCCGCGGCAGCCAGCACGACCTCGGAGAACGGGGCGATCGCGCGCTCGATGCGGCCATAGGCGGCGAGCCAGCCCTGCCCGCCCGGCCCGTTCCAGAACGCAGCCTGCTCGGCCGCCAGCTCCTCGCGCGTCTTCGTGCCGTGCGCGTCGCTCATGCCCGTCTCGTCCTCATGCCCTTCTCGTGCTCACGCGAGCGCCGCGGCCTTGGCCACGACGAGGTCGCGCGGCATGTAGTTCACGAAGGCGACGCGCCAGGCGTGCTGCGGATCGGCCTGCTCGAAATGCTCGATCATGGTGAGCGAGACGTTGTCGATCTCGAAGCGCACCGCCGCCTCGGGATGGAGATCGAAGGCGTGCGCCAGGGCGGCGCGGATGGTGCCGCCGTGCGCCGTCGCCACGATGTCGCGGCCGCGATGCTCGGCGGTCAGGCGGTCGATGCTGCGCACGGTGCGATCGCGCAAGTCGACGAAGCTCTCGCCGCCGGGCGGCCGGTGCTCGGGCGGGCCGAGCCAGAACAGATGGTTGCTGCCGTGCTTCTCGGCGATCTCGACATAGGTGAGGCCCTGCCACTCGCCGAAATGCTGCTCGGCGAGATCGGGCTCGATCTCGAGCCTGCCCATGTCGGCGCCGGCCTCGGCGAGATGCTGGGCGGTCTTGCGCGCACGCAGGAGGTTCGAGGCATACCAGACGGCGCCGCGCGGCAGCAGCTTCGCCTGGTGCTCGAACAGCGCGCGGTTGCTGACGTCGCAGTCCTTGTCCGACTGGCCGTAGCAGCGTGCCTCGGGATTGGGCACCGGCGCATGCCGCACCCACCACCACCGCGTCACCAGCCCCGTGATCCTGGCGCCTGTCGCCATGTTCGTACGCTCTCCTCGTGTCGTGCGGCACTTCCCTACCCTGTCCGGCGGCGCAGGGCCATGGTGCGATTCATCGCCCTCTCGGCCGGGAGCAGAGCCACGAATGAATGATGAATTCAGCCACAGATGAACACGGATGAACACGGATGAAGATGGATGGCCGGCACGGAGCTCGAGCATCCGTGTTCATCTGTGTTCATCTGTGGCAAATCTTCATCTCTTCATCTCACCGCGCGATCAGCAGCGCGGCGATGACCAGGAAGACGATCTCGGCGATCTGCTGGACGGCGCCCAGCGTGTCGCCGGTGTAGCCGCCGATGCGCTCGGCGATCCACAGCGCGGCGACCCAGGCGGCGGCGACGGCGAGCAGCGGCGCGAACAGGGCGACCAGGATGCCCTTGCCGAGCAGCAGCAGAAAGGCCAGCACGACGCCGATGCCGACCGCCAGCCAGACGTCGTTGTCGGAGGGCTTGCCGGTCCTGGCGCCGAGCCCGTCGCTGCGAACGGGAGAGAAGGCGAGCAGCGGGATGGCGATGGCGGCGCGCGACACGGCATGCGCGGCGATCAGCACGACGAGGCCGGTCGAGCTGCCGAACTTGGCGAGGCAGGCGACCTTGAGCAGCACGGTCAGCGCCAGCGCCAGAACGCCAAACGTGCCGTTGCGGCTGTCGCGCATGATCTCGAGGCGACGCGCGGTGTCGAGACCGTGCGGCCCCAGCCCGTCGGCGGTGTCGGCGAGGCCGTCCTCATGCAGCGCCCGCGTGATCAGCACGGCGGCGCCGACCGCCAGCACGGCGGCGAGCCAGCCCGGCCCGGCGAGGCCGCGCACGATGGCGAACAGCAGGCCGACCGCCAGGCCGATGCAGGCGCCGACCACCGGCAGCACCGGCAGCACGTCGGCGAGCGGCCAGCGCGGCAGGCCGACGGCGAGCCGGACGCCGGTGAAGAACGAGACCTGTTCCCGGAAGGCCTGCAGCCAGTCGTCGAAGCCGGCGGGCCGGGGGGACGCCTGCTCTCCGGGCGGAGGGCCAGGAGGCGGCTGATCGGGGCTGGTCATGGTCCGACGAATATAGGATGGTCCGCGCCCGCAATGAACGCCCGGACGCCGAATTGATGGCCGCCTCCTTCGACGAAATGCGCCGCATCCTGCGCGACCTGCCGGGCCCCGACCTCGACGCCGCCACCGAGGTGGTGCGCCGCCAGGCCGAGCTCACCAAGCCGCCGGGCTCGCTCGGCCGCCTCGAGGAGATCGCCGAATGGCTGGCGACGTGGCAGGGCCGCGGCCGGCCGCGGGTCGAGCGGCCGCGCATCGCCGTGTTCGCCGGCAGCCACGGCGTCGCCGCGCGCGGCGTGTCGGCCTACCCGGCCGCCGTCACGGCGCAAATGGTGCAGAACTTCGTCGCGGGTGGCGCGGCGATCAACCAGCTCGCCAAAGCCATCGACGCCGACTTGCGCATCTACGAGCTCGACGTCGAGCATCCGACCGGGGATCTGTCGCGCGGGCCGGCGATGAGCGAGGCGCGCGCCGCCAACGCCATGGCCTACGGCATGATGGCGGCCGAGCCGGGCATCGACGTGTTGTGCCTGGGCGAGATGGGGATCGGCAACACCACCGCGGCGGCGACGCTCGCGGCGGCGCTGTTCGGCGGCGGCGGCGCCGACTGGGCGGGACCGGGCACCGGCGTCGCCGGTGCCGCACTCGCCCGCAAGATCACCGTGATCGACGAGGCGCTGGCGTTTCATGCCGGGGCGATCGCCGCGCGCGATCCGCTGGCGCTGCTGGCCGCGGTCGGTGGCGAGGAGCTGGCCGCCATCACGGGCGCCGTGCTGGCCGCCCGCATGGGGCGCATCCCGGTGCTGCTCGACGGCTATGCCTGCACCGCTGCCGCCGCCGTGCTGCACGCCGTCGACCGCCGCGCCCTCGACCATTGCCTCGTGGCCCACCGCTCGGCCGAACCCGGCCACACGCGGCTGCTGGCGGCGCTCGGCAAGCGCCCGCTGCTCGATCTCGGCATGCGCCTGGGCGAGGCCTCGGGCGCGGCGCTCGCCGTGCCCCTGCTCAAGGCTGCCGCCGCCTGCCATGACGGCATGGCGACGTTCGCCGAGGCGGGAGTGAGTGGGAAGGACGGCTCGTGACGGTCCTGGCCCGGGTCTGACGCAGGGCGTTTCGCACACGGCAAGAAGCCGTCATCCCGACCGAAGCCGAGCGCGGCGAGGCGTAGCGGAGGGACGTATCTTCACGCAACGCAGCAAGCAAGGTCCCTCGACAGCGCCGCCCCATGGGCGGCTTCGCTCGGGATGAGGGCATTCAGGGCACAGGCCCGAAGGCCACCCGAAAGTCACACCTGCCGTGCGGAGCGATGGGCTAAGCGCATCCGTTGTCGGAGCGCGTCCGCCGATCATCCGATCGGCGGCCGGTCCAACGGAGGCGACGATGTCCATGGCAGCATTCCGCAAGGCCACCCTGTCGGCGATGGTATCGGCCTGTGTCGCGATGGGCGCCGCCGGCGCGGCGGAGGCGGGAAACCAGTCGTCGAACACGAGCTCGAACAGCTCGTCCAACAACGGCGTCGTGCGCGAGCGCATCGACAGCAGCTACTGCACCGACCGCTACTGCGAACGCACCATCGAGCGGCGGACCTACCGTGACGACGAACGCCGGCCACGCTGGCCCCGGGACGACGACCGCCGACGCTATCGCTGAGGGCCGGCGGCCTCTTCCGCTCGACGGCAAGGCGGGGACACGCAGCGACGCCTGCGGAGCGTGGCCGCTCGATATCGCTCGTGAGCCGACGCCAGGCGCGCCGCGATCGCCGTCGCGGCGGACGCCGGCACCCTGATCGAGGCCGACGGCGCTCCCGGCCGAAGGCGCGATGCCACGTCGCGATGGAGGTGTTGCCCGACACGTGGAATGATCGTGCCGGCACGGCGGCACAACAGGGGACCTTCATGAGCAAGTGGTATGCCTGCGTCGACTGGGACGTGTGCCGGTCGTTCGAGTACACGCCCTCCGGCCGCGGCGAGGCCGTGTCCATTCTATCCTCGGTGGGGCTGAACGGGATAAACCGCCCGGCCGACGTGCTCGAGATTCAGAAGGCCCTCAACCGGGTGCCGGCACCGCAGGGCGGGGCGGATCCGCAGCTGACGGTGGACGGCCTCTGCGGCCCGCTGACCCGTGGGGCCATCCGCACGTTTCAGGTCAAGCAGTTCCCCGGCATCCCGCCCGATTCGCGCGTCGACCCGAAGCAGCGCACGATCGGCCGGATCAACGAGATCCTGGCGACGCAGCCGGCGTCGTCGGCGCACTCCGGTGCGTCCAAGTCGACTCTCGTCGCCGCCCCAAAGGCGCCCGACTCGGAGAAGCCGGAAATCCGGAAAGCCTTCGCCACCATCCCCGAGTGCCTCACGCTGGTCCGCAGCGCCATCCATCGCCTGGAAGCCATCAAGTTCCTGGGAACGAGCTCGGCGGTGGCGAACTGGAACTTCAAGGTCGACAAGGCGTCCAACCAGGCCGCGCACATCGACCGCATCGTCGGGATCTACCGCAAGATGGAGCAGGTGCTGTTCTTCGCCGGCCGGCCCGGGACGCCGTTCCGGCTCTTCCAATGGTCGCCGCACCATCCCGACCCGAAGCTGTCGGGTGTTCCGGCCTACACTTCGCTCGGCGGCATGGAGATGGGCCTGGCGGAGAAGGACGAGTTCAACGAGTACAAGAACGCCATCTACATCACGCCGGAATTCGCGAACAAGGTGTTCGCGGCCAGCATCATCATCCACGAGCTGGCCCATTACTGCGGCGGCTCCGGCCGCAACCTCGACAGCATCGAGCATCGCGCCAGCCCGTTTCCGCATCCCAACGGGCGGCTGCTGGAGGACGGACGCCACGACTACGCGCGCATGACACCCGACGAGGCGTTCCGCAACGCCCAGAGCTACCAGGCGTTCTGCGAGCCGAACAGGGTCGGCATGCCGCCGAAGTGAGCGGCTCGCCGGGCACAGGGGGCGCCTGGCCCGTCAAGAGTCCATCTCAGCCTGCCGGAATGGACGGACGCATTCGACTGCAGGGGCCCCTCGTACCTTTTGATCCGGTGCGGCTACGATGCGAGCCGACTGCCCTTCGGAGCCCGCCTTTCATGTCGCCCTCAGCAGCGGCGCCGCCGCGGATCTCTCCCGTCCTGCCCATACTCACCGCCATTGTCGCGCTCGCCGTCTTCGTCGTCGACACGCTCACCCCTCTCGACATCGCGGTGGCGGTCCTCTACGTCGCGGTGGTCTTGCTTGCTGTCGATTTCACCGGCTTTGCAGGCATTCTTGCCGTGGCCGCCGGCTGCGCTCTCCTGACCATCGTGAGCTTCGTGCTCACGCATGGCCAGTCACCGGGCACCGGCCCGGCGCTGCGTTGCCTCGTCTCGCTGGCCGCGATTGCCATCACGGCCCTCTTGGCCGCCCGCAACCAAAGGGCCGTCGCGGCGCTACGCGAGCAGGCAAGCCTGCTCGATCTGACGCATGACACGGTCTTCGTGCGTGATCGCAACGACATGATCACCTACTGGAACAGGGCGGCCGCCGACCTCTACGGTTGGCAAAAGCAAGAAGCGGTCGGCAAGCCGGCGGCCAGTCTCCTGCAGACGGTCTTTCCCGCGCCCTACGCGGACATAGTTGCCGAGCTGGAGCGTGAAGGCCGGTGGGAGGGTGAGCTCGTCCACACTTGCCGCGATGGTCGGCAGGTTGCCGTGAGCACGCGCTGGGCGCTCGAGCGCGATCCGCAGGGCCGGTCGGTGTCCGTCCTGGAAACCAACACCGACATCACGGCGCAGCGAGTCGCCGAGGACAGGCTCGATCGCGCCCGTATGGAACTCGCCCATGTGTCGCGCATCTCCACGATGGGCGAGCTCACCGCTTCCATCGCGCACGAGGTCAACCAGCCGCTGGCCGCCGTGACATCGAACGGCGAGGCCGGCCTGCGGTGGCTGGCCAGGGCCGAACCCGATCTCGTCGAGACACGGAAATCCCTCGAGGCCGTGGTGCGCAACGCCCAGCGCGCGAGCGACGTCGTTCGCCGCCTGCGCGACCTGTCGACCAAGGCCGAGGCTTTGCATGGGCCGGTGAACCTCGTCGCCATCGTCGAGGAGACCAACGCGCTCGTAGAGCGGGAATTGCGTAGCCATGGTGTGCGCCTGGCGGTAGACCTTCCGGCCAACCTCCCGGCGATCGAAGGCGATCGCGTGCAGCTCCAGCAGGTCCTGCTCAATCTCTTGCTGAACGCGATCCAGGCGATGGATGTCGTACCTCCGGATCGACGCATTCTTTCGGTCACGGTGGCGTGCGTCGGGGATAGCGGGCAGGGAGACAGGCTTGTGCTGAGGGTCGACGATTCGGGCGCCGGGATTGCCGAGACGACCCTGCCGCACCTGTTCGACGCCTTCTTCACGACCAGGAGCGAGGGCATGGGCATGGGCCTCGCGATCTCGCGATCCATCGTCGAGGCCCATGGCGGCAACATTGCTGCGGTCAATCGACCCGACGGCGGGGCCTCCTTTACCGTCTCGCTGCCGGTCGCTACAGGTGCGGCATGAGCCGACCGCCGTCCAAGCAGGCACCCTCCGAGCCGGTGCCGCTGGTCTTTGTCGTCGACGACGACGAGGAGCTGCGGCTGGCCCTCGACAATCTCTTTCGTTCCGTCGGCCTGCAGACGCGCCTCTTCGGCTCGGCCGCCGAGTTCCTGAAGGCATCTCCCGGAGATGCACCGGGTTGCCTGGTCCTAGACATTCGCCTGCCGGGCGTGAGCGGTCTCGAGTTTCAGGGTCAGCTCGCCAGATCGGGCGTCAAGCTGCCGATCGTCTTCATGACGGGACATGGCGACGTGCCGATGTCGGTCCGAGCCATGAAGGCCGGCGCCGTCGACTTTCTCACCAAGCCGTTTCGCGATCAGGACATGCTCGACGCGGTCGCGACGGCAATCGAGGCGGACCGGGAGCGTCGCTCGAGGGAAGCCGCAAGGCGGGATGTTCGTGGCCGCTTCGAGAGCCTCTCGCCGCGCGAACGCGAGGTCATGACCCTCGTCACCCGCGGCCTGATGAACAAGCAGGTCGCGGGCGAGCTCGGCCTGAGCGAGATCACGGTGAAGCTCTACCGGGCGCAGGCGATGCGGAAGATGGGTGCCGGTTCACTGGCGGATCTCGTGCGCATGGCCGAGCAGCTCGCGCTGCACGGCACGCGTGAATAGAGCGACTCCGGATCTGGCCGGCCCGCGAGCGCTTCCACCGGATCGACGACAGGCCCACGGGGGCGGCTGTTGCGGGCGGCACATTCCGATCGGCGGTTCCAGCCAATCGGAATGAGCTCCAGGCGCGGCGCAGGATCGACGGCCGGGAAACCTTCCGCAGCCTGTTCGTGGAGCGCCCGGCCAACCCCGTCTGCGTCGGGTACTCGCGGCGCGGCGAAGGCCACGACCGCGGCCAGCGTCATCGCGATGCAGGCGATGACGAAGGCGAGGACGTAGTCGAAGGTCCGAGACTTGCGCACGATCAGTGCACCGCCGGTGCGTGGGCGCTCAGCCTGACCTTGCGCAAGGTGAGGGCGAGCGCCGCCGCTGCGAGGGAGATCGCCATCAGCGTCCAGAAGACGTCGATGAACGCCAGAAACGAGGCCTGTGCCGCGACTTGCTGGCCGATCCAGACGATGGCCTGCTTCTGGGCTTTCAGCGTCGAGCTGCCGTGGCTCATGAAGTAGTCGATCATCTGACGCACCGTCTCCTGGTAGGCGCCGCTCGACGGCACCGCCTGCTCGACCAGGCGGCTCTGATGGAACTGCTCGCGATGCGCCAGCACGTTGGAAGAGAGAGCGACGCCCAGGGAGCCGCCGGTATTGCGCGCCACGTTGATCAGGGCCGAAGCCTGGTCGAGATTGGCCGGGGATATGCCCTCGTAGGAGGCCGCGGTGATCGACAGGAAGATCAGAGGCAGGCCGATGCCGAGCAGCATGCGCGACTGGGCGAGGTACCAGAAGCCGACGCCGCCATAGATGGACGTCAGGTTGTACATCGACAGCGCGATGATCGAGGCGCCGGCGACGATCAGGTACTTGGGCTGGATCCTCGTCAGCAGGCGCCCGGTGACGAACATCATCGCCATGGTCACGAGCCCGCCAGGAGACAGGACCAGGCCGGCCCACGTGGCCGTGTAGCCGAGATCCTGCTGCACGAGCTGCGGGAGGAACTGCGTGGTCGCGAGCAGGATGGCGCCGGTCGCCATCATCACGAGGAAGCTGCCGCCGAATTGCCGCGTCGCCACCATGCGGACGTCGATCGTAGGATTGCGACGGGTCATCTCCCAAGGGATCATCAGGAGGAAGGCCGCACCGCAGACGACAGCCACGCCGACGATGAAGCCCGATCCGAACCAATCGTCCTCCAGGCCGCGATCGCACATGATCTCGAGCGCGCCGAGGAAGGTGGCAACGAGGACGAATCCGACGAGGTCGAAGCCCCCATCCGTCCGGCGCAGTCGGCGCCGTTCCTCGGCCTGCGCCCGGGTCTCGCGCAACAAGAGCGCGATCGATGCCGCGGTGAGCGCGCCGACCGGACCGTTGATCAGGAAGCACCAGTGCCACGACACGTTGTCCGACAGCCACCCGCCGAGCGTCGGACCGACGACCGGCGCCACCACGACGGCAACGCCGAAGAGCGCGAAGGCCTGCCCGCGCTTTGCCGGCGGGAACGAATCGACCAGGATGGATTGGGAAACCGGCACCATGCCGCCGCCCGCGATGCCCTGGAGGACACGGAAAAGCAGCAGCGCCTGCAGGTTCCAGGCGAAGGCGCACAACACCGAGCTCACCGTGAAGAGGGCGAGGCAGGCGATGAAGAACGATCGGCGGCCGAGCCGGCGGACGAGAAAGCTGCTGGCCGTCAGGCTGATGGCATTGGCGACGAGGTAGGTCGTCACCACCCAGGAGGCTTCGTCCTCGCTGACGCCCAGTCCGCCGGCGATGTAAGGCAGGGCCACGTTGGCGATCGTGGTGTCGAGGACCTCCATGAAGGTCGCGATCGCGACCACCACGGCAATCAGCCAGGGATTGGGCGCCCGGGCGGCGGCGTCCGTGCTCACAGCCAGCTCCGCAGCCGCTCGTAGAGGGACAGAGTCGGATCGGTGCGCACCGTCGGCACCACGGACATGCCGGGACCGAGTGCCACGTCGCCAAGCGCATGATCGATCACGACCTTGACAGGCACACGCTGCACGATCTTCACGTAGTTTCCCGTCGCGTTCTCGGCCGGCAGCAGCGAGAACGCCGTGCCGGAACCCGGCTGCACGCTGGCGACATGGCCGCGGATCTCGCGGTCGGGATAGGCGTCGATCCGGAAGGTCACCGGCTGGCCCGGCCGCATCGCGTCGAGTTGCGTCTCCTTGAAGTTCGCCGTGACCCAGATCTCGTCGGGCACGAAAATCGACAGCGCCGTGCCGGCCTGCGCGAGCTGGCCGACCGCCGCACCGAGTTGCACGATCCGTCCCGGCTGCGCTGCCGCCACGGTCGTGTAGGAGAGGTCGAGCTGCGCCTGGTCGCGCTTTGCCTCGGCCTGTTGCAAGCTGGCCACGGCGGCGCTTCGTTGCGCCCCGAGCGATTCGAGCTGGCGCCGGGCAACGGTGACGTTGGCCTTGGCATTCGAGAGCGCGGCCTGCTGCTGGTAGAGCTCCGACAGCGCGAGCTCGCCGGTCTGCCGGCTCGACCAGCCTTCCTTGGTCAGCGTGCCGTAGCGCTCGGCCTGCTGTTGAGCGTAGACCAGCCGGGCCTCGCTGAGCTTCACCTGCGTCTCGCTGGCGGCGATCTGCGCCTTCTGCACCTCGAGCTGCGCGTCGATGTTCGCGATCCCGGCCCGGGCTGCCGCAACCGCTGCGCTCGCCTGCGCCAGCGCCACCTCGTAGTCGCGCCGGTCGATGCGGGCGATCACGTCACCGGTGCCGACATGCTGGTTGTCGGTGACCGGCACGGCCGTCAGGTAACCCGACACCTTGGGGGCGACCGCGAATTGCCGCGCCGCGATGAAGGCGTCGTCCGTCGTCGCGAAGCGATTGCTGTAGTCGAGATAGAGGCCCCCCGCCGTCACCGCGGCAAGCAGGGCGAGGAGGCCAACGCCGCCGAGCAGCGTGCGGCGTCCGACGAAACCCCGGCGCGGAACGGTCTGCGGTATGGCTTCTGTCGCCACCGGCGACTCTTCGACGAGCAGATCCTCTTGTGGTGCCGTCTCGGTGACGAGCGATACGGGCGTCGTGCGATCGCGTTCCGTCGAACGGCGCAGGTGAAACAGGGCAGCTGGGCTGCTGGACGACATGATGCAGTCTCCTATCGCAGGCACGCTCGGTGCGTGGTCGGCTGTCAGGATAGAGACCGAGGCAACGCGGCCAATTCAGATGGACGTCTGATGCAGGCAAACCTTCGTATAGGCAGCCGACCGCCGGCTTTTCCCGGATGATCGCTCCACGACATTCGGACGGGAGCAGGATCATGGCGGGGAAAAAACGGATGCGCCCATACGGAAGAATGCCATGCGCCTGCAGGGGGATTGCCATGCGCCGCGCTCGCGCGGTCGCTTGAAGGCAAACGACGATGGAACCGCTCGAGGTCGTCCTTATCCTGCTCTCGGCCGTGGCGGCCAGTGGCGCCTGCGCCCGCATGCTGCCGCTGTCCGTACCCGTGCCGCTCGTACAGATCGCCCTGGGCGTGTCCACATCCTGGAGGGCGAAGCGCTGCTCAACGACGCTTCCGGCCTGGTCTGCATGCGCTTCGCCGTCGCCGCCGCGCTGACCGGCACCTTCTCGCTGGTCGAGGCCGTCGACAGCTTCGTCGGCGTATCGGCCGGTGGCCTCGCGATCGGGTTCGTGGTGACTGCCGCGGTCGTGCAGGCGAAGAGCTGGATGTCTCGCCGCTATGGCGAGGATGTCGGCGTGCAGATCCTGGTCAGCCTGCTGATCCCGTTCGGCGCCTATCTCCTCGCCGATCGCGCCGGCTGCTCGGGCATCCTGGCCGCTGTCGCGGCCGGCGTGACCATGGGCCATGTTGAGCAGCGTGAGGGCGTGCTCGCCGAGACACGCGCACGCCGCACCGCCGTCTGGGACACGATTCATTTCGGCGCGAGCGGCATCGTCTTCATCCTGCTCGGCGAGCAGCTGCCCCGGATCGCCGGCGGCGCGGCCGACGTCGTCCGCGAGGCGGGACACGGTGAGGTCGACTGGCTGCTCTTCTATGTCGCCGCGATCGCGCTCGGTGTGCTCGCCGTGCGCTTCGTCTGGGTGTGGATTCTGGTGCGCCTCGCGCGGCGTCGGATGGCGCAGCGCGGCACGCCTCTCCGCATGCCCGACTGGCGGCTGGTCGCTGCCCTCACTCTCGCGGGCGTACGCGGGACGGTCACCCTGGCGGGCGTCCTCTCCTTGCCGCTGATGCTCTCCGACGGCAGCGCCTTCCCAGCGCGCGACCTCGCAGTGTTCCTGGCAGCAGGCGTCATCATCATGTCGCTGCTCGTGGCGACCGTTCTGCTGCCCAACCTGCTGGGCCGCCTCCATTTTTCGCCCGAGCCGGGCGAGGAGGCTGACGAGGGCTCCGCGCGGCGTGCCGTCGGCGACTCGGCGTTGGCGACGATTGCTCGCACCCGGGGCACCGTCGCGGACGTTCCCGGCGAGGCCGATCTCGGTACCGAAGCGCGGCAGGCATGATTCAATCGACGACAAGGCAGATGCCTGCCCGCGACTCACACGACGACCCATTTAGGCTTCCCGGATGCGCAGCGCCACTGGACGATGGCGGCCAGCATCGTGGCGATGCTGCTCATCGGCGTCGGCATGGCTTTCGACAATCGCACCAGCCTATGTGTCGCTCCCGATCCACGTCGCGGCAGTGCTCTTCCATGCCTTGGTCCGACGAGACAGCGTCTTCGAAGCGATGTCTCCGCTACCGATCCGCACGGTCAACGAATGAGACGTGGTCTAGCTCAGCGTCATGCCGAGGTAGCCGTTGGCCGCGACCTCGTCGCAGCGGGCGCGATAGGCCGGCGCGCCGCCCTGGTACTGCAGGATGCGGCGCACGTTGCGGCCCTCGACGTTGGAGTTGATGCCGGTCAGCCAGGAATCGACCTGGGCGTAGAGCATCCCCTCGGCCAGGCCCTCGACGTGACGGGTCCACTCGGCCTCGGCGCCGGCCGTCGCCTCGACCCGGGTGACGCCCTTCTCGCGCGCGTCACGAATCAGGCCGGTCACCCAATCGACGTTCTGCTCGATGCAGCGCGGGATGTTGCAGCGCGTCGACGCGTTGTGCGGACCGACGATGGTGAGCAGGTTGGGGAATCCCACCGACATCAGGCCGAGATAGGTCCTCGGCCCGTCGAACCAATGGTCCTTGAGGCTGCTTCCGTCGGGCCCGCGGAACTCGATGCGCTCGAAGGCGCCGAGCACGGCATCGAACCCGGTCGCATAGACGATCATGTCGAAGGCGTGGTCCTCCGCGCTGGTCCGGATGCCGTTCTCGGTGATGCGCTCGATCGGCGTGCGGCGGGTGTCGACCAGCCGGACGTGCGGCAGGTTGTAGGCCTCGTAGTAGCGGGTTTCCTGCGGCACGCGGCGGGTGCCGAAGCCGTGGCACTTGGGGATCAGCATCTCCGCCACCGCGGGATCGTTCACCCGCTGGCGGATCTTGCGGGCGACGAACTCGCTGAACAGGGCATTGGCCCTGGGCTCGGTGAGCACGTCGCGAAAATTCGCCATCCAGATGCTGAAGCCCGGCTCGGCGTAGAGCCGTTCCCAGAAGGCCTCGCGTTCCTCGGCCGTCACCTCGAAGGTGCCGCGCGGATCGGTGTTGTGGATGTAGCAGCCCGGCGTGCGGCGCAGCAGCTCGAACATCTCGGGATAGCCCGCCTTGATCGTGCGCTGCTCGTCGTCGCTGATCGGCCGGTTGTGCAGCGGCGTGCACCAGTTGGGCGTGCGCTGGAAGACCGTGAGCTGGCCGACCTGCGGCGCGATGGTCTGGATGACCTGCACGCCGGTGGCGCCGGTGCCGATGACGGCGACCTTCTTGCCGGTGAAGTCCACCGGTTCTTCCGGCCAGCGGCTGGTGTGGAAGGCCTGGCCGCGGAAGCTCTCGACGCCCGGGATGCGCGGCAGGGTGTGCGCCGACAGCGGGCCGATGGCGGTGACCAGGAAACGCGCCGAATGGCGTTCACCCGACTCGAGCGTCACGGTCCATTGCCGCGCGCCATCGTCGAAGGCTGCCGACGCGACCCGGGCGTCGAGCTGGATGTCGCGGCGAAGGTCGAACCGGTCGGCGACATGGTTCAGGTAACGCAGCGTCTCCGGCTGGGCGGCGAAATGCTCGCTCCAGTTCCAGTCCGCCAGGAGCTCATCGGAGAAGGAGTAGCCGTAGGTATAGCTCTCCGAGTCGAAGCGCGCGCCCGGATAGCGATTCCAGTACCACGTGCCGCCGACGCCGCTGCCGGCCTCGAAGACCCGGACCGAGAGCCCGAGCTCGCGCAGGCGATAGAGCTGATAGAGCCCGGCGATGCCGGCGCCGACGACGATCACGTCGAAGGAGGTATCTCCGCCAGGGCTGGCATTTCCCGCGACCGACGCCATTGAATTTTCTTCCTCCATGCTAGTGAGTTGGCAACTTGACGTCCGCTCTTCGGATGACCTCGCTCCAGCGCGCCACTTCCGACTTGATCATGGCGTCGACGATGTCGGGCGAGCCGCCGGCCGGACGGATGGCGAGCTCGTCGTAGCGTTTCACCAGGTCGGGCATGGCCAAGGCCTTCACCACCTCGGCGTTCAGCCGGCGAACGATCTCGCGCGGCGTGGCCTTGGGCGCGGTGAGCGCGAACCAGGTCTCGACCTCGACGTCGGGCACGCCCGCCTCGGCCATCGTCGGCACATCGGGCAGCAGCTCGAGCCGCTTGGGCGAGGTTACGGCGAGCGCGCGCAGCGCGCCCGTCTTCACGTGGCCGGCCACCACCGCGACGTTGTTGAACGAGAACGCGATCTGCCGTGCCAGCACGTCGGCCACCGCGGGAGCCTCGCCGCGATACGGCACGTGCACGAGCCTGATGCCGGCATTGAGCTGCAGCAGCTCGACGACCATGTGCGGCGCGCTGCCGACGCCGCCCGAGCCGAAGTCGAGGGTTGCGGGCCTGGCCCGGGCGAGATCGAGCAGCTCCTGCAGCGTACGCGCCTCGAACGAGGGATGGACCACGAGCACGAACGGGTTGAAGCCCAGCATGGCCACGCCCGTCACGTCGCGCTGCGCGTCGAAGCCGACGTTCCTGTAGAGCTGCGGGGCGACCGTATAGGCGGTCTGCGTGGCCGACATCAGCGTCGTCCCGTCCGCGGGCGCCTTGGTCAGCAGGTCCGCGGCGATCATGCCGCTGGCGCCGGGCTTGTTCTCGACGTGGACGGCGCCGATCGGGCCGCCGTTCAGCTTCTCCGCGATCATGCGGGCGACCATGTCCTGCCCGCCGCCGGGCGAGGACCCGACCAGGATGCGGGTCTGGCCCGCCTGGGCACGCACGGAGAGCGGCAGGGCGGCGAGCGCCGCTGCGCCGCCGAGAAAAGCTCGACGCTTGGCAATGTTCATCCATGTACCCATACCGGACCAACTCGTGCGTGGCGACCGGCTTCGCCTCGACGACGAAGACACGTCGGGACGAGCCACCGGCTGACGTGACACTTCTCGCAGGGCGACTGGTCGTTGCTTGCCCTTGTTGGCGATCATGCCCCCGCCAATTGCTGCAGGATGTTGCTACTTCTCACCATCACAGCAGTCGCCTACCGGGTGTACTCGATTTCCGCTGTTGGATGCGTTTCGGCCTCGCGTCAGACTTCGCACCAAGACCGAAACCGCCCAAGCTGACCGTCAGGATGACGACAGGTCAGAACGGATGTCCAGCGCTACGACTGCAATGAGTCTCATCGTGGCTGGATCAAGAGTCCAACCGGCTCAACGTCAATTCCCTCGGAAGTAAGCTCGCATCGCCAACCTTGATGGGGCTGATAACGGTAGATGCGAAGCGTTGGGTTGCCCAAGGCATCGTACACTACCGCAAGCCGGTATTTGTTGGCCCACGCGCGATCGGCAGCAGCCAATTCAAAATGCTGCCGTTCATTGCGAGTTAAGACTACGAATGCAGGCGAAGCGACGCTGCGACCCTTCACTTCGACAAACAGCGTCTTCGTTCCCTTTTTTACTTCAAGGTCCCAGCCTCGATCCTTTTTTGAGACATCATCTACGGACCAAGCGTGATAGTGGCTCTCCACAAACGCCATCGCCGCCGCTTCGACACGCGCATTCCGCTCGGGATCTGGTTCACCCGAAAACAGCGCCACCCTCCGAGACGCCTTAGAGTTCGCAGCTTCTTTCTGCTCTACGTATTCCAGTATCTTTGCGGCAAGCGCTGGTCTCCTCTCGGAGACGTAACAAAGGTCCGCCATGCCGAACAGCATTTGGTCCTTTTGCTCGCCCTTCCTTTGCAACAGGTAGTCGCGGTTCAAGTAGTCAACTAGGTGACCTTTAGTACGCCTAGCCTCTATTCGGTGCGCCCACTCTCCGTCGGAATCACCCCAAGTAACACCCCAATCGTCGGGGGATGGCTGCTTCACTCGGAAAATAGTAGCATCCTTATACCAGCCGGTAATTACTATCCCACGCCCGTCTGGATGTTGCGCGCACCAGACAACCGTCACTCCCGAAACTTCAGACGCGTCGGGCGCGGCTCCGAGGCGTTCAATCTTGATGTTTCCCCAGTCTCTTATCTGGACGAAGCCAAGCAATTTATCGTTCTGGTCAGGAACAAAATTCTTGCATTCGTGCGGAACGCCGCCATCCCGAACCCATTCGTGATTGCCATATGGCATATCGTCAGGCCGACCATCGTAGTACTTCAGCCAAACCGTTCTGCAGAGAAGTAGTGTCATATTCGCTCCCTAGGCATCACCGTAGGCGAACTATGGAGTGGGTACAACCGAAAAGAGGGAGAGCGGAGTTGTATTGCCACCCAAGGGGAAGTAGATAGTGGCTGCTTCCCGGACCGCGCGGCCAGGTTCGCTAAGAAGGCACGCGGATACTCCACAGAGATGTCTGCTTCTGGCCCTTCTGCTCCGCCTGACACCACCATGCTTCAGCAGCGCGACCTTCTCATCATGCCGCCCGCTGGCCATGCCTAATGAGGATCCCAATGCCAGACGATCGCGCTACCCCATCTTCCGGTGCTAGCAAGTTTTCACTCTGGGAACGCAGGCAGCAGTTGAAAAGCACCGCCGCAAAGCTTACGTCGGTTCAGACCATTTTTACGCGCGTCGACGATGTGGAGGGGACCAAGCCCCACACGCGGCCCGAAGTCGGTCCATCAACGAACTGCCAGAAGGTGTCATCGTTCGCACCGACGAAGGTAGCGGCGATCCGGCTGCCAGTGATGGCGTCCGTTTGGACCTCGCTAAGGCCCTGCTACCGAAGATGGAAGGCGCTAGCCCCGAGATGGCAGCCATCCTTGTCAACGCGGGGAATGCGATCCTCGGGCCGATGGCCAGGGCCGACGAGGAAGTGCAGAGCCCGGGCAGCGGTGCCCGTTCACAACCACACCTATACCAAATTCGTGGGCCGGCCGATTAGCTGGATGGCCACGTTCGCCCCGCCTGGGCGCCGCGTTCGCAAGACCATTCAGCACAGCGGCGACAGCCGCAACGAGTCCGTGTTGTACCAACGGTAATCAAGTCGTGTCCGCGCATCTTGCTCGCAGGTGCATGCAGCGGCCGTCTGTTGGCGCGTGGGTGCGGGCGTGGCTGGTCGTTGCTTGCCGTTCTTGGCGATCAGCCGCGCTTTACTGCGGACCCTAGGGTCCGGTCTTAGGATGAGAGCGGTGGCTAACCCGGGGCAGGTACAGGCGGCGGGCGGTTTGGCGCTGTAGGGGCCGCCCTAGGCCCGGCGTGGGTCGGTTTAGGCGGGTAGGCCCCGGCGCGCGCGCCGGGCGGGGCGGGGCTAGGCGCTACCTCGTGCGCAAAATGGGACACTCCCCCTGTCGAGGCGGCCGGCGCGCGCTTGCTCCCGTCGTCCGGCGTGCACACTCACTAGTTGCACTCATAGTGATAACCATGCAACTATCGTCCGATGCGGCCGCGCACCTAATGCTTTGAGATGTATCAATGCTAAACATCATCGGTTTATTTGCTGCTATTTTTGCAGTGTTTGTACTTGGGTTGTACCAGTACATAAGTGATACCTGCGGATTCCGATGAATTCGGCCGGGCATTCCGATTGATGTCGGCCACCTGATTCCGATTGAAGCCGGCCATCGATTCCGCTCGATGTCGGCCGGGGTGGCGGACGCCCGCTGGCGGTCGTCGT
>Ga0268299_1001154_pt1 | contig 54096 bp, 48 predicted proteins | sample NOBtaG_FD_193484 | JGI IMG/M metagenome (GOLD analysis project Ga0268299, IMG submission 193484) | Activated sludge microbial communities from bioreactor in Nijmegen, Gelderland, Netherland - NOB reactor | ecosystem: Engineered > Bioreactor > Aerobic > Activated sludge | place: Netherlands... | reverse complement strand
CATGAGTGGACCGAGGGAGACGATGAATATTCCGCTGCTTGATCTGAAAGCCCAGTACCAATCCATGCGTAGTGAGATCCTGGCTGCGATCGAGACGACCTGCGATGAGCAGGCCTTTATCCTGGGGGCGCGGGTGGCGGCACTCGAGGAGGCGGTGGCGGCGTATGTCGGCAGCACGCATGCGGTGGGCGTGGCATCCGGAAGCGATGCGTTGTTGCTGGCGTTGATGGCCTTGGGCGTCAAGGCCGGCGATGAGGTGATCACGGTCCCCTTTACCTTCTTTGCGACGGCCGGGGCGATTTCCCGGTTGGGTGCCAAGCCGGTGTTTATCGATATCCGTCCCGATGATTTCAACATGGACCCGCAGTTGCTGGAACGAGCCATCACCAAACGAACCAAGGCGATTATTCCGGTGCACCTCTTTGGTCAATGCGCAGACATGGGGGCGATCAACGCTATTGCGCGACGACACCAGATCGGTGTGATCGAAGATGCCTGTCAGGCCATTGGTGCTGCACAGAAGGGACGGCGAGCCGGAGTGTTGGGCGATGTGGCCTGTTTCAGCTTTTTCCCGTCGAAGAATCTGGGCGGGTTCGGCGACGCCGGAATGGTGACGACGAACGACAAGGCGCTGGCAGAATCGATCGCCATGCTGCGGGTCCATGGCAGCCGCGTCCGCTACGTGCACGAAGCGATCGGCATCAACAGTCGCTTGGATGCGCTGCAAGCGGCGGTGTTGCTGGTGAAATTGAAGCGGCTGGATCAATGGGCAGAGGGCCGGAGACGGAATGCCGCGCGCTATGTGCAATTGTTCACCCAAGCCCAATTGACCGATCGCGTCACGTTACCCGTGGTCGGGCAGGACAACTTTCACGTCTTCAATCAATTCACCCTGCGTGTGCAGAAACGCGATGAGTTGCGGAGTTATTTGAAGGATCAGGGGGTGGGCACAGAAGTGTACTATCCACTGCCGCTGCATCTGCAAAACTGCTATCGCGACCTTGGTTACCCAAAAGGTTCGTTCCCGCAATCGGAGCGCGCGGCTGAAGAGGTGCTCTCCCTTCCGATCTATGCGGAGCTGAGCGATGAGCAGCTGCAATATGTCGTGCAGATGATCGCCGCGTTTTATCGCAAACGATAGTGTCGCTGCGACGCCCTGAGCGAGGGATGGTGTCTCGCTCGATTCCACTCCCATCGCCTCAGTCCCCCATGGTTTCCTCACGCCTCACGGCAAGGGAGCTTTGTCCAACACAGCGGCGCGTTCCCACATCCGTCTCTTCGTGACGCCGCAGAGGCCCTGGCGTGCCGTTCATGCCCGATCGGTGCACACCGGCTTTCGCAGGCGACGGCCTTCCATGCAGCGGTCCCGCATGATTTTTCAAGAACACTTCAAGAACGCCCGAGAATAGACTATAGTAGGCCTGCACACTTGCAGACGACCTGTGACGAACTCTAGCCCCACACCGTCATCCTCACGTCCGTTGCGTATTGCGCTGATCGGCGCAGGCCGCCATGCGCAACATCATGCCCGCGCCATTGTGCGTTGCCCCGGTGTGCAGTTGGTCGCGGTGGCAGATCCATCCGACCCGGCTCAGGCCGCCATGCGCGAGATCGTGCCGGGCATCGGCTGTTTCCGCACGCCGGAAGAGTTGTTCGCCTCGGAGCGGCTGGATGTCGTTCATATCATCACGCCACCGGCGTCTCATGCTCCTCTTGCCCGCATGGCGATCAAGGCGGGCTGCCACATTTATGTCGAGAAACCCTTCACCGAATCGGTGGAAGATGCGCAGCGGGTTCTGGATGAGGCCAATGCCAAAGGCCTTCGCGTCTGCGCAGGCCACCAATTGCTCTACGAGCCTCCGACCCGGGTGCTGACCCAGTATCTCCCTTCCATCGGGCGGGTCGTGCAGGTCGAAAGCTACTTCTCGTTTCGGACCGTGCGTCATGCTCCGGGCGGCCGCAAAGTGCTTCGTGCCGATCATCAGTTGCTCGACATCCTGCCGCATCCGGTCTACCTGCTCCTTCACGTGTTGGAACGGGCGGGGAAAGGGCGTACGGAGCTGCTGTCGTTGGAAGTCAGCCAGGCCGGGACGGTGCATGCCCTGGTGCGCCGAGGCGGCGTGACCGGCACGTTGATCGTCACCTTGGAAGGGCGGCCAGTCGAGAGTTATCTTCGTGTGATCGGCCGGAACGGCTCGTTATTTGCCGACTACGTCCGGAGTACGACCCAGCGGGCCATTGGTCCTGGATCGTCCGGCATCGATAAATTATTTGCCCCCTACCGACAGGCCTGGCAGTTGTTGACCGGCACGACCTCGGCCATGGCGAGCCGCTTTCTGAAGCGCCAACGAAGTTACCCCGGCCTTGCCGAGCTCTTTACCGCCTTCTACGAGTCTGCCCGACAGGGCAGTCCCTCCCCCTTGTCTCCAGAAAGTCTGCTCGAGACTGTGCGCATTTGCGAGCGGGTGGCCAAGGCGCTCAAAGTGGCGGAGACTCACGCGCTGGCTGCAGCGGCCCCGAAGCCGGTCGAGAGTCGTGGTGTGTTGGTGACGGGAGGAACCGGATTCCTGGGGAAGGAGATCGTTCGGGCGTTATTGTCGCGCGGCCGTCCGGTTCGTGTGGTGGCGCGTCGCGAGCCGTCTCCATGGGAACGCATCCCCGGGACCGAATATGTAGTTGCGGATGTGGCGACAGGGGCGGGCGCGGACCTCTTTAAGGGAGTGGACACTGTGATCCATGCGGCGGCGGAAACCGCCGGTGGCTGGCCTGAACATCAGCGCAATTCGCTTGATGCGACGGAGCACATGATCCGTGGAGCGGCCGAGGCCGGCATTCAACATGTTGTGCATGTCAGCAGCCTGGCCGTGTTGGCCCAAGGCACGGGACAGCCGATTCCCGACCATCATCCGCTGGAGCCGAACAGCAAGGGGTCCGGACCCTACGTGTGGGGCAAGTTGGAATCCGAACGTCTGGCGGTCCAGCTTGGGAAGGAGTTGGGCGTCTCCGTGAAGGTGATTCGTCCTGGAGCCTTGGTCGACTATCGGGACTTTGAACCGCCTGGTCGGCTCGGCAAGCGACTGGGAAACATCTTTGTGGCGGTTGGGTCGCCCAGCGATCGCCTTGGCGTGGTGGATGTCGGGTTCGCCGGCCGATTCCTCGGCTGGATGACGGATGCGTGGGATCAGGTGACGAGCCCGCTCAATTTGCTCGACCCGGTGTCACCGACCAAGCAGGAACTTCTAAATCGTCTCCGGCGAGCCAACCCGGATCTGTCGGTGTTCTGGTTGCCCAGGGCTGTCCTCGTGCCGCTGTCGTGGCTGGCGACGCTGGCGCAAAAAGTCCTACGCCCGGGGAAGCCGGCCATCGATGTGGCGAAGGTGTTCAGTGTCCTCCCATACGACACTTCCGGTATGGCCAAGCTTGCTCCCCTCGTCGACTCGAACAGCCCTCAACAATAGACGGGAAGCCGTCTGACAGCCCTGCTTCCCAGTGGCCGTCTTGTGTCGTGATGCGCGTTCGCTCGCATGGACGGATGAGTGCTAACTCATTGAAACGGCAGCAGATCCTCTGGCCGGTGAAAAAGATTGCCCTCCGGGGTTGATTTGACGCGTCAGAGGGGGTAAGTCTTACTGGTATTCTGCGGGTCAGACAGTGTCCTCAACAGTAAGCTCCTCACGATCCACGAGTTCATCATCATGAGTATGCGATTGAATGCCCGAACACTTGCCATCGGTCTGGCTGTCCTGGGCTTCTTCTCTGGTTGCGCGGAGGATCACCGCTGGCGTTCGGCCATGACCGACGGCAGCCACGCGATGCGCTCCGGGGACTACACACATGCGGAAGAGTTGTTTGTCTCGGCCCGTAAAGAGGCCGAAGTGTTGGACCCGCAAGGAAAACGCCTGGCTGAAACCCTGAGCCAATTAGGCGAGGTGAACCGTGAGCTGGGCCGCTATCCTCGCGCTGAAGCGCTGTTTCAGGAGGCGTTGGCGATCCGGGAACGGGTCTATGGCCCTGCCCATGCGGAGACGGCGGCGAGTTTGACCGATCTGGGCGAGCTCTATCGGCTCCAGGGGCTGTACACGCAGGCGGAGGCGCTCCATCAACGTGCCCGGGAAATTCGAGAGAAGGTGTTCGGGATCGATCATAGTAAGACGGCGGAGAGTCTCAACAATATTGCCGTGGTCTATCAAGACCAACATCGCTTCGCCGATGCGGAGCCGGTGTTGCAGCGTGCGCTGGAGATTCTCGAACGGCAGTTGGGGCCGGAACACAGTCTCACGGCGATCACGAGAGATAATTTGGCGAAACTCTACCAGGCGCAGGGGCAGCATCCCCGGGCGATGCCCTTGTACCAGCGCACGCTGACCATCCATGAAAAGGCGTTCGGACCGAATCATCCGATTGTAGCCAGGAATCTCGAGAATTTGGCGGACACCTATCGGGCGCAAAATCAGTATCCCCAGGCTGAGGTGCTGTATCAGCGTGCCGTCAGTATTTTTCGGAAATCGATCGGGACTGAACATGTCGATACGGCGGACGCCATGAGCCGGCTTGGACAGTTGTATGAGCTGCAAGGGCTCTATTCCCAAGCCGAGCCGTTGTTTCAGCAGGCCATCGCCATACGTGAGAAGCAGCAGGGAGCCGATCACCCTCAGGTGGCCGGGGAACTGAAAAATCTCGCGTCGCTCTATCAATCACAAAGCAGACTGGACCAATCGGAAGACCTATACAAGCAGGCGATGGGCATCTACGAACAATCAGTGGGGTATGATCGGGATGCCTATGTAAAGACCTTGAAGAGTTATGCCTCGCTCCTGAGGCGCAGGCAGCGGTCCGGCGAGGCCGAGCGCCTGGAAGAGCGGGCCAAGGGCATCTTGAGGCGCCTCTCGCAGGAAAACCAAAATCAGGGGAAAACCGCTTCGGAAGCCCCACTGGCTCCGGTTGTCCCTGTTCCCTAGTTCTCCTCCTGCCCCTTGATCCATCGATCCATTGCGCCGAACATCCTGCTCAGCCAGCACGTCTCCGTCACACCTGCCGTCGGACATTTTGAACCGGTGACCGTTCGATCCCCACAGAAGTACCTATTGAGAGGCATCGTCGAATCTCCTACACTGGGGCTGCCGGGCCACTTGATTCCACGTAGCAGGCCGGGGGAACACTCGATGGTCGGGCCATACAGCGCACGTCACTCTTGTTCGGTGTCGATCAGGCAGCAATCCGCATCCTGCTGGAGGGGACATTCATGAAGAGACTGTTGATCGTGATAATGGCCATGGCGTTGCTCTCCGGCGTAGCCTGTGCCGGAAAACGCCCGAAGAAGCAGTTTCAGCTGCTCGCCGGAGAGTTTGTCTCACCGGTGCACATCACCAAACCGGTGGATCAGCAGAGTGCCGTGATCGGTCTGACCATCAAGAGTCCCGCCTGGGTGCCGAATACGGAAGATCGACTCTATCTGGTGAAGATCGAGAAGGATCGTGATCTGTTTCAGGGGACGAAGTTGATTCCGACGAGCATTGTGGCGCCGCCGCCCGGCAGCGGCGGTGGCGGGACGGTTTATGTGCAGAATGTCCCACCTGGGCGATACGCGGCCGTGGCCTTCAGCACCTCGGAGAAAGGGTTCGGCAAGGTGCGGGAAGTGACCCTGTTCCTTCTGCCGAAGCCGGTTGTGGCCCAAAGTGACACGACCGTCGCGCCCGGGTCTATCGCGTTCATGGGGGAGTATGAAGTGGGGGCCTCGACGATGGTGCTGCAGGAGAAGGCCGCCGACGAGGTACAGGAGCATTACTTCGAGGCATTTTGGGGAAAACCGCTCGCCCAGGTCGTCGCCGATCTTCAGGTCCTGGGGACACCGGCCTACTTCGCCGTCCATACGGTCGGCGTCAAGCGAGGAAGTCGAGATGTCGACGCCGAAGCCCGCTTTCTCGCCACTGCCAAGCGCGATCTTGAACCATCCTGGGCGCCTGTGATCGATCGCCGTCCGTCCCCTCGATAGGGGGAAGGTCAGCTGTGCCTGTTAACATAAGGTTTACCTTCTCCGGACGTGGGTGTGATGTCCGTCTTGTAGGCTGGTCTTGACACGGTCACTGCCAGCACAGGAGGGAGATCATGCGACTCGTACACCGAGGTATTCAGATCTATCGGTCTCGTCCCCGCCGTCAAGATGTCCTGTCGCTTCGAACTTCGCCCATGCTCGCCACGAGTCCATGCCGGGAGTGTTGGAAAGAGATTCCCATCGTGCCGTCGCGCCGGCGATCGCAAGCCACGCTCTGCCCGACGTGTATCGCCGAACGCATCGAGCGCCTTGCTGCCGACGCGTTGTGACCGACGGTGACAACTAGTCGGTGTCGACGGGACTCCGTTCGCCCTCCCGCCGTACACCCCTGCCCTCTGTTCGATCTCTGTATTCGAGCCCATTGTGTGCCGTCTTCTCTGCTTCTCCGGTCGTCCGATGGATGGGAGGTGTGATGAATCGGCGACGCCCATGTCTCTTCGTGTGCTCGCGTATCCTGCCCGGTGTGCAGCATCTCTGTAACATAAAGGAGGATATCACAGAAGGCTGGGTCGGACTGCACGCCCGGCACCATCGGCCCTGTGGTCGAACGAATGGGAAGGCTGTCCCGCTCCGGCTCAGAAGAGGGGAACAGCCCGGGAGAGAGGTGCGGAGAGGTGGACGCAGCTCAACTCCCAATACCCATCGACGTTCTCGAATAAACCGGTACGGGGGGACGGAAGGTCATTTATCTTCTGCTCACCATCAGAATGCGATCTTCACATTCCGTCTTACACGGAATACACAACGTGGCATCCGGTTGTGCGCGAAGGCGAGGTAAGGGGATATCGGTGCGACAGAGGTGGCACACACCGTAGGAGGTATCGTCCAGACGAAGGAGCGCGCGCTCGACCTGCTGAAGTTTGAGATGGGCGCGTTGTGCCATGAGATCGTCGAATAAGACGTCCCGCTCGGAGGCGGCCACGTCCAGTACGTCGGCTGCGGGTTCGCACGTGGTCTGATCGGGGCGTCTGGCGCTCGTCTGAAGCAACAGCCTGTCGCGCTCGTGTAATAATTGCCGGCGGATGGATCGAAAGGCCTGGCGACGGGAGCGCAAGCGACCTGTTCCTGTTCTCTCCATGACAACCTCCTCAATAGGCTACGTGGGAGTAGTGTCGAGGAGCGTACACCGGGGAAGCGACAGGGACATAAGTGAGAGGTTAAGACGGCGTTAATACGACGTGTTGGGGGTAAACCGGAACGGCGGGGCCGGCTGCTCTACGTGACCAGTGTGGTCATCAAGCCCTGTTGGGCCGAGCGCGGGGATCGGCGTCCCGGCGACTGTCGCTGGTAGGTGCCGTCTCGATGGAGGATCCAGGCGTGCGTATTGTCTTCGAGGAAGGGGCGGAGGCCCTCGTCGATCACCCGTTGCCGTAGAATCTTATCCAACACGGGAAACGCAACTTCGATCCGTCGAAAGAAATTGCGATCCATCCAGTCGGCGCTGGAAAGAAAGACCCGGTCGTCGCCGTCGTTCAAAAAGTAAAAGATTCGGCTGTGCTCAAGAAACCGGCCGATGATCGAACGCACGCGGATATGTTCCGACAAGCCGGGGATGCCGGGCCGTAAGGCGCAGGGGCCACGGACGATCAGATCGACTTTCACGCCGGCTTGGGAGGCTTTGTACAATGCGCGAATGATCTGCGGTTCCAGGAGCGCATTCATCTTCGCGATGATGTGGGCCGGTTTGCCCTGTTTTGCACGGTCGGTTTCACGTCCGATCCATTTCAGAAGCGTGGCATGCAACGTAAACGGCGATTGCAGCAAATGTTTGAGGCGACCCGGCTGCCCAAGAGAGGTGAGTTGTTGAAAGACCGTCCGGACATCCCGTCCGATTGCCGCATCGCAGGTGAGCAGGCCGAAATCCGTATAGAGTTTCGCGTTGCGGGCATGGTAGTTGCCGGTTCCGAGGTGGGTGTAACTGCGCAGGAGCCGGCCCTCTCGCCGGAGCACCAGACTCATCTTCGCATGGGTCTTGAGTCCGACGACTCCATACACGACATGGGCGCCGGCCTCTTCCAAGTCATGCGCCAGTTCGATATTGGCTTCTTCGTCGAATCGAGCCCGTAGCTCGATGACGACGGTGACTTCTTTTCCGCCGCGTGCCGCATCCACCAATGATTGCACGATGGCTGAATCGGCGCCGGTCCGATACAACGTTTGTTTGATGGTCAACACGTGGGGATCTGTCGCGGCCTGGCGGAGAAATTCCGTCACTGGAGTGAACGACTGATAGGGATGATGCAGTAGGATGTCCCCCTGCCTGATGGCGTCGAACCAGTCCTCGCTGGGCACCGGCGTCGTCGGCACGCTGGGTGTGAAGGGGGTGAACTTCAAATCCGGTCGGTCGATGAGGTCCGGCACGGCCATCAGCCGGTGTAAGTTCACCGGCCCGTGGCATTGGTAGATGTCGCGCGCGTCGAGATGAAACTGTTCCCGCAGAAAATAGACCAGATCGGGAGGGCAGTTGTCCGCCACTTCCAGCCGCACCTCGTCGCCAAAGCGGCGATCGGGCAACTGCCCCTCCAGCGCACGCCGAAGATCATCGACATCTTCCTCGTCGACGAAGAGATTGCTGTTTCTCGTCACCCGAAACTGGTAACAACCCGTGACTTGCATGCCGGGAAAGAGCTGATGGACGAAGGCGTGGATGACCGACGACAGGAATGCAAAATCGTGCGGCCAGGCGGCGTTGCGCACCGGCAGGTGAATCACGCGCGGGAGTGAGCGCGGGACCTGGACGATCGCGGTCCCGTTGGGCCGGCCGAAGGCATCCGTGCCTTCGAGTGTGACCAGAAAATTCAGACTCTTGTTGAGGAGTTTCGGAAACGGATGCGCAGGATCGAGGGCGACCGGGCTCAGGAGCGGCAGCAACTCCCGCGAAAAGAAGCGGCGCATCCAGCGAATGTGCGCCGGCATCCAGTCGGCCCGCTTCAAAAACCGGATACGTTCTTCGGCGAGCTTCGGAATCAGCGAGTGATTCAGGACATGATATTGCTCGTGCACCAATTGGTGAGTGAGCACAGCAATGCGGCTCAGGAGTTCGGACGGCGTGAGGCCGTCGGCGCCTCGCTGCTCGGCCCCGTGCGTCACCTGCTCCTTGAGACCGGCGACGCGCACTTCGAAAAATTCATCCAGATTGGAACTGACGATGCAGAGGTATTTCAACCGCTCCAGCAGAGGAACTTTCGGATCTTTCGCGAGATCGAGGACCCGGCGGTTAAATTCCAGGAGGCTCAACTCGCGATTGATGAACCATTCGGGACGGGACAGATCATTGGTCATGGGCCGGCTGCCGTCTGGTGAAGCGGGCGGGGCCGGTACCTGTGAGTCTGAAGCGTTGCGTCGCGGTGCCATCATAGGTGGGAGCGCAGTCTACACCAGTCGGGCGAGTCGGTAGCTCAAGAATCGGTTAACTCTTTCCGGTCATCCGTGGACTGTGTTGCCGGTATGTCCGGTCACCGGGCACATCCGATACGAGCGGTGGAGACCACGAAGTTATCCCAGTAGCGTTGTTGAACCTGGCTGAACGGAACCGAAGTCCAATACTGTTCCAGGTATACGGCGTTGATGCCATAGTCACTGTAGGTGCCGATCCAATTCAGGCCGGTTCGCTGCGCTTCGAGGTGATCGTCGATCCAATATTCAAACAGGCCGTCGCCGGCGTCGCCTTGGTTCAGTTGCATATGGACTTCGATGCAATACCATCCGCCGATACGGGACGGATTGAATAACGGCGTTTCGCCTCCGGCGGCCCCGAGCCACCGCAAGCGGGGAAAATCGTTGTAGGTGGTGGTACGCAGAGCGCCGAATTCATCGGTGCCGGATGCGGGATCGAGGTACAGCCGCTCAGGATCGGAGCCGGGCAGGCTGCCGCTCCATAGATGGCCGATGGCCGCCTGCGCGAACCGGTCGCTCGACAGGATCGTCGCTCGTGTGAGTTTGTCGGCCCCGCCGCCGGTCCAACCCGGTTGCAAGCGCAGATCGAACCGCCAATAGATGTCGCGATATACGGCAGTCCCGGCATCCACCGGTTTCATGTACGCGCTCGGCGTCTTGCCGAAGGCCAGGTGGAGCGAGCCTCCGTGTGGATCGCCGGGCAGGTATTCTGCCCGCATGCCGGTTGAGGACCCGACGCCCGCTCCGGCCTCACGAACGAACCGGCCGTGCCGGATGTCGTATTCGAAATAGCTGCTGAGCCGATCGACTTCAAAGTCGTCGCACCAGATCCACTGGGGATGGCGGCTCTGCCAGTCGGTACAGAGGCTCTGGTGCGGTGCGGGGGGCGCTGCGGAGGCGTGTGCACCGAGGAGGCAGGCGGCGGCGAAAATCGCCGCCGCGAAACCCCATCGAGGCAAGATCGCCATGGTTAATTGGTCACCGCACCTTCGGAGGCGGAAGAAACGTGGCGGGCATACTTGCCCATCACGCCGGACAGGTAGCGGGGTGCCGGGTGTTTGACCTTCTTCAGGCGTGAGGCGAGTTCCTTCTGCGTCACATTGACATCCAGCCGCCGCTTGGCAATGTCGAACGTGATGATATCACCGGTTTTCACGGCTCCGATCGGACCGCCCTTGATGGCTTCCGGGGCCACGTGCCCGGCCATGAGGCCGTGAGTAGCTCCTGAGAAGCGTCCATCGGTGAGCAGCGCGACGGAATCACCGAGTCCGGCGCCGACGATTGCGGCAGTGACACCCAACATCTCCCTCATACCGGGACCGCCGGACGGTCCTTCGTAACGAATCACGACGACATCGCCGGCCTTGATCTTTCCCGCCTGCACGGCCTTGAAGGCATCTTCTTCGCGCTCGTACACCTTGGCCGGTCCGCTGAAATGCATGATGGAGTGTCCGGCCACTTTCACCACGCATCCATCCGGAGCCAGGTTGCCCTTCAGAATCACCAGCCCACCGGTCAGCTTGATCGGCTGTGTGAGCGGCCGCAAGACCTGCTGGTTCGGCTGCTCTGTGGCAGACTTGGCCTCTTCGCCGATCGTCCGTCCGCTGACGGTGATCTGGTCCGGGTGCAAGATCTTGGCATCGACCAACCGTTTGGCCACCAGGGTGGTGCCTCCGGCCGCATAGAGATCCGCAGCCGTGAAGCGACCGCCTGGCTTCAGGTCTGCCAACAGCGGCACCTTCCGATTGATCTTGTCGAAATCGTCGATGGTGAGGCGCACGCCCATTTCGCGCGCCACAGCCAGCAGGTGTAGCACCGCATTCGTCGACCCGCCGGTCGTCGCCACCGCGGCGATGGCATTCTCGATAGACCGACGCGTGATGATCTGTTTGGGGCGGATGTCTTTCTTGAGCAGGTCCATGACCAGCTTGCCGCATTCGAACGCCACGTCATCCTTGCGTTGGTCCATGGCCGGCACGCCGTTGCGGCCCATCGGCGAGATCCCGAGGAACTCAAACGCAATGGCCATGGTATTGGCAGTGAATTGTCCGCCGCAGGCGCCGGGCCCAGGGCAGGCATGGTCCTCCAAGTCTTTCAATTCGGCATTCGACATTTTGCCGGACGCATGTTTGCCGACTGCCTCAAAGACATCTTGAATGGTCACGTCGTGTCCCTGGAACTGTCCCGGCATGATGGAGCCGCCGTAGAGCATGAGCGAGGGTACGTTCAATCGACAGAGTGCCATGACGGTGCCGGGAATAGTCTTGTCGCATCCCGAGAGGGCCACGACGCCGTCGAACAAATGTCCACGCGCGACGAGCTCGATGGAATCGGCGATGACCTCGCGGCTGATGAGCGACGCCTTCATGCCCTCGGTGCCCATGGAAATACCGTCGGAGACCGCGATGGTGTTGTATTCGATCGGGGTGCCGCCTGCCGCGCGGATGCCGGCCTTGACCCGCTCCGATAACCGGCGCAGATGAAAGTTGCAGGGCATCACTTCAATCCAGGTGTTGGCGACGCCGATCAGCGGGCGTTCGAGGTCTGCATCGGTAAAGCCGACGGCTTTCAGCATGGCGCGGGCCGGCGCGCGGCCCGGTCCGTCGAGCAGATTGTGGCTTTTGTGTCGAGGGTCGGTCGTCATGGAAACTCCTTCAGTTACGGGATCGGAAAACTGCCGTTCAGTAGCGTACGTGTGCAGATGGATCGCAAACTTTCGCATAGATGGGCGTGGAGGGTCAATCTGCCGTGCGTGCGTACAGCCCGGATATGCAAGGGGCGTGAAGAGAAGAGAATGCGGGGGAGGGAATGAACCCAGATGGAGCGGCAGGGCGGCGCTGAAGGGCGCAACCCTGCCGCTCGCGCGCTAGTGTTTCTCTTTCTTGCTCTTCTTTTCGTGTTTCTCGTGTTTGTCTTCTTTGTCGATGACGGCGCCGGTGGCGGCATCGATATGCACTTCCGTCATCCTCCCGTCGGCTCCGAGCACTTCGACTTCCCAGACGGCCTTGTCGTGCTTCTTCTCAAGCTCAGCTTCGACTGCCGTGCCCGGGGCTGCGTCCAGGGCGGTCTTGATCGCCTGGTCAATGGTGACCTTGGCATCCTTCACCAAGTCGGCGACATCGCACTTCTCGTCCTTGCCCTTGTGGCCCTTGTCGCTCCAAGCGGGAGTCGTCGCGAGACACAGGGCCGCAATCATCAGTGCGGGGACTGCCACGTGCTTGTTCATGTGTGACCTCCGATTCGTCTCGATCACGGTTATTGGGGCTTTGCCTCGCCATGGGGATTGGCGCCGTGCGGATTGGCTCCATGGGGATTGCCGCCATGGGGATTCTTGCCGTGCGGGGCGCCCTGTCCCATGCCCTTGTGCTGCTGCATCATCTTGTCATGCTCGGCCTGCTCCTTCGCGCGTTGTTCCGGAGTCAGCAGCGCAAGCGCATCCCGCCGGGTCTTCACCGACAGCACCCGAAGTCCGATTTGCACGTCCGCGCTCTGTTTCAGTTTGGCTTCAATGGCGCCGATATCCGATTTCTCATCGTCCGTCAGGGCCTTCACTTCCCGTTCGGCCACTTGGATGTCGGCTTCCATCTTGATCCGGCTCTTATCGAGGTTGAGCTGCAGATCCTTGAGTTTGGTGACCTGGTCGGCACTCAGCCCGATGTCTTTTTCGTGTTTCAGGAGGTGCCGGATCAGGTGGCCGGCGCCGCCATGCATCATCATTTCCATCATCGCCTTGCCCATGCCGTGGCGATCTTTTTCGTACCCGCCGCCATGCCCGCCATATCCGCCTTCGGGATTCGCCCAGGCAGGAGAGATCGTCAGCGCGCAGGCGATGGCCGAAGCGGTGGCAAATGTGAACAGTTTCGTCGTCATTCGTTCCTCCTTGAGTTGAGAGCGATTAATGGTCGGTCAACCTGCGTAACAGCCCTTGGTCCCCGGTGAGGGCATTCACCATAAACTGAACGGCCAGCGCGGCGAGCAACAGGCCCATCAGTCGTGCGATGATTTTCTCAGCGATGGGGTTGAGCCACTTGGCGCTGCGTGCGCCGATCGCTAATATACTGTAACTCGCCAATCCGATCAGTACAAGGCATCCTAATAATACGGCGCGCAGCATCCAGGTGGTGGCCTGTGTTTCCAGCAGAATCACCGTCGAGATGGCGGCCGGTCCTGCCAACATGGGGATGGCCAGCGGCGTGATGGCAATGTCGTCTTTGCTGGTACCGGCGGCGGTTTCCGCGGCCGTCTCCTGCACGGTGGAGCGTTGCGCGCGCAGCATGTCCAGCGCAACCAGCAAGAGGATGAGGCCGCCGGCGATTTGCACGGCGGGTAAGGTAATGCCCAACAGCCTGAGCACGGCTTGGCCGAACAGGGCGAATCCGCTCAGGAGTCCGACCGTCACGAGACAGGCGACACGCGCGGTTCGGAGCCGCTGGGCCACGGAATCCCGCGGGGTCATGGCGAGGAAGGCCGGGACCACGGCGATGGGATCGACAATTACGAAGAGCGAACTGAACGCGAGCAGCGCGTATTCGACCAACGTCATGGACGGCCGGCCTCCGTGAGGGCTGCTTAGGATGAACTGCGTCTGGATGCGGTGAGGATCTCGGCCCGCGGATCGCTGTGGCGACCACGGCTGAGTTGTTCGTAGAGCGCGCGCTCCTCGTCGGAGACGGTGGTGGGCATGACAATTTTCAGCTTCAGGAACAGATCGCCCTGCTCGCCGGTAGCAGTGGGGAGCCCCTTACCTTTCAAACGCAGCTTGCTGTCGGCTTTGCTGCCGGGAGGAATCTTGACCTTCACCGGTTCCGTCAGCGTCGGAGCCATGACTTCGGCGCCGAGGGCTGCTTCCCAAGGCCAGACCGGGAGCGTGACCTGAATGTCCGAGCCCTTCTGCCTGAAGACGCCGTTGGCTTGAAGATGGACGCGCAGGTACAGATCACCAGGTCTGCCTCCGTTGATTCCCGGCTGCCCCTTGCCCGCGATGCGCACGCGGGTGTCGTGTTCCACGCCGGCCGGAATGCGCACTTCGATGGTCCGCTTTTCCGTCTGTGTGCCGGATCCTCCGCAGACGACGCAGGGGCGTCCTCGCACGATGGCGCTCCCGCCGCAGGCCTTGCACGCGACCCGCTCCGTCAGGTCGATCCGTCGCGTGACGCCGGTGAGGACATCGCGGATGCCGAGGTGCACGTCGGTTTCCAGGTCCTCTCCATCGACGGCAAACCCCGCGGTACCTGCTCCACCTCCACGACCACGGCCGCCGAAAAACGTCTCGAAAATATCCCCGAAGTCGCCGCTGAATCCGCCGGCCTGACCGCCGCGCCCCGCTTGGTTCCCTGCTTGCTGGCGGGCTCTTTCATACGCCTCGGCCTGTTCCCAGTTCTGCCCGTACTGATCGTATTTTTTCCGTTTGTCGGGATCGGACAATACCTCATGCGCTTCGTTGAGTTCCTTGAACTTCTTCTCCATCTCCGTCTTCTTGGCGCCGGTGTGGAGATCGGGATGGATCTCACGCGCTCGACGACGAAAGGCCTTCTTGATGTCGTCGGCGGAGGCGTCGCGCGGGATGCCCAGGGTTTCGTAGTAGCCGCGTGGTGCTGTCGCCATTAGGGGTCGGTTCCTATTCAGATGCTTTGTGGGAGAGAGGCAAAGAATGCAATCCTTTCCGGAGCTTACGGGGTCTCCAGGCGCATTGCAAGCAAACCGGCGGTTTTTCTCAGCCTCTTCAGGTCGTTACTTACGAGATAAGTAAGACGGAGCCGCAGTCAAGGGGACGAGTGGGCGAGTCGGTCGAACCGTCGGTTGTGGATAAACAGATGGAGCCGCGTGGGAGGGAACCAGAGGCGCACGCTCATGCCTTCGTCGGGCGTCATACCCCGGTCGGCGCGCACCACCAGCGTGAGATGATCCATCCGGCAGTGGAGGAGCAGATCGGCGCCAAGATCTTCCACAAGTTCCACCTGCGCCTCAATCGGTATTGCCTGAGGGATGTCCTGAAGGAGAATGTCTTCCGGACGGATTCCGACGGTGATGGACGATGTGGATGGTGGAAGGTGACGCACGAGATCGCCCGGGAGCGGGAGGACCAAACCGCGGCTGCGGAAGGTTGCCTGCTCGCCTTCCGACGTCAGAGTCCCTTCCCAGAGGTTCATCGGCGGGGTGCCGATGAAGGAGGCGACGAAGGGATCGGCCGGCGCGTTGTAGGTCTGCTGGGGATCATCTGCCTGATGGATGCGGCCTCCTTCGATGACGACGATCCGGTCGCCCAGCGTCATCGCTTCGACCTGGTCGTGGGTGACATAGATCATGGTGGCGCGGAGGCGTTGCTGTAATTTCTTCAATTCGATCCGTGTCGACGTGCGCAGTTGCGCATCCAGATTCGAGAGCGGCTCATCAAACAGGAACAACTTCGGTTTCCGCACGATGGCCCGGCCCATGGCGACGCGCTGCCGCTGGCCGCCGGAGAGAGCCTTGGGTTTGCGGTCCAGGAGTGTCTGGATGTCGAGCAACTGGGCGGCCTCGGCGATACGGGTTTCGATCGTGTCGCGCGGGACGCGGCGCATCTTCAGTGCAAAGGCGAGGTTCTCACGAACGGAGAGGTGCGGGTAGAGCGCGTACTGCTGAAACACCATGGCAATGTCGCGTTCGGCCGGCGGCAGGTGATCCACCGGCTTGCCGTCGATGAACACCTCGCCTGTGGTCTGGATGTCGAGTCCGGCGATAATGCGGAGGAGTGTGGATTTGCCGCAACCGGATGGACCAAGCAGAATAGTAAAGCTCCCGTCGGGAACCCGCAGCGACACGTCGCGCAACACGTGCTGGTCGCGAAACGATTTGGAAATGGCACGCAGTTCGAGTTCAGCCACAACAACTCCTTGCACAATCACAGTGCTCGCGAACAGAGTTCACAGAATGTTCAAGAAGGCCATCCCCATCATCCGTCGCTCGTCGTCATCTGAAGCATAGGATGTTCAAAAAGGTCGCCCAGCGAGACCGCAGGCGAAGAACACGCCGCAGGCGCACCCTCTGGGGCACGTTGAGGATGTGTTCAAGCCGAGGACAAAGCTGGAGGCCTCTTTCAACATCCTGTCATCCCTTCACGGCACCGGCGGAAAGTCCGCTCACAATCCATCGCTGACACAATAGTGCTACCGCAATCAAGGGCAGTGTAGCGACGACCGACGCCGCGGCCAGTTCTCCCCAGGGCATGGTGAATTCTCCTTGGAAGAGTGCGATGCCCACGGGCAGGGTCTGTTGCTCCGGTTGGGTGAGAATGAGCAGCGCGAAGAAGAATTCGTTCCAGGCGTAGATCAAAATAAGAATCGCTGCGGTGAAGATTCCCGGCGTGGCCAGCGGCAGCGTGATCCGGAACAGGGTGCCCCACGGGCCACAGCCGTCGACGCGTGCGGCATCTTCCAGCTCGGGCGGCAGTTCTTTGAAGAAGCTGGCAAGGATCCAGATCGCCAACGGCAACGTCAGCGCGACGTAGGGCAACACGACCCCCCAGCGGTGGTTGAGTCCGCCCAGACTGTCGAGCAGCCGCCAGATCGGGCCGGCAATCGCCATTTGAGGGAACATCGACACGCAGAGCAACACCGCGAGCACGCCACGCTTACCCGGGATGGTCAGGCGCGCCAGTGCATAGGCGGCAGGGATGGCGAGCAACAGGGCGAGCAGCGTGGTGGATCCGGCGACGACGACGCTGTTCAGGACATAGTCGAACAGGTGATGCTCGAACAGGGCGTTGCGATAGAATGCGAGGTTGCCCGACGGCCACCAGGTGGGCGGGATCGCTTCGATCTCGGTTTGAGACTTGAATGACGTCAGCACGAACCACAGGAACGGCAGCAGACTCAGTCCCACCGTCGCGAGGATGCCCAGTGCGAGGAGCAGACGTCGATTCATGTTCGCTTCCTCTCCAAGAGGCTCGATCCGATGGCGCGGAGGTAGATGAACGACAGGGCCAGAATCATCAGAAAGACGGTCACCGACACGGCCGAGCCGTACCCGATCCGGCCTTCCGTGAACAGGGTTTGATAGCCGTAGAACTGCAGGACTTGGGTGGCGTCGCCCGGGCCGCCTTGCGTCATCACAAAGACCAGGTCGAAGACGCGAAAGGCGTCCATCGTCCGAAACAGCAGCGCGAGCAGCAGGGCCGGCTTGAGCAGCGGCAGCGTGATGTGCCGGAACCGTTGCCAGGCGTGGGCGCCGTCTACTCTCGCGGCATCGTACAGATCGTCGGGAATGAGCTGGAGTCCGGCCAGGATCAGCAGGGCGGCGAACGACGAAGTTTTCCACACATCGGCAAGGACGACGATGCCGAACGCGAGGCTCGGATAGGCCAGCCAGGGAATATAGGCCGTGATCCGATCGCCGAACAGCAACAGATTGGCAAAGCCGTATTGGTCGTTGAAGATATAGCGCCAGAGTTGCGACGCGACGACCGTAGGAATAGCCCAAGGAATCAGAATCGCGGCCCGAACGAGCCCACGCCCGCGAAATTGTTCGTGAATCACCAGTGCAATCATCAGCCCGCAAACCAGTTCTAACACTGTCGAAAGCAGGACGAAGCCCAGGGTAACCAGCAAGGCCTGCCGCGCCACCGGGTCGCCCATCAACCCGAGATAGTTCTCCGGGCCAACGAACGGACTGCCGAGCTGCGGCAGGCCGACGAAGATTTGGTGCAGGCTGAGCCAGAACGAGTCGACGACGGGATAGAGCGCGAAGGTCACCGTGAGCAGCACGGCCGGGGCCACCATCGACCAGGCGGCAAGATTTTCGCGATGTCGCAGGAGCGAGGCGGCGCGGTTCATGGGATAGGCTCCGTCAGGGACAACAACCGGTCGATCTGCGCATCGGTCACTGCGGCCTCCTGTCGGAGATCCAGATCGTCTACGGCCAAGGCGCGGCTGAAATAGCGCTGCAGCAGATGCGACAACGCGGGATAAACCGGAGACCGCGGGCGCGGCGTGGCGGCCTGCAGAACAGTCAGGTGGTGTCGGAGTTGCGGGGCGGCCGCCAGCAGGTCGGGATCAGAAAACAGCGCCGTTCTCGACGGGGCGATACCGGCCTTCTGTGTGAATTTCTTTTGTATGGCCTCGCTGGAGAGGAACTCGATGAGTGCCCAGGCCTCGTCAGGATGCTGTGAGTAGGCGCTGATGCCGTACAGCCAGCCGCCGAGCGCTGCGGTCGTGCGTCCCGGAGTGAATCCGGGAAGGGGCATCACGGCGACCTGTCCGGCGACGGTGGAGCGGGTCTGGTTGTTGGCGAGTTCCCAGGCATAGGGCCAGTTTCGATGAAAGATCGCCTGTCCTTGGAGAAACAGGGTGAGCGATTCAGGTTCCTGATACGTCAGTGCGGCGCGTGAGGCGAGCCCGCCGATCACCCGGTCACGTACGAACTGCATGGCGGCCAATGCTTCCGGCCTCGCCAAAGTGGAACGTGTTCCGTCCGCGTTCAGCAAGGTTCCACCGTGGCCGTCGATGAACTCCAGCATGTTACAGACGAGGCCTTCATACTGTTTGAATTGTGCCGTGTAGCCGCGCAGCGTCGGATGGCGCAGGTGTTCCCCCGCAACGATGGTGTCAGCCTGCCGGGCCAGTTCGTGCCAGGTCGTGGGTGGAGCGAAGCCATACTTGGCCAGCAAGTCCGAGCGATAGTAGAGCAGTCCGGCATCGATGCGACTCGGGACGCCGTAAAGATGGTCGGCGTATCGGCCGACTTCGATAGTGGCGGGGAGAAACTCCTCGCGCATGGCCGGAGAAAATCGCTCATCGAGCCGACGGGCCCAACCGGCTTCGGCAAACTCCGGTACCCAGATCACATCCATGAAAAAAATATCGACCGTGGCGTCGCGATTTTTCAGCTTTTGCGTCAGGAGATCGTGATAGGCGGTGGAGCTGTGCGGGGCCAGTTCGCGCACGACCGAAATCTCAGGATGGGCCTTGGTGAACTCGGCGAGGACTTCGTCCCAGACGCGAGGGTGATCGGGCTTCCAGGACACGAAGCGGAGAGTGACGGGCGCGGGCTCCGTAACGACCTGCAATGCGTGCGAGAACCCGGGGTGAGCGTTTGTCGCACCGAAACCAATCATGACGATGATCAGCAGTGCAAGCGGGTGAGGCAGCGAACCGGGAAACCAGTATGCGGACCGCTGGATGCGTTGAGGTGAGGTGATCTGTCGCATCACCCTCCCAGGTTATACACAGTCCTCGGAGTGGATGCAAAAGTGCAGCGTTTATGCGAGTACCGTCCACCGGTTCACCTGCTTGGATGCACTTGGGAGGGTGTCCGGGCGCCATCCACTTGACACTTTGATCCTGGCACTGTCGCTGGGAACACGACAGTCGGATCAGACGATCTTCACGGATGTATGGCTCTGGCCGAAATACTGATTGGTTTTCGTGCCCGGGAAGCCTATCGTTTCACCCGTCCGTGTCAGGGTACCCGTTCTCCCGCCGCGAGAGATGCCTTATGGCCCATGCCAGCGATCCGTACCACGCCGCCTGCGATGAATCAGCAAGCTGTCCATCATCCAAAGGAGGTCACCATGCCTACCGTCATGCAACCGCCCCACCAAATCAGCCCGATCCCAACTGACATCAACGACTGGAGCAACACGGCGATGAATGTCATCGCCAGCGCATTGGGCATGGTGCCCGAGGTGGGATCCCTGCTCAGCGGACTGGTCTATATTCTGTGGCCGAGTGATCAAGAAGACGTCTGGGATCAAATTAAAGACCAGGTACAAGCGCTCGTTCAGCAGGACCTCACACAGTTGGTTGAGAATCTGGAAGCCCAGACGTTGCAAGGTCTCAAGGACTCGATCCAAGATTACCGGGACGCGATCACCACCAACGATCCCTCCAACATCTCGCAGAATTGGACGAGCGCCAAACTGAACTTTGCCCAACAGATGCCGCAGTTTCAGGTGCAGGGGTACGAGGTGGCATTGCTGCCCTACTACGCTCAAGCCGTGAACCTGTATCTCGCCCTGCTCAGAGACGGTGTTTTGCATGGGAAAGACTGGGGATGGACCGATGCCGATGTGGCCGTGGCAGCGAAGGAAATGAACAACGTTATTCAGGCGTCCTGCCAGTGGGTGGATACGACGTTCGGACAGGAGTATGGGCGACGCACGAGTGCCTTCGGGGCTGCGCAAGATGCCTATGTGCAATTCTGCAACGCGGGCAACGATCCGGTCAATTATCCCTTAGGCGTTCACTACAATGTGGCGGCGTGGAACGATCAGAATAATTTCCTCACGTGGATGACGCTGAAGGCGCTCGACTTTCGGAACCTGTGGCCGTTTTTCACTTCAGGCCAGGTCGATCCGGTCCTGCAGCGTGAGCTCTATAGCTCAGCCTGTGGCTCGTCGGACTCCTCGCCGATACCGGTTCGCCCCTGGTGGGGTCTCAATCCGCCGGCGCCGACCCAACCGCTCTCGACGATCGATGTGTTTGTGGCGGATCGGGTCAACGGCGTGCGTCTCAACTATCCGTCGGGTGGCGGGCCGGGCGGTCAAACGCAGGTGGTGTGTGGCGCGCTCAAAGACTCTCCCGTCACGCTCTATTTCGATGTAACCCCGATTGTTGCAGTCACTGTCTATGCGGGCGACATCGTCAGTGCGTTGGAAATCATTGGTCAGGATGGGGAAACCAGCGGTCAGGTCGGAGGCAACAATCCGCCGGCTCGTAGCCCCATAACTTTTGTGTTTGGTGAGAATTCGATCCTCTCGAGTGTCTATATCCACGGCACCAGCGAGTTTTACCAAAGCGCCGATCTGATCATTTTTGGATCCCAATATCAGCGGAAGACAACTGCCGATTTGACGGCATTGCGACATCTGTATGTGTGCTCGCCGTCGCAGATCGATCTCGCGCAATTGGCTGCGCGCTGCGTGACGAAGCCTGTGTCGCTCGATGCGCTGAAGGCCGAGGCGGAAGCGGAAGGATGGGACCGGCAGCGGCAGCAGTATCGTGAGGCGCTGAAATCACGTGCATCCGCTGTAAAAGCCCCGCGACGGTTCTAGCGGATGCTGAAAATGTCCGCCGGCGTTGTTCTCGCAAGAGACAGCTGCCTGACCGACTCGGCGGCGTTCACAAACGTAACGCGCGGTATTCCGCGCGTCGTGAACCTCAGAGGCTCAACGTACGGCTCACTGTACGTTGAGCCTCTAAGACACCGGCGCTCACCGACTCGCGCCCGTCCGCAGACGTGACGCTCATTCTTCTTCGCGTCGCGGACCTCGCTGCAGCCGCGCAGGACGGTCTGTTTGACCATCCTGCGGGCTTTCCCCATCGTCTCAGACGCACGATTCACCGCGCGTTCACATGCTGCGAAGAAGTATTTCAACAGCCGGCTAGGGTCAGACACAGAGAGGAATGAGTCAATGCCCAAGAACATTATCGTCTGCACCGATGGCACGTGGAATCATCCTGCGGCGACCGATCTGTCGTCCCGGGATTTCACCCCGGCCGATACGAACGTCTATAAGTTGTTCACGTTGGTGGCAGGCGCGGCGCAGGCTCGTTCCTCCGCCACGCTGGTGAAACAGGTCACCGGCCAGGTTGCGTTCTACGACGACGGCGTAGGGGCAGACGGAATCTGGGCGGTGCGCATCGCCGAAGGCGCCACGGGAGCCGGGCTCGAGATGAAGCTGCGGGACGCCTACCAATTTGTCTGCGAGCAGTACGAAGCCGGAGATCGGCTCTACCTCTTCGGATTCAGCCGAGGTGCCTTCACGGCCCGCAGCCTTGGGGGAATGCTGACCCGCTGCGGTGTGCCTGCGTCATCACGCCGGAACGATATGTTCGCCAGTCATGCCTTCGACGTCTATCGCCGCAACGATCCGGCGGTGACGGCTCAATATCGCGCGGACTATCAGTGCCAGGAGGTAACGATCGAGGTCATCGGCGTGTGGGATACCGTCGGGGCTCTCGGGATCCCGCTTGCATTCTTCAGCGGGCTTGATCATTTCTTGTTCCGATTCCACGACATGTCGTTACATCCGAACGTACGGTTCGGTTATCATGCCTTGGCGATCGACGAAAAACGGGAAAGCTTCGTCCCGACCTTGTGGGACGCGCGCGAGGGAGTCGAGCATGTGTGGTTCGCCGGGGTCCATGCGGATATCGGCGGTGGATACAACGAGACCGGGCTTTCCGACATCGCACTGGCCTGGATGCTCACGAAGGTGCAGCCGCACGGCATTCTGTTCGGCGATCACGCGTTCGGCGCGAATGGATTGCCGGCCGTAACCGGCGATCCACTGATGATGCCGATGCACGATTCCTACAGGCCGCCGTTTGTCACTGTCCGACCGGCCGTGCGCACGATTCCTCCATCCGCCGCGCTCCATGTCAGCGTCCGACAACGTTGGGACAAGGCCCAGTCGCCCTATCGTCCCGCCAATCTGCCCCCCGAGCCGCGCAAGTACATCGACTGACCCATGTCGAACCCGGCAAGGGGCCTGCCCCACATTCGACTGGCTGTGCCTCCGCCGAAGGCACGCCCGCAGCTTGGACCTTCAACAAATCCCTATCCCAGTCTCGTGACTCGCGTCGAGCAGGGGGACCTGGTCGACTTCAGTTTCACTAGTCCTGAGACGAACGGTCGTCTGCACTCCATGGATTTCCATGCAGCGCAGACCGATTTCTTAACGCATGACCTGGAACTCCTTTAGGTGAGCGATAGTAGAGCCATCCGGCATCGATGGGACTCGGGACGCCGTAGATGAAACGTGGCGGGACGGGAGTTGGAGGCTGTTCGGTTCCTGTTTCTGCTCTGGCGAGGTCTTGGCTGAGTGCGAATCTCGCCACTAGGAGGACCGGCAGCCAGATCCGGCGCAGCACTGTCGTGGAAGGAGTCCCTGGATGGCGCGAGATGCGATGCGAATAGGGTCATACTGTCCCGTATCGCGTCACTCTCTCAATTTACGCACCGCTTCGGAGAGGGGATGCAACATAAGCATGCGGACGGGGTTGGGAGGAATTCGATGTAGGGGCTCTTGTACAATTTCCGTCTCCCGCGGAGCGTCGGGCCTACACTTCCAAGTTGATTGATTTGGATCTTTCGGATGAAACAGTTGAAAAGTATGGCATTTTTTATTCAGGCCTTGTGTGGCATGACCACTGCTTTCTCTATGGGTGTGCGACTGATCAACTCAGGACATGATGGATGACGTGATGGATTCCAGCAGGCTCTCGTCTACATCGACGGCTGCATCAGTGGATGGAGAAACCATGAATCGGCTGACACAAAATTGCGCTTCGCCCATGCAGGCTCTTCGGTCACGATTATTTGTCGGCAGTCTGTGTGTCTTGCTGGTTATCCTCACAGCCCCGACTGCCTGGGCCTTCCAAATCAGTCCCACGAGACTCACGTTTCAGGCTGTGCAGGGTGGGGGCAATCCCGCGAGTCAAGTTGTGAATTTTTACAAGAAAACATTGAGGCAGGTAAGCTGGAAGAGCAGCGACAATGCCGGTTGGCTCAGCGCCTCGGCCGCGTCAGGGGTCATGACGGCATCCGCGCAGGTGGTGGTCACCGTCGATACCAGCGGTCTTGTGGCCGGCACCTATAGTGGCGCGGTGACTATCACGCTCAGCAAGGGGGGATCCGTATCCATTCCTGTCACACTCACGGTGGCACTGTCTTCGTCATCGGGCAGCAGTACGACCGGTATGACGGCTACGTTGTCATGGGCGCCCAATACCGATAGCGATCTCGCCGGGTATAAGGTCTATGTTGGCACATCCTCCGGTGCCTATGGCATTCCACTCGATGTCGGCAATGTCACCTCCTATACGATCGGTAATCTCACGGCTGGAACCACGTATTATTTTGCGGTGACGGCGTACGATCAGAGCAAGAACGAGAGTGTCTATTCGAGCGAAGTCAGCAAGAGTATGTATTGAACACACAGAGGGAGCAGCCGAACCTAACGTGGCATGGCGGATTTGGCCTTCGCCATCATCTTGCAATAGGTGCAGGTGCCCGCGGTGGTCGGTTGTCCGCAGGTGTCGCAGGGCGCGAGGGTACGCTGGTCTTTCTCCGCCATCGTTTCGGCCGGCACATCCGGTGTGGTTTGTTTGTCGAGAAAGCCCCAATAGAAGCGTTGCTTGGTGCCGGGCGACTCCGTTTCCAGCCGATTAAGTACTTCCTTGTACAAAATCATTTTCGAGCCTTTGGCCATGGGGCATTCCTCGACGATGTAGTCGAGACGACTCACCACGGCATAGGCCGCAATTTCCCGTTCGGACAGCCGACACAGGGGTTTCACCTTCTTGGCAAATCCTTCTACTGAGGCCGGCAGGGTGGGGCTCTGTTTATCCAGATAGTCGTTCTGCCAGTGCAGTACGTTGCCCAGCAGGCGTGCCGCTTCGTCATCGAGATTGTGTCCGGTGGCCATGACATCGTAGTCCTGCTCGATCGCGGCGCGATTGAATTGATAACGTTTGATGGTCCCGCAGGTTGAGCAGGTCGGACGATGCAGAATCGTGGCCAACTCACGAATGCCGGCGCCGGCTTCCTGCTCGACGACATGCACCAGAAGTTTCGCGCCATACGACGCGGCGACGGTGTCGGCATAGTGCCGGACTTTCCGGTGCGATTCCTCGGAGTAGCTGCCGATGCCGAGATTGACATAGAGCGCGTCGGCGCGGTAGCCGAGCTTCAGGAGAATGTGCCAGAGCGCCAAGCTGTCTTTGCCGCCGGAGACGGCCACCAGAATGCGATCTTCGGGCGACACCATCTTGAACGATTTGATCGCACGGGCGACCTGTTCGTGGACAAATGTGATGAAGCAGGCCTTGCAGAAGGCGGCATTGTGACGCGGGAGGCCGATCACCGCGCGAGTACTGGTCGGGCACTTCGTGCAATTCATCGTGTAAAAGTGTTGAGTTGTGAGTGATAAGTGTTGAGTGGGGAGACCGATAGAATCAGTCGCCGCGAATAGGGTTGCGTGCACGCGCTCTTTCAGACGGAAGACTCACCACTCACAATCAGCCGCCGGAGATGACCGGGCGTATTTCAATCTGGTCGGTATCGGCGAGCAGTTCATCTTCCGTGACGAGTTCGTCTCCCCGGATGACCAGATGCGCCTCCATGATCAAGCTGAGCTCGCGCAGGAGGTCTTTGGTGCGCTTCGGCCCTTTGATTTCGATTTCCCGATTCGGGTGACTTAATCGCACGAGCATGCACGATGATACGGCTGACACGCGCGGGATTGCAATCGGCTCATGAATCCTGCGGGCAACCACACTGCGAGAGGTGTCGTCCGCTGAGGTTGCCCGGGGAAAGCAGGGCCTGCACCCCTATGGATCTCTTGTGGGGAGCTACTTGACGCCTTGCATGATCTGGTAGATCAGCAAGCCGACGACGCCAAGGAAAAAGATCACAGAGGCCAATGCCAGACGGTTATCCCTCTGGTTATTGAGGTCCGGCCAGGTGGGGAGCAGGCAGCTGATGGAGCAATCTGTCCTTCGCCTCAGCGGAGGTTGTACGGGAACAGGCGAGGTGATGCCCCGATCGTATCGGCGTGATGGTGTGTGGGGTAACCCGTCCCACTTCGTTTATAGGACGGCTTCCCTCAGGCACTTGGCGGCCTCTTCCGGTGAGACAGGGTTGATGTAGAATCCTGTGCCCCACTCGAACCCGGCGACCTGCGTCAGTTTGGGAATGATCTCAAGATGCCAGTGATAAAAGTCCCCGGTTTTTTCATGCAGGGGCGAACTGTGCAGGATGAAGTTGTACGCCGGGTGCGCCAGGACCGCATCCATGCGCCGTAGGGCTTCCCCGAGGATGGGGGCCAAAAACTCGAACTGGGTGCGTTGGCATTCCTCGAAGTAGCCCGCATGGCGTTTTGGAAGAATCCACATTTCGAAGGGAAACCGCGCCGCGTAGGGTGTGATACAGAGGTATTCCGGATTCTCCAGCACGACCCGTGCCCCCTCCGAGGACTCCTGTCGTAGGATGTCGCAATAAATGCAGCGTTCCTTCTGTTGGAAGTGTTGCCGGCAGCCGTTGATCTCGTCCAGCACGCTGGTGGGCACGACGGGGAGGGCGATCAGTTGCGAATGGCTGTGCTCCAGTGTGGCGCCGGCAGCCCCTCCATGATTTTTAAAGATCAGGATGTAGCGCAGCCGCACATCCTTCTTGAGATCCAGGATGCGGTCTCGATAGGCCCAGAGCACGTCCTCCACGCGCTTGGCCGGCAGGTCGGCAAGGTGTTCCTTGTGGGTCGGGGTCTCGATGATGACTTCGTGGGCGCCGATACCGTTCATGCGATCGTACAGCCCGAGCCCTTCGCGCCCCATGTCTCCTTCGACATGCAGGGCGGGGAACTTGTTGGGGATGACGCGCACGGTCCAATTGGGGCCGTCCGGCTCGGACGCATGCGGCCGGTAGGCAAGGATTTCCCGCGGTGTGAGCCGTTCCTGGCCCGGACAAAACGGGCAGAGGGCGGCTGACGGCAGGGGCGCGGAGGGCATGTGCACATCTTGCGGTCGTCCGCTCCGCTCGGTAGAGATGATCACCCAGCGGCCGACGATCGGGTCTCTTCTCAGTTCAGGCATGACTGCTCCTTGCGTCCCAAATGATCAATGATCAGTGATTTGTGGTGAACGGTCAATCGTGGAATCGAATAGACAGCGTTGAATGTATCAAGAAGCACTGAGCATCATCGTTCATACGCGCCACATGGTCGAAGCAAAATCGTCATCCGGTCGATTGAAGGTTGCGGGGCCGTGATGGGGATATCGCCCGATTTCCATCCCATGTTCCGATACGGTGAGCGTCAACCGCAATTCCGTGCCGACCTCGATCTCCAGGTCTTTGAACGGCACCCCCAGTTCCACAATTTTCCGCCGGCAGATCGTGCGATAGGACCCGACGTCGCGGTACGTACCGGACTCGTCTGCCCGCGCGAGCAGAAAGGTGTCGCCCCCGGCGGCGGACAAGGAAAACGAGAGACGATACTGCTGGATGCCCGAGCCGATGTACAGATCTGCGGTGCACTGCTCCTGACGCGAAGCCGATGCGCCGTCAGGATCCAGACGAATGTACAGATGCTCCCGGTCGAATCCGAAGAAGATCGCGGCGAAGAGCCCTTCGGATTTCCACATCGCTCCCAGCGGAGGCGTCGGATTGATGGTGCCGGCCCCGCGCCACTCGAAGAAATTCGACGCCAGGCCGTCCAATGTCGGGGTGATGAGGGCCAGCGGTTGGTGCACCAGATCCAAGGCTTGCGGCGTGCGAGCCTCCACCAGCGGCTGATTCAAGATTTCGGGAGGCGTCATGCCGGCATAGGTCCAGACATTGCGCAGGTGGGTTCGGAACAGACGATCGAATTCCTGTTTGTAGTCCGTGTCGAAGTCGTCGCCGTACCACCAGAACCAGTCGCTTCCTTCGGCGGCATACAACTCGTCCCAGGCGGCTCGTGCCCGATTGGGCGGGAGAGAGGGGGTCAACTCGACCAGCCGAGCCCGCGTATGCTGCAACAGATCCCAGCCGCGATTGTCTTCCTGGTGGCCGATCCAGATCTTGAAGTCCTGATTGATCCAGGAGCCGGAATGGAGCTGGTCCAGGTGTTGGCTCGGCGGGGCCGTTTCCATGGCGCGCGCGACGGTGTTCAAGCGAACCCGGATACCCTGGCCGATGTGCAGGCCATGCCCTTCAAAGGCCTGAAACAGCAAAGAGAGGAACCGCTCCCCCCCATCGTGGTAATGCTCCCAGGGATTTTCGCCGTCGAGAATTACCCCGATGATGCCGTTCTCCATCGGGATGTCGACAGCCAGGCTGCGAATCCGGCGCAGCACATCGTCGGCGGCGGATTCGGGTGTTGTCTTGTGGTAGATGAAGCCGAAGGCATCCGAGATCTCGCGGTCGCGAAACAGCATCGAGAGGGGCTGCGCATCTGTCCCGACGCGATAGGGCTGGTAGAGATGGTAGTGGCGGTTCCAGTCCTGCCCGGCCATCTGCAGCGAACGGTAGAGAATCCCTTCGTCCGTCGCCAACCAGCGGATGCCGGCTTTGCTCACGATCGGCAAGACTTCGGGACAGACCGACCCTTCGGACGGCCAGAGCCCGATCGGGGCTCGACCGAACAACTGCGCATGATATTCGACGGCCCGTTGGATCTGAGCTTCTGCATCGGCCGGCGCATGGAACCGTGCCGGGAGGGGAAGATCCGGCCTGGCGCGTCGAGTGAACTCCGAGTCGATGACCAGGGGAAGAATCGGGTGAAAGAACGGGGTGGTGGTCAATTCGATCTGGTCACGGTCCTGCAGCGCGCGGTACATGGGGATGATGTCCCTGATGGCCGTCTGTTGCAGCGCCAGTACCTCCCGCTTGTCCTCTTCCGTGAACCCTCGATTTTTCGCGCGCAGTTCCGCAAGGCGCGGAAATCGCTCCAGGCTGCCGTATCCGAACCAGGCCAGGTTATGCCACACCTGCAGGTCAAGGAAGTCCTGCGTGGAAAATTGCTTCGCCAGGCGCTCCAAGTCTTGCCCATGGACATCGAGGCCGCGCTTCACCAGGAGTTCTTGGTAGCGGGGAAAGGGTCGGACCATCGTGGCCCAGTTGGCTGAAAAGAAGTGGCGGATGAGAAAGGCCTTCTCCGTCGGCGTAAGGTCGGCCGCAGGCCGCTGGGCATATTCGAGGAACAGATCTCGGACCCGACCGGCGGAAAACTCTTCCAGTTGCAGAAGGAGCGACGGGGTGAAATTGAAGGTCGAGCGGGCCTGCGGAAAGCGATCGAGCAGGAACGCCATATCGAAATAGGCCTTTGTCGCATGCAGGCGGACCCAGGGCATACTCGCAGACCCCGTGAGCGGGTCCGTGTAGTACGGCTGGTGCATATGCCAGAGAAAGCAGAGCTGAATGGTTTTCATCGGGAAGTTTCTTGCAGCCTCACGGGCAGTATGTCATAGGGGTAGAAGGGTTGCAACGAAACGGCAGGATCCACAACCTTCTGCACAGGGCCCTCTGCGAACCCTGGTTGTGTCATAACGAATCAGCCTTTGACTGAGAGAACAAGGACAATGGATTCTGATCAGATTCTTCCCACCGGCCTCCGGGCGAGTAGCCTTGTGACGCCGGTTTCCGTCCTGCAGTATTGGGGGCCCGTACTCGTCTACGCCGGGCTCATTTTTTTCGGCTCGTCGCTGTCGAGTCCGCCCGAAGCCATCTCCTCTGTCCTGCAAAAGTTTTCCGACAAGGTCCTCCACTTCTGCGAATACGCGGTGCTGGGGGGATTACTCTACCGCGCCTGCCGACACGCCTCGTGGGAATGGCTGTCGCGACTTGCCCTGCCGGCGGCAGCACTTGGAGCGGCCTTCTACGGCCTCAGCGATGAGACCCATCAATTGTTTGTGCCGTTTCGCGAGGCGGACCTGCTCGATGTCTTGGCCGATACGGTCGGTGGCACTGTGGGGGCATGGGGATGGTCGTTGCTGGAACGATCCAAAGCGGCGCACGCCGTGGCGCCATCACGTCCCTAACACGATCATTTCATCGTCCAGTCCCTTCCGCCCGTGGCTCTCCCGGTTCCGGACGCCGCTTTTGCCGGCATGCGAATGAGGCGCCAGCCCGGCGCGTCCTGCCTCCTCGATGGTGCCACATCTGACACATCGTCGTATACGAATCCACACATGGCCTCCGGCATCGACAGCGTCAACATACAAGTCGGCAACCAGGTGTCCTTGACAGTGTGAACAGGTCGGGGCGTCGAGCTTCGCAGCGGAGGAGGCGGCGATCCCCGCGCCTGGCTTTGCGTGAATGAGGTAGGGCGACAAGGGGACCTCCTGCGCGTGAGAGTGGTGGGTGGAATGCGGCTGCATGGACGCAAAGAGGATGCCTGCAACGGACAGGCGAGCGGAGCGTTAGTAGGGATATACTGACCGACTATCGGAACGAGCGGCGGCAACGCTTCGCGGCTGTTGCACTCTGCGACAGAGGCCTACCAGGCATAGGCTTCAGGGGCTGTGCCGCCGGGGCCTGGGAAAATCTGCTCCAATTCCTGACGTTGTTCTGGGCTGAGCGACAGATCCAGGCTCGCCATGGCGGTGGTCAACTGTTCCATGGTGCGCGGGCCGATGATCGGTGAGGTGACCGCCGGTTGATGCAGCAGCCAGGCCAGCGCTACGGCTGCAGGTGTCCATTGGTGTCGCCGGCAGAACTGCTCATAGGCCTCGAGTTTGGGTCGGTGCATCGCGAGGTATTTCTGTACGTCCTCGTCGGCCCGGCGACCGGTCGTGGGTGCGTCCAAGGCGCCGCCGAGCAACCCTCGCGCGAGGGGACTCCAGGGAATGATGCCGATCCCATAGGCTTGGCAGGCAGGCACGACTTCCAGCTCGACGGTTCGTTCGAGGAGATTGTAGAGGCTCTGTTCGGAGATCAGCCCCAGGAAGTGCCGCGATTTGGCCAGTTCCTGCGCCTGCGCGATGTGCCACCCGGCGAAATTGCTGCTCCCGATGTAGAGGACCTTGCCCTCTCGACACAACTGTTCCATTGCTTGCCAGATTTCTTCCCACGGGCACTCACGATCAATGTGGTGCATTTGATACACGTCGAGGTGATCCGTGCGGAGCCGACGGAGGCTCTCTTCGCAGGCGCGTTTGATGTGCAGGGCCGAGAGTCGCGAGTGGTTCGGCCAGTCGCCCATACGTCCGTAGACCTTGGTGGCTAACACGACCTTCTCACGCCGCCCGCCGCCTTGCGCGAACCAGCGTCCGACGATCTGTTCGGTGATTCCTTCGCCGACTTTCCATCCGTAGACATTGGCGCTGTCGAAAAAGTTAATGCCGAGTTCGAGTGCGCGGTCCATGATCTGAAAGCTGTCGGATTCGGACGTATGCGGACCGAAGTTCATCGTGCCGAGGCATAACCGACTGACGCGCAGGCCGGAGCGGCCCAGGTGAACGTACTGCATAGCGCCTCCTTGCTGGATGCGTCAGCATAGCGGCTTGTGCGGAGACTGACAACCGTTCGAGTTGTGTTTCGAGGGCAGGTGATGTGGCGGCAGCTGCAGCAGGTGAGTTTCTGCTGGCAGTTCGGAAGGGTTTGGTTATAATGCCGATCGTATGACAACGACAAATCCAGCCGCACCAGCGGCACCGCTCGCGCCTCCGGATTCCTCACGCATGGCCAAGACCGTCGCCACCAAGTTGCCGTTTCGCGCTGAGTTGGCCGGGCTCAGCCCATTGGCCGGCGATGCCTCCAATCGCCGGTATTTTCGGATCGCGCTGAAGGGCAGCCCCTCCGCATTGATTCTGATGCAGTTGGCCGATCCGGAAGGGTTCAAGAAATCGGAAGAAGCCGTCAGCGGAGCCTCGGCCCAGATTGCCGAATTGCCGTTTACCAATGTCTTGACCCACCTGCAGCGTACCGGGGTGACGGTTCCGCAGTTACATTATTATGATCGCGAAGCCGGGCTGCTGTTTCTGGAGGATTTCGGCGACCTGACGCTGGCGGAGGCCTGTCGGGGTGCCGACCCTGCCAGGGTGGATGCGTTGTATCGTCAGGCGATCGATCAATTGGTCTTGCTGCAAGTGAAGGGGACGACTCCGCCGGCACCGGGCTGTCTCGCATTTCATAGGCGCTTCGATGTGCCGCTGCTGATGTGGGAGTTCGATCACTTTCTGGAGTACGGAATCACGGCTCGTATCGGTCGGCCGATGAAGGCTGAAGATGACGCGGCGGTTCGTGCCGAATTTCAGCGCATGGCCGAGTTGTTGGCCGGACAGCCGCAGGTGTTGGTCCATCGCGATTACCACTCGCGCAATCTCATGGTGGACGGTGCGCGCATGGGCATTATCGATTTTCAGGATGCGCTCATGGGCCCGGCCACGTACGATCTGGCGTCGTTGCTCAAGGATGCGTACATCGAGCTGGACGAGGTGGTGGTCGATGCGTTGATCGAACATTTTCTCAATGGTCTGGAGGCGCAGGGGGTGAAGATGGCGGATCGATCCGCGTTTCGTCGTCTCTTCGATCTCACCAGTATCCAACGCAATCTGAAAGCCGCCGGCCGATTCGTCTACATCGACCAGGTCAAGCACAATCCCAAATTTCTTGCCGATATTCCCCGGGTTCTCGGCTACGTCAGGCACAACCTCGTCAAATATCCAGAGCTGGGCACCCTGCGCCGGCACCTGGCACCCTACGTGGCCGAATTGCAGTAGAGCGCGAGTGATGAGTTTTGGGTTATGAGTGTTGAGGGTATCAATCCAAGATCGAGACATCTCACTCACAACTTGCCACTCAACACTCAACACTGCTTATGAAAGCGATGATTCTCGCCGCCGGCCTCGGCACTCGCTTGAGGCCGCTGACCGATACCACCCCGAAACCGCTTCTCCCTGTCGCCGGGACGCCGATGATCGTGTGGAATTTGCTCCTGCTGAAGCGCCACGGCATTCGGGACGTCGTCATCAATCTCCACCATCTCGGCGACATGATTCAGCACGCCCTGGGTGACGGCGCAGCGTTCGGTATGCGCCTCATCTATTCCTACGAACCGGTGATTATGGGAACGGGAGGCGGGATCAAGCAGGCAGCACCGCATTTCGCGGGCGAGCCGGTGTTGGTGCTGAACGGGGATACGTTGTTCGAGCTGGATCTCGGGGCATTGATGGCCTTTCACCGTGCGCAGCAGGCGGCGGCGACGTTGGTGGTACGGCAGGATCCTGAGGCGGTCCGTTGGGGATTAGTCGAGGTGACGGATCGTGCCGAGGTCGTGCGGATCACGGGTCGCGGACTCTCGGAGCCAACCGTGACGGCGGCCCGCATGTTTGCGGGTATCCACATTCTCCATCCGCGTTTGTTGCGGTACCTGCCGGTCGACAAGGAATGTTCGATCATCGATGCCTATGTGAAAGGTATTCAAGACGGGGAGCGGATCGTCGGCTTCGAGTTCGACGGCTTTTGGAGCGACGTGGGAACGCCGGAACGATATGCGCAAGTCGAGCAGGATGCCGCGACGGGGTGGCTGAGTCTCGCTGCCAGAACGTCCGACGGTTTGCCCAAGTGAAGAGCCGCGGCGTACCCCCGCAGCACGTTGAGGTTCTGAATGAGGCGAGAACCCCGCTGGCGGACGGTTGCACCATCCTGGTTGCTTACTCGGCGGCGGTGGGTTTGCGCTGTTTAATCAGGCGTGCAAGATAGGTCCGCTGCAAGTCGAGGAATTCCGCCGCTTTTGTTTGATTCCCCGAAGCCTTTTCCAGCGCCCGATCGATGATATAGGCGCTATGGGCCTCCATGGACTCATGGTAGGTCAGGTTCAGGTAAGGCAGGGCATGATCCCCCGCTCTCGTCGCTCCCGCATCGTCGCCGGTGAGTCCGAGAAATTCCGGCTCAATCACATCCCCCGGGCTCAAGACAACGGCACGTGACAACACGTTGTCGAGTTCACGAATGTTCCCGGGCCAGGAATAATGGGTGAGTGCGGCCCTGGCTGCCGCGCTCAGTGTGACGCCGGGACGTTTGGCCTCATATGCATGCCGCTTGAGGAAAAATTCCGCGAGTCCCACGATATCTTCGCTGCGTTCCCGCAACGGCGGCAGGGTAAAGCTGACGACATTGAGCCGAAAGAACAAATCCTCCCTGAACTGCCCCGCCTTCACGGCTTGTCGTAAATCCTTGTTCGTTGCGGCCACGAACCGGATGTTGACAGAGATGGACCGTGTGCCGCCGACCCGCTGAAATTCCTTGTCCTGTAACACGCGCAAGAGTTTGGCCTGCAAGGGCAAGGGCATGTCGCCGATCTCGTCGAGAAAGACGGTCCCGCCGTCGGCCATTTCAAGCTTGCCCTTCTGAAGGCGGTCGGCGCTCGTGAAGGCGCCGCGCTCGTGGCCGAAGAGTTCGTTTTCCAGCAATGTCTCCGTCAGCGCCACGCAATTGATGACGACCATCGGCATGCTTTGGCGCGGGCTCCATTGGTGGATGGAGCGTGCAAAGAGTTCCTTGCCGGTCCCGCTTTCTCCGAGCAGGAGAATACTGGCATCCGATTTCGCTGCACGCTGGGCCGATTCGATGATGCCCCTGATTTTCGAACTGTCCCCGACGATGGTCGCATAGCGGTTTTGGATGTCCGACTTGAGCGCGGCCACCTGCCGCTTCAGCGAATCCCGTTCCAGCGCCTTCTGAATGACGATCAGGAGATGGTCTTTTTCCAGCGGCTTCGTCAGAAAGTCATACGCGCCGTGGCGCATGGCTTCGACGGCGTCGGGAATGGTGCCTGCGGCCGTCATGACGATGACGGGAATGTCCTCGCATTGCTTGTTCTGGGCCATGCGCTTGAGCACGTCCATGCCCTTGAGTCGCGGCAAGTAGAGATCCAGCAGGACGAGGTTGGGGGATTCCTGTTCGATGAGCTCGAGGCCGCGTTGGCCGTCGGAGGCCGTCAGGGTTCGATACCCGCCGGCGTCGAGGCGATCCTGCAACATCGTCACGATGTCCTGATCGTCATCGACTATGAGGACCTTGGCCTTGGTCATCGTGCTGTGCTCGACGGAACCGGCGGCTCCGTGCTAGCCCTCCATGGCATTCATCACCAGCCCGGTCAGCGGCTTGGGAAAGAAATAGGTCGACTTGTGGGGCATGCGTTCGCCTGCCGAGGCGACGGCCTTCACTTCCGCGACCTTGGTCGGATTCAACAGTAATGCGGCTGTGCCGGTACCCTGTCGCACCCAATTCAAGGCTTCGTGGTCGTCTTTCGAATAGAGCATGGCTTCCTGCGCCTGCTGCGTGGGGCAGAGGGTGGAGACGACATGCTGCTGAAGCAACGACACGTCGAGGCGATCACGCGGCGAGGTCGAGGCCGTGGGGCGATGCGCGGCCCGCAGCGTCAACAGGTAGTACTGAGGATCGTTTTTCAGCGCAAGGCCGAACATCGGGACGGACTGTCCTTGGCTGCGCAGTCTCTCGATGAACTGTGCGCGCACCTGGGCCTCAGTGCCGGCTTGGAACGGCAGGGCCGTGACTTCGAACACGGGATCCAGGGCACGCAACAGTTCTGCGGGCGCGGGCATGGGCGTGGTCAGCACCCGATGCGTCGGCAGCACGGTCAGGCCCTTGTCTTCAAGGCTGGCGAACAGCATCAAGACATTGTCGTACGGCTGCGGGGACGTGGGGGCACCGGCCTGTTGTCGCCTCGCGCGGCGATAGTTCAGTGCCGTTTCGTAGCGATGGTGGCCGTCGGCGATGAAGAGTTGTTTCGTGTGCATGATCTCAACGACCTTTGCGAGGACCTTGGGACCGGTGACGCTCCACAGCCGTTGCCGGAAGCCCTCGTCATCCTGGAAATCGATGCGCGGTGTATCTGCAGTGATCGACTGTTCGAGCAAGGTCAGGACTTCGTTCTGGGGGTCGGAATAGAGCGAAATGATCGCACTGAAGTTGGCGCGGCAGGCTTCGAGGAGATTGAGCCGATCGGTTTTTGCCGCGGCGCGCGTGTTTTCGTGGGGATAGATCTTGCCTGATCCGAATTCTTCCAACTCGACCGTCGACAGAAATCCTTTAAAGACTTTGGTCGGCGTACCGGGCGCCGAATAAGGCGGACGGTATTCGATGGTATGGTAGTAGACGGCAGGCCGGGAGTCCTTTCGAAGCACCCCGGTCTTCAACCACTCTTTCAGCGCTCCCGCCGCACGCGTGTATTTATTGTCGGTGGCGGTGTCTCCGGTCTGCTCGTACCCGAGCTCCAGGCGAATGACGTTGTTGGGGTGGCGATCGTGCAATGTTTTCTGCAAGACGTTGTCGATAATATCGTAGGGCGGTGCCACGACTTGGCTGACGTCGCCGACCGTCGCTGGGTTATAGAGTGTGCCGTGAAACGGGATGATATGTGCCATGCGGGTTCCTATCCTTTTCTCGCGTGAGTGCGGTGCGAACAACAGGCTGTCGATCGTAAGGTGCCCACATCCTCTCTTCATCCGCCGGCGGGGAAGGGACCCCGGGGGCGAATGGCTTGTACGGTCGGCAGAGCGTGGGCGTTGTGAATCCAGCCGGCGGTAACTCAGCGGTCGCGAGTCACCATATAATCGGCGGCGATGGACAGGGCGCGCTTGGCGGTGTTGTCGTGGAACAGATCGAGATCGCGCTTGGCGGCGGCGACAAACGCGTGTGCCCGTTCCATGGCGTAGGCGATGGACCCGTACTCCTGCATCAAGGCCACGATGCGGCGGAGTTCCTCGTCGGTCAAGGTCCTGGTTTCCATGCGGTCTTTAATCAACTGCCGATCCGGCTCCGAGCAGTGTTGCAAGAGGTGCAACAACGGCAGTGTCGCTTTGCCTTGCCGAAGGTCCTGCCCAAGCGTTTTGCCCAGATGTTCGCCGTTGGCGGTATAGTCCAGCGTATCGTCCGCCAGTTGGAATGCGATGCCCAATCGCTGCCCGAAGCGGAACAGCGCCTCCTGTAACTCTTCCGTAGCTCCCGCGACGATCGCGCCGATTTTGCAAGATGCGGCAATCAACCCGGCAGTTTTATGTTCGATGATGCGGAGATACTCGGGCTCCGGCATCAGCGGATTGCCGTTGTAGTACAACTGCAGAACCTCGCCTTCGGCCATCTTCCGACAGGCCTCGGACAGCGCTTCGTTGATGCCTTGGTTGCGGAAATCGACGATCTGGCAGATGGCGCGGGAATAGAGGTAGTCGCCCACGAGAATGCTGATTTGATTGCCCCAGACTTTGCTCGCGGTACGGCGGCCTCGTCGCAGGTCGGCGTCATCGACGACATCGTCGTGCAACAGGGTGGCGGTATGGATGAATTCGACTAGGCTGCCGAGTGCTTGATGGTCTTGCCCGGCGTATCCGCAGAGGTGCGCGCTCAGGAGCACAAAAAGGGGGCGAACGCGTTTGCCGCCGCTGTTCAAAATGTGCGCGGCGACCGTATTGACCAGGGCCACGCTGGAGTCGAGATTTTTTCGGATCTGGTCCTCGACCCCCTCGAGCTCTTCACGATACACATCCCAGACATCAGCCATGCTGTGGAGTGTGAGGGTGGTCGGTCCGTTCGACATGGGGCGGATAGTAGGGCAGGAAACTCCCTTAAGTCAAGCACTGGTCGGTCTCAGTTCGGGGAGGATTGCGTCCCCGTTCTCTTGACAGTTTCACGGCCCATCCAGTAAGGTGACCCCTCGCTTATTTCCCCAAATGAAATGGTAGCAGTCACCGTGGTCGTGCGGCAGCTTCAGCGTCCCCGTGAGGGGAGTCTGTTCCCCGGGTAATTGCCTGCCTCTTTGACGAGAATACGTGTCATGAATGTACCAGGGCTTCCTCCCAAACAAGGACTGTATGATCCGCAGCACGAGAAAGACTCGTGTGGAGTCGGATTTGTCGTCGATATCAAGGGGCAGCGCTCGCATCGGATTGTCGAGCAAGGCCTGCAGGTACTGGAGAGCCTGACCCATCGCGGCGCGCAGGGGTGTGATCCCTGCACCGGCGACGGCGCGGGTATTCTCTTGCAAGTGCCGCACGAATTTTTCAAGCGTGCCGCCAAGGACAGCGGTATCAAGCTGCCTGGTGCGGGGGAGTATGGCGTAGGGATGGTGTTTTTGCCGCCCGATGCCGATGCGCGGGCGCAGTGTGAAACGCTGTTTGCGCGCACGATCAAGGACGCGGGCGCCAAGCTGTTCGGCTGGCGTGATGTGCCGGTCAAGAGTGATGCCATTGGACCGGTTGCGCGTAGCACTGAACCGTTCATGCGCCAGGTCTTCATTGCGCGCGGCATCTTCACGGACGAGGAATTCGAGCGGCGCTTGTACGTCATCCGGAAGTGTGTGGAGCGGGCGGTGCGTGAGTCCGCCATCGACGGGCGGGAGTACTTCTATATCTCCAGCCTTTCCAGCAGCACGATTGTGTACAAAGGGTTGCTGCTGCCTCACCAGATTCCGCAGTATTACCAGGATCTGACCGATAGCAGCCTGACGAGCGCCATGGCCCTCGTCCACTCGCGATTCAGCACGAATACGTTCCCCACCTGGCCGCTGGCCCATCCCTATCGCTACATTTGCCACAATGGCGAGATCAACACGCTCAAGGGCAATGTGAACTGGATGCGCGCGCGGCAGGGGCGGTTGAATTCCGAGCTGTTCGGCGACGATATGAAGAAGCTGTTTCCGATCGTCTATGAAAATCAGAGCGATTCGGCCAGCCTGGACAACGCCTTGGAGTTTCTGGTGCTCGGCGGGCGGTCGTTGCCGCACGCGATGATGATGTTGATCCCCGAGCCCTGGGTCGCCAATCCGCAAATGGACCTGGATCGCCGCGGCTTTTACGAATACCACGCTGCCATGCAGGAGCCCTGGGATGGCCCGGCGGCCGTGTGCTTTACCGACGGGAAATTGATCGGTGCCACGCTGGACCGGAATGGCCTGCGCCCCTGCCGGTATCAGGTGACGACCGATGGATTGGTCGTGCTGGCGTCCGAAGCCGGTGTGTTGCCGATGGACCCGCAGCGCATCCGCCACAAAGGCCGTTTGATGCCGGGCCGCATGTTCCTGGTTGATACCGAACAGGGCCGCATCATCGACGACGAAGAGGTCAAGGCCGATATCGTTCGGCGTAAGCCGTACCGGTCCTGGGTGACCGAGCATCGGATTTCCCTGGATGAGTTGCCCGATCCCATCAATGTGCCGCAGCCGGATCATCCCACCATCCGGCAACGTCAACAGGCTTTCGGGTACACGATCGAAGAGCTGAAGATGGTCATCACCCCGATGGTGGTGGAGGGCCAGGAAGCCATCTCGTCGATGGGGACGGATACGCCGCTGGCCGTGTTGTCGGACCGGCCGCAGTTGCTCTTCAAGTATTTCAAACAACTGTTCGCGCAGGTGACGAATCCGCCGATCGATCCGATCCGCGAAGAGCTTGTGATGTCGCTCACCACCAGCATCGGTCCGAAGCCCAATCTGATGGATGAGCATCCGGAATCTGCCCGGCGTATCCGGGTGAAGCAACCGATCCTGACGAATGCCGATCTGCACAAGATCCGGGAAATCGCCGACCCGCATTTCAAGAGCAAGACGCTGAAGATGTTGTTCCGCGTCGCGGAAGGACCTGAAGGTTTGGGGGCGGCGGTGGACGACTTGTGCAAGCAGGCGTCGCAGGCGATTCGCGAGGGCTACAAGTTCCTTATTCTGAGCGATCGCGGCGTGAATGCCGAATGGGCGCCGATTCCGAGTCTGCTCGGTGTCGCGGCGGTGCATCATCACCTCGTCCGCGAATGCACCAGAACCGAAGTCGGGCTGACCGTCGAAACCGGTGAGCCGCGCGACGTGCACCATTTCGCCTGCTTGATCGGCTTCGGAGCCGGAACCGTGAATCCGTATTTGGTCTTCGAGTCGCTGGTGGACCTGGAGCGGGACGGTTACTTCCCTGAAGGATTGGACGCCGCGACCGCGGAGGGCAAGTTCATCAAGGCCATCAACAAAGGCCTGCTCAAGATTTTCTCGAAGATGGGCATTTCGACCGTGCAGTCCTACTGCGGCGCGCAGATCTTTGAGGCGATCGGCCTCAATCATGAATTGATCGACCGCTATTTCACCGGCACCCCGTCGCGGATCGAAGGCATCGGGATTCGGGAAATCGGGCAAGAAACCTTGCGCCGCCATCGCGTGGCCTACGAGCCTGTGCCGATCCGGCAATTGGACTTCGGCGGCGAGATTCACTATCGCATTCAAGGCGAGCACCATAATTGGAACCCCGATACGATCTATAAGTTGCAGCACGCGACGAGAAGTAACGATCCCAAAACGTTTGCCGAGTTTTCCCGGCTGGTCAACGATGAGAGCAAGCGCCGGTCGAATCTGCGCGGGCTGCTGGAGTTCAAGTTCCTATCGGAACCGATTGCGCTCGAAGAAGTGGAGCCGGCCAAGGACATCGTCAAGCGGTTCACCACCGGCGCTATGTCGTTTGGATCGATCAGCAAGGAAGCGCACGAAACGCTGGCGATCGCGATGAACCGGCTGGGCGCCAAGAGCAATACGGGTGAAGGAGGCGAGGACCCGGAGCGATTCGCGCCGCTTCCGAACGGCGACTCCCGCAACAGCTATATCAAGCAGGTGGCATCCGCGCGGTTTGGCGTGACCAGTCACTATCTGGTGAATGCCAAAGAACTGCAGATCAAAATGGCGCAAGGTGCCAAGCCCGGTGAAGGCGGTCAGTTGCCGGGCCACAAGGTGGATGAGAACATCGCGCGGTTGCGTTACTCCACACCGGGGGTCCAGCTCATTTCGCCGCCGCCGCACCATGACATCTATTCCATCGAAGACTTGGCGCAGCTTATCTTCGACTTGAAGAATGCCAATGCTGACGCGGCCGTCTCGGTGAAGTTGGTCTCCGAAGTCGGCGTCGGTACGGTCGCAGCCGGGGTTGCAAAAGCCCATGCGGACAAGGTGCTCATCAGCGGCGATTCAGGCGGGACCGGAGCCTCTCCGCTCTCTTCGATCAAGTATGCCGGTGTGCCCTGGGAGCTGGGATTGGCGGAAACGCATCAAACGCTGGTCCTCAACGATTTGCGCGGCCGCATTCGTGTGGAGACCGACGGTCAGATGAAGACCGGGCGCGACGTGGCCATTGCGGCTCTCCTGGGCGCAGAGGAATATGGATTTGCGACGGCGCCGCTCATCATCGAAGGTTGCATCATGATGCGGAAGTGCCACCTCAACACCTGCCCGGTCGGCATCGCGACCCAGGATCCGGTGTTGCGCAAAAAGTTCACTGGTCAGCCGGAACATGTCGTGAATTTCTTCTTCTTCATCGCCGAAGAGTTGCGGCAGATCATGGCTCAGTTGGGATTCCGTACCATCAATGACATGGTCGGGCGTGTGGACAAGCTCAAGATCCACAAGGCCGTCGAGCATTGGAAGGCTAAGGGGTTGGATCTGGCGCCGCTGCTGAAGATGCCCGAAGTCGGTCCAGAGGTGCCTCGGTATTGCGTGCAGAAGCAGGATCACGGTATTGCGGATATTTTGGACCGCACGCTCATCGAACAATGCGCACCGGCGATCGAGCGCAAGGAAAAGGTATCGCTCGAACTGCCGATCCGGAATTTGAACCGGACCGTGGGCACCATGTTGTCGAGCCAGATCTCAAAGAAGTACGGTCCGGATGGGTTGCCTGCCGACACGATCACGATCAAGTTCAACGGCTCAGCCGGTCAGTCGTTCGGGGCGTTTCTCTCACGTGGCATCACGCTGATTCTGGAGGGTGAATCCAACGACTATATCGGCAAGGGCCTGTCGGGCGGCAAGATCATTGTCTTCCCGCCCAAGAACGCGATTTTCACGCCGGAAGAAACCATTCTCGTCGGCAACACGTCGCTGTACGGCGGTACGCAGGGAGAGGCCTACTTTTACGGCATGGCCGGGGAGCGGTTTGCAGTCCGCAACAGCGGGGTGCGCGCGGTCGTCGAAGGGACCGGAGACCATGGTTGTGAATATATGACCGGCGGCGTGGTGGCCGTATTGGGCCGCACCGGTAGAAATTTTGCCGCGGGCATGTCGGGCGGGGTGGCGTTCGTGTTGAACGAGCTGGATAAATTCCAATCTCGTTGCAACCTGGGCATGGTGGAACTGGAGCCGATCGTCAGTGACGAGGATAAGCGTCAGCTGCACGACATGATCACGTCTCATTTCCTCTACACCGGAAGTCGGAATGCCAAACGTATCCTGGATGGTTGGGAGGCGATCCTGCCGAAGTTCGTGAAGGTCATGCCGATCGACTATAAGCGTGTGCTGGCCGAGCGGAAGGCTGCCGCAGCGAAAGCTGGGAAATAAACGTGAAGCGAGTGCGTGCCTAATAAGTTTTGAGCGAGAGACGAACGACGAAAGACGACGAACCGATGGGTGATCCGAAGGGCTTTCTAAAATACGCGCGTGAGGGACCGAAGCGGAAACCGGTCGAGTTGCGCGTGCTGGATTGGAAGGAAATGTATGAGCCGATCCCGGAGGAAAAGCTCAAAGTGCAGGGTGCGCGCTGCATGGATTGCGGTGTGCCGTTCTGCCAGGGCAATACCGGCTGTCCGGTCGTGAATCTCATCCCCGAATGGAATGATCTCGTCTATCGAGGCCGGTGGAAAGACGCGCTCAAGGCGTTGCACACCACCAATAATTTCCCGGAGTTTACCGGTCGTCTGTGTCCTGCGCCCTGCGAGGGGGCCTGCGTGTTGGGCATCAACAGCGATCCGGTCTCGATTCGCATCCTGGAATGGAACATCATCGATCGGGGTTTCAACGAAGGCCTGGTCGAGCCTGCCTTGCCGGTGAGAAAAACGGGGAAGACGGTTGCGATCATCGGATCAGGTCCGGCCGGTCTGGCTGCTGCGCAGCAACTCGCGCGCGCCGGTCATAGTGTCACCGTGTTCGAAAAAGCCGATCGTATCGGCGGATTGTTGCGATACGGCATTCCCGATTTCAAGATGGAAAAGTGGGTGATCGATCGGCGGCTGGAGCAGATGAAAGCCGAGGGCGTAGAGTTCAAAACCGGTGTGGTGGCGGGAGTCGATATCACCGGTGACCAATTGCGGCAACAGTTTGATGCGGTTGGGCTGACGATGGGTGCCGAAATGGCGCGCGATCTGCCGGTGCCGGGACGCGAGCTCAAGGGCATCCACTTCGCCATGGAATACCTCACGCAGCAGAATAAACGGACGGCGGGAATCTCCGTTTCCGAGGAACCGATTACTGCCAAGGGCAAGCGAGTGGTGATCATCGGCGGCGGCGACACCGGCTCAGACTGTCTAGGGACCGCGCATCGGCAGGGTTGCAGCGAAGCGCATCAGTTTGAGGTGTTGCCGGAGCCGCCTCCGTCACGAGCCAGTTCGACGCCTTGGCCGCTCTGGCCGATGCAACTTCGTACGTCGCATGCGCACGAAGAAGGCTGTGACCGTCAATGGAGTGTCTCGACCACCAAGTTTACCGGTCATAATGGTCATGTGACCAAGCTGCATGCCAACCGGGTCAAGTTCGAAGGCGGTACGTTCGTTCCGATGCCAAACACGGACTTTGAGTTGGATGCAGATCTCGTCTTGCTCGCCATGGGTTTCACAGGCCCGGTCAGGAATGGCTTTCTCGACAGCCTTGGGGTCAAGTATGACGCCCGTGGTTGTGTGACCGTCAACGAGAACTTTATGACCAACCTGGACGGCGTGTTTGCCGGCGGCGATACCAAGCGCGGCGCCTCCCTCATCGTCTGGGCCATCGCCGAAGGCCGCAAAATGGCGGCAGGCATTAATCAGTATCTCGAAGCGGGCAAGTCGGCAAAATCGGGGCGTTGATCAGCTCTACGGCGCCTCACTTCAAATCTCCACTATTCCAGACATTGTGTCACCGAACTTCAGGCATCCTGCTTGTCCACTGAAGGGAAGCCGTCGCCGACCTTCTCTCACGTGCCTTCCGGTTGATCCTCCTATCCCGGTTCGGGAATCCATTCACCGACCAGACTGCCTGGTTGCCACTCGCATTTCGCACAGTGCGAAACGTGCGAATTCGCTCATTTTTTAGGCTGGCAGCACCAAAAATCGCAGGATACACAGCGAGTGCTTATGGCATGTGCCTTGCTAGTTAGGGTCGTATCTTTCGCGTACCTACAGCAAGGAGGGCAGCGATGGTCAAGATGATAAAGAAAGTCGGTGATCGGGAGTTGGCCTGGGTCATGCTGGCGGTTGCGGCGGTTGCTCTCTGGAGCACCTGGGGGTTGAATAGCTAAATTTCGAAGTGGGGTTGGCCTAGCCGTATCGGTTGCGTGCGCGGATGTTTCCCCCGCGCACTACAGTGCCAGCTACTCCTTAGTTGCTTCATTCAGGACCTATCCTCCTGCCCGTTCAATCAATTCCTTCAAGACCACCGCTTGATTGTGTGCGATATCTGCCGCGCCGAAGACTAGCGTGACTGTCTGCTTGCGCGCCAATCGGGCCAGATCTTCAATGGCGTGGTGCTGATCAGGCTGCTGTAATTCCTTACGATAGCGAACACAGAACTCTGACCACTTCTGGGGATCATGGCCGAACCACTTACGAAGCTCTGTGCTCGGGCCGAGATCTTTTCGCCACGCATCAAGCCTCAGCAGTTCTTTCTTGCAGCCTCGTGGCCACACGCGGTCTACAAGAATCCGGAGGCCATCACTTGGATTCGGTTCGCTGTATGCGCGTTTGATCTGAACCATGGTGAATCCGAATCGATTCCTTGTTTCCGCTGGAAGGACTGACGGAGGTTCGCCTGTCGCATCTCAGGGGGAATAGTACTACTGTAGGTGTGTTCAGAATGTACTTCAAGCGTTGGTAGCTCTCAGGCGAATGGGTTCGGCAGCCGCGGTGAGTTGGACTGTGCCTACGTGGCTGCCTGTATCCCCGCTCGAACGCCTGTATCGCTATGGTGTGTCCCGGCAAGCCTGATGCCAAGGGAAAATTCGTGTCGCTCCATGATCCACGCGGCATGAGCTTCCGTGTACTGCCGGTTCCGAGCGACTTCGCACCAGCTGAACCGTGCGAAATGCGGGGGAACCGTGGCTGGATATTGCCGGGAATCCTGACAGCGTGCGCTTGAGGCTTCTCCACAATGATGCCGATTTTAGGACCACATATTGCAGTGCCTGTTTGGGGTGATGAGCACCCATGAGACCCACAATCGTCTGTGGGCTGTTTGATGGAGGTGAGTGATGGGGCCTCAGTCTGCGGCAGCGATCGAGGACGTGCTTGATAACCAGATCGTGGTCTTGATGCAGCATCACCGTCGATTGACCTTTCTCACGCTAGCGGATGCTCTCCCAGTGTACACCTGGCAGTCGCTCTTCGCGGCGTTGAGTCGGCTTCGTCACCGAGAACAGGTCGAACTGGTGGCACTCCCTGCAGACTACGAAGTGGTATGGCTGCCGAGTTACGATCATGCTCCTGCGTTGTCGGGGCGCGCGTATCACTAGGCGCGAGGAGGGGGATGGGACGGGAAGGTCTGACCCGATGGATAGTCCTCACGGCCGTGGCGCTTCTGCCGCCTGTTCGCATGCGAGAAGTGAACTCGACCTGACTGACTACGATCAGATTCAAGACCAGCACAAGATTGCCGGTTTCTATAGTCAGGAGGCGGCCAGGCTACGTCTCATGGCGCGGGATTTGGACCACCGGGCGGTCGTCTATGAACGGCTCTTCGGCCCGGGGTCGGATTGGGTCGCGGGCGCGCGCTTGCTAGCCCGATCCTATGATGATGCGGCGCAGATCATGAGCGTGCAGCTGAGCAACATTTGTCGTTAATGTGTGGAGGACGCGCCTCACCGCCGGAGAGGCCGAAACCCCGCTGAAACCACAGGCGAGGGTCTGGAGGAGGTCATGCGGCGATTCACGGGAATCCTTGTGATCATGGTGTCACTGGCCAGTATACAGGGCTGCGGCACTACCGTTCATCCCGGGCAGCGGGGGCTGCGCTGGTATCCGCTCACCGAAGGGTTGACGACCGAGACGTTGAAGAGCGGCTTCTATTGGCGGGCACCCTGGAACAACATATTTGTCTATGACGTTCGTTTGCAGAGCTATACGGAAACGGTCGATGCCCTCAGTTCGGATGACCTGCTGGTACAACTGAAGACCGCCATCATCATGCGACCGATCATCGACGAAGTGTACTTTCTGGCACAGGAGATCGGCCCCGATTTTTATCCCAGAGTCGTGAAGCCGGAATTGTTGGCGGCCGTGCGGAGCGTGGTGTCGAACTACCCGATGGTCTCGGTGCCGAAGAAAAGCGCAGAGATCGCGAGTAAGGTGCAGGCTGTTGTAGTTGACACGCTCAAGGGACGCCATCTTGAAGTGCACAGCGTGGCGCTAGCCGATATCGAACTGGCCAAGATCGTGCTGGAGGCGGTGGAGCGGAAACAGGCCAAGGAGCAGGAAAAGGAACAGAAGGAATTTGAGCTGGTCATTGCAGAGAAGGATGCGGAGATCGCGAGGCGTCGGGCGCGCGGGGAGGGGGATGCGGTCCAGATCCGATCGGAAGGTGAGGCGGAGGGAGCAAAGATTCGTGCCATGGGGCAAGCCAGAGCACAGGAGACGGTTACCAAGACGCTCACGCCAGACTATCTTCGTTACAAACTCTACGACAGTCCGAATGCCAAGATGGTGTTAGTGCCCGACAATCTCCATGTGCCGATTCTACTCAATCTGAATGATGGGCGAGGGACGAGCGGCCTCGGGACTATGATGCACGCTGAGGAGCCATTGACTGGGCCAGGGCAGTAACGGGCATTGCAGGTTCGCGCGAAGGAGGCGAATGATGTCGTGCAGTCGATGCCAGGGATTGATGGTGGCCGAAACACTGTTTAATCCCAGCGAGGGTGTGACCCATACCGGGGTTCCAGTCATCCGGTGCTTTTCTTGCGGCAATCTGGAGGATGCGCTGTGTATCCCGGACCATCTTCGTCGCAGTACGAAGCCAGTGCCGCAGCGACGTGAGGTGTGGAGGGCAGGCGTGCGGGAGCAGGGCGACAACTCGATCAGGCAGAAGATGGACTGACGTACCCCGGCTGCGGCCGGCCGACGGTCTCGGTCAGCGGGGCAACAGACGGAGGAGGCAGCATGGAAGGGTATGGGAAACGCGTGCTCGTTGCGGACGGGGAGGCGAGTGTCCGTCGTTTCGTGATGCTGGTGCTGGAGCAGGCCGGATACATCGTGCATGAGGCGGCAGATGGGTTCGAGGCTGTGGGAGAAATGAGGAAGCGACGCTTCGATGTGGTGGTCGCAGACTACCGGATGCCCAGACTCGACGGGGAACAGTTCCTGATCCTCAGTCGCCTCATGTGGCCGCAGATTCCGACCATTTTATTATCTGCGGAATTACGGGATGTGCCCGGCAGGCTCAGCCTGCATGGACCCTGCGCGTTTTTGGAAAAGCCGTTCGATTCGCAGCGTCTCTTGGGAGTGGTGCGAGAAGCGTTGGAGATGACGTGCGGCTGCCCGGACCAAGACACCGTCACGCAGCCCAACGCCGGCGATCGTGTATCACTATCCCCTTCCTAGCCATGCGGCTGTGCGGTGTTGAGCGCGGAGGAAGGCCTGTCCGTACAGCCGGCGGCGAAGCCCATGTGTGCCGCAATATCCCCGTGGCGACAAATATGGTATCGTGGCGGCAACCGTTGCCGATGTGGATTGTCGTAGTGTCGTGCCGCGTATGTGAATGATCTTTGGGAGTCAGTATGAAAAAAGCAGGAGTGTCGCAAAAGACCGCTTCCCGCCGGGCTGCACAAAAGCGGCCCGCAGGGAATGAGCAGAAATTGGGGCCTGGGCCGGCGCAGGATATTCAGGTGCGTATTGCCGCTCGAGCGCATCAACTGTACGAGCAGAGAGGGTGTCTGGACGGCTATCATCTGCACGACTGGCTGGAGGCTGAGCGTGAAATCCTCGGGCATCCCCTCGATAAGGATAAGTCCTCCGAACGCATCTGAGTTCTCGAGGTTTATCTCCGACGTCCTTACCGCCGTAGCGTGCGGATGTCGACCTCTCGGCTATTTCATCGTCTGTTCCAGCTGATCGACCATTCCTGAGATTGCATCGAATCCGGATTGCCAGAAGGCGTGGGAGTTCATGTCGACTCCGACCTCCGCAAGGATCGCTTGCGGAGCCTTCGATCCACCCGCTGCGAGCAGATCCAGATACTGCGGAACGAACGCACTTCCTTGCTCCTGGTACATGCGATAGAGCGCCAGCACGAGCAGGTTGCCGAAGCTGTACGCATAACAATAGAAGGGGCTGGCGTAGAGGTGCGGAATCGTCAGCCATTCCCATTGGAACTCTTTCGGTACCCGTAGTGATTTGCCGAATTGTTGCCGCAGCAGGGCCATATAAGTGGCCGCGAGATCGGTCGAGGTGGCGCCTTGAGCCACCATATCGTGCGCGGTCCGTTCGAAGGCCACGAAATAGGCTTGCCGCATGACCGTGGCGTAGATGTCATCCAATTGATTGACGAGCAGGCTCTGCTTCACTGTCCGACTGGTTTCTGAGGCCATTAACGCATCGGATAGAATCCGTTCACCGAAGACCGACGCCGTCTCCGCAAGGGGCAGAGTGGAGTGGAACGTGAAGACATTGTGCTGCTCGGCCATCATCGCATGGACGGCGTGCCCCAACTCGTGGGCCATGGTGGCGATGTCGCGCGCTTCGCCGGTGAAATTCAGCATGACATAAGGTGTGAGGGAGGGGGTGACGCTGTAACAGTACGCTCCTCCCATCTTGCCCGGTTTGGTGCGGGCATCGATGTGACGGTCGGCAAAGACCCGTTGTGCCAGTTCCGCAAGGCGGGGCGAGAACCCGTAATAGGCATCCAGCACCATCCGCACCGCATCCGCGTACCGGTAGGTCTTTTGTTCAGCCCGGTGTGGCGCATAGATATGGTAACGGTTCATCATGGGGATCTTGCACAGCTTCGCTTTCAAACCAAAATATCGCTGGAAGATCGGTGCATTCTTCATGCAGACGGCCAGCAGCGCCTCCACAGCGGCGTCGGGAATGTCATTGCTGAGATTTCGTGAGGCCAACGGTGTTGTATAACGTCGCAGGTGGAGATTCTCCGCCTTCCAGTCGTTGACCAGCGCTTTGTAAATTTCCCCGAGCAGATCCTGCTGGTCTTCGTAGACCCGATACATTTCTCGGTACGCGGCTTCCCGTACCGACGCCTTCGGACTTCGCACGTAGGCCGACAAGGCTTCGCGGTTCATGGTCTTCTTCTTGCCTCCGACACGCAGGGTAAAGGTAAACCCGTTCGTGACGACGTCATACAGCTGATGGACCGCATTCTGCCCGGTAATGTTCTTGATATTGATAATTTTCTCTTCGGGCTCGGACAGCGTATGCGGTTTGAATCGTCGAATCGTTTCCAGATGGTAGCGAAAGTCGCCGCTGTTCGCCATGAGCCGTTCTGCGTTCTTGTCGTCCACACTTTGCCACCACAAATCGAAAAACAGGAGGTGGTTCTGGAGGCCTGTGAGTTGCTCCTCCACCTTGGTCTTAAACGAGCGGGCGGGCAGGTGTTTGGTATCTTCGGAAAACCACAGGTACGCATAGGCCCCTAGCCGACCGGAATCCCGCGCGATCTGTTCGGAGAGGGTCACCAGATTAAGAAACGTCTGCTCCGGCATCGTGGCCGCGAGTTCCGTGCGAGCCGATTCGAATCGTGTGACTTTCGCGCTCAGGTCTTTTAGGTAGCGGTCGAACTGTTTCACCGGGTCGGTGACGAGGTCGGCGAGTTCCCAATGATCCGCAAACTCACGGGATGAGGTCGCACGATGTGTGACGCGGGAGGGGGCGGTCTTGCGCGAAACGGCCATGATCGAGGCTCCTACAAGGTGAATGATGCATGGAATCATACCATCGTCGTTGGGTTGGAGCGTGTAGATTCTTTGAAGGCAGACGGGCTCCAGCGAGATGCCCGTTGACAGGTGTGCCTCGGGTGTTACAATCCGCCCCATGGTGGGGACATGACCGAACAAGAAATCAATCGTGCCATTCAATATGTCACCGCGGCGACGTCCTATGGGCGGGACACGGTGGGCGAAATCTTGCGGACCGGCCTGTCGGAGTTGACGCTCCTCTCGGCACAATCGAGTCGACGCTTCGAGCGGGAGAACCTGCTGGGATATCTGTGTCAGTGGACCATGAAACGCACGGGCCACCCGGAGCCGTTGGTGCGCGAAGTGCTGGACGGGGCGGGGCGCTGGCTGGATGAGGTGGCGACGACTTTGGCGGAGCAGCGGCAGGTGGGGGAGGCTGCTGGGGATGATGATGAGCCAGGCGCAGCAACAGCGTGAGTGTCGTGTGAACGGGGTCCGTCGTTCGTGACTGGGTCCTCGTGATGTCAGGCGCCTCTGACGAGATACGTTTCACGAGAGACGCTTCATGGGCTAGCGGGCGCTCAGCCGGGAAGGCTGTTCTTTAACGCTTCGAGATTTTTCGTGACCATGGCATCGCCGTTCTTCGTGGAGACCTCAATGCCTTGGTCCGACACCTGACGGCATTCATCGATCCGGCTCAGTTTCAGCAGTGACTGTGCCAAGGCATAATACGCGGCCGAGTAGGTCGGTTTGACCGTGATACACTGCCGCAGGGCCTTCGCGGCTTCCTCGTAGTTGGCGTCTTCCATATAGGCTTTTCCCAGCCCGAACCAGGCAACATCGTCGTTCGGCTCCATCGCCAGGACTCGTTTCAGCGGTTCAATTCTCGGATTCGGCATTGGCTTCTCCAGGGGGCAATCGGTGCGGTGACGCGAAACCGTACCACGCGTTTCCGCTCATTGTCTATGCTCTTTCCTGCGTGGTACCCTGACGTCGTGCTGCGTCTCTCCTGAAGCGTGAAGCGGATCTCGTGACGGCCGCTCCGGAATCGAAATACGAGAGACGAACGACGCTTTACGGACTCTGAATATGGGGAAAACCGGTCTCGTTTACGATCCTCGTTATCTCGACCATGACATGGGATCCGGTCATCCGGAGTCGCCCAACCGGCTTCGTGCGATCATGCAGCGGTTGGAGCAGAGCGGGCTGGCCGCCAAGCTGACCAGGATCGACCCCCGCAAAGCCGAGGATGAGTGGGTGACCCTGGTGCATACGCCCGGCTATGTCGCCCGTCTTGCACAGGAGGCTCCAACCAGCGGACGGGTATCTCTTGATGCAGATACCTCCATGTCTCCCGGGTCCTTGACGGCCGCCTACTTGGCCGCCGGCGGGGCGTTGGCCGGAGTGGATGCGATGCTGGCCGGTCAGGTGGACCATGTCTTCTGTGCGGTACGTCCGCCGGGGCACCATGCCGAAGCCGGGCGGGCCATGGGCTTCTGCCTGTTCAACAACGTCGCGATCGCGGCCCGGTACGCGCAGAAACGCTACGGCCTGGAGCGGGTCCTGATCGTCGATTGGGATGTGCATCATGGCAACGGGACTCAGCATAGCTTTGAACGTGATCCGTCGGTGTTGTTCTTCAGCACCCATCAGTATCCTCATTACCCCGGAACCGGTCGCGCGACTGAGTCCGGCATCGAGAATGGAGAGGGCTTCACGATCAATGTGCCGATGGAAGCGGGCGAAGCCGACGAGGACTATCGGGCGGTGTTTCAGAAAGTCCTGGTCCCCGCCGCCGATGCCTTCAAGCCGGAACTGATCATTGTGTCCGCCGGATTCGATGCGCACAGGGATGATCCGCTGGCGAGCATGGGCCTGACGGAGGAAGGGTATGCAGAACTGACCGCCATTGTGGCCGGCATCGCCAACCAGCACTGTCGTGGACGGTTGCTGTCCTCGTTGGAAGGAGGCTACAACCTCACGGCGCTGGCCGCTTCGGTGGAGCGGCATGTACGGGCGCTGGTGGAATCATGACAGGCTGGCTGAAATGGGGGCTGGGGGCAGCCGTGCTCGCCGGGGCCGTCTATCTCTATTACACGGAGGTGAAGCCGGTGGTGATCTTCGGGCTTCGCCCCGAATATGCGCATGCGATCCCCTTCCAGAAGGTTCCGGAGGGATTGACCAGCTTGAAGGCCGAGTCGTGCGGACAATGTCACCGCGAGATTTATGACGAGTGGAAAACTAGTATCCATGCCCATGCCTACGAAGACCCGTTTTTTCAAGCCTACTGGAAAAAAGATAAGAACATTTGGATCTGTTTGAACTGTCATACGCCGCTGGAGAACCAGCAGCCGACGCTGGTGAAAGAGATTCCACGTGGACGTGTGGAGAAGGCGGCCGAGGAGCCGAACCCCCACTTCGATGTCGCATTGCAAAAAGAGTCGATCACCTGTGCGGCTTGTCATGTGCGAGACGGCGTGATTCTGGGACCCTTTGACGATTCGGCCGCGCCGCACCCCACGAAGTTCGATCCGAGCTTCCGCAACGCGCAATTCTGTTCGCGTTGCCACAATGTCGTTTCGGGACCGGCGCAGTTTTACAATGTGGGGCCCTGCGGTACGTACGCAGAATATGAAGGCAAATACTTCATGCAGGAGCGAGGCTTCATCTGCCAGAGCTGTCACATGCCGGAAGTCGACCGTCCGGTGGCTGAAAACGGGCCGATCAGGCGCGGACGCCGGCATCTCTGGCGCGGCGGACATGATCCCGACATGGTCAAGCGGGCGGTGGCGATACAGGTCAAGGTCGATCCCCCTGCGCCGAAACCGGGTGAGCAGATGACCGTTGCGTTAACCCTCACGAATGCCGGCGCCGGGCATAAAATCCCCACCGGCGATCCCGATCGCCACTTTACAGTCGAGTTCACGGTCAAGGACGGGCAGCAGGTTCTGGCTGAAAAGCGCCATACCATGGGGCGCTGGATTATGTGGCAACCGGCCATCGTGGAGCTGTACGATAACCGGCTGCTTCCATTGGCCAGCCGGGAGTATGCCTTCGCGTACCGGATGCCGGAGGCCTCGAAGGGCTTGACGTTGCAGGCCCGCGTTCGGTACCACATCTTGACGGATGGACAGCACGACATGTTGAAGACCAAATACGGGCTGATGGCGGATGATCCCTATGCCTTCACCGTGTACGAGCGGGAAGTGCCGCTGAACGGCGCGCTCGCGTCCGCTTTTGCCGATCCGTTGCCTGAACCGCCGCCCATGGCCTGTGTGAGTTCAGCAGTAGTCCAACAAGGATAAGTATCCACCGACCCAGATCGAGGAACCCATGCAACACCCATTACTCATCGATTGTGAAACGCTCCAGACACGGTTAGGGCAGCCAGGCCTCGTCATCCTGGATGTGCGAGGACGTTCGACCTACGAATTCGGAGGCCATATTCCGGGCGCCGTGCATTCGACGTGGCATGACTATAGCGATCCTGACGCGATTGCGAAGGGCCTGCTGGATCCGAACCTGAAACGCATTGAGGCGAGGTTGCAGGCGCTGGGTATCAACCAGGACAGCGAAGTCGTCATCTATTCGAACCCGTTCGATAACTGGGGGGACGAAGGTCGTATGTTCTGGATGCTGGAGTACTTGGGGCACAAGAACATCAAGGTGCTGGACGGCGGGTGGGTGAAATGGACTCAGGAACGACGCCCGTTCGAGCATGGCGCGGTCCGGCCCAAACCGGGCAACTTCACCGTGTCGCCTGTCGCCACGGCCATCATGTTGAAGGATGAACTCAAGGCGATCGTGCGTAAGCCGCGACCGACGACCACCATCGTGGATGCCCGGAGCCTGGAGGAGTTCCTCGGCAAGGAGGTGTCGGGCATTCCCCGCCCCGGTCACATTCCCGGGGCGGTGCACGTGGCGTGGAGCGGATTTCTTAACCCAGATGCCACGGTAAAAGATCTGGCGGCGATTACGGCGCAACTGGATCTCAAGGGCCTGAATCCTGAACATGAGACCGTGTGTTACTGCACGGGCGGGGTGCGCTCGGGCTGGCTCTATTTTGTGTTGCGCCTGGTCGGGTACGAGCGCCTGCGCAATTATCCCGGTTCCTGGTGGGAGTGGAGTCGTGATTTTGCGTGCCCAGTTGAAAAGGATTTAGTCGCGCTGCAGAAACTGCTCGGCTTGTCGGAATCGCAGGTGCCGACCGGGATGCGGCCGTCCCTATCAAGTCATCTGAATTTCTTACCCGAGCCCTGATCGTTGCGTCATCTGAAATTCTTACCAGGCCGCGGCACTAGCGGAGCGCCCACATTCCCCCCTACCGCCGACTCGCCCATCACACCG
>Ga0268299_1001152_pt1 | contig 54235 bp, 51 predicted proteins | sample NOBtaG_FD_193484 | JGI IMG/M metagenome (GOLD analysis project Ga0268299, IMG submission 193484) | Activated sludge microbial communities from bioreactor in Nijmegen, Gelderland, Netherland - NOB reactor | ecosystem: Engineered > Bioreactor > Aerobic > Activated sludge | place: Netherlands... | reverse complement strand
CGGGATGTCCACCGCGGCGCGGATCGCGAAGGCGCTGTCGACCAGCACCTGCGCGCCGCGGTCGGGCGTCGGCGGCGTGCCGGTGGTCATCACCATGTGCTTCACGCCGTCCAGCAGCACCGCGGCGCGCGCCACCTCGGCCAGCTGCTGCGGTGTCTTGTGCGCGACCGTGCGGCCGGCCGCGAGGCTCTGCCCGATCGCGCAGAACTTGCAGGTCTTGCGGCGGCTCTCGTAGCGGATGCAGGTCTGCAGCACCGTGGTCGCGAGCACGTCGGCGCCGTGCAGCGTGGCGATGTGCGAATAGGGCACGCCGTCCAGGGTCTGCAGCGCATAGAAGCGCGGCTGCCTGGGGAAGGCGACGCTCGCGATCGGGATGCTGGCGCGCGTGAGGCGCGACACGCCGTTCGCGTCCGGCGCCTCGGCGACGAAGGGCGACGCCCAGGCGCCGTGGGTGTGCACCGGCACCATGATCGTGTGGCCGTCGACGGTGACGGCCTTGTGGTCGGACGGGCCGGCGCCGCCGCGGCGGCTGGCGACGCCGCCGTTCGCCGAGTCCGGGTCAGCCAGCCGCAATCCGAAGGACTGCAGCTCGGTCATCAGCTGGCGGCTCTGCGGCGACAGCGGGGGCGGCGAGCTGTGTGTCGTCGTGCTGGGCGTCGTGCTCATGCGAGAGGCTCCTGGAGGTCCGGGCGGGTCGGTCGTCGATCAGCAGGCTCAGCAGTTCGGGCCGCGCGTAGTGGCCCACCGAGTCCATCATGCGTTTGCGCTTGGCGATCAGCGCCATGTCGAGGTCGGCATAGACGATGCCCTCGCCCTCGGTCAGCGGCGTGCACAGGTCCTTGCCCTCGGGCGAGACGATGGCGGTGTGGCAGCCGCCGCGCAGCGCCTTCTGCAGGCCGGCGTCGGGCGTGATGGCCGCGATCTGCGCGTCCGTCAGCCAGCCGGTCGCGTTGATCACGAAGCAGCCCGACTCGAGTGCGTGGTGGCGGATCGTCACCGCCATCTGGTCGGCGAAGATCTGGCCGACCATCGAGCCCGGGAACTGCGCGCAGTGGATCTCCTCGTGCTGCGTCATCAGCGCGTAGCGGGCCAGCGGGTTGTAGTGCTCCCAGCAGGCCAGCGCGCCGATGCGGCCGACGGCGCTGTCGACCACCTTGAGGCCGGCGCCGTCCCCCTGGCCCCAGACCATGCGCTCGTGATAGGTCGGCGTGATCTTGCGGCGCTTCAGGATCAGCGCGCCGTCGGCGTCGAACACCAGCTGGGTGTTGTAGAGGCTGCCGTGGTCGCGCTCGTTGACGCCCAGCACGACGACGATGCCGCGCGCCCGCGCGCGCTCGGCCACCGCCCGGGTCACCGGACCTGGCACCGCGACCGCATGCTCCATCAGCCGCAGGTGCGGCGCGCCCTGCAGCACCGGCGGCAGCACGAAGGAGAAGTACGGGTAGTAGGGCACGAAGGTCTCGGGGAAGACCACGAGCTGCGCGCCCTGCGCCGCCGCCTCGTCGATCGCCGCGAGCACGCGCTCGAGCGTGCCCGCGGGCCGCTCCAGATCGGGCGCGATCTGGACGGCCGCGGCGCGGACCATGCGGGGCGCGCTCATGCTCAGAGCGTCCAGGTGTCCAGGATGAAGGCGTTGGACTTGCGATGCAGCAGGATGATGTCCAGCACGTCCAGCGGGCTGATCGGGCGGATGCCCTCGATCAGCGAGCCTTCGCCGTGCCCGTACAGCGCCTGCAGCGCAAAGCGGCAGGCGTAGACCTTGCCGCCCTCGGCGATGAACTTGGTGATCTGGTTGTTGAAGTTCTGGTGACCCGGGAAGGCCTCGTCGCCCAGCGTCGGGAAGCCGCGCTTCACGCCCAGCGTCACGCCGGGGCCGTAGAGCAGCACCGAGGTCTCGAAGCCCTTGCGCTGCAGGCGCGTGGCCTGCAGCAGGTTCACGAAGCCGATCGATCCCTCGAAGGCGACGGTGTGGAAGGTGACCAGGGCCTTCTCGCCCGGTTCGGCCTTCACGTCCTCGAAGACCTTCTCTTCGTAGTCGACGAGGTGTTCGCCTTTCTCGTTGGCGGGGCGGGTGACTTTGGGCATGGCAGGACTCCGTTGAGTGGGGAGGGTTGGCGACGAGCGCGCGTCCTGATTCGCACGCGGCGTGCCATCGCAGCACCGCCGGGAGCGGGCGGCGATGCGATCAAGCGCCGATCAACGCGCGGCGATGCGCTCGCGGGCACGAGCGGACTTTTTGCAAGCGCTCGTTGCGCCGCCGCGCGCCGGCGCAGCGGCGCGATCAAGCGCACCGCAGCGGCGCGGCCACCTGCGATCAATGCCTCCGATCAATGGCCGTCGTCGCACCGCGCCGGGGCGTCATGCGGCCGGGCCGGCGGCGTCTTGATGGCACGAACGATGCAATCAACAGGCCCATGCCCGCGACCCTCAAGCCGATGCAGCACTGGCGCCGCCGCCTCGACGGCAGCCCGCGACCGGCCTACCTGCAGATCGCCGAACTGATCGCCGAAGACCTGCGCAGCGGCCGGCTGGCCGCCCACGAGCGCCTGCCGACCCTGCGCGAGCTGGCCGAGGCGCTGGACCTGAACTACACCACCGTCGCGCGCGCCTATGCCGAGGCGCGCAAGCGCGGGCTCATCGACTCGCGGCCCGGCATGGGCAGCTACGTGCGCGGCGCGCGGCCGGCCCTGCCGCTGCGCGGCGGCAGCGGCGCCGAGATGACGATGAACCTGCCGCCCGAGCCGCAGGACGCGCAGCTGCTGGACCGCATGCATGCCAGCGCGGCCGAGCTGTTCGCCCGCAGCGACCTGTACGCGCTGATGCGCTACCAGGACTTCGGCGGCACGCCCGAGGACAAGGAGGCCGCCGTGCACTGGCTGCGGCGCCACCTGCCGGGCTGCGAGACGGCGCGCGTGCTGGTCTGCCCCGGCATCCACAGCGCGCTGGCGGCGCTGATCTCGCAGCTGGCGCGGCCGGGCGAGACGATCTGCGTCGAGTCGCTGACCTACCCCGGCATCAAGGCCATCGCGACGCAGCTCGGCGTGCAGCTGCACGCGCTGCCGCTCGACGACGAAGGCCCGAGCGCGACCGAGTTCGAACAGGCCTGCAAGACCCTGCAGCCCAAGGCCCTGTACTGCAACCCGACGCTGCTGAACCCGACCACCGCCACCGTGACGCGGCGCCGCCGCGAGGCGCTGGCCGACGTGGCGCTGCGCTACAGCATCCCCATCATCGAGGACGACGCCTACGCGATGCTGCCGCGCCAGGTGCCGCCGCCGCTGGCGCTGCTGGCGCCGGAGCTGACCTACTACGTCACCGGCCTGTCCAAGTGCCTCGGCGCCGGCCTGCGCACCGCCTACGTCTGCGCGCCGGGCGAGCGCCAGGCGCAGCGGCTGGCCGGTGCGCTGCGCGCGACCACGGTGATGGCCTCGCCGGTCACCAATGCCCTGGCCACCCGCTGGGTGGCCGACGGCACGGCGCAGGCGATGCTGGAGGCGATCCGCGACGAGTCGATCGCGCGCCAGGCCCTCGCGGCCCGGCACCTGGCCGGGCACGCGGTGCTGGCCCAGCCCGAGGGCTTCCACCTGTGGCTGCCGCTGTCCTCGTCGTGGAGCGTGGTCGAGTTCGCGTCCTACCTGCGCACCCAGGGTGTGGGCGTGGTGGCCAGCGCGGCCTTCTCGACCGACGGCGATCCGCCCGACGCTGTGCGCATCTGCCTGGGCGGCCCGCTGACGCGCGAAGGCTGCGACGACGCGCTGCGGCTGATCGCCAGCACGCTGGAACACCCCCGCCACCCGCACGCCACCGTCGCCTGACGCAGGCGCCCGGGGATTCCGGCAGGAATTCGCGGCCTGCGCGTCGCTGCCCGCGGCACGCGTGCGTTTCGCACTCGCGCACGCCGCACCCGGCCCCCTACGATGGAATCGTCTGCATCGAATGAGGAGGGGAAGATGAAGACGACACGAGTTCAAGCCGTCCGGTCCACGACCGCACGCGAACGGATGCTGAGCCACTGGCTGCCGCTGGGCGCCGCCGCGGTCTTCGCGCTGACGCTGGCCGCCACCCAGGCCTTCGCGGCCGGGACGGCCGTGCCGGGCGAGAAGCAGGACAGCGGCCTCGGCGATCTGCCCCACTACTCGAAGTGGGTCGACAAGACCGGCAAGGACCCGATGCGCGCCAGCACCGCGGGCGAGAAGCTCGACAGCGGCCTCGGCGACCTGCCCCACTACTCGAAGTGGGTGGACAAGAGCGGCAAGAACCCGATGGGGCCCAAGGCGCCCGACGCGCAGCGCGTCTCGCTGCGCTGAGTCGCGGCTACAGCCCGAGGTCGCTCAGGCCCGGGTGATCGTCGGGCCGCCGCCCGAGCGGCCAGAAGAACTTGCGCTCGTCCGCCTTGATGGGCTGGTCGTTGATGCTCGCGTGGCGATGCGTCATCAGGCCCAGCTCGTTGAACTGCCAGTTCTCGTTGCCGTGGCTGCGGTACCAGTGGCCCGAGTCGTCGTGCCACTCGTAGACGAAGCGAACCGCGATGCGGTTGCCGTCGGTGCACCACAGCTCCTTGATCAGCCGGTAGTCCAGCTCCTTCGCCCACTTGCGCTGCAGGAAGGCACGCACCTGCTCGCGCCCCACCGGAAACTCGGCGCGGTTGCGCCAGCGCGTGTCCTCGGTGTAGACGCGCACGCAGACGTCCGGGTCGCGCGTGTTCCACGCGTCCTCGGCGCCGCGCACCTTCTTGGTCGCGGACTCGATCGTGAACGGCGGCACCGGCGGTCTCGCTTCGCTCATACCCATCTCCATCCAGACAAGATGGCGTCGCCGTCAGGCGATGCCTCTTCTCGGTCACGCCGTTGAGCGGCGGGCGCGCAGCGCCTCGACCGCTCGAACGGCGCCGCCAACGCTCAGTACGTCTTGTAGGGCAGGAACTTGCCGCTCATCGTGATCGACACGCGGTCCCCCGCCGGATTCGGCTCGCGCTGCAGGTCCATCTTGAAGTCGATCGCGCTCATGATGCCGTCGCCGAACTCCTCGTGGATCAGCTCCTTGAAGGTCGTGCCGTAGACGCTCACCAGCTCGTAGAAACGGTAGATCAGCGGGTCCGTCGGCACGCTGGTCGGCAGCGAGCCCTTGTAGGGCACGACCATCAGCCACTTCTGCTCGGCGTCGCTCAGCCCGAAGATCTCGCCGACCACGCCGGCCTGCGCGGGCGTCAGCGTCATCTGGCCGAGGCAGGCCGCGGTGACCCACTCCTTGCTCAGGCCGACCTTGGCGGCCACGTCGGACCACTTCAGGCCCTTGGCCACCTTGGTGGCGACGATCTTCTCGGTGACTTCGATGCGGCTCATGCAATTCTCCTGATGATCGGAACGACGGGGGAGGCAGGTTCGGGCTCGGGCTCCGGGGCGGGCTCGAGCCCGGGCCGGACCTCGGGCGGAAAGGCCGGTGCGCGGCCGTGCGACAAGTCCTTGGACCGCGCCACCAGGAAGTCGACCAGGTGGTTGCGGATGCGGTAGTACTGCGGGTCGTGGTGCAGGCTGGCGCGCTGGCGGTCTCGGGGCATGGTGTTGCACACCACCTCGGCGATGCGCGCGCCCGGGCCGTTGCTCATCAGCAGGATCTTGTCGGCGAGCAGGATCGCCTCGTCGACGTCGTGCGTGATCATGAAGACGGTCTGGTGCGTCTCGGCGCAGATGCGCAGCAGCTCGTCCTGGATGGTGCCGCGCGTCAACGCGTCGAGCGCGCCGAAAGGCTCGTCGAGCAGCAGCATCTTGGGCTCGATCGCGAAGGCGCGCGCAATGCCGACGCGCTGCTTCATGCCGCCCGACAGCTGCGAGGGCTTCTTGTCGATCGCATGACCCAGGCCGACCAGGTTCACGTACTTCTCGACCTGGGCGTCGACCTGCGCGGCAGTCCAGTCCGGCCATTTGCTGCGCACCGCGAAGGCGATGTTGCGGCGCACCGTGAGCCAGGGCATCAGCGCATGGCCCTGGAACACCACGCCGCGTTCCAGGCTGGGGCCCGCGACCTCGCGGTGGTCCATGAAGACATGACCCTCGCTCGCCGTCTCGAGCCCGGCCAACACGTTGAGGATGGTCGTCTTGCCGCAGCCGCTGTGGCCGATGATGCAGACGAACTCGCCCTTGGCGATGCCGAAGTTGACGCTGTCGAACACCGCCTCGCTCGTGCCCGGGTAGGTCTTGGCTAGGCCCTCGACCTGCAGGAAGCGCTTCACGACCGTCTCAGTCGACATAGGTCACCGCCTTCTGCGCGCGCGCGAACAGCAGGTCCAGCAGCATGCCTACCACGCCGATGACCAGGATCGCGAAGATCACGTTGGCCAGCGAGAGGTTGTTCCACTCGTTCCAGACGAAGTAGCCGATGCCGGTGCCGCCGACCAGCATCTCGGCCGCGACGATCACCAGCCAGGCGATGCCCATGCTGATGCGCATGCCGGTCAGGATGGTCGGCGCCGCGGCCGGCAGGATGACCTGGAAGGCCTTGCGCAGCGGGTTCACCTCGAGCGTCTTCGCGACGTTCAGCCACTCGCGCCGCACGCCGGCCACGCCGAAGGCGGTGTTGATCAGCATCGGCCAGACCGAGCAGATGAAGATCACGAAGATGCCGCTGATCGACGAGTCCTTGATCGTGTACAGCGCCAGCGGCATCCAGGCCAGCGGCGAGATCGGCTTCAGGACCTGGATGAAGGGGTCGAGTGCGCGGTAGATCAGCGGGCTCATGCCGATCAGGAAGCCGAGCGGGATCGCCACCGCCATCGCCAGGCCGAAGCCCAGCGCCACGCGCCCCAGCGAATGCGCCAGCTGCAGGCCGATGCCCTTGTCGTTGGGACCGTTGTCGTAGAAGGGCCGCGACAGGTGGTCGAGGATCTTGCGGCCCAGCTGCGCGGGCGTCGGGAAGCCCGACTTGGCGACCGCGCCCCCGGCCTGGCCCGGGTCCTTGCCCAGCAGCTTGGCGTACTCGACCTGCTCGGGCGTCATCGCGACCGCCGGCGCCGCGCTGGCCACCGGCCGCGTGGCCAGGTGCCAGGCGGTCAGCAGCACCAGCAGCAGCAGCGCCGACAGCAACCCCGCCTTGAGGTTCAGGCTGGCGCTCATGTCCGCCTGATCGCGAAGCCGGCGATGTAGGGCTCGGGCTTCTCGGGGTCGAAGACCTTGCCCATCACGGTGAACTTCGGGTAAGCCCCGTCGGGCACCTTCTGGTCGAGCTGCTTCATCAGCTTCTTGGCGTCGGTCAGCAGGAAGACCTTCTCGGCGATCTGCTTGTAGTTCACCTCGCCCTTCACGTAGCCCCAGCGCTTCATCTGCGTGAGGATCCAGACCGCCATCGACGGCCAGGGCACGGGGTCGAAGTCGGCGCGGTCGGGCACGTTCTTCACGCCGCCCAGGCCGTCGGCGAACTTGCCGGTCAGCACCTGCGCGACCACCGTCTCCGGCTGGTTCAGGTAGGCCTGGGGCGAGATGACCTTGGCGATCAGCTCGCGGTTCTCGGCCTTGCGCGCCATCGCGGCCGCGGTCAGCACGGCGCGGTAGAGCGCCGCGAAGGTGTTGGGGTTCTGCTGGATGAATTCGGTGGACGTGCCGAAGGCGCAGCAGGGGTGGCCGTTCCACAGGTCCTTGGTCAGCAGGTGGATGAAGCCGACCTCCTCGAACACCGCGCGCTGGTTGAAGGGGTCCGGGCCCAGGAAGCCGTCGATGTTGCCGGCGCGCAGGTTGGCCACCATCTCGGGCGGCGGCACGACGCGGATCTGGATGTCCTTGTCCGGGTCCAGCCCGGCTTCCGCCACGTAGTAGCGCAGCAGGAAGTTGTGCATCGAGTACTCGAAGGGCACCGCGAACTTGAAGCCGGTCCAGGACTTCGGGTCGCGCTTGTCCTTGTGCTTCGTCGCCAGCGTGATGGCCTGACCGTTGGTGTTCTGGATCGTCGCGACGTTCATCGGCACCGCGTTCGAGCCCACGCCCATCGAGATGGCCAGCGGCATCGGCGACAGGAAGTGCGTCGCGTCGTACTCCTTGTTCATCATCTTGTCGCGGATCAGCGCCCAGCCGGCCGTCTTGACGACCTGCACGGTCAGGCCCTGCTTCTCGTAGAAGCCCAGCGGGTGGGCCATGATCAGCGGCGTCGCGCAGGTGATCGGGATGAAGCCGATCTTCAGGTCCTTCTTCTCGAGGGCGCCGCTCTTGCCGCCGGCGTCCTGGGCCATGGCCTGCATGCTGGCGATCGGCAGCACGCTGGCGATCGCCGCCATCGCGGTGTTGCGGCCGACGGCGTGCAGGAAGCGCCGGCGCTGCGCGTCCTGCGGGAACAGGGCCTTGACCAGCGTAGCCTCGATGAAGTCGCGCGAGTAGGCCTCGAAGTCGGCCTCTTCCGAGCGGGCCCGCAGCACCGTGGCCGCCTCGCCGGCCGACAGCTCGCGCTGGTGGTCGGCCAGCGTGTGGTCGCGGCCGCAGCTGCATCGCATCGCGAGCGGCCGGTCGGCGTCGTAGGGGTCGAAGTAGCGGGTCATCGGGACTCTCCTTGCTTGAATCTCAGCTTAAGGACGCGGCGCTCGCGGCGGTATCGCGGCGCCCGGCATTCGCGTGTAGGGCCAGCCCTACAAGGCCGGCCGCCGGCTCTCAGACGGGCGTCAGGTCGGCGCGCACCGCATAGAGCGCCAGTTCGACATCGTTGCGGGCGCCGGTCTTCTCGAGGATGCGCGCGCGGTAGGTGCTGACGGTGTTGCTGGACAGCGAGAGCGCCTCGGCGATCTCGCCGACGCTCGAGCCCTGGCTCAGCATGCGGAACACCTGCCACTCGCGGTGCGACAGGCGCTCGTGCAGCGGCTGCTCGGGGGCGACGCCCGGCCGGATCGTCGCCGCCAGCTGCTCGGCCACCGCCGGCGTGATGAAGAGGCGGCCCACCGCCACCTGGCGGATCGCCGCGATCATCTGCTCGGAGTCGGCGCTCTTGTTCAGGTAGCCGGCGGCGCCCAGCTTGAGGCTGCGCACCGCGTACTGCTTGTCGGGGTAGGTGGACAGCATCAGCACCGGCAGCTTCGGGAACTCGGTCTTGATCTGCCGCAGCACGTCCAGGCCGTCGCGCTGCGGCATCGCGATGTCCATCAGCACCACGTCGATGGGCGCGAGCGCCGAGCCCGGCGTGCGCGAGGCCCGAACCTGGCGCAGCGCCTCGGGGCCGCAGTCGGCCTCGCCGGCCAGCGCGATGTCGCTGGCGTCGGCCAGCATCTGCTTGATGCCCTGGCGCACGATCTGGTGGTCGTCGCAGATCAGCACCTGGATCATCGCGGGGCCTCGTCCTGCGCCAGCGGCATCTTCAGCCGCACCACCGTGCCGGCGCCGGGCACGCTGTCGATCGCCAGCCGCCCGCCGAACTGCGCGGCGCGCTCGCGCATGCCCATCACGCCGTAGCTGCGCGGCGCGTTCAGCGCCTCGGGCGTGGCGCCGACGCCGTCGTCGCGCAACTCGACGTAGAGCGCCGGGTCGGGCGGATCGTCGACGGTGATGCGGATCTCCAGGTTCCGCGCCTGCGCGTGGCGCGCCACGTTGGACAGCATCTCCTGGAAGATGCGGAACACCGCGATCGCGCGGCCGCCCTCGGGCGGCGCGACGCCGGCCGCCACGTGCACGCGCAGGTCGACCGCCAGCTCGCTGGCGCTGGCGGCGAACTCCTGGGCCTGCCACTCCAGCGCCGCCCACAGGCCCTGGTGGTCGAGGATGCTGGGCCGCAGGTCGGTGATGATGCGGCCGACGTTGTCGACCGCGCGATCGATCAGGCCACCCATGCCCTGGCACTTGCACTGCAGCTCGGGCTTGTCGGCGACGCGCTTGCCGAGCCAGCCGACGTCCATCTTCAGCGCCACCAGCAGCGAGCCGAGCTCGTCGTGGATCTCGCGCGCGATGCGGGTGCGCTCGGTCTCGCGCACCGTCTCCAGGTGCGCGGCCAGCTCGCGCAGCTGGCGCGTGCGCTCCTCGACGCGCGCCTCCAGCTGGGCGTTCATGCCGCGCAGCAGCGCCCAGGCCTCCTTGCGCCGCGAGATGTCGATGAAGGTCGCGACCGCGCCGGTCGTCACCGGGCCGTCGGGCGTCTGCTCGACGATGGGATGCGAGGAGTACTCGGCTGCGAACGAGCTGCCGTCCTTGCGCCACAGCACCTCGTCGTCGATGCGGCAGGGCAGGCCCTGGCGGAAGGCCGCGAAGATCGGGCAGTCGCTTTCCGGGTAGTGGCGGCCGTCGGGGTGGCTGTGGTGGATCAGCGCATGCATGTTGCGATGCAGCACCTCGGCCGGCGCGTAGCCCAGCATCTGCGCCCCGGCGCGGTTGATGAAGACGCAGCGGCCGTCCATGTCGACGCCGAACATGCCTTCGCCGGTGGATTCGAGCAGCAGCGCCAGCCGCTCGCGCGAGTCCGGCGCGGCGAGGTGGGCGACGGCGGCGGACGGCAGCATGCGGCGGTCCGCGCAAGCCCCATGCCGGGACGCGGGCGCGCGCTTCGCCCGGGCATGCTCCAACGCGGGGCGTGCCCGCCCCTCGCTAGGGCGCCGTGACCCGCATCTGCACGACCACGCGCCGCTCGCTGCCGGACTCGCGCGTCGAGGCGACACCGCGCTCGCGTGCCTGGGCCTGCTCGCCCGAGCTGGCGATCGTCACCCACTGCCCCAGCGGCAGCTGCAGCGTCGTCAGCACGTCGGCGCGCGTCACCGTGCCCTCCGGCTGCGGCCGGCCGTCGAACTGGTAGCGCGAGGGCATCCCGCCCGAGGCCATCTGCGAGGCCTCGCTGCGCACCTCGACCGTGACCGGCGCGTCGCCGCCGGGCCAGCGCGGCTGGACGACGAAGCCGCGACCGGTCTCGACCAGCTGGCTGCCGCCGATCACCGCCGGCCCGTTGGGCGTCCAGACCCACTGCAGCCACTGCATCGGCACGCTGGCGCCGATGCGCACCGAGCCCTGGCCGCCGTTGATCACGCGCAGCTGCTGCACGGTGTCGCGCGTGCTGCCGCCGCTGCGCGACTCGAGCGTGACGCCGGCGCGCGCCGACACCCGCCCGTCCGGCCCGACGGTGACCGCGCCGCTGCGCAGGCCCGCGTCGCCGGCCTCGAAGCCGGATTCGTCGCCCTGGCGCAGCTCGACCAGCAGGTTGCGCAGCGGCAGCCCGCGCGCGGCCGGCGGCGCCTGCGCGAAGGCGCACACCGGCAGCGCGACCGATGCGGCGAACAGCAGCGCCCGGCGGCGCGACGGAAGGGCTCGGGACATGCCCGAGAGCTTAGCGGCTCGGGAGTCGGCGGCGCGGGGGCGCCGGCGCGGGCAACGCCGAGAGGCGCGCTTCCAGCACGCGCCGCAGCGCGGCCGCGTCGGCCTGCTGCAGCCGGTCGAGCGCCCGCTCGGCCTCGGCGCGGACGTCGCGGCCGCGCAACGCCTTCAGCGCATCGACCTTGTCCTGCACCGCCTGCAGGCGCTCGCGGGCCGTGGCGCCGCGCGATCGTGCTGCGTCGTCCGCGCCGGGCTGCCCGGCGAGCAGCAGTTCGGTCAGCCAGCCGATCTGGCGGCCATAGGACGCGGTCGAGAAGACCTCGCGCTCGATCGCCGCATCGCCGGCGGTGGGCGGAAAGGCGGCAAAGAAGTCCTGCGTCACCGCGCCGCTCAGCGGCCAGTGGACCTGCGGTGCCCAGAACAGCCAGAACCAGGGAAGCATGCGTCCGGCTCAGCAAGCGACGTGCCGCGCTCAGCCCCGGCCCGGGGACCCCGTGGCCCGCCGCAGATGTCCCAGCGGCAGCGCCGCGCCGGCCTTGACCTCGCCGAGCGAGAAGCTGGTGTGGATGTCCTTCACGTTCGGCAGGTTCAGCAGCGTCTCCAGCGAGAAGCGCGAGAAGGCGTCGAGATCGGTGGCCATCACCTGCAGCTCGAAGGTGCCCGAGCCGCTGATGTAGTGGCAGGCGATGACCTCGGGCAGCTTGCGGATCGCATCCTCGAGCGCGCGCGTCGTGCTGCCGGTGTTGCGGTCGGCGTCGACGCGCACGAAGGCCAGCACGCCCAGGCCGATCTTGTGGCGGTCGATGTCGGCGCGGTAGCCACGGATGTAGCGCTGCTCTTCCAGCCACTTGACGCGCCGCCAGGTCGGCGCCGGCGACAGGCCGATGCGATTGGCCAGCTCGGCATTGCTCAGGCGCGCATCCTGCTGCAGCTCGGCGAGGATCGCGATGTCGTAGCGGTCGAGCGCGCTGCCATGCGGGGCGACGCCCTCATCGCCGGGCTCGGGGGGCTGCGGCCGGGCCGAGCCGCGCGACACCCGGGTTTGCCCTGAAGGCTGCTTTCTCGATGGCATTTGCTTACCTGATTGCAGATCCGAGAAACATCGTTGCTCAAAGCATGCGCCAGAAGGCATAGAAAGAAAAGACATGCCAGCCCGCATTGCCTACACTGCGGCGCATCCCCACCGGGTCCTGCGCCGGCACGCCCCCGCCACAAGCGAGTGCGTGCCGCGCACCCTCAAGCCCCAGGCAGGAGCCTTGACGCCATGAACGCCCCGCTGCCCGAGTCCGTCCGCCGTGCCCTCGAGACGGTGACCCTGGACGACAAGTACGCCCTCGAATCGGGCCGAGCCTTCATGAGCGGCGTGCAGGCGCTGGTGCGGCTGCCGATGCTGCAGCGCGTGCGCGACGCCGCGGCCGGACTCAACACCGCCGGCTTCATCAGCGGCTACCGCGGCAGCCCGCTCGGCACCTACGACCAGGCGCTGTGGGCCGCGAAGAAGCACCTCGCCGCCAACCACATCGTCTTCCAGCCCGGCGTCAACGAGGAACTCGGCGCGACCGCCGTCTGGGGCACGCAGCAGCTCGACCTCTACCCCGAGAGCAAGAAGTTCGACGGCGTGTTCGGCATCTGGTACGGCAAGGGTCCGGGCGTGGACCGCTGCTCCGACGTCTTCAAGCACGCCAACATGGCCGGTACCGCGAAGCACGGCGGCGTGATCGCGATCGCCGGCGACGACCACATCGCCAAGAGCTCGACCGCCGCACACCAGAGCGACCACATCTTCAAGGCCTGCGGCACGCCGGTGTTCTTTCCGTCCAGCGTGCAGGAGATCCTGGACCTGGGCCTGCACGCCTTCGCGATGAGCCGCTTCTCGGGCGTGTGGGCGGGCATGAAGACGATCCAGGAGATCGTCGAGTCCTCGGCCAGCATCAGCGTCGACCCGGACCGCGTGAAGATCGTGCTGCCGGAAGACTTCGTGATGCCGCCCGGCGGCCTGCACATCCGCTGGCCCGACGCGCCGCTCGAGCAGGAAGCGCGGCTGATGGACCACAAGTGGTACGCCGCGCTGGCCTACGTGCGCGCCAACAAGCTGAACCACACGGTGATCGACTCGCCGAACGCGCGGCTCGGCCTGATCGCCAGCGGCAAGAGCTACAACGACACGCGCCAGGCGCTCCACGACCTGGGCCTCGACGAAGCGGCCTGCCGGCGCATCGGCATCCGCCTGCACAAGGTCGGCGTGGTCTGGCCGCTCGAGGCGACGATCACGCGCGAGTTCGCCACCGGCCTGCAGGAGATCCTGGTCATCGAGGAGAAGCGCCAGGTCATCGAGTACCAGCTGAAGGAAGAGCTCTACAACTGGCGGCCCGACGTGCGCCCCAACGTGCTGGGCAAGTTCGACGAACCCGAGGGCGACACCAGCGGCGGCGAGTGGAGCCGCCCCAATCCCAGCGGCAACTGGCTGCTGCGCGCCCAGGCCGACCTGACGCCGGCCATCATCGCCCGCGCCATCGGCAAGCGGCTGATGAAGCTGGGCGAGTCCGGTGGCATAGACGCCGACACGCGCGCCCACGTCGAGTCGCGCCTCGCGCTGATCGACGCCAAGGAACGCGCGCTGACGGCCATGACCGTCGACACCGGCGAGCGGGCACCGTGGTTCTGCAGCGGCTGCCCGCACAACACCAGCACCAAGGTGCCCGAGGGCTCGCGCGCGATGGCCGGCATCGGCTGCCACTACATGGTGGTGTGGATGGACCGCAGCACGACCACCTTCACGCAGATGGGCGGTGAAGGCGTGCCCTGGGTCGGCCAGGCGCCGTTCACGACCGACCAGCACCTGTTCGCCAACCTCGGCGACGGCACCTACTTCCACAGCGGCCTGCTGGCGATCCGCCAGAGCATCGCCGCGGGCGTGAACATCACCTACAAGATCCTCTACAACGACGCGGTCGCGATGACCGGTGGCCAGCAGGTCGGCGAGCGCCCCGAGGGGCACTCGGTCCTGCAGATCATGAAGAGCCTGACGGCCGAGGGCGTGAAGAAGCTGGTCATCGTCACCGACGAGCCGGGCAAGTACGACGGCGTCGCGCTGGAGCCGGGCGTCACCGTGCACCACCGCGACGAGCTGGACCGCATCCAGCGCGAGTTCCGCGAGATCACGGGCACGACCGCGATCATCTACGACCAGACCTGCGCGACCGAGAAGCGCCGCCGCCGCAAGCGCGGCACGATGACCACGCCCGAAGAGACGGTGATCATCAACGAGGCGGTCTGCGAGGGTTGCGGCGACTGCTCGGTGCAGTCGAACTGCCTGTCGGTCGAGCCGGTCGAGACCGAGTTCGGCCGCAAGCGCCGCATCAACCAGAGCAGCTGCAACAAGGACTACTCCTGCGTGAAGGGCTTCTGCCCGAGCTTCGTCACCGTGACCGGCGCGAAGCTGCGCAAGCCCAGGAAGGACAAGGCGCGCGACCCCTTCAGCCTGCCGGCGCTGCCCGAGCCGGTGCTGCCGGTGGCGGAGCAGGCCTGGGGCATCCTGGTCGCCGGCGTCGGCGGCACCGGCGTCATCACCATCGGCCAGTTGCTGGGCATGGCGGCCCACCTCGAAGGCAAGGGCATCGTCACCCAGGACGCCGGCGGCCTGGCGCAGAAGGGCGGCGCGACCTGGAGCCACATCCAGATCGCCAACCGCCCCGACGCCATCTTCTGCACCAAGGTCGGCACGGCCGAGGCCGACCTGGTGATCGCCTGCGACGCCATCGTCGCGGCCAAGAAGGACACGCTCGCGGTGATGCGCGAAGGCCGCACCCACGTCGCGCTCAACACCCACGGGGCGCCGACCGCGGCCTTCGTGAAGAACCCCGACTGGCAGTTCCAGGGCGGCAACTGCGAGAGCGTGATCGAGCGCTCGGTCGGCAGCGCCGCCAACGTCGGCAAGTTCGACGCCGACAAGCTGGCGACCGTGCTGCTCGGCGACGCGATCTACACCAACCCGCTGATGCTGGGCTATGCCTGGCAGAAGGGCTGGGTGCCGCTGTCCCGGGCGGCGCTGCTGCGCGCGATGGAGCTCAACGGCGTGCAGGTCGACAACAACAAGGCGGCCTTCGAGTGGGGCCGCCGCGCCGCGCACGACCCGGCCTCGGTGGCGGCGCTGACGTCGACCGCGCAGGTGATCCAGTTCGCGAAGAAGCCCGCGCTCGACGAGCAGATCGCCACCCGCACGGCCTTCCTCACCGACTACCAGGACGCCGGCTATGCGCAGGACTACCGCGCCTTCGTCGACAAGGTCCGCGCCGCCGAGGCGCCGCTGAACTCGACCCGCCTGACCGAGGCCGTGGCGCGCTACCTGTTCAAGCTGATGGCCTACAAGGACGAGTACGAGGTCGCGCGCCTGCACACCGATCGCAGCTTCCACGAGCGCATCGCACAGCAGTTCGAGGGCGAGGCCAAGCTGCACTACCACCTGGCGCCGCCGATGATCGCGAAGCGCAACGACCGGGGCGAACTGGTGAAGCGCGAGTTCGGGCCCTGGATGCTGGGCGCCTTCCGCGTGCTCGCCAGGCTCAAGGGCCTGCGCGGCACCGCCTTCGACCCCTTCGGCCGCACCGAGGAACGACGCACCGAACGCGCACTGATCGGCGAGTACCGCACCTGCGTCGAGGAGCTGCTGCGCACGCTGGCCGCCGGGAACCTGGCGCTGGCCGCCGAGATCGCGCGGCTCCCCGAAGAGATCCGCGGCTACGGCCACGTCAAGGACCGCCACCTGAAGGCGGTCCGCGAGAAGTGGGCCGCGCTGATGCAGCGCTGGCGCGCCGGCGGCGGCGAGCGCGCGGCGGCCTGAGCCGGCTTCACGGCGCAAGCGCATGCCCTGGCAGGCGCCGAGCTTCGAGTCGATCGCCACGGCGCGGCGACACGACGCGGCTGCGCGGCTGCCGCTGCAGCTGGATGGCCAGGTGGTCGGCTCGGTGGCCATCGCCTGCCTGGACGCGCTGCGCGAGCATGCCCCCTGGCTGGTGCTGCGTGACGGCGCGCTGACGACCGCGCTGGCCGGCGCGGCGCTGGACGCCGCCTTCGCGCAGACGCACCGCGCGCTGCAGCGCATCGGCCTCGTGACCGGCTGGCGCGACGAGACCTACTCCATCGTGCCGGCGTTCGGCGCACCGCCGCTGGCCCGCATCGAGCGCGCCGCCGCGCGCTTCTGGGGCAGCCTGACCTTCGGCGCCCATGCCAACGGCCATGTCGTCGATGCCGCCGGACGGCCCACCCACCTGTGGGTCGCCCAGCGCGCCTGGACCAAGCCCACCGACCCCGGCCTGCTCGACAACCTGGTCGGCGGCGGCGTGCCCTGGGACCAGACGCCGCGCCAGACCCTGGTGCGCGAAGGCTGGGAGGAAGCCGGCCTCGACGCCGCGACGATGGCGCGCGCCGTGCCCGGCCGCGTGATCGAGCTGAAGCGCGAGCTGCCCGACTGCAGCGGCCACGGCCTGCAGTGGGAGCAGCTCTTCGTCTTCGACCTGGCCCTGCCGGCCGGGTTGCTGCCGCGCAACCAGGACGGCGAGGTCGAATCGCTGCGCCTGCTGCCCGTCGACGAGGCGCTGGCCCTGGCCGCCGGCGGCGCGATGACGGTCGACGCGGCCCTGGTGACGCTGGACTTCGCGCTGCGCCACCGGCTGCTGGCCGCGGCCGACCACGCCCGGCTGGCCCAGCGCACCGCCCACCTGTTCGTCGCCGGCTGAACGCCGCCGCACCGGCGGGTGCGTCCGAGGCATGTCGGCCTCCGTATGTCTTTTTTGAATCGTCGCGTCACAAACGCTGAACCCTTTCGTACGGGCCCTTCTCTACAGTGCCTCCATCGATGAACACCACCGCCACATCCCCGACGCGCTACACCGGCCCCGCGATCGCCCTGCACTGGCTGCTGGCCGCCGCGATCCTGGGCAGCGCCGCCTTCGGCTGGTACATGAGCGGACTGCCGTTCTCGCCGCAGCGGCTCAAGCTCTACAACTGGCACAAGTGGGCGGGGATCACGATCCTCGCGCTGTCGGCGCTGCGCCTGGCCTGGCGCCTGACGCACCGGCCGCCGGCGCTGCCGCGCCAGGTCCTGCAGGCGATGCCGGGCTGGCAGCTCAAGGCCTACCACGCGACGCACCACCTGATGTACGCCCTGTTCTTCGCCGTGCCGCTGGCCGGCTGGGCCTACAGCTCGATGACGGGCTTCCCGGTCGTGCTCTTCGGCGTGCTGCCGCTGCCGGACTTCGTCGCGGTGGACAAGGAGTTCGCCAAGCTCTTCAAGCCGGTGCACGCGATCCTGGCCTACACCCTGCTGGCCCTGGTCGCCCTGCACGTGGCGGCGGCGATCAAGCACCACGTCATCGACCGCGACGGACTGCTGCTGCGCATGCGTCCGGGGCGCGCCTGACCTGACCGATCCGACCCCACCAGGCCCTTCAAGCACTCCACGAGGTCCCCATGAGAACGCTCTCCATCACGCTCGTCAGCCTGGCTTCGGCCGCGCTGCTGGCCCTGGCCGACCCGGCCGCTGCCCAGGCTCCCGCCGCGAAGCTGATGCCCGGCAGCGAGATCGGCTTCGTCAGCAAGCAGATGGGCGTGCCGGTCTCCGGCAAGTTCACCAAGTTCGACGCCCAGATCGCCTTCGACCCGAGGAAGCCCGAGGCCGGCAAGGTCGGCTTCACGATCGACATCGGCAGCGCCACGATCGGCGATCCCGAGACCGACCGCGAGCTGCCGAAGGCGCCGTGGTTCAACGCGGCCAAGTTCCCGCAGGCCAGCTTCCAGTCCAGCAGCATCAAGGCGCTGGGTGGCGGCAAGTTCGAGGTCGCCGGCAAGCTGGCGATCAAGGGCAACAGCCAGGACGTCGTCGTGCCCGTCGCGCTGACCCAGGCCGCCACGGCCACCACGGCCACCGGCGCCTTCGCCATCAAGCGCCTGGCCTTCAGGATCGGCGAAGGCGAATGGACCGACACCTCGATGGTCGCCGACGAGGTGCAGGTGAAGTTCAAGCTCGCGCTGACCGGCGTGGGCCCGCTCTGACGTCGACCCCTTTTTCCCTTTCCTCCCCAACCCGCAAGGACCCACGATGATCCGCAAGACCCTGCTCGCCACCGCCTTCGCCCTGCTCGCCGCCGCCGGTGGTGCGCAGGCGCAGAGCGCGACCTACGCGATCGACCCGACCCACACCTTCACCACCTTCGAGGCCTCGCACTTCGGCACCTCGACGCTGCGCGGCCGCTTCGACAAGAAGGAAGGCACGGTGCAGTTCGACCGCGCCGGCAAGGCCGGCAAGGTCGAGCTCACGATCGACATCGCCTCGGTCAGCACCGGCGTCGGCCCGCTGAACGAGCACCTGAAGAGCAAGGACTTCTTCAACGCCGCCGAGTTCCCGACCGCGAAGTTCGTCGCCGACAAGTTCAGCTTCGCCGGCGACAAGGTCAGCGAGGTCGCGGGCACGCTGACGATGCTCGGCAAGAGCAATCCGGTGGTGCTGAAGGCCAGCAACTTCAACTGCTACAACAGCCCGATGCTCAAGCGCGAGGTCTGCGGTGGCGACTTCGAGACCACGATCCAGCGCAGCCAGTACGGCATGAGCTACGGCCTGCCGGGCATCCCCGACAACATCCGCCTGCTGGTGCAGGTCGAGGCCATCAAACAGTGATGTCGAGGCGCGGCAGCGAGATCGCGCCGCCGCGCGCCTCGGCCGGCGCCAGGTAGCGCGCCAGCAGCTCGTTCAGCTCGCGGGCCCGGAACGGCTTGGCGAGGTGCTCGTCCATGCCGGCCGCGAAGCAGCGGTCGCGGTCGCTCTCGTGGGCATTGGCCGTCAGCGCGACGATCGGCACGCGGGCACGGCCCTGCCGCTGCTCGCGGTCGCGGATCTCGCGCGTCGCGGCAAAGCCGTCGAGTTCGGGCATCTGGCAATCCATCAGCAGCAGGTCGGGCGACGACGCTTCCCAGCGCTGCACCGCCTGCGCGCCGTTCTCGACCAGTTCGACCTCCAGCCCGGCTTCGCGCAGCATCGCCTCGACGACCAGGGCATTGACCGGGTTGTCCTCGGCCACCAGCACGCGACCCAGCAGCCGCCGCGGCGGGCCGGGCAGATCGGTCGGCGGCGGCTGGGTGTCGGGCAGGTCCGGCGGCAGCGGCACCTCGAAGGCGAACACCGAGCCCACGCCCGGCGCGCTGTGGGCGTCCAGGCTGCCGCCCATCGCGCGCGCCAGTTCGCGCGCGATCGTCAGGCCCAGACCGGCGCCGCCGAAGCGGCGGTCGAAGTTGCCGTCGGCCTGGTGGAAGGCATCGAAGATGAACTCGAGCTGCGAGGGCGGGATGCCGCGGCCGCTGTCCTCGACCTCGACGCGCACGCGCGCTGTCTCGGGGTCGCGCAGCGCGCGGATGCGCACGCCGCCCTCGTCGGTGAACTTGACGGCATTGCCGATCAGGTTGTGCAGCACCTGGCGCACGCGCGCCGCATCGCCGCGCATCCAGCCGCCGGACGCACCGAGCCCGCCGGTGTCGACCTCGATCGACAGGCCCTTCTCGCCGGCACGCCCGCCGGCCAGCAGCGCGACCTCCTCGATGACCGCCGCCAGGTCGAAGGGCTCGTCGGCCAGCTGCAGGCGGCCGGCCTCGATGCGGGCGAAGTCCAGCACGTCGCTGATCAGGCCCAGCAGGTGCTCGCCGGAGCGCTCGATCAGCAACAGCTTGCGCGCGCGCAGCTCCGGCGCACCGGCGGCATCGCGCAGCTGCTCGGCCAGGCCCAGGATGCCGTGCAGCGGCGTGCGCATCTCGTGGCTCATCGTCGCGAGGAACTGGCTCTTGACGGCGCTGTGGCGCTCGGCCAGTGCCAGGGCCTGCGCATGCGCCGCCGCCTCGTGCTCGAGCAGCAGGCGCAGCCGCAGCAGCTCATTGGTGTAGCGGCCCGAGGTGCGGCCCTCGAACAGCAGGAAGGCCTGGAACAGCAGCAGGCCGAAGCCCCCGTACAGGCCGACCACGCCGCCCGACACCAGCTCGGTCAGCGCCGCCGGCAGCAGGGTGCCGGCCGAAAAGCCCAGGTGCAGCGGCGGATGCACCGGCAGCACCATGGCGGCGATCGCCACCACCGCCAGCAGCGTGATCAGCAGCAGGGCCTCGATCACCCCGTCGACCTGCGGCAGGAAGAGCACGGCCGCCAGGCCCCAGATGCAGCCGTCGACGATCACGACGGCCGTGAACCAGCGGCGCCACTGCGCGTCGTTCCAGCCGCCGCGGCGGCGGTAGCGCCAGCGCACCCAGTGCCGCGCGGCGATCACCGCGACCTTGAGGGCCAGCCAGCCCAGCAGGGCCGGCATCGCCACCCGGCCCCAGAGCAGCGCGGTCAGCAGCAGGGCCGCCGACAGATTGGTCCAGACCGAGGCCCGCGTGCGATCGAGCAGCAGCTGCACCTGGGCGGCCAGCAGACGCCGATCCAGCTCGGGCGGGTCGGCGGCGGTGGGGGGCGCGGGCACGTCGGCGGGTCGGGGCTGGACGCGGCAATTTACGACATCGCCGCGGCCTGCGGACCCCCGATCACAATGGGCGCATGAGAAAGCTGCTTGCCGGCCTGCTGGCCACCGCGGCCGCCGTCCCGGCCCTGGGGGCGCCGGTGGACTACGTCCTCGACCCCCAGCACAGCTGGGTCCAGTGGGAGGTGCTGCACTTCGGCACCTCGACGATCCGCGGCCGTTTCGGCCCGGCCGAGGGCGTGGTCACGCTGGACCGCGCGGCCGGCCGCGGCGAGGTCAGCGTGTCGCTGCCGACCGCGTCGGTCAGCACCGGCATCGGACCCTTCGATGGCCACCTGCGCGGCCCCGACCTGCTGGACACGGCGACTCATCCGACCGCCTGGTTCGTGGCCCGGCAGCTGCGCTTCGACGGCGAGCGGCTGGTCGACCTGCGCGGCGAGTTCAACTTCCGCGGCATCAGCCAGCCGCTGACGCTGACGGCGAAGCACTTCGCCTGCCACCCGCACCCGCGCCTGCAGCGCGAGGTGTGCGGCGGCGACTTCGAGGGCCGCCTCAAGCGCAGCGACTTCGGCGTGGGCTACGGCCTGCCCTTTGTCGCCGACGCGGTGACGCTGCGGGTGCAGGTCGAGGGCGTGCGCACGGACGCCGCGCCGGCCGCGAAGTGAGGGCCGGCGCTTGAGTGCCGCCCTCGGCTCCGCCGCCGCGCTCGACGGCCTGACCGTGCTCGAGCGCGGCTGGCTGTCGTCCAACAACGTGCTGCTGCACGGCGCGCCCGGCGAAGGCGCGACCCTGGTCGACAGCGCGCACTGCACGCACGCCGCGCAGACCGTCGCGCTGGTGCGGCACGCGCTGGCCGGCGAGGCGCTCCAGCGCATCGTCAACACCCACCTGCACTCCGACCATTGCGGCGGCAACGCGGCGCTGCAGCAGGCCTTTCCCGGGCTGCCGGTCGACGTGCCCGCGGGCGAGTTCGACGCCGCGCGGCGCTGGGACGAGGCCGCCCTCAGCTACCGCGCGACGAACCAGCGCTGCGTGCGCTTCGCGGTGCGCGGCCGCGTCGAGGCCGGCAGCCGCATCAGCGTGGGCCGGCGGACCTGGGAGGTGATCGCCGCGCCCGGCCACGATCCGCAAGCGCTGATGCTGTTCGACGCGACGCACGGCGTGCTGGTCTCGGCCGACGCGCTGTGGGAGAACGGCTTCGGCGTCGTCTTCCCCGAGCTCGACGGCGAGTCCGCCTTCGACGACGTGGCCGCGGTGCTCGACGCGATCGAGCGCCTGCCGGTCGCGCTCGTGATCCCCGGCCACGGCGCACCCTTCACCGACGTCGCCGGCGCACTGGCGCGCGCACGCAGCCGCCTGGCCAGCTGGCGCGCGGCGCCCGACAAGCACGGGCGCCACGCCGCCAAGGTGCTGGTCAAGTACCACCTGATGGAGGAGCGCGAGCAGGCGCTCACCGAGCTGCAAGCCTGGGCCGCCGCCACGCCGCTGCTGCAGCGCCTGCACGAGCGCATCGGGCGGGCCGAGGCCGACAGCCCGGCCGACTGGTGCCGCCGCCTGACCGAGGACCTGGTCGCCGCGGGCGCGCTGGCGCTGCGCGACGGCCGCGTCCACGACCTCTGAGGCCGCCCGCCTAACGCCGGCCTAACGCCCGCCTCGTTACACCGGCTTCCGGAGCGACCGCAGGTCCGCAGACGGAGGCGAGGATGAACAGCAACAGGCAGTCAGCAAGCTCACCAGGGCCCCGGGCCGGTGTGGCGAGTCATCAGCACGGCGCCTGGGCGGCGGCGCTGGCCCTGGTCGCCGGCCTCGCCGGCTGCGGCGGCGGTGACGACGCGGCTCCGGCCGCCCCGCCGACCAGCGTGGCGGCCACCATCGGCGCCGCCGGCGGCACGGTCGAGGGCCCGGACGGCGCCCGCGTCGTGATCCCGGCCGGCGCCGTAACCACGGACACCCTGATCACGGTCGCACGCCGCGATGCGGGGGCACCCGGGTCCGACCCCTGGGGCGCCACGCGCTCGGGGCCGCTCTACGAGTTCACCCCGCACGACCTGAACTTCGCACTGCCGGTGACGATCCGCATCCCGGCCGCCGCCGTCGGCAGCGCCGCCGACCATGGCGTGTTCCGCGCCACCCCGCTGGTGGACCACTGGCAGGAGGTCGACGCCACGCTGACCAGCGGCTATGCCGAATGGCCGAGCCGCAGCTTCTCCTGGTACGGCGCGACCGCCTGCGCGATCGCCGCCGGCAACCCCGACCCCTACCCCTGCGCCCGGCCCGCGGGCAACACCACCCTGAGCGCGACACCCGCGGGGGCGGTGACGCTGCTGGCGGACTACACCGGCACCAGCTACCACCGCGTGCGCGAGGCGGTGAGCCTGCAGCTCGACGCCCGCTACAGCGGGCCCGCCGACTGCCAGGACCCCCGCATCGAGGTGCGGCGCGTGCGCCGCAACCAACCCGGCTCGACTCATGAAGTGCTGGGCACGATGACCCTGTCCATCGGCGCGAGCACCAACCCGGCCTACGTCGTCTACAGCGGCAGCTACTCGGTGGCGCTCACCGCGGCCGACAACGGCAGCGATGCCACCGCCACCGCCCTGATCTCCGCCTTCAGCTGCCGGCGCGGCTACCAGACGCCGGCACGCGCCAGCCTGCCGCTCGAACAGCAGCGCATCGGCACCCACGACGCCTTCGTCTTCGATGCGCTCATCCCCGACACCCCGGCGCCGGTCGCGGCGCCGACGATCACGCAGCAGCCGGTCGACCTGTCCGTCACGGCCGGGCAGACCGCCAGCTTCCTGGTCGCGGCGAGCGCGCCCGACAACCTGTCCTTCATCTGGGAGCGCAGCAACGACGGCGGCACGACCTGGCAGGCCCTGGCCGGCGAGACCGCCGCGAGCCTGAGCTTCAGCGCCGCCGCCGGCGACAACGGGGCCCGGCTGCGCGCGCGAGTGTGCAACACGCGCGGCAGCGAGCCGCCCAACTGCCTGGCCTCGGCCTCCGCCACGCTCACCGTCACGACCGCGCCCCCGGCCGCCTGGAGCGCGCCGGTCGCGGTCAACACGACGCCGCAATCGACCTTCGAGCCCGCGGTCGCCTTCACGCGCGGCGCCTCGCCGGTGGCCCTGGCGGTGTGGGGCCAGGTCCGGGCCGGCGGCAGCCCGACCATCGACTTCAGCCGACGCGAGGCCGACGGCAGCTGGCGCGCCCCCGTGTCGATCCAGGGCTCGCTCGTGGACGCCTACTCCCCGCGCATCGCCGGCAACGACGCCGGCCGGGCGGCCGCCGCCTGGGGCTACCTCGTCGGCGGCCGCTACCGCATCGGCGCCAATCTCTACGACGGCACGGCCTGGGGCACGGCCGAGCCGCTGGACGCGGGCGCGATCGGCAACTCGGGCGATCCGCGCGTCGCGATCGACGATCAGGGCCGCGCGCTGGCCCTGTGGACCCAGTTCAACGGCTCGGTCTTCTCGCTGTGGGCCAGCGTCAATGACGGCGGGGCCTGGCAGCCGCCGATACAGATCGACCGCGACCTGCCGGGCGGCAGCGGCGAGGTCTCGGTGGCCATGGACGGGCCGGGCAATGCGACCATCACCTGGGTCCAGAGCGGCGCCGCGCGCGCCACCAGCTTCAGCTTCGGCGTTGGCTTCCAGACCCCGCAGACGCTCAGTGATACCAACACGGTGAGCGCCTACCGCACCGTGCTCGCCGGGCTCGACGCCAACGGCAACACCCTGACCGCCTGGCTGCAGGACCGGCCGACCGGAGGCTACGACCTCGCGATCAGTCGCCGCAGCGCCGGGATCTGGAGCGCGCCCACGGTGATCGAGCCGAATGCCGGCTTCGCCACCCTCACGGCCTCGATCGATGCCGGCGGCAACGCGCACGTCGCCTGGACGCAGCGCACCGCCGGGCAGCAGCGCACCGCGATCTGGACCCGCCACTGCGCGCCGGGCAGCATCGGTTGCGGCCCGGCCCAGAGCCTCTCGCTCGCGGACTTCGGCTCGCAGGCCCCGCGGCTCGCCGCGGCGGGCTCGCGCAGCGTGCTGTTGTGGAGTGAACTCGGCACCGACCTCGTGACCCGCCCGCGTGCCGCGACCTGGCAGGCCGGCAGCTGGTCGGCGGTCCAGACCCTCGGCGGCGACGGCGTGCGCAACACCGATACCGCGCTGGGGGCTTCGCCGGCCGGTGCGGTGGCGGCATGGACGCTCCTGGACGCGCCCGGTGCGCTGCAGGCGGCCTTCCTGCCATGAATCGACGGCCCCGGGACGCGGCCGTGTCCCGGGGCGCGCGGGTAGCATCGGCCAACCTTCCCGCTGCCGCTGGCCTCGTCATGCACCTGCACCTCGCCGCGGCGCCCCACGTGCGGCTCGGCGCCGATCACCAGGTGGCGCTGGCGCCGCTCGATGCGGCACTGCTGGCCTGGCTGGCGCTCGAAGGACCCACGCCCCGCGCACGGCTCGCCGCGCTGCTGTGGCCCGACAGCGAGCCCGAGGCCGCGCGCAATGCGCTGCGCCAGCGGCTGTTCCAGCTCAAGCGCCAGTGCGGTATCGAGCTCGCCGTCGGGAGCAGCTTGCTGGCCCTGGCGCCCGGCCTGCTTCACGACTTGGACGAAGCCGACAACGTGCTCGGCGACGCGCCTTCCGACCACGGGGCCGAGTTCTCGGCCTGGCTGCGCCAGCAGCGCGAGCGCCGACGAGGCCGGCTGCGCCACTCGCTGGCCGAGCTGGCCGACATGGCCGAGCACGCGCGCGACTACGAGGACGCGCTGTCGCATGCACGCGAGTTGCTGGCGCTGGAGCCGCTGTCCGAGGACGCGCACCGGCGCCTGATCCGTCTGCACTACCTGGTCGGCGATCGCGCCGCAGCGCTGCTGGCCTTCGACCGTTGCGAGCGTGTGCTGAAGGACGAGATCGGCACCCGCCCCTCGGCCGACACGCTGGCGCTGCTGGGCGCGATCGAGCAGTCGCGCCACCTGCCGGGGCAGGCGCTCGCGCCGCCGCCGGCGGTGCTGCGGCCGCCGCGGCTGGTCGGCCGCGCACGCGAGCTCCAGGCCGCGCGCGGCGCCTGGCGGCTCGGCCAGGTCGTGGCCGTCGTCGGCGAGGCCGGCCTCGGCAAGACGCGCCTGCTGCAGGCGCTGGCCGACGAGCGCGCCGACGCGGTGATCGCGCAGGCGCGCCCCGGCGACGCCGTCGTGCCCTACTCGGCCTTTGCGCGGCTGCTGCGCACGGTGGTCGAGCGCGCCCCCGGCTGCCGCCCCATCGTCGCGGGCGGAGAACTGCTGCGCCTGTTGCCCGACACCGGCACCGCGCCGCTGCTGCAGGCGTCCGCGGCCGACCGGCCCGAGACCCAGCGCCTGGCGCTGCAGCGCGCCGTGCACGAGCTGCTGCAGTCGGCGGCCACACAGGGTCTGGGCACGCTGCTGTTCGACGATCTGCACTTCGCCGACGACGCCAGCCTGGACCTGCTGCTGGCGCTGCTGCGACCGGACGCCGGCAGCGCGCTGCGCTGGGGGCTGGCGCAGCGGCCGGCCGAGGGCAGCGCAACGCTGGCAGCGCTGCACGAGGCGCTGGTCGAGGACCAGGCGCTGACCACCGTCACGCTGCAGCTGCTGGACGAGGCGCAGTTGCAGGAGCTGGTGGAGTCACTGGCGCTCGAGGGCGTCGACGCCGGGGCGCTGGCGGCGCAGCTGTTTCGGCTGACCGGCGGCAATCCGCTGTTCGCGCTGGAGACGCTGCGCCAGGGTTGCGTCGAGTCGCGGCTGTCCGGCGAGGCGCTGCCGCGCCCGACCAGCGTCGCGCGGCTGATCGAGCGACGGCTGCAGCGGCTGTCGCCGCCTGCGCTGCGGCTGGCGCGCTGCGCGGCGGTGGCCGGCCAGGACTTCAGCGCCGAGCTGGCGGCCCACGTGCTCGGCGTGCAGGCGCTCGACCTGGCCGACGCCTGGGTCGAGCTCGACGCCGCCCAGGTGCTGCGCGACGGCGGCTTTGCGCACGACCTGATCCACGATGCGGTGCTGGCGTCGGTGCCGCCGCCGGTGGCGCAGCCGCTGCATGCCGCGATCGCCGGCTTCATGGCTGCGCGCGATGCGGCGCCGGGGCGCATCGCCCAGCACTGGGACCGCGCCGGCCGCAGTGCCGAGGCGGCGGCCGCGTTCATGGCCGCCGCAGCCGTGGCCCACGCGGCCGGCCGGCGCGCCGAGGAGGCGGCGCTGCTGGCCGACGCGGCGACCCGCTACGAGCGCGCCGGCAACGCTGACGCCCGCTTCGAGGCCTTGCTGCGCCGCGCCGACGTGCTGGGCCGGCACGAGCAGGCCGAGGCCGCGCTGGCCGGCGTCGCCCAGGTCGAGGCCGCGGCGCGCGACGACATGCAGCGCCTGCGCGCCCGCCTGGTGCGCGTGCAGGCGGCGGCCAAGCGCGGCGAGTTCGAGCCCACGCTCGCGCTGGCACCCGAGGGGCTGGCACAGGCGCGGGCGCTCGGCCGCGTCGACCTGGTGCTGGGCTTCGCGGTGCCGCTGGCCAGGACGCTGTGCGACCTGCGCCGCGCCGCCGAGGCCATCGCGCTGCTGGAGCCACTGAGCGGCTGGATCGACACCACCGCCACCGGCGAGCAGCGCTGGGACCACGCCAGCGCGCTGGCCCTGGCGCTCGACTACGCCAACCGCCTGGGCGACGCGGTGGCGGCGTGGCAACGCGCGCTCGAGATCGCGCAGGGCGCGCGCCGCCACGACCTCGCCTGGCAGACCCTGCAGGACCTCGGCTCGACCCAAGCGAAGACCGGCCGCGTGCGTCTGGCGGTCGAACTCGGCTTGCAGTCGCGCCACTTGGCGCGCGCCGGCGGCGAGCCGGCTCTGGGCCGCGAGTTCGAGGCCCAGGTGGTGCTGGGCCACCGCTTGCGCGACCTCGGTCGCTACGGCGAGGCGGTGCCGCTGCTGGAGGAAGGTCTGGCCTACTTCCGCAAGGGCGGCGCGATCTCCTGGGTGGCGTCGATAGAGAACCGCCTCGGCCAGGCCTTCGTGCAGCTCGGCCAGGCGGCGCGCGCGCAGCCGCTGCTGGCGAGCGCACACGCCGACAGCCTGCCGGCACTGGCCGCGGTGCGCCTGCTGCAGCGCGCCGACGCGGCCCGATTGTTCGGCGGCGACGCGCTGACCCCGGTGCGCGAGGCGCTGGCCCGGCTGCCCGACCGCCACGACGTCTACCACCGGCTGGCCACGTTGTTCGCCAGTGCGATCGTGCCGCCCGACGAAGGCGAGAGCCTCGCCACCGGGACCGCCGCCTGGGGCAGCGCCCACCAGCGCCACGGCCTGGCACTGGCCGCGCACGTGCGCGCCGCCGGCTGCGCGTTGGCGCAGGACGCGGCACGGCGCGCCCGGCCCCATGCCGAGGCCGCGCTGCACCTGGCGCAGGACTTCGAGCCCGACAGCTTCTACTTGCCCGAGCTGTGGCTGGTGAGCGGGCGCGTCTTCGCGGCTTGTGGCGACCACGCCGACGCCGCTGCAGCGCTGCAGGCCGGCGCCGCCTGGGTGATGCGGGTGCACGACGCCCACGTCCCGGCGCCGTTCCGCGACAGCTTCCTGCACCGCAACCCGGTCAACCGCGAGCTGCTGGCGCTGGCGGCACGCTCGCGCTGATGCCGTCGGGGCTCTAACGGCGTCCTAACGCACGGCGGCCTACAACGGCCGCAGCCACCGAAGGAGCCCCCGATGGACGCACCACCCCCGATCGAGTCCAGCGACGTGCAAGGCGGGAGCCTGCAAGCGCTACTGGGACTGCTGGCCTGCGTCGCCGCGACGCTGCTGCTGATCGCGCTGGCCGGGCAGCTGGGCGCCGTTTGACCGGGCTTTCGCGCGCCGACCACAATCGGCCGCATGCCTTCTCCCCTGTCGCCCGAGCGCCTGCAGGCGCTGATCGCCCACCTCGAGGCCGGCCTGCTGGAGCGTGACGCGGCCGTGCGGCTGGCCCTGCTGGCCGCCCTGGCCGGCGAGCACGTGCTGCTGATCGGCCCGCCGGGCACGGCCAAGAGTGCGCTGGCGCGGCGGCTGCAGCATGCCTTCGACGGCGCGCGCTACTTCGAGCGCCTGCTGACGCGCTTCTCGGTGCCCGAAGAACTGTTCGGCCCGCTGTCGCTGAAGGCGCTGGAGGACGACCGCTACGAGCGCCTGACCGACGGCTACCTGCCGACCGCCGGCATCGCCTTCCTCGACGAGGTCTTCAAGGCCAACTCGGCGATCCTCAACGCGCTGCTGACCCTGCTGAACGAGCGCGAGTTCGACAACGGCAGCCAGCGCGTGAGGACGCCGCTGGTCTGCGTCGTCGGCGCCACCAACGAGGTGCCGACCGACGAGGCCCTGCAGGCCTTCTACGATCGCTTCCTGCTGCGCGTGCCGGTGCAGCCGGTCAGCGACGCCGGCTTTGCGCGCCTGCTCGCCCTGGACACGACGGCGGCCGGGGAGCCGGCGCCGGTGCGCGCCGAGGAGCTGGCTGCGCTGCTGCGGCAGCGCGATGCGGTGGCGCTGGGCGGGGAGGCGCTGGCCGCACTGCAGGCCGCGCGCGAGTTCGCACGCACCGAATCCATCACGGTGTCCGACCGCCGCTGGCGCCAGACCGTCGGCCTGCTGAAGATCGCCGCCGCGAGCAGCGGCCGCGAAGCGGTCGCGGTGCTCGACCTGTGGGTGCTGCCCTACTGCCTGGCCGAGCAGCCGGCGCAGGTCGCGCGCCTCGCGGACTGGGTCGAGGACGAGTGGCTGGGCGCGAAAGCCGTCGAGGCGCCTTGGCTCACGCGCGCGGTCGAGGCCTTCGAGCAGCAGCTCGGCCTCGAGACCACGCCGCGCCAGGACGACGGCGAGGCGGGCAAGCTGGCGCTGGCCCGCTCCATCGCCGGGCCTGGCGACGGCAGCGAGATGACGCGCATGGTCAGCGCCACGCTCGAGGCGCGACTGCGGCCGCACTACGGGCCCTTGCACGTCGAGGCGCGCGTCGCGCAGGTCGACGAGCTGCTGGCGCGTGCCGGCAATCACCTGCCGCCGCTGCGCGAGCGTGCGCTGGCGATGCAGCAGGTCCTGCGACAGGCGCCCTGGCTGCCGCCAGCGCTGGCGCAGCGCATCGAGCGGGCCCACGAACAATCACTGCAGACCCTGGCCGAGCTCGTCGGGCGCCTGCAGCTCGTGCGGGCGGGCTTCGCGACGTTGCCGATCGATGCGGCCCTGACGGGCACACCGCCGCCGGTGACATGGAGCGAGGCACGGGCGGCGTGAGCCCGGCGCAGTCCCTCGCCGCTGCCGCGCTGCTGGCGCTGTCCGGCGCGGCGATTGCCCAACAGGCGGCCCCCGTGCCGCAAGGCCCGGCCCTCGAGCGCGCGCTGGTGGGCCTGTGGTGCAGCCCGGACGACGACGGCCGCGGCTGCTGGGCCTGGGACCGCTTCTTCGCCGATGGTCGCTTCGAGGCCTGCGGCCGTGCCGCCGGCGACTCGCGCCCCTTCCGCGGCAGCGGCCGCTTCAGCGTCGTCGGCCAGCGCATGTGCTACGTCGTCGACACCGCGAGCGAGAACTTCTGGCTGCAAGCCGGCGCGCGCTACTGCACCGACATCGTCGCGATCGATCGCCGCACGCACCGCTACCGCGACATCGACACGCGGGCCGAGTTCGTGCTGCATCGCCGGCCGGTGGCGCAACGGCGCTGCCCGTCCTGAGGCCGCGATGTCGTCCGCCGCCGCCGCGATCGACCGGCCCTACGAGCGCCTCGCGCCGCTGCCGCGCGAGCTGTGGCTGCCGGGCCTGACCGGCGCCTTCGGCGACACCGAGGCGCGGCTCGCGCATGCCGAGCGCTGGATGGCCGCGCTGGAGCACGGCGAGCTGCCGACCGTCGATCTCGACTTCGGCGACCCGCAGGCCACAGGCCCGCTGCGCCGCGCGATCGGCGAGCTGGAGCTGCCGGCCATCGCCTGCGGCGTGCCGGCCGCCGCGCAGCAGGTGCTGCGCACCGCCTTCTGGCATCTCGACCGGCTGATCGACCGCCCCGCGTGGCAGTCGCGCGAGGACGCCATCACGGCAATGGTCGAGTCCTTCCGCGCCGAGTGGGAGATCCAGCGCAGCGACTGGGAGAACGTGCGCGGCCTGCTGCAGGACCTGGGCGACCTGGCCAAGCTGAAGTGGGACGCGCTGCGCGGCCGGCTCGCGCGCCGCGAGTGGCGCGAGGCGCAGCAGCTGTCGCAGCTGATGGCGCGGCTGCCGGCGCTGGCAGCGCTGATCGCCGCGCTGGGCCGCGGACTGCCGCGCCCGCAGCCGCCACGCCCCGCGCCGGCGGCACCGGGCCGCGTGCGGCGCCTCGGCCAGGTCGTCGAGACGCGCCTGCCCGACGCGCCCGGCGAGATGCGCGGCGTGCGCCCCGGGCGCAATCTCGCGCGCATGCTGCCGTCCGAGGCGGCGCAGCTGCGCCACCCGCTGCTGCACAAGCTGTGGCGTGCGCGCCTGGCCGAGTCGCGTCTGATGGTGTGGGACGAGCAGGCGGTGCTGCTGGACGTGCGGCCCGGCGGGCCGGTGGTCGTCGACACCGCGGTGCTGCCCGAGGCGCCGCCGGTCGAGCGCGGGCCGATGCTGTTGTGCATCGACACCTCGGGCTCGATGCGCGGCGCCCCCGAACCGATCGCCAAGGCGGTGGTGCTGGAAGCCGCGCGCACCGCGCATCGCGAGAAGCGCGCCTGCCGCCTGATCGCCTTCGGCGGGCCCGACGAACTGATCGAGCACGAGCTCGCCTTCACGCCCGCGGGACTGGACGCGCTGCTGGACTTCGTCGGCCAGGCCTTCGACGGCGGCACCGACCTGGCAGCACCGCTGGCGCGCGCGGTCGATCTGGTCGAGCAGGCCCGCTGGCGGCAGGCCGACCTGCTGCTGGTCAGCGACGGCGAGTTCGGCTGCACGCCGGCCTCGCTGGCGCGCCTGGACGCAGCGCGCGAGCGCCTGGGCCTGCGCGTGCAGGGCGTGCTGGTCGGCGACCGCGAGACGATGGGCTTGCTGGAGGTCTGCGACCAGATCCACTGGGTGCGCGACTGGCGACGCTATGCCGCCGACCCCGGGCTGGCGCACCGCGACGGCCATTCGCCGGTCCACAGCAAGAGCCTGACGGCGCTGTACTTCCCCAACGCGCTGAGCGAGCGCGCGAAGCGATCGCTGCGCGACCCGGGAACCTAGCGCCGGCGCGGGTCGCGCGGCGCGCCGCGGCGCGGTGGCTTCGGCGGGACGGTGAGCTCGAGGCCCCAGGCCGTGCCGCAGTCGGCCGGGTCGGGCGCGGGCTTCTCCACCACGCGGTCGGCGCGGTCGGCGCGGTCGACGCGCCAGCGCGTCAACAGTCGTCGCACGTGCAGGCTCATGTCCATGCCGGCAGTCTGCGCGGCTGCCACCGGTGCGAGCGCGAAAGTAGCGGGGTGTTGCCGGCCCAGTTCGCGCCGCGCCCGGCCGGTCAGCCGTCGCGCTGCGGGCCGGCGTGGCCGGCTTCGACGACGTAGCGCGCCTGCGTGCGGATGCGCGCCAGGGCCGGCACCGGGAAATCGGTCGCGCGCAACTCGACACCCAGGCGCTGCGGCCTGAGGTCCAGCAGCACGTAGCCGCGCTCGTCGCTGCGCGCGTGCAGCAGGTCGGGGTTGGAGCGGCGCATCAGCGCGGTCGCCGTCTCGGACAGGCCGCGCGTGGTCAGCGAGCTGGTGACGACTTCGCTGGCCACGACCGGCGTGCGCGCGTCCTCGGGGTCGGCGCGCAGCTGCGCCACCACGTGGCGGTGCACGTCGCCGCCCAGGCACACGACGTTGCCCTGCGGCTGGTCGGCGATCGCCTGCAGCAGGCGGCGGCGCGCCGGCGGGTAGCCGTCCCAGCCGTCGCTGAAGCGGCTGCGGCCGAGCGGCGTCTCCATGCCACCCTGCGCGATCTGCGTGCCCTGGGCCAGCAGGCGCCAGCCGGTGCGGCTGGCGGCCAGCTGCTCGGCGAGCCAGCGTTCCTGCGGCAGACCGAGCATCGTGCGCGCGGGGTCGGCCAGTTCGTCGCAGGCCGTCATCACGCGGCCGCCGGCGCGACCCGGCGGGTTGCAGGGCTGGGTCGAGCGGTACTGCCGGCCGTCCAGCGTCCACAGGTCGGCCAGCCGGCCCCAGCGGTAGTGCTCGTGGATGCGCATGGATGCGCCCAGCGGCGCCATGCGCGGCGACACCGGCATGTGCTCGAAGTAGGCCTTGTAGGCCGCGGCGCGCAGGGCCAGGAAGTCGGTCGACGAGCGGTCCTCGAAGCGCGAGGCGTCGCCGGCGTAGTCGTTCTCGACCTCGTGGTCGTCCCAGGTCAGGACCCAGGGGTGGGCCGCATGCGCCGCGCGCAGGGCCGGGTCGAGCTTGTAGGTGACGTGGCGCTGCCGGTAGCCGGCCAGGTCCGTCGGCGCCAGCGCCTCGTGCGGCCGCACGCGGTAGCGCGCGTTGCTCGACTCGTAGATGTAGTCGCCGACGAACAGCACGAGGTCGACATCGCGATCGGCGATCTCGCGATGCAGGGCGAACTCGCCCTGCTCGTAGTGCTGGCAGGACGCCAGCGCGATGCGCAGCCGATCGACCGCGGCATCGGCCGCCGGCGCGGTGCGGGTGCGCCCCACGGGGCTGCGCGCATCGCCGGCCCGGAAGCGATAGAAGAAGCGCCGGTCGGACGGCAGGCCAGGCACCTCGGCGTGCACGCTGTGCGCATGCTCGGGGCGCGCCAGCACCGTGCCGCGGCGCAGCCCCGTCGTGAAGGCCTCGTCCTCGGCCAGTTCCCAGTGCACTTCGATCGGGGCTTCGGGCAGGCCACCCAGCGGCTCGCGCGGGCGCGGTGCGAGACGGGTCCACAGCAGCACGCTGTCGGGCGCCGGCATGCCGCTGGCAATGCCGAGCGTGAAGGGATCGTCGCCCGAGGACGGCAGGCGCTCGACGCGGTCGCTGCCCAGGCCCGGGCCGAACAGCGCGCCCAGGGCGAGCGCCGCAGCACCGCCCCCGACGCGAGCAAGCAGGTGGCGGCGGTCCATGGTGGCGACGATTGTGCCCGGCGGTCCCGGCCGACCGCGCGGGCTTGCGGACCGCCGCGAGCTTTCGGTCACGATGTCCCCACTCGGGACGATGGGCCGTTCGACGCCTATGGTCTAGGCTGCCTGCATGGAGTCGCAATGCGCTGGAGCAAAGGCATGAACCACGTCTCGCTGCAAACCTTGACCTGGGGCACCGTGGGCGCTGCGATCGTCAGCGCCATGCTGCTGGCCGCAGCCGGCGACGAGCATGCCGCCGCGCTGGGCTTCGAGCCTCCTTCGGCCGGTGCTGCGCGGCAAGCCCCGAGGCTGCTGCCGGGCGCGCGCCCGCCGTCGCCGTCGCTGCGCGAGGCGCGCCCGGCCGGCTCGGCGCCGTCGGACGCCGCCGAGCGCCGCTGACGCGGCGCGCTCAGGCGCCCAGCGCCGCCTGCGCGCCGCGCATCAGGGCCGCACCGACCTCGTCCAGCCGTGCCGCGCGCGCCGGCGCCGCACCATCGCCGCCCAGCTTCCACTGGTGCCAGTGCAGCGCGACCTCGATCGCCACGTCGGGCCGCAGACGCAGCAGTTCGCCGCGCGCCAGGCGCTCTCGCACCTGCAGCTCGGGCACGACACCGATGCCCCAGCCCAGCACCGCGGCGTGGACATAGGCCTCGGACGACGGCACGAAGCGCTCCTCCAGCCGCGGCGCCTTCACGCCGAAGGCGCGCGACACCCACAAGGCCTGCATGTCGTCCTTGCGGTTGAAGACGAGGAAGGGCACGCGCGCGAAGTTGCCGCGGTGCAGGCCCTCGGTCGCGTCGCCGCCGAGCTGGCGCGCGACGAAGCCCGGGCTCGCGACCGCGATGTAGGGCATCACGCCCAGCGGCTCGACGCGGCAGCCGCGCAGCGCCTGCGGCACCGTCGACACGCAGCCCAGCACCTGGCCCTGGCGCAGCCACTCGTGGGTGAAGTCCTGGTCGTCGACGATCAGCTCGAGCCCGAAGCCGTCCTGCAGGCCCTGCTGCACCAGCGCATCCAGCGCCGGCAGCACCCAGGTCGCCAGGCTGTCGGCGTTGACCGCAATCGGCAGCCGGGCCTGGCCGCGCACCTGCTCGCCCAGCTCGCGCGCCACGTCGGCGCGCATCGCCTGCAATTGGCGGGCGAAGCGCAGCAGCACCTTGCCCGGCTCGGTCAGGCGCAGCGGCCGCGAGCGCACCACCAGCAGCTGGCCGACCTGGGCCTCCAGGGCCCGCAGCCGCTGCGACACGGCCGACTGCGTGATCGACAGGCGCTGCGCCGCGCGCTCGAAGCTGCCGTCGTCGGACAGCGCGGCCAGGCAGTCCAGCGCGGCGGGGTCGAGGTCCTGCATGGGGGCTCCCGGAGGTGGCTCAGCTCATCAGTCCTTCTAATGTAAGACGAAGAACTTGAATCCTGCTTCACTCGCTCCCGATCGCTGAACACAATCCCGGCATGGATATGACCGCCCCGCTGCTCACCCCTGCCGTGCCGGCAGCGCTGCTGCAGGGCGGGCTGATGATGGCCGGCCTGATCGTGGCGATCGGCGCGCAGAACGCGCTGGTGCTGCGCCAGGGCGTACTGCGCCAGCATGTGCTGCCGGTGGTGGCGCTGTGCACCGTCTCGGACTGGCTGTTGGTGGCGTTCGGCGTGTTCGGCCTGGGCGCGCTGATCGCGAGCCAGCCGCTGATGATGGAGGCCTTCCGCTACGGCGGCGCAGCCTTCCTGGCCGGCTACGGCGCGCTGGCGGCACGACGCGCCTGGCTCGGCCAGGCGGGTGGGCTGCAACTGGCCGGGCGCGGCGGCTCGCTGGCCGGCGCGCTGACCAGCGCGCTGGCCATGACCTACCTGAATCCGCACGTCTACCTCGACACCGTGGTGCTGGTCGGAGGCGTCGGCGCCGGGCACGAAGGCGCGGCGCGGCTGGCCTTCGTGGCCGGCGCCTGGTTCGCGTCGGCGGCCTGGTTCGCGGTGCTGGGCTTCGGTGCCGCCGGCGCCGCGCGCTGGCTGAGCCGGCCGCAGGTCTGGCGCGCGATCGACGCGCTGGTCGCGGTGGTGATGGGGACGGTGGCGCTGCAGTTGCTTGCGACCCCGCTGCGGTCTGCTTGAGTAGGAGCGAAACATGAAGGTCGTCGTCCTGGGTGCCGGCATCGTCGGCGTGAGCACCGCCTGGTACCTGCTCGAACAGGGTCACGAGGTGACGGTCGTCGATCGCCAGCCCGACGCGGCGCTCGAGACCAGCTTCGCCAACGGCGCGCAGATCTCGGTCAGCTTCTGCGAGCCCTGGGCCCATCCGGACGCGCCGCTGAAGGTGCTGAAGTGGCTGGCGCGCGACGACTCGCCGCTGCTCTTTCGCCCCAAGCTCGACCCCTGGCAGTGGCGCTGGGGCCTGGCCTTCCTGACCCAGTGCACCGACGGCGCCTTCGAGCGCAACGTGCAGCAGCTGGTGGCGCTGGGCCGCTACAGCCACGAATCGCTGAAGGGCCTGGTCGCGCAGACCGGCATCGAGTACGACCGCCTCGAGCGCGGCATCCTGCACTTCTTCGGCAGCCAGAAGGACCTCGAGGCCGGCGCGGCCGGCGCCGAGGTGATGCGCCGCCACGGCGTCGATCGCCGCGTGCTGTCGCGCGAGGAGGTGCTGAAGGTCGAGCCGGCGCTCGCGGCCTACGGTTCGCGCATCGCGGGCGGCACCTACACGCCCGGCGACGAGTCCGGCGACGCGCGCGTCTTCACGCAGGAGCTGGCGCGCCGCTGCATCGCGCGCGGCGCCCGCTTCCTGTTCGGCCACGGCGTCGACGGCCTCGCGAGCGAGGGCGGTCGCATCGCCTCGGCGCGCGTGCGCGAACTGGCCACCGGCCGGACGATGGCGCTGCAGGCCGACGCCTATGTCGCCGCGATGGGCTCGTACACCGCACCGCTGCTGCGGCCGCTGGGCGTCAACCTCAACATCTATCCGGCCAAGGGCTACTCGGCGACGCTGAAGCTGCTGCAGCCCGAGCGCGCCAGCGTCGTCAGCATGATCGACGACGCGCGCAAGATCGCCATCTCGCGCCTGGGCGACCAGGTGCGCATCGCCGGCACGGCCGAGCTGGCCGGCTACGACACCGGGCTCGACAGCCCCACCTCGCGCGTGCGCTGCCAGGCGCTGGTCAAGCGCTACGAGGAGATCTTCCCCGGCGTCGCCGACCTGAGCGAGCCCAACTTCTGGGCCGGCCTGCGTCCCAGCACGCCGACCAACATCCCCTACATCGGCCGCAGCAAGCTGGGCAACCTGTGGGTCAATGCCGGCCACGGCACGCTGGGCTGGACGCACGGCGCGGGCTCGGGCCGCGCACTGGCCGAGCTGATCAGCGGCAAGCGCCCCGCGCTCGAGTTCGGCTTCTACGGCGAGCGCCCGGCCTCGGCCTGGGCCTCGGTGCACCGCACGCTGGTCCCCGGCGCCTGAACGACGACGCCGCGCGGCCGCTGCACAATGCAGCCGCCATGGTCACCGTCACCTTCACGGCCCATCTGCAGCGCCACTTCGACTGCCCGCGCCACGAGCTGCAGGCATCGACGCTCGGCGAGGCGCTGGATCAGGTGTTCGCGAAGCAGCCGCAGGCGCGCGGCTACATCCTCGACGACCAGGGCGCCCTGCGCCAGCACGTGGCGGTGTTCATCGACGGCCAGCGTGCCCGCGACCGCGATCGCCTCGGCGATGCCCTGCGGCCCGGCGCCCAGGTGCACGTGCTGCAGGCCTTGACCGGCGGCTGAACCCCGCGCCCCACCAGGAGACGAGCATGTCCGACCAGTTGTGGATCGCCACCCGCAAGGGCCTGATGCAGTGGACGCGCAGCCCCGCCGGCTGGCGGCAGGCGCGCGCGCATTTCCTCGGCGACCCGGTCAGCCATGTGCTGGTCGACCCGCGCGACGCTGCGATCTACGCGTCGCTGAACCTCGGGCACTTCGGCTGCAAGCTGCATCGCAGCGACGACGGCGGCGCGCATTGGCAGGAGGTCGCGGCGCCCGCCTATCCCGCCAAGCCCGAGGGCAGCGAGGACAAGACGCCGTGGGACCTGAAGCTGCTGTGGACCCTCGCGCCCGGCGGCGCCGACGAGCCGGGGGTGCTGTGGGCCGGCACGATCCCGGGCGGCCTGTTTCGCTCGGCCGACCGCGGCGCGAGCTGGCAGCTGATCGAGTCCTTGTGGCATCGCGCCGAACGCGCCGAGTGGTTCGGCGGCGGCTACGACCATCCCGGCATCCACAGCATCCTGGTCGACCCGCGCGACAGCCGGCGCGTGGTGGTCGGCATCTCCTGCGGCGGCGTGTGGCGCAGCGAGGATGGCGGCGCGAGCTGGGCGCTGTCGGCCACCGGCATGCGCGCGGCCTTCATGCCGCCCGAGATGGCCTTCAACGAGAACATCCAGGACCCGCATCGCGTCGTGCAGTGCGCGGCCGCGCCCGACACCTTGTGGGCCCAGCACCACAACGGCGTCTTCGTCAGCCGCGACGGCGCCCGCAGCTGGCAGGAGATCGAACGGGCCGGGCCCTCGGTCTTCGGCTTCGCGGTGGCGGTGCATCCACGCGATCCGCAGACCGCGTGGTTCGTGCCCGCCGTCAAGGACGAGTGCCGCGTGCCGGTCGATGGACAACTGGTCGTGACCCGCACCCGCGATGGCGGCCAGAGCTTCGAGAGCCTGTCTCGCGGCCTGCCGCCTGCGCCCGGCTACGACCTGGTCTACCGGCACGCCCTGGTCGTCGATGCGAGTGGCCGGCGTCTCGCGATGGGATCGACCAGCGGCAATGCCTGGCTCAGCGAAGACGCGGCCGATACGTGGCACATGCTGAGCGCCCACCTGCCTCCGGTCAGCGCGCTGAGCTTCGGTTGAGCGATGCACGGCTGTAGCGGGCTACAGCAGCCGCGGCTCGGTTCGTGACGTTGTGCCGCCGCATCTCCTACGTTCGGGGGATGGGTGTGCAACGCACCGCCTTCTACATTCGCGCCAACCGCTGTCACACGGTAAGCATCAGAGAACGCGCGACGGCAGCCAGGCGAACCCAGAATCCCCGCGCCGCGCGAGCACCGGTCCCAACGACGTCCTTTCCGAAGGACTTCACAGCCCACCCCGCAACGGGTGGGCTTCTTTTTTTGTCCTTCAGCTGTCGAAGCCGGCCGCCATTTCCAGCTTCAGGTGGTCGACAAGCGCCCGCACCGCGCGCGGTACCTGCGGGCTGAAGGGACGCAGCGCGTAGATCGCATCGCCGAAGAAGCCGACCGGCCGCCACGGCGCCAGCAGCTCGCGCAGCCGGCCCGCCTTCAAGGCGCCGGCCGCGCTGAAGTCCGGCAGCAGTCCGATCCCGAGGCCGGCGACGACCAGGTCGCGCAGCACCTCGGAGTTGTTGGCGCGCAGCGGACCGCTCACCGTGACGCGCACGCGCTCGGGCTCGGCGCCGCGACTGCCGCGGCCGCTCGTCTTCTCGAAAGGCCACACCGCCGGACCGGGTCGCAGGTAGGGCAGGCAGTCGTGGGCCGCCAGCTCGCCGGGATGCGCCGGCGTGCCGCGCCGCCGCAGGTAGGCCGGTGAGGCGACCAGCAGCGTGCGCGACGGGCACAGCTTCCAGGCCACGTGGTTGTCCGGCGGCGCGCTGGTGTGGCGCACCGCCAGGTCGTAGCCCTCGTGCGGCAGATTGACCAGGCGGTCCGACAGGTCCAGCTCGATGCGGATGCCGGGCCAGGCGCGCAGGAAGCCCTCGAGCCGCGGCGCCACCTGCTGGCGTCCCAGCGCCACCGGCGCGGTCAGCCGCACCAGGCCCTGCGGCTGCGAGGCCAGGTCGCGCACGCCGTGCAGGCTCTGCTCGATCTGCGCGAAGCTGGCGGCGGTCTCGTCGACCAGCTGCTTGCCGGCCTCGGTCAGGCGCACGCTGCGCGTCGTGCGGGCCAGCAGCGGCACGCCGACGGCGCGCTCCAGCTCCGCCATGCGCTGGCTGACGGCGGCCTTCGAGAGGCCGAGCCGCTGCGCCGCCAGCGTGAAGCTGCCGCCCTGCGCGATCACGCCGAGGGCGTGGACATGCGGCCACAGCGGGGTCTTGGTGTCGATGCTCATGGGTCTATTGTTCATCCAAACGAACAATGAAGTCACTGAAAACGGCTGGTCAGCCGGCGGTCCCGCGCCTAATCTCCTGGCTCTGCACCGCAAGGAGACCGAGCATGGGCGCCCCCGAAGCATTCACCGCCACCGCCGAGATCGGCCACTTCATCGCCGGCCGCCCGGTCGCCAGCCAGAGCGGGCGTCGTCAGGCGGTCTACAACCCGGCCACCGGGGCCGTCGCGCGGCAGGTCGCGCTGGCCTCGGCCGCCGAGGTCAACGCCGCGGTCGCCGCCGCGAAGGCCGCGTTCCCGGCCTGGTCCGAGCAGCCGCCGCTGAAGCGCGCGCGGGTGCTGAGCAAGTTCCTGCAGCTGCTGAACGAACAGCGCGACACGCTGGCCGCGATGATCACCGCCGAGCACGGCAAGGTCTTCACCGACGCGCAGGGCGAAGTCACCCGCGGCATCGAGATCGTCGAGTTCGCCTGCGGCGCGCCGCAGCTGCTGAAGACGGACTTCACCGACCAGGTCGGCACCGGCATCGACAACTGGGTGCTGCGCCAGCCGCTGGGCGTGGTCGCGGGCATCACGCCCTTCAACTTCCCGGTGATGGTGCCGATGTGGATGTTCCCGATGGCGCTGGCCACCGGCAACACCTTCGTGCTCAAGCCGAGCGAGCGCGATCCCTCGCCCTCGCTCTTCATCGCCGACCTGCTGAAGCAGGCCGGGCTGCCCGATGGCGTGTTCAACGTCGTGCAGGGCGACAAGCTGGCGGTCGACACGCTGCTCGAGCACCCGGACGTCAAGGCGGTCAGCTTCGTCGGCTCGACGCCGATCGCGCAGTACATCTACGAGACCGGTGCGCGGCACGGCAAGCGCGTGCAGGCGCTCGGCGGCGCCAAGAACCACATGGTCGTGATGCCCGACGCCGACCTCGAGCAGAGCGTCGACGCACTGATCGGCGCCGCCTACGGCTCGGCCGGCGAGCGCTGCATGGCGATCAGCGTCGCGGTGCTGGTCGGCGACGTGGCCGACCAGATCGTGCCCAAGCTCGCGGAGCGCGCGAAGTCGCTGAAGATCAGGAACGGCATGGAACTCGACGCCGAGATGGGCCCGATCGTCACCGCCGAGGCCAGGGCGCGCATCGAGGGCTACATAGCCATCGGCGTGAAGGAAGGCGCGACGCTGGTGGTCGACGGCCGCGGCTGCAAGGTCCCGGGGCACGAGAACGGCTTCTTCACCGGCGGCACGCTGTTCGACCACGCGACGCCTTCGATGCGCATCTACCAGGAAGAGATCTTCGGCCCGGTGCTGGTGTGCGTGCGCGTGCCCGACTTCAAGACCGCGGTCGACCTCGTCAACGCGCACGAGTTCGGCAACGGCGTGGCCTGCTTCACCCGCGACGGCAACGTGGCGCGCGAGTTCTCGCGGCGCATCCAGGTCGGCATGGTCGGCATCAACGTGCCGATCCCGGTGCCGATGGCCTGGCACGGCTTCGGCGGCTGGAAGAAGAGCCTGTTCGGCGACATGCACGCCTACGGCGAGGAAGGCGTGCGCTTCTACACGAAGCAGAAGTCGATCATGCAGCGCTGGCCGGAAAGCACGCTCAAGGGCGCCGAGTTCGCGATGCCGACCTCGAAGTGATCACGCCCCCCGCCAGTTCCAGTTCAGCTTGAGCGGCTGCTGCGTCAGCGTGACTTCCTTGCGCTGCAGGCGCCCGTCGACCTCGGCCTCGATCGTGTAGCGGCCCGGCGGCAGGTCCATCACCAGGATCGGACCGGCGTTGCGGATCTCGGTCGCCTGGCCGCGCGCATCGCGCACCGTCACGCGCTCGGCGACGACGTACTGCCCGCCTTGCCCGCTGAACACGTTGCGCAGCGCAAAGCCGCCCTGCATGCGCTCGATGGCGATGCGCGCTTCCTCGCCGGCACCGCCGTTCAGGTAGGCGATCGAGCCGGCGCGCTCGACCCGGGGCGCCGGCGGCATGCCGTCGCCGGCGGTCTCGGCCAGGCCTTGCGTGGTGGTCAGGGCCATGAAGGCCGCCATCGATCCGATGGCGGTCGCGGTGACGAGCTTGTTCATGCGGACTCCTCGGCAGGTGGGGATGCGCGACTTCATGCCTTCACTGTAGGAAGCGCCCGGTCCGCCGGCCATCGGCGCGCACCGCGATCGCCTGTCGGCGCCGGCCTACACGCCCACCCCGCATTCGAGGGGTCGGTCCGGACGCTGCCGCGTGACGGATTGATCGCTTCGAGAGCATCGCCCCCGGCCGCCTGTCGCAATGCAGCGGCCAGGCCGGTTCCACAATCGGCCGGTCATGTCCCCCGAAACGGCCAGCGTCGAAGCGGCCGACCTCGAGGCCGCGCGAGCGGCCTACGCGGCCGGGCTGTACGCCCAGGCGCACCGTGCGGCGCTCACGCAGTGGCGCGCCGGCGGCGAGGGCCGCGGCGCGGCCGGCCGGCTGGCGGTGCATGCGAGCTTCCGCCTCGGTGAGTACGGCGCCGCCAGCGATCTGCTGGCCCCCGTGATGGCCGAGACCGGCCTCAGCGCCACCACCCAGGACCGCTTCGACCTGCTGGCGGTCGCCGTCGTCGTGCATGGCGAACTGGCCGACTACGCGGCCTCGATCGCCGCGCTGCGCCAGCTGCACGACCACAGCGCGCGGCTCGCCTCGCTGCCCAACCACGTGCGGGCCCGCGGCACGGCGGCGGTCTGCCTCGCGCTGCTCGGTGACTGCTGGGCGGCCCTGCGCCTGCTGGCCGAGGCGGCCGAGCACCTGCGGTCGATGCCCGACGCGGCCGCGCTCGAGGCGACGGTGCGCAGCAACCAGGCCTCGTCCTGCCTGCAGGCGGCGCGCCTGGCGCTGCAGGCCGGCGACACGGCCGCCTTCGACGCCCAGCTCGTCGATGCCGATGCCAGCACGGCCCGCACCTGCGAGCTGGCCGCGCAACTCGGCGATGCGCGCATGGCCGCCTTCGCCGACGTGCATGCGGCGGAATCGGCCCTGCTGCGCGGCCGGGCGGCCGACGCGCTGGGCCTGCTGCAGCCGGCGCTGGCGCAGGCCCGGGCCAGCGGACTCGACGGCCACGTGCGCCGCCTGATGCTGCTGCAGGCGCAGGCGCAACTGGCCTGCGCCGACGCGGCGGCGGCCGATGCGACCCTCGACCAGGTGCTCCTGTCCCTGCACGAAGGCCACGACTGGTCGAGCCGGCTCGAGTGGTTCGAGCAACGCCATGCCACGCGACGCGCGCTGGGAGACATGAGCTCCGCGCTCGAGGCCCTGCAGGCCTGGCGCGCGCTGGCCTCGCGACGCCACGCCCGCCAGCTGGAGGCGCAGTCGCGCTTCCTCCGTCTGCGGCTGGAACTGGAGCACCTGTACCGGCAGCCGTGGCGCAGCGGTGGCTAGCACCTCGGATCGCGCCGGCCGCCGCGGAGCCAGGCACGCGCGGTTTCAGCCCGTGTTCGAAGCAGCTCTCCGCACCATTCCGCTCTCTTCAGTTCAAGTCCCGATCAGCCCCCCATCCCGCCGCCGCACCACCACCGTCGCCGAGCGCGGCCGCCCGCCCGGCCCGTGGTCCTGCGGCCAGCTCGAATGCCGCGTCGGCGCAGCCGGATCGCTGCGATCGCCCGGCGATTCGCCCGGGTGCTGGATGTTGACGAACAGCGTGCGCCCGTCCGGCGTCGCCACGGCGCCGGCGATCTCGCAGCCGACGGGGCCGGTGAGGAAGCGCCGCACCTCGCCCGTCAGAGGATCGGCGGCCAGCATCATGTTGTTGCCCAGTCGCGCGTAGTCGCCCCGGCCGAGCGAGGTGCTCGAGGCGTCGGTCTGGATCCACAGCACGCCGCGCGCGTCGACCCACAGACTGTCCGGGCTGCCGAAGGCATCGCCGCGGACGTTGCCGCGGGCCTCGGGCCGCTCGTTGGCCGGGTCGCCGGCCAGCACGAAGTGATCCCAGGCGAAGCGCGTGCCGGCGAAGCCGCCGTCTTCCTTCCAGCGCAGGATGTGGCCCATGGTGTTGCCGACGCGCGGGTTGGCGGCATCGACCGGCGGCTGCCCGTCCTGGCCGCGTGCGCGGTTGTTGGTGAGGCTGCAGTAGACCTCACCGGTGCGCGGGTTGCCCGCGGTCCACTCGGGACGGTCCATGCGCGTCGCGCCCACGCGGTCGGCGGCCTGGCGTGTCTTCACCAGCAGTTCGCCCTGGCTCGCGAAGCCGGCCTCGGCGTCGAGCCCGCCCTGCCCCGCGACGAGCGCGATCCACTCGCCGCGGCCGTCGCCGCCGAAGCGCGCGACGTACAGGGTGCCGTGGTCCAGCAGCTCGCGGTTGGCGGCATAGCCGCCGGGCCGCACCGCGTCGCGCGAGACGAACTTGTAGAGGTACTCGAAGCGCGCGTCCTCGCCCATGTAGACCACGGCGCGGCCGTCGGGCGCCTGCGTGACCCAGGCACCCTCGTGCGCGGCGCGGCCGAGCGCGGTGCGCTTGACCGGCGTGCTGCGTGGATCGAAGGGATCGATCTCGACGACCCAGCCGTGGCGGTTGAACTCGTTCGGATGGCGGCGCGCGTCGAAGCGTTCGTCGTGCTCGTGCCAGCGGTACCAGCCGCCGCGGCCGCGCAGTCCCCAGCGGCGCTGGTGCGCGTCGGGCTGCTCGGGCGCGTGGAAATAGTCGACGAAGTTCTCTTCGCAGGCGAGGTAGGTCCCCCAGGGCGTGACGCCATGGCCGCAGTTGTTGAACGTGCCCAGCACCTGCGTGCCGCCGGGGTCGAGCGCGGTCCGCATCAGCGGGTGGCCGGCGGCCGGCCCGGCGATGCGCATCGGCGTCGTCGCGGTGATGCGGCGCGCGTGGCGCGACGGCCGCACGACGCGCCAGCGGCCGCCGCGCGCGCGCACGATCTCGATCACCGACACGCCGTGCGCCGCCTGCGACTTGCGCACCTTCGCGGCGCTCCAGTCCGCCAGCCCGTCGGCGTGCAGCAGGCCGTCGTCGACGTACTCGTGGTTGCTCACCAGCAGGCCGCGCGTGGCCGAGATCGGAAAGAAGTGCATGCCGTCGTGGTGCATGCCCGACTGCAGCGCCTGCTCGTCGGCGCCCTGGCTCGCGTCGGCCGCGAAGGCGGGCTGGCCGGCGGGCGCGCCGATCGGGTCGCCCCAGGCGATCAGCACCTCGGCCACGTAGCCGGGCGGCACGACGACGCGGTCGGCAGCCGACACCGGCACCGAGGCGAACCCCAGCAAGGGCCGCGGCCGTGCCGCCGCCGTGCCCGCCGAGGCCAGCCCGGCCAGCGGCGCCAGCACGCGCCGCAGCGCCGCTGCCAGGCCGCCGCCGACGACGACGCGGCGCGCCGGATCGCTCAGCGCGTGGAGGTCGGGGGCGGTCGACGGATTCGAATCCTCCATCGACGCAAAGTCCTTGGGCATGCCTGCTCCGTCGTCGGCCGCGCTACCCTCGCGGCCATGAAACCCGTGTTGCTCGTCACCGGCGCCAGCCGCGGCATCGGCGGCGCCGTCGCCGGACTCGCCGCCGCCCGCGGCTGGGCCGTCGCCCTGAACTATGCCCGCGACGAGCGCGCCGCCACGGCCCTGGTCGAGCACCTGCGCGCCGCCGGCGCCGAGGCCGCCGCCTTTCGCGCCGACGTGGCCGACGATGCGGCCGTGGCGCGTCTGTTCGCCGAGGTCGACGCGCACTTCGGCGCCATGCCCGAAGGTCGCTCGCGCCTGCGCGGCCTGGTCAACAACGCCGGCGTCGTCGACGTCGCCGCGCGCGTCGACGAGATGGACGCCGCGCGCCTGCAGCGCATGTTCGCGGTCAACGTCTTCGGCAGCTTCGCCTGCGCGCGCGAGGCGCTGCGGCGCCTGAGCACACGCCACGGCGGCGCGGGCGGCGCGATCGTCAACGTCTCGTCGGCCGCGGCCCGCCTGGGCTCGCCGGGGCAGTACGTCGACTACGCCGCGGCCAAGGCCGCGATCGACACCTTCACCCTCGGCCTCGCGCGCGAAGTCGCCGACGAGGGCGTGCGCGTGAATGCTGTGCGGCCCGGCATCATCGACACCGACATCCACGCCTCCGGCGGCCAGCCGAGGCGGGCGCGCGAGCTGGCGCCGCAAGTGCCGATGAAGCGGCCCGGCACCGCCGAGGAGGTCGCGCGCAGCATCGTCTGGCTGCTGTCGGACGAGGCGAGCTACGTGACCGGCGCCGTGCTGGACGTCGCCGGCGGGCGCTGATCGCCCGCGGCCCGGCCGCGCCAGCCGGCGTTCGGCCCCCGGATGCCCGCCTTCGTCGCAAGCGCATGGCTCGCGCCGACCCCGGCGCCTAAGGTGAAGCTCAGGTCGGGCGCCGCCCGGCTGTCGCTGGAGGAGACCTCATGAACAAGCTTTCCCGCCTCTCGCTGCCGGCACTGATCGTCGCGACCTTGGCCGGCACGGCGCCGCTACAGGCCGCCGCCGACGAGGCCGTCGCTGCGACGGCCGCCGCAGCGGCCTGCGGCCCGGCGCGCATCACGCGCCTGCAGCAGCGCCTGCTGGACAAGGCCGACCAGGGTGCGCCCGAGCTGGTGCGCTTCATCCACCGCACGCGGATGATCTACCAGCTCGACGTCTACCAGGTCGCGAACTCGCTGGACGGCTGGCGCGCCGCCTCACGCTGCACCACCGCCGCGGCCGGCGGCGGCGCATCGAGCTAGCTAGCGCCGCTCGACGATCACCGGCACCAGCTGCAGCGCCTCGCGCACGCGCTGTGCGGTGCCCTGGGCCTCGTCACGCGAGGCATAGGGCCCCGCCTGCAGCCGGAACAGCGGCGCGTCGCTGAAGACTGCCATGCGCGGCGCCAGCCAGTCCAGCTCGACCGCAACGCGCTGCTGGAAGTCCTCGGCCCCGCCGCGCTCGCGGAAGGCGCCGAGCTGCACCCAGAAGCCGCGCGCGGGCAGCATTGCGGCGGGCGCTCCGCCGTCCGCGGCCTCGGCCGTGTCCGGCGTGCGCGGCAGTTCGATCGCCGGCGGGGCGACGGCCACCTCGGCCGGCGCCGGCTCTGCCGCCCGGGCGGGGCCGTCGCGCCGCCACGCGCCGCTGCGGATCTCGTCGAAGGTGAGACGCTCGACCTCGACCGGCGCGATGCCGCGCTCGACGCCGAGCTTCAGCGCCGCGGCGTAGCTCAGGTCGATGATGCGGCCGGCGACGAAGGGCCCGCGGTCGTTGACGCGCACGATGATCTCGCGCCCGTTGGCCGGATTGCGCACGCGCGCGTAGCTGGGCAGCGGCATGGTCTTGTGGGCCGCCGTCATCGCGTGCATGTCGTAAATCTCGCCGCTGGCGGTCTTGCGGCCGTGGAACTTGCGGCCGTACCAGGACGCCAGGCCCTTCTCCTTGACCGGCGCGTCGCGCGCCAGCGGCGTGTAGCTGCGGCCCAGCACCTCGTAGGGCTTGTTGGGCCCGCCGCTGCGGATCGGCTCGACGCGCGGCTCGGCGTCGGGCACGCGCGCCAGGTCGGTCGGGATCTCGGCCGACGGGCCGTCGCGGCCGCTCGCCGGGCCGGGTGACTTCGGCCCCGAGGCGCAGGCGGCGACGAGCAGCGCCCCGACGATCGCGACGAGGCGGTGCGACACGTTCACGGACCATCGCATGGCGCGCACCATACCCGAGGCCGCGGCCTGCGGGTGTGTCCGGTGCCGATGACCCGCGCGGCTGCGGCATCATCCGCCCGCGCCTGCGGCGCCGCCACCGACCCCCGCCCCATGGACCTCACCATCGCCAGCATCCTGGCCCTCGACGGCCTGACCAACGGCGCCGTCTACGCGCTGCTGGCGCTGGCCACGGTGCTGGTGTTCGCGGTCACGCGCGTGATCTTCATCCCGCAGGGCGAATTCGTCGCCTTCGCGGCGCTGACCGTCGGCGTGTTCCAGCTCGGCAAGGTGCCGGGCACGGTGTGGCTGCTGCTGGCGATGGCCGCGGCGGTGGTCGTCCTCGACGCCGTCGCCGGCTGGCGCCGCGGCGCCGCGACGAAGGCCATCGCCCTCGGCGCGCTGCGCACGCTGGCCGTGCCGCTGCCGGCCGCGGCGCTGTCGATCTGGCTCGCGCCGCAGCAGCCGCCGCTGGCGCTGCAGGCGCTGCTGACCCTGGCGCTGATCACGCCGATGGGCCCGCTGGTCTATCGCCTGGCCTACCAGTCGCTGGCCGGCGCCAGCGTGCTGGTGCTGCTGATCGTCTCGGTCGGCGTGCACTTCGCGCTGACCGGCATCGGCCTGCTGACCTTCGGCGCCGAGGGCTCGCGCAATCCCAGCTTCTGGGACGCGCGCTTCGCGCTCGGGCCACTCGCGATCAGCGGGCAGACCGTCATCATCTTCGGCGTCTCGGCCGCGCTGATCGTGCTGCTGTTCCTCTACTTCGAGCGCTCGCTGCAGGGCAAGGCGCTGCGCGCCACCGCGGTCAACCGGCTGGGCGCGCGGCTGATGGGCATCTCGAGCGACACCGCCGGCCGGCTGTCGTTCACGATGGCCGCCTTCATCGGCGCGCTGTCGGGCCTGCTGATCGGCCCCAACCTGACGATGGTCTACGACAGCGGCTTCCTGATCGGCCTGAAGGGCTTCGTCGCCGCGGTCTTCGCCGGGCTGGCGAGCTACCCGCTGGCCTTCGTCGGTGCCCTGGGCGTCGGGCTGCTCGAGAGCTTCGGCTCCTTCTGGGCCAGCGCCTACAAGGAAGTCATCGTCTTCACGGCGATCCTGCCGGTGCTGCTGTGGCGCTCGCTGCGCGACCGCCACTCCGATGAAGAGTGACGGCATGAGCAGACCACCACCCGTTCGCCCTGAGCTTGGCGAAGGGCCGCGCGAGGCTTCGACGGGCTCAGCCCGAACGGCCGTCGTGCAGCGCCTGCCCCTGCTGGGCTTCGTCGCCGCCGTCGCGGTGCTGCCGCTGCTGCCGGTGCCCGAGTTCTGGATCACCCAGCTCAACTACATCGGCCTGTACGCGCTGGTGGTGCTGGGCCTGGTGCTGCTGACCGGCGTCGGCGGCCTCACCTCCTTCGGCCAGGCGGCCTTCGTCGGCATCGGCGCCTACACGACGGCCTGGCTCAGCACGCAGATGAACGTCTCGCCCTGGCTCGCGCTGTGGGTGGGGCTCGCGCTCACGCTGCTGGCCGCGCTGGTGCTGGCCTGGCTGACGCTGCGCATGTCGGGCCACTACCTGCCGCTCGCGACCATCGCCTGGGGCCTGTCGATCTACTACCTGATGGGCACCAGCGAGGCGCTCGGCAAGTACGACGGCCTGCTGGGCGTGCCGGCGCTGTCGCTCGGCGGCATCGACTTCAACCAGGGCCGCAGCATCTACTACCTGATCTGGGGCCTGGCGCTGCTGGGCGCGCTGGCGCTGACGCGCCTGCTCGACTCGCGCGTCGGCCGCGCGATCCGCGCCAGCAAGGCCGGCCCGGGCGGCAGCGCGGTGATGGCCGAGGCGATGGGCATCTCGAGCTTTCGCTGCAAGGTCGTGATCTTCGTCATCGCGGCGCTGTTCGCCGCCGTGTCGGGCTGGCTGTTCGCGCACTTCCAGCGCACGGTGAACCCCTCGCCCTTCAGCCTGAAGATGGGCATCGAGTACCTCTTCATGGCCGTGGTCGGCGGCGTCGGCCAGGTCGGCGGCGCCTTCGCCGGTGCGGCCATCGTCAAGCTGATCGAGGAGCAGCTGCAGGTCTGGCTGCCGGCCCTGCTGGGCGGCAGCGGCAACTACGAGATCATCGTCTTCGGCATCGTGCTGGTGCTGGCGCTGAAGTACGCGCCCGACGGCCTGTGGCCGATGGCGGTGAAGGCACTGCGCCGCCGCTTCCCGCCGCGCGAACGCATGCGCGACTGGACCGAGGCGCCGCCGCTGTCGGCGCGCAGCAAGCCGGCGCCCGGCGAGCTGCTGCTCGACGCGCAGGCGGTGCGCAAGGAGTTCGGCGGCCTGGTCGCCGTCAACGACGTCAGCTTCCAGGTGCGCGCCGGGCAGATCGTCGGCCTGATCGGGCCCAACGGCGCCGGCAAGTCCACCACCTTCAACCTCGTGTCCGGCGTGCTGCCGCTGACGCGCGGCGCGGTGAGCTTCCGCGGCCAGCCGGTCGGCTCGCTCGGTTCGCGGCAGATCGCCGAGCGCGGCATGTCGCGCACCTTCCAGCACGTCAAGCTGATCCCCGAGATGACGGTGCTGGAGAACGTGGCCCTCGGCGGCCACCTGCGCAGCCGCAAGGGCACGCTCGCGGCCATGCTGCGCCTGGACCGGGCCGAGGAACGCCAGCTGTTCCGCGAAGCCGAGACCCAGCTCGCCCGCATCGGCCTGGGCGCGCAGCTGCACGAGCTGGCGGGCAACCTGGCGCTCGGGCCGCAGCGCCTGGTCGAGATCGCGCGCGCGCTGGCCACCGACCCGGCCCTGCTGCTGCTCGACGAGCCGGCCGCCGGCCTGCGCCTGAAGGAGAAGCAGGCGCTGGCCGCGGTGCTGCGCCAGCTCAAGGCCGAGGGCCTGTCCATCCTGCTGGTCGAGCACGACATGGACTTCGTCATGGGCCTCGTGGACCGCATCGTCGTGATGGAGTTCGGCACCCTGCTGATGGAAGGCACGCCGGCCGAGGTGCAGGCCAGCCCGGCGGTGCGTGCGGCCTATCTGGGCACGGAGCACTGATGGGCGCGCCGCTGCTCGAGGTCGAGGACCTGCACGCCGGCTACGGCAAGGCCGAGGTGTTGTCCGGCCTGAAGCTGCGCGCCGACGCTGGCCAGGTGGTCACCGTGATCGGCCCCAACGGCGCCGGCAAGTCGACGCTGCTGAACGCGCTGATGGGCGTGCTGCCGGCGCGCGGCCGGGTCCGCCACGACGGCGAGGACATCGCCGCGCTGACGCTCGAGGAGCGCGTGATGCGCGGCATCGCACTGGTGCCCGAGAAGCGCGAACTCTTCGCGACGATGCCGGTCGAGGACAACCTGTTGCTGGGGGGCTACCGCCAGATGCGCCTCGGCCGCCAGGACTGGCAGGGCGAGATGGAGCGCGTCTACGAGCTGTTTCCGCGCCTGAAGGAGCGACGCAGCCAGCTCGCCGGCACGCTGTCGGGCGGCGAACGCCAGATGCTGGCGATCGGCCGCGCGCTGATGAGCCGGCCGGCGCTGCTGATGCTCGACGAGCCCAGCCTGGGCCTGGCGCCCCTGGTCGTGAAGGACATCTTCCGCACCATCGCGCGGCTGCGCGAGACCGGCGTCACCATCCTGCTGATCGAGCAGAACGCACGCGCCGCGCTCGAGGTGGCCGACCACGGCTACGTGCTCGAGACCGGCGAGATCGCGCTCGAGGGGCCGGCGGCCTCGCTGCGCGACGACCCGCGCGTCGTCGAGACCTACCTCGGCGCGGCGGGTCGGTAGCCCGCGGCCTCAGGCGGCCAGCGGCACGCTCCGCCAGACCTGCGGCGCGACCGACCGGATCTCGACCTCGGGCATGTCGGCCACCGCATAGAGGTCGACCGTCGCGCGCAGGTGATCGTCCAGCGCCGGCAGCACCCCCCAGGCCAGCTTGTCGGCCACCGCGGCCTCGATCGCCGCCTGGATCGCCGGGGCCAGCTGTCGGTCGCCGCGGTAGGCCTCGACCAGCCGGTGGGCGCGCCGTGCGCTGCCGCTGCCGTTCCGTTCCCAGAGTCTCATCGTGCTCTCCCCGATCGTCGCTTCGTCGTGAACGAAGCTTCGGCGACGAACCCGGCTGTCGCCATCCACCGGATGAGCTAGGTCGAACGGGGGGGTCCGTGCTCGCAGCGTGATGCAGTTGGCAACAGCGGCGATCCAGGCCTCTAGCGCAGGCAGACCGCCTCGACGTTGTTGCCGTCGGGGTCGATCAGGAAGGCCGCGTAGTACTGCGGGCTGTAGTCGCTGCGCAGGCCGGGCTTGCCGTTGTCGCTGCCGCCGGCCTTCAGCCCCTGCGCGTGGAAGCGATCGACCGCGGCGCGGTCCGGCGCGCTGAAGGCCACGTGCGTGCCGCGGCCGGGCGACTTGCTGCGGTAGAGCCACAGCGCCGGCGCGCCGGGCGGCCCGAGGCCCGCGCCGTCCTCGTCGCGCGAGGCCAGCTCGTGGCCCAGGGCCGACAGCGCCGCCTGGTAGAAGCGCACGCTCGCGTCGAGGTTGCCCACTTTCAATCCGAGATGGTCGTACATGCTCGTCTCCTTTCGTGGAGACGATGCTAGGCAGGGCGGGCCAGGCGTTCTTGGAGAAAATTGCGCTCGCCCTTCGACAGCCGCGCGAACTGCCGCGGCGACAGGCCGGCCGCGCGGCGAAAGCTCCGCACGAAGTTCGACAGGTCGGCGAAGCCGACGTCGAGCGCGATGTCGGTCACCGGGCCGGCGTCCTCGGCCAGCAGGCGCGCGGCGCGCCGCAGCCGCGCACGCACCAGGTACTGGTGCGGCGTGACGCCGAGCGCCCGGCCGAACACGCGCAGGAAGTGATACGGGCTGAGCCCGGCCTCGCGCGCCGCGGCCTCCAGGTCGATGGGCTGGTCGGCGTGCGCGTCGATCCACAGCGCGGTGCGTGCTGCACGGCCGCGGTCCTGGGCGCTCGCGTGCAGCGGCGGCTTGTCGGCGCCGCTCATCAGCTCGACATAGCGGCGCGCGAGCAGCAGGCCGGCCTCGTCGAGGCCGATCTCGCTGCGGCCGTCGGCGGCGGCCTGGGCCAGTTCGCCCAGCACCATCAGCTCGGGCAGCGGCGGCAGCGCGGTGCTGCGCCAGCGCCCGCGATCGCCGCTGACCGAGTCGATCACCTCGGGCGCCAGCCGGAACGACAGGCACTCGTCGCCGCAGCAGTGATGCTCGTGGCTGCAGACGAACTCGTCGCCGGCGCGCCCCGCCAGCACCGAGCCGGCGACCAGCTCGTAGCTGCGCCCCCGGCTGCGGTAGCCGAAGCCGCCGCGCCGCACGTAGGACACGGCATCGCCGCCGTGCAGCTCGGTCTCGGGGCGGTCGTCGGGGCCGGCCGTGCAGCAGTACTCGCTCACCGCGATCGCGCCCCGCCGCAGTTCGGTGACCTTCAGCATGGAGCGATGATGCACCGGCCGCGAAGGCCCTGCGCGCACCGGGCCGCCAGCCCCGCGGTGGACCGGCGGTCTACAGCGTCTGGAAGTAGAAGCGGTAGTCGGCGTTGTCGTGCAGCATGCCCGCCGCCGCCAGGTTGCTGTTGGCCGGGGTGCCGACCAGCGTCAGCAGCGGGATGGAGTTGAAGGCGTACTGGTAGGCGTTGGCCGCGCGGTTGAACGAGCCCTGGTAGAACTCGGTGTTGCTGCCCAGCCTGAAGGCATAGATCCGGTAGGCCAGCCCGTCGTGCAGCATGCCCCAGCGCGACCAGTCGGTGTCGGCGGGAAAGCCGGTCACGGGGATCGTGGGGATCGAGTGGTGGCCGTAGCGGTAGGTGGTGCTGCCGGCCACCCACGCCGCCTGGTAGAGGCTGCGGCGGTCGCCGAGGCGGCGCATGTAGAGCCGGTAGTCGGCGCCGTCGTGCAGCATCTGGAAGCTGCTGGCGTCGGTGTCGGCCGGAAAGCCGGCGAGCGTCAGGATCGGGATCGAGCGGTGGCCGAAGGCATACGACGCGCCGTCGAAGCCGAACTGGTAGAGCGTGTCGCTGCTGCTGCCGCGGAAGCAGTAGAAGCGGTAGGTCGTGCCGTCGTGCAGCATCGCCCAGCGCGCCAGGTTGGCGTCGGGCGGCGCGCCGGTGATCGGGATGTTGGGGATCGAGTGGTGGCCGTAGCGGTAGGTCGACGTTCCGCTCACCCACGCGAACTGGTTCAGTGATGGCATGGCGCTTCTCCCTCAGTGGGCCGGCATCGGCAGGCCAGGCGACATGCCACCGCCGGCGGCCCACACAAGCTAGCAGAGGGCCCCGTGCGGCACCACGGCCGCGCGCGCTTCAAACTGGGGAGGATCCCCGCACTCAGGGCTCGAAGGGCAGGCCCACGTAGTTCTCGGCCATCACCGTCTGCGCGGCGCGCGAGCCGGCCAGGTAGTCGAGTTCGGCCTGCTGCAGCTTGTGGCCGATCTCGCCGCCGTCGGGGAAGCGGTGCATCAGCGAGGTGAACCACCACGAGAAGCGCGAGGCCTTCCAGACGCGCTTCAGGCAGCGGTCGGAGTACGCCTCGAGGCCGGCGTCGCTGCGCTCGGCGTAGTGCTCGATCAGCGCGCGGCCCAGCGTGCGCACGTCGGCGGCGGCGAGGTTCAGGCCCTTGGCGCCCGTCGGCGGCACGATGTGGGCCGCGTCGCCGGCCAGGAAGAGGCGCCCGAAGCGCATCGGCTCGGCGACGAAGCTGCGCAGCGGCGCGATGCTCTTCTCGATCGACGGACCGGTGACCAGGGCCTCGGCCGCGGCCGGGTCGAGACGGCGGCGCAGCTCGTCCCAGAAGGCGTCGTCGCTCCAGCGCTCGACGCGGTCGTCCAGCGCGCA
>Ga0268299_1001151_pt1 | contig 54249 bp, 51 predicted proteins | sample NOBtaG_FD_193484 | JGI IMG/M metagenome (GOLD analysis project Ga0268299, IMG submission 193484) | Activated sludge microbial communities from bioreactor in Nijmegen, Gelderland, Netherland - NOB reactor | ecosystem: Engineered > Bioreactor > Aerobic > Activated sludge | place: Netherlands... | reverse complement strand
CCCCCCGCCCCCCTCGTGCGACCGCACCAGCGGCCAGATGATCCGCCGGTCCGTCTCCGGCACCCGCAGCCCGTCGATCGCCCCAACCTCGTGCCAGTCCAGCCGCCCCTCCCGCATGTCGTGCGGCTCCACCCACACCGGCCCCATCACCCGGTAGTAGAAGATCAGCCAGTGCCCCCGCCCTTCGAACGCTGTCTCGCTGATCATCCCCAGCAGGTGGAACCGCTCGATGGGCAGATCCAGCCCCGCTTCCTCCATCACCTCCCGCCTCGCGCACATCGCAGGCGACTCCCCAGTCGCCATGTCCAACTTCCCCCCGATCGGCGAGAACAGCCCGTGGTTCGGCGCCTTCCTCCGCTCCAAGAGCAGCACCCGCCCGCGGTCGTCCCGCAGGTCCACCAGCGTCGCGATCTTGTAGGGCAGGTTCGGCACCTGGGACACGCCGCAGTGTATGACCAAGATCTCCGGTGTCCTGCCCCGGGCTCTTGATCTCGATCGCCTTTCGAGATGGGCAGGTCGAGCGTTGAAACCCACTTGACTTTTTTTTTTCCGAGTTGCATTGAGGTCCGAGAATCGCATGGCTGTTGGTTTCGCACGAACTGGCACGATCGTCCTGGGACTACTGATCCCCGCTGCTTTGGCAGTCACCCTCGGGACATCGTCGATCGCCAAGGCGTTGTACCCGGGTTCGGCACTGCTGTTCGTTCGGACGATCACGGGATTGGATCCCGCCTCCAGTCTCGCCCTGGTGGCATGCATCTGTGTTGTGGAAGCACTGCTGTTCGGCGCGCTGGTCTCGCCGTCGCTCCGTCGGATCGGTGTCGCCGTGGCGGGTGTACTCCTCATCGCCGCCTCAACTGTGCTGGCCGTGGCAGCGGTTCGAGGGCTCGCCGCCGATTGCGGGTGCTTTGGGCCCCTCGGCTCAGGCGGCGGCGTGCGCGGCGCCCTTGCACGAAACGGGGCCCTTCTTGTATGCGTAGCAGTGTATTGGTGCCTCCCCGATCGTGCGGTGCACGTTCGGTTCCGACGTGAAGCGTTGCAGTAAAGCAAGGAGATCTTCCGATGCGTTAGCCCGGGCGAGTTCGGTATGCTGGAGCGGCGGTTCTGGCCGTCGGTGGTCTGATCGGTGTGGCCATCGGTGAAGAATGGGTGCTGGACAAGGCGGAGTACGATGCGGCCGCCGGCGTGGTGCTCTGCTGGCGCAACTGCACCAATCTCCCTCAGATCATCACGGGCCAGTGCCCTAAAGACCACACCTGCTGCGGCTTCACGGACTGCTCGACCGGGATCCGCACAAACCTCACCTGCTGTTCGATCTTTTTCCCTTGCGAACTCGTCAATATCAACGGCGTCCCGACCGCTCGCTGTCGCAGCAGTTGGTAGTTCGGCGCGAGGGTCGGACGGTCAGATCGACGGGTACGGAGCGCAGACATGTTCAGACACCGCGCCGATCGCATTGCGCTCGTCCTCACGACGGGCCTGGTTGCGATACTCTTGCTGTTGTTCGCGAGGTTCGTTCCCTTCCGCGCAGACGCCCCAGTTCCTGCCTTTGCGCCGGCTCTCCCCAACCCTTCAACCCCGAGTCCCCCGCAGCCTACGCCCGCGGGTAACTGGACCCAAGACCGATCGGAGCCCTTGCTTCCACGCCTTGGCTCCACGAAGCCCATGCCCTCAGCGAGGGAGCCGCTCGAAGACATGCGTGAGCGCGCGAGGGGCGCCGCGCGGGTCGCCGCCGACCAGTGGATGTCGGCCGGCCTGCCCGCCCCTGACGTTGCGGCGCTCGTCGACGTTTCCGCTCGGACCTTGTCCGCCGTCCTGACGTCAGACGCCGAGGCCTACCAGACGCTCATGGCGTCGCTCGGCATGACTCGCTCGTCTCGGGGGGCGGCCGCAGCACGTTCCTTTGCCGACTGGGTAGGCTCGCCAGAGGACAAAGCGCGCCTCGCGTCCGCCTCGGACGAGGCTCTCATCGATTGGGCTTGGGGTGCCGTCGACGCGAGGGCGGCTCGAGTCATCGCTGTGGACGCTCACGCCACGACAGCAGGACAGGGATGGCTGCTCCCCCAGGAGGAAATGAAGAAGGGCGGCCCGCAGTTCTTCTCCGTCTACGAGCCTTCCGAAGACATCTGGGCCATCGCTCAGGCGGCTGCCGACGGGGATCTCCCCTCCGTGTGGATCCAAGTCCCGATCCGGTTCGCACAGGGGGACGCCTTCGCCCTCCGCATAACTCTTGTGAGACCCGATCCCTCGGGGGTCTGGCTCCCCGTCCGGGCCGACCTGCGCGGCCAGGGGTCGCACATCCCTCTGCTGATGTTCTGACCGCCGGGAACTCGGCCCTGTCTGTCACTCTTCCGAGTGACTGCCCGTCCGGGTCCGCCTCGGCCCTTGAAGCCCCGCGCCACCGGCGGCCGATACTCTTCCCATGCTCGTCCAATCGCCGCCCCTCTCCGCCCCGCAGGCCCCAACTGCCCCGCGGAGCCAGGGCCCCGCCGCGCTCCTTGACGCCCTGTCCCCCGTGGCCCCCATTCCCGCCCCATCCCGCTTCGACGTCGCCGGCAGGCACGTCTACCTCATCGGGATCGGCGGCTCGGGAATGTCCGGCATGGCCCGCATGCTCGCGGGCCGCGGCGCCATCGTCCGCGGCTCCGACGCCGCCCGCTCCCCCGCCACCGACGCCCTGACCGCCGACCGCATCCCCGTCGAGTTCAACCAGGCCGAGGGCGCCCTCCCCGACGCCTGCGACCTCGTCGTCGCCTCCGCCGCCATCCGGCCCGACCATCCCCAGATGCTCGCCGCCCAGGCCCGCGGCATAGAGGCCCTTTCCTACGCCGAGGCCCTCGGTCGCTGCATGCTCGGCCGCACCGCCGTCTGCATCGCCGGGACCCACGGCAAGTCCACCACCACGTCCATGCTCGGGTGCATCCTCCAGGAGGCCGGGCTCGACCCCTCTGTCATCATCGGGGCCACCTGCCCTCAACTCACTGGCGGCGGCTTCCGCCTCGGCACCGACACCATCCCCGTCGGGCCCCGCGCTGGCGCGCCGGGCATCCTCGTCGCCGAGTCCTGCGAGTTCAATCGCTCCTTCCACCACTACCACCCCACCCTCGCCGCCATCACCAGCGTCGAGGCCGACCACCTCGATGTCTACGGCTCCCTCGACGCCGTCGTCGAGTCGTTCGCCCACTTCGCACGCCTCGTCGCTCCCGCCGACGCCTCCCACCCGGGCGGCGGAACGGCGCAGGGCGGCCTCCTCCTCATCGCCCACGACGGCGCCCACCGCCGAGAGGTCACCGCCGGCGTCGCCTGCGCCGTCGAGACCATCGGCTGGAGCCCAGCCGCCGACTGGGTCGTCACATTCGACCCCCGCTCACGCCGCGTGGACCTCAAGAACCCCCCGCGCACCAACGGCACCGTCGTCCTCTCCTGGACCTGCAACCTCCCGGGCGACCACAACGCCATGAACGGCGCCACCGCCGCCGTCCTCGCCCTCCGCCTGGGTGCCGAACCCGCCGCCATCGCCCGCGCCCTCTCGGACTTCCGGGGCGTCGACCGCCGGTGCCAGATGCTCGGCGAACGTCCTCACCCGCTGGGCGGCGTCGTCCGCGTTTACGACGACTACGGCCACCACCCCACCGAGGTCGAGGCCACACTCCGCGCGCTCCGCCAGTTTGAGGCCCCCGAGAAACGCAACCCCCCCGCGCGCCTCATCTGCGTCTTCCAGCCCCACCAGCACAGCCGCACGCGCCACCTCCTCGAAGAGTTCGCCTCCGCCTTCGACCATGCCGACGTCGTCATCGTCCCTCACATCTACTTCGTCCGCGATAGCGAAGAAGAGAAGCAGAAGGTCACCGCCGCCGACCTTGTTGACCGCCTCCGCGAGAAGGGCGTCCACGCGATGCACCTCTACCCCTTTGGCGCGATCGTCGAGCAACTCGAAAACCTGTGCCGCCCGGGCGACCTCCTGGTCGTCATGGGCGCGGGGCCGGTCAACGAAGTGGCGAAAGGGTTCCTGGCGAGGAAATAGGGAGCAACACAGAGGGCGCAGGAAAGGGCGCAGAGAAGGACGCAGAGAGACGCAGAGACACGCAGAGGGAAGACTGTGACGAGACAATCAAGCCACCGCGCTGCCGCGTCCGAATCCTGACACTTTCCTTTCCCCGCGTTCCTCGGCGTCCCCGCAGCGCGCTCCGCGTTCATCCCGTCCGAATCCTGATCACGCCAGCCTCCGCGTTCTCCGCGATCATCGCATTCCGAGAGACTCCATGCTCCCCCCTCCCGTGGCCGTCACCCCAGAAATCCTGCTCGACCATCCCATCCCCACCTGGTTCGGGATCGGGGGTCGAGCGCGCCGCCTCGCCAAGCCCCGCACGCTCGACGAACTCCGCGCCTGCCTCGACCTTGACCCCGGCCTCCGGATCCTGGGCGATGGCGCCAATCTCCTCGTTGCCGACGCGGGCGTCCCCGAACTCGTCGTCTCGCTTGCCGAGGGCGACTTCGGGCAGTTCTCCATCGGGCAGCCCGACCAGAAGGGCTACGCCATCGTCCGTGCCGGCGCGGGCGTCCACCTCTTCAAACTCATCAACGCCTGCGTGGACGCCGGCCTCGCCGGCCTCGAGAACCTCGCCGGCATCCCCGCCCGTGTCGGCGGCGCCATCGTCATGAACGCCGGCGGCAAGTACGGCTCCACCGGCGACTACGTCTCCGCCGTCGAGGTCCTCACCCGTCCCACATCGGGCGCGCCCCCCGAACTCAAGACCCTCAAGCGAAACCAGATCGAGTTCTCCTACCGCTTCTGCGCCCTCACGTGCCAGCAGAGCATCGTCACCCACGTGCACTTCCGCCTCCGCACCGCCGACCCCGCCGCGCTGAGGGCCAAACTCGCCGAGGTCACCGCGTACAAGAAGTCCACCCAGCCCTTGAGCGCCAACTCCGCCGGCTGCTGCTTCAAAAACCCCACCCTCACCGATCACGTCCCCGACATCGGCACCCCCGGCACCCGCGTCTCCGCCGGGCTCCTCATCGACCGCGCCGGCTGCAAGGGCCTCAAGGTCGGCGGCGCCTCCGTCTCCGACCAGCACGCCAACTTCATCGTCGCCGCGCCGGGCTGCACCGCCGCCGACATCATCGAACTCATGCGACAGGTCCGCGCGCGCGTTGATCTTGCCTTCGGCCTTACCCTCGAACCCGAGGTCGTCCTCTGGGGAGCCTCCCTGTGAGCGACGCACTACACCCCCGCATCCTCGTCCTCGGCGGCGGCCCCGATGCCGAACGCGATGTCTCCCTCAAGTCCTCCTCCGCCATCGCCCAAGCGCTCCGCGACTCGGGCCGCTTCGCCGTTGACCTCCAGATCATCGACACTCTCTCCCTCGACGCGCTCCGCGCCCTCCCCGCCGACCTCATCTTCCCCTATCTCCACGGCCCCTGGGGCGAGGGCGGCCCCCTCCAAGACCTCCTCGAAGCCGATGGCCGCCCCTTCGTCGGCTCCGGCGCACGCGCCAGCCGCGCCGCCATGGACAAGATCGCCACCAAGGCCGCCGCCCTCGATATCGGCATTCCCACGCCACCAGTCTGGATCCTCAACACCCGCGACCCCGTCTGCCCCACCACCCTCCCGGTCATCATCAAGCCCGTGCACGAGGGCTCCACCGTCGGCCTGCATGTGTGCACCTCGCACAAGCGCTTTGCCGACGCGGTTGACGCCATCCGAACCGAGCAGGCCGCCGCCCTCGCCGCGGGCAAGCCAGTCCGCACGTACATGATCGAGCCCAAAGTTGTGGGCCCCGGCGGCCGCCCGGCACGCGAACTCACCGTCGGCATCCTCGACGGCGTCGCCCTCCCCCTCATCGAGATCCGCCCCAAAGACGGCCTCTACGACTACGAAGCCAAGTACACACGCAACGACACCCAGTACCTCGTGGGCGAGCAGATCCCCGACCTCCCAGACGCCCTCGCCAAGAAGATCGCCAAGCACACCGCCCGCCTTTCCAAGGCCCTCGGCCTCCGCCACATCGCTCGCGCCGACTTCATGCTCGACGCCGACGGCATCCCCTGGCTTCTTGAGATCAACACGACCCCGGGCTTCACGGACCACTCTCTCGTCCCCAAGGCCGCCGCCCACGCCGGCATCCCCATGCCCGACCTCTGCGCCCGCCTGGCCGACATGGCCCTCCGCGACGCCCCCCAGCCTCGCGCCTGATCGCCTCCGCGCCGACCTCCCGTCCGCGCCCGACGGGCCTCGATATGAGAATCGGCTGTGGATAACTCCACGATTGCGCGCAATATCGCGGTCTTACAACGGTCCCCCCTTGCGGCGGCGCGCACTGTTGCTCATCATGGGGCCATGCGCATCACGCCCCCATCACCCCCACCGCCCCGCCCCAGTCTGCGCGCGCTCCGACTCGACGCCGCGACGCTCCTTGCGCCCCTCGTCGGCTGCCTGCTGGCCCTGGCGGGCTGCACAGCCCTCCCGGCCCGCGAGTTCACCGAATACCGCACCGCCTTCGACTCCGCCCGCGTCGCGGGCGAGCAGGTGCTGCTCGACTATGGCGTCGCCCATCGGGACGCCCAGCGGGTCATTGCCGAGGCGCGTGCTGCGCGACCTCGCCTCGCTGGCACCGACGATCCTCCCGCGTGGTCGCGCGCCGCGGTGCTCGCCGCCGAGCCCCAGGACGACCCCGTCGCCGTCCGAATGCGGGCGTGGGCGGCCGTCGCCGCGTGGAACGACGCCCTTGCCGCGCTGGCCGAGGGCAAGCCCGCCGCGGATCTCGGTATCGCCTTCGATGGCTTCGCCGGCGCGATCCAGTCGTTCCCGTGGGCGTCCTTGGGCGACAAGGCGGCGAGCATCGCCTCGCGCGTGGGGGGCCCCATCGGCCCGGCGGTCGAGGCGGTGCGGAAACTCATCGTGCAAGCCAAGCGAGAGGCCGACCGCCGCAGGTTCCTTGACGCCATCGACAAGGGCGCGCCGCTGGTGCTCGGGCTGGTCGAACTCATGGGCCAGGACGCCGACGATTTCTGGTTCGCCCGGCACCTGCTCATCGATCGTGAGCGGGCTGGGGCGACGATGCGCCTGGGCGACCTGATCGCCGCGGCCCAGAACGCCGCGCAGGGTGGCAGCGGCGGGGGGGGTGGAGGCCAGGCCGGCGCCGGGGCTGATGCGGACCTTGACGTGATCGTGGGCCGCATCAACGAGGCCGTCGGGCGCGTGCGGGACTTCCGCGCCGCGCCCGGCACGCGCGTGGTGCTGGCTGACGGAGGAATGATCAGCGGGCGCGCGACCGGACTCCGCATTCTCGCGGGGCAGATCGAGCGCCAGGCCGACGCGGTTGCCGCGCTGGACCAGCGGCTCGCCGATTACGAGGCGACGCTCACCGCTTACGTGCGGCTGCTCGACTCCATGCGGAAGGCGATGGAGGGGCTGCGCGACGCGGCGGCTCGTGCCGAACGCAACCCCGAGCCGCCCGATATCGCCGACCTGGCCGCCCTGGCGCTGCGAGCCCGCCAGGCGTTCGAGGCCTATCGCCAGCGCTGAGCCGCTGTCCCGCCGTTGTTCGAGCCACCCGCCAGCACACCAGGAGTGACCATGCCCAGGATCACCGACGAGATGAGCGTGGAGTTGTACCGAAGCAGCGCCTCGGCGCTGAAGAAGGTGTTCAACGACCCGGCGCTGAGCGCCGCGGCCCGCGCGGAGGCCAAACGCGTCTTCGACGAGTTGAACGCGGACTATCTGGACTGGACGACCGACCGCGTGAAGAAGCGGACGCAGGCGTACGCGGAGGTGACGGCGAAACTCGAGGCGCTGACGGCGAAGTTGACCGGCCACGCGGAGGCGGCGGGCGTGCGGGCGCTCACGCGCGTGGTGACCGCCGCCCGGGACGTGCTCGGGCCGGCCTGAGGCGGGGGCGGATCGGACCGGACGATCAGGCCCGCTTGGCGAGCAGGTCGCGGATTTCCTTGAGGTAGTCCTTCTCGCTCGGCCCCGGGGGTGTGGCGGGAGCGGCCGGCTTCTCGGCCTCGAAGCGCTTGCGCGCGGAGTTGAAGGCCTTGACCATCAGGAAGACGACGAAGGCCATGATGAGGAAGTTGATGACGTCGGAGATGAAACTGCCGTAGGCCACCATGGGGCCGACCTTCTTGGCCTCGACGAGGGAGGTGGCCTGGGTGCCGACGAGTTCTTTGCCGGAGATGTTGAGGAAACTGCTGCTGAAGTCGACGTTGCCGGCGATGCGGCCGATGGCGGGGTTGAGGAGGTTCTCGATCATGGAGGAGACGATCTTGCCGAAGGCCCCGCCCATGATGACGCCGATGGCCATGTCGAAGACGTTGCCCTTGATGGCGAAGTCGCGGAACTCTTGAACGAAGCCCATGAGGAGTGCTCCACTAGGTGCGTGGGTGGCTGCGGGGCAACGCAACGCCCCGCCCCAGCCGACCCATGCGGGCCGACCGGGACGGGGCGAGCATACCACGGGTTGCCGAACGCATGGGCTGAGCCCACGGAGCCCGTGGAATCTGGGCAGAACCCTGGGAAACCCGCCCCAAGGGCTGGTCGGCCTGAGGGGGAGGGTGGGGACTGGAGCGACTACGGGCAGCCGTTGAAGTAGGCGGCGATGAAGTCGGCGAGGTCGTCGGGATCGGTGCTGCCGTCGAGGTTGAAGTCGGAGCCCTGGCAGGGGAGGTTGTAGTAGCAGGCGATGAAGTCGGCGAGGTCGTCGGGGTTGAGGTCGCCGTCACGGTTGAAGTCGGGCCCGCAGTAGGTGTAGGTGGCGGTGAGCGTGAGGCCGGCGGTGAGTTGGTCGCGCCAGTCCATGAAGGCGACTCCGCTGGTGAAGAGTTGCCCGCTGAAGCGGACGGAGACGGGCACGGCGAGGTTCCCCGAGCCGGTGTAGGCGGTGAACGAAGCGGCGTTGACGGCGCGCGTGGGGGAGGATCCGCCGCTGCCCGAGAAGGTGCAGTTGCCCTCGAAGACGTTGGAGGGGATGCCTGTGCCGCAGTCGCCGGTGGTGTGATCGGTGGCCATGGAGGACGCGCCGGTCGGGGTGGTGGTGGTCCGGAGGCGTGCGTTGGCGGCGTACCCGCCGACGGCGTGTGCGGCGAGGATCTGCCAGTGGAAGGAGCCGTTGATGGAGGCGGAGACTTGGAGGTCGATGCCGCGGAGGGAGCCGAGCGCGGGGTTGAACTTGGGGAGTTGGAACTGGGGCGTGGGGCTGATGGTCTGGTCGAGCGTGCAGACCGACGGGCAGCGTGTGAAGGCGGTGTTGAGGGAGACGGTGAGGGGAGCGGTCACCACCGACTGCTGAGCGAGAAGGGGGTGAGCGGCGGCGAGGAGGGAGGCACAGATGAGCGCGCGAGCGGGAAGCATGGGGAACTCCTTTGTCCCTCACGAGCGACCGCACGAGAAGGGATGGCGTAATCGGGGGTGGGAGTGCGCGCGGATCGCGAGTTTTTCTTTAGGCCGGTGGGGGCGGCGATGGAGGTGGCGCGGTGTGGGCGGGCGCGGTACGATCGCGCATGACTCGCGCAGCGGCCAACCCGAGGAAACCGATCACGCGGCGATCAGGCAGCGGGGAGGCTGAGGGCGCGGGCGTCCGTGATCAGGCGGTGCGGAGCGAGATTCCTGAACCCGCGTACGTGGTGGAGGGGAAGGGCGCCGGCGCAGCGAAGGCGCGGGTGTACGTCGGGGATTGCCGACGGATTCTCGCGGCGCTGCCGGAGGTGCGAGAGAGCAAGGTGGACCTGGTGTTCGCGGATCCGCCGTTCAACTGGAGCCGGGACTACGACCGGTGGAAGGCGGCGCAGGCGGAGCGGGCGGCCCGCGGGGTGGAGCGGTACGAGACGTGGGATGATGCGATCCCGCGGGAGGACTACCTGCAGTTCACGCGGGAGTGGATCGGGCTGTGCGCCGGGGGGCTGAGGCCGGGCGGGGCGCTGTGGATCAACATCCCCGACGACACGGCGGCGGAGATCGTGGTGTACGTGAAGAACGAGTTGAAGTTCGAGATGGTGAACTGGTGCATCTGGCACTATCGGTTCGGGCAGAACCGGACGGGGTCGTTCATCAACTCGAAGGTGCACGCGCTGTACTTCTGCAAGCCCGGGGGGGGGGGAGGGATCGGGGGTCGGACGTGGGATCCGAGTCTGATCCTGGAGCCTTCGGACCGGGCGAGCACGTACTTTGATCCGCGGACGCTGAGCAAGAGCGACGGGATGCCGGCGGGGAAGCGGGTGCCGATGGACGTGTGGTACGGGAAGTACTGGGGTCGGATCCAGGGGAACAACAAGGAGCGGCGCGGGAACCACGACAACCAGTTGCCCGAGGCCTATTTGGAGCGGGTGATCCTGAGCACGAGCCGGGAGGGGGACGTGGTGCTGGACCCGTTTTTGGGGTCCGGGACGACGGCGGTGGTGGCGCAGCACTACGGGCGGCGGTTCATCGGGTGCGAGTTCTCGGCGGCGAACGCGGCGTCGGCGGTGGAGCGGATGCGGTTGGGGCCGGATCGGCCCGGCAAGGCGCTGGGGCAGCCGACGGCGATCTTCCAGGCTCGAGCGGCGAGCACGGACGTTGAGGAACGATTCGGGGCGACGGGGACGGCCGGGCGCGGAGCGAAGCGGAGGGGGGGGCGGGCGGGTGCGGCAGGGAGGGGCGCCAAGCCGGGCGGTTGAGCGCGGTCAAAGGGGTCGCGGCATGAACGCGGCGCAGTTCATCAAGATCGTGCTCGGCGTGCCCGGGGCGGTCGAGGGTGCGCACATGGGGCACGCGGACTTCCGCCTGAACGGGCGGGTGTTCGCGAGCCTGGGGTCGGATGAGGACTTTGGGGTGGTTGGGCTGGGGGAAGACGACCAGGCCCGGATGGTCTCGGCGTGGCCGGGGCAGTTTGAGCCCATGGGTGGTGCGTGGGGAGCGCGAGGGTGGACGAAGGTGCTCTTTCCAGCCTCGCGGGCTGGTCCGGTGCGGGAAGCGGTGGGCTTGGCGAGGGCAAAGGCGATGGCTGGGCGGCCCGGGCGGCGGCGAGCCCGGCGATAGGGCGGTGGGCGGGGGGGTTGGGGTTGGGGTTGGGGGTGGGGGTGGGGGAGGGGTTGGGGGAGGGCGGACAAATCGCGGGAACCCGCGGGGGTGACGCGCCCTCGAAAGTGTATGGAACTCGAGAAAGGAGCGGACACATGGGGAACGTCTTCACACGAGCGAGGTGGTCGCCCTACGTGGTCGGACTGGGGATTGGGGTGCTGAGTTGGTGCACGTTTTATTTCATGGGCAAGGCCCTGGGGACGAGCACGTCGTTTGTTGGGGCGGCGGGGGCGGGGCTGTGCACGGTTGCGCCGGACCACGTGGCGTCGAACGCGTACATGCTGAAGGAGTATGGGGCGAAGGGCGGGGGGTTCAAGCCGATCTTTGACTGGCAGATGGCTCTGGATATCGCGCTGGTGGCGGGGGCGTTCCTGGCGGCGTGGCTCGGGCGCACGCTGAAGGTGGAGCGGGTGCCGAGCGTGTGGGCGGAGCGATTCGGGCCGTCGGTGGTGAAGCGGTACGCGGCTGCGTTCGCGGGGGGGTTCATCCTGATCTTCGGGGCCCGGATGGCGGGGGGGTGCACGAGCGGGCACGGGATCTCCGGGGGCCTGCAACTGGCGGTTTCGAGTTGGGTGTTCTTTGTGAGCATGTTCGCCTCGGGGGTGGCGGCGGCGGCGGTGCTGTTCGGGTTCGGGGGCGGGAAGAAGGAGGTGTCTCGTGTTTGATCACTTTTTCGCGGATGGCAAGACGATCGCGCTGGGCGCGCTGACGGGGCTGGTGTTCGGGTTCCTGCTGCAAAAGGGCGGGGTGACGCGGTACAACGTGATCGTGAACCAGTTCCGGTTCCGGGACTTCACGGTGCTCAAGACGATGCTGACAGCGATTGTGGTGGGCGCGGTGGGGATCTACGCGATGGTGCAGGCGGGGATGATCGGTGGTTTGAGCGTGAAGGCGGCGGAACTGGCGATGAACGCCGGGGGCGGGCTGATCTTCGGGGTGGGGATGGTGCTGCTTGGGTACTGCCCCGGGACGGCGCTGGCGGCGGTCGGGCAGGGCTCGCGGGATGCGCTGGTGGGCGTGGTAGGTGCGCTGGTTGGCGCGCTGGTGTATGCCGAGGCGTACCCGGTGCTGGCCCGGACGGTGGAGCCGATCGCGAAGTTCGGGAAGATCACCCTGCCGGAGGTGATGCACGTTTCGCCGTGGGTGCTGATCGCGGTGCTGGCGGCGGGGTCGGTGGGGCTGTTTGTGTGGCTGGAGAAGCGGGAACGGGCGGGCGCGGCGGCCGGGGCGGGGTCTGGCGGAGCGGCGGGGGGCGTGTCGCCTCGGCCGGCGTGAGTGCGAGCGGCGGCGGGGCCATGCGGCGGGCGTGCGGGCGTGCGGGCGCGGGGGCCGCGGCGTACGGTGATGGGTCAAGTGGATCCGGCAACACAGGAGCAACCATGATCTACCGAGCGATGCGGTCCGGGCGAGGCGGTCGAGTGTTCAGCGTCGCGGCGCTGGCGGCTGTGGGGGGGGTGCTGGCGTCGTGCGGCACGGCGGGTCCCAAGGAGAGCGCGGGCGGCGCGGCGAGCGCGCCGGCGGAGCAGCCGGCGGGCGATGGTGCGGACCGGTACGCGGGTGTGAACACCGTGGCTCGGGACCGCGCGGTGTGGCAGCGGCTGTTGACGGACCACACGAAGATCCGTCGCGTTCTGAAGCACCGGGAGGAGGCGGACGGAGTGGGCGTCGTGGAGACGCTGACGGAGAGCGACGACCCGGGGGTGACGGCGAGGATCATCGACCACGCGCTGGCGATGCAGGCGCGGATGAAGGTCGGCGCGACGGTGCGGGTATGGGACCCGGTGTTCAAGGAGTTGTTCGAGCGGTACGCGGCGGTGAGCCTGGAGGTGACGCCGACGGAGAAGGGGGTGCGGGTTGTGGAGCGTGCGCGGGGCGCGGAGGCTGTGGCGCTGATGCGGGCGCACGCGATCGGCGTGAGCGCGTTTGTGAGGGCGGGGCACGCGATCGGGGGCGAGGAGACGCCGCGGGTGCCGGTCGGGGGAGTGGGGGGGCCGTTGCCGCCTGACGAGGTGGCGATCGGGGGCCTGCCGCACAGGTTTTTGCTGGCGCAGCCGACGGCGGAGCAGGTGGCGCTGTTGCGGTCGCAGGGGGTTGGGCGGATCGTGAACTTCCGGAAGGCGGCGGAGCACGCGGAGTATGACGAGGCGTCGGCGGCGGCGAGCGTTGGGGCGGAGTACTGCAACATTCCGTACAAGGACGGGGCGGAACTGACCGACGCGGCGCTGGGGGCGGCGCGGGCGGAATATGTGTCGGCGGCGAAGGAGGGGCGGGTGCTGGCGCCGCACTGCCGGACGGGGAACCGGGTGGGTCCGGGTCTGGCGGCGTACTTGGCGCTGGACGCCGGGCGGAGTGTGGAGGAGGCTATCGGCACGGCGAAGGCTGTGGGTATGGTGGACCCGCTGTTTGAGAGCGTGACGCGTGATTACATCCGTCGGGAGAGCGCGGGGCGGACCGGCGGGGAGGCGGGGTGGCGCGTCATGGCGGTCGGGTCGTTGTCGGGCGGGGCGTCGGCGCAGATGGCGCGTGCCGAGGAGGCGCGGGGGCTGATGTTCGGGCGACTTCAGTCGGCGCTGGGGGAGGCGATGGCGAAGCCGGGCCCGGATGGAAGGCCCGTAGGCGCGGTGGGGGCGATCGGGGTGTGCAGGGACCAAGCGCCGAAGATCGCGCAGGCGGTGTCGAGGGAGAAGGGGGTGATGATCGGGCGGACGAGTGACAGGTTGCGGAGCCCTGGGAACACGGCACCGGCGTGGGCCGGGGGTCTGCTGGCCGAGAGGCCGACGGAGGCGCGGGTGGCGGCGAATGCTGACGGGTCGCTCGGGGTGGTGATGCCGATTGTTGTGGCGTCGAGTTGCCTGGCGTGCCACGGGGATCCTGGGCGGATGGAGCCCGCGGTTCGGGAGGCGATCGCGAAGGCGTACCCGAAGGATCAGGCGACGGGGTACAAGGAGGGGGACCTGCGTGGGTGGTTCTGGGTGGAGGTGCCGGGGGGAGCGCGGTAGGGGTTGGCTGCGTGGAGCGAGGGGCGGCGCGTCGCCTGGCTGCCACGCGGCGTTGGTGCAGTTGACAACGTCAAGGGTTAGACGTAGTCTAAACGGTGATGGACGTACTGGAGGTTCTGAAGCGGCACGGGATTCAGCCGACGCCGCAGAGGCTGGCGGTGGCGGAGGTGGTGCTGTCGGTGCGGGAGCACGTGACGGCGGAGCGTGCGTGGGAGCGTGTGCGTCGGCGGTGCCCGACGGTGTCTCGGGCGACGGTGTACAACACGCTGAACCTGCTGGTGAAGAAGGGGTTGCTGCGGACGCAGGTGCTGCGGGAGGGGACGGTGGTGTTCGACCCGCACGTTGAAGCGCACCACCACTTCGTGGACACGAAAACGGGGCGGATCTACGACATTCCGTGGGACGCGCTGAAGGTGACTGGGCAGGTGGGGTTGAAGGGATTCGAGGTGGTGGAGTATCAGGTGATTCTGCGGGGGCGCCGCCGGGTCCATTGACGATTGCCGCGGCGCGCGTGGCGCGCGGCGCGGCTGGATGCGAGACTGGGTTAGACAAAGCAGGTCAGGAACAACCGCGCGATCGAGGAGCCGACATGAGCGCCGAATCCAAGTGCCCGTTCCACACCGCCGCCCGTGCCGGGACGACCAACCGGGAATGGTGGCCCAACCAGTTGAACCTGAAGGTGCTGCACCAGCACTCGGAGAAGTCGGACCCGATGGGGGAGGGCTTCGACTACGCCAAGGAGTTCGGGTCGCTGGACCTGGCGGCGGTGAAGAAGGATCTGGCGGCGGTGATGACGGACTCGCAGCCCTGGTGGCCGGCGGACTTCGGGCACTACGGGCCGCTGATGATCCGGATGGCCTGGCACAGCGCGGGGACGTATCGCACGGGGGACGGTCGGGGCGGGGGCGGGACCGGCGCGCAGCGGTTCGCGCCGCTCAACAGTTGGCCCGACAACGTGAACCTGGACAAGGCGCGGCGGCTGCTGTGGCCCGTGAAGAAGAAGTACGGGCGGAAGATCTCCTGGGCGGACCTGATGATCCTCGCGGGGAACGTGGCGCTGGAGACGATGGGCTTCAAGACGTTCGGGTTCGCGGGCGGGCGGGAGGACGTGTGGGAGCCGCTCGAGGACATCTATTGGGGCAACGAGAAGACGTGGCTGGCTGACCAGCGGTACACCGGCGACCGGGACCTTGAGCGGCCGCTCGCGGCGGTGCAGATGGGGTTGATCTACGTGAACCCCGAGGGGCCCAACGGGAATCCGGACCCGATCGCCGCGGCGCGGGATATCCGCGAGACGTTCGCGCGGATGGCGATGAACGACGAGGAGACGGTGGCGCTGATCGCCGGTGGACACACGTTCGGGAAGACGCACGGCGCGGGGGATGCGAAGCTGGTGGGTCCCGAGCCTGAGGCCGCGGGGATTGAGGAACAGGGCCTGGGCTGGCGCAGCGCGTACAAGAGCGGCAAGGGCGGCGACACGATCACCAGCGGGCTCGAGGTGACGTGGACGAGCACGCCCACGAAGTGGAGCAACGATTTCTTCAGAAACTTGTTTGGGTACGAGTGGGAACTGACCAAGAGCCCGGCCGGGGCGCACCAGTGGCGGCCCAAAGGCGGGGCTGGGGCGGGCACGGTGCCCGATGCGCACGACGGCTCGAACCGGCACGCGCCGGCGATGCTGACGACCGACCTGTCGCTGCGGTTCGATCCGGCGTACGAGAAGATCTCGCGGCGGTTCATGGAGCGGCCCGACGAGGTTGCCGACGCGTTCGCGCGGGCATGGTTCAAACTCACGCACCGCGACATGGGGCCCAGGGCGCGCTACCTGGGGCCGGAGGTGCCCAAGGAAGACCTGATCTGGCAGGACCCGATCCCGGCGGTCAACCACCCGCTCATCGACGCGGCGGACATCGCGGCGCTCAAGACCAAGATCCTCGCAACGGGGATGAGCGTCAGCGAGTTGGTGTCCGTGGCGTGGGCGTCGGCGTCGACGTATCGCGGGAGCGACCATCGCGGCGGGGCCAACGGGGCGCGGATCCGACTGTCGCCGCAGAAGGACTGGGAGGTGAACCAGCCCGCGACGCTGGGCCGCGTGCTGGGGGCGTACGCGGAGATCCAGAAGTCGTTCAACGCCGGCGCGACGGGCGGCAAGAAGGTGTCGCTGGCGGACCTGATCGTGCTGGGGGGGTGCGCGGCGGTCGAGAAGGCAGCGAAGGACGCGGGCGTGAGCGTCGAGGTGCCGTTCGCGCCCGGGCGGATGGACGCGACGCCCGAGCAGACGGACGCGGCGTCGTTCGCGGTGCTCGAGCCCATCGCCGACGGGTTCAGGAACTATCAGAAGGGCCCGCTGGCGGTGCCGGCGGAGGCGATGCTGGTGGACCGGGCCCAACTGCTCACGCTCACGGCGCCGGAGATGACGGTGCTCGTCGGCGGGCTGCGCGTGCTCGGTGCCAACCACGGCGGCGCGAGGCACGGCGTGTTCACGGCGCGGCCGGGCGTGCTCTCCACCGACTTCTTCGTCAACCTGCTCGACATGAGCACGGAGTGGAAGCCCGTCGGCGGGAGCGGCACCGGCGGCGCGGGCGGCGCCGACCTGTTTGAGGGTCGGGATCGCGCGACGGGCGCGGCACGGTGGACCGCGACGCGGGTGGACCTGGTGTTCGGGTCGAACTCGCAGTTGCGGGCGTTGGCCGAGGTGTACGCGTGCGCGGACGCGAGGGAGAAGTTCGTGCGGGACTTTGTGGCCGCGTGGTGCAAGGTGATGAACCTGGACCGGTTCGACCTCGCGGGGAAGAGATAGAAAACGCGGGCGCGAGCGGGGCAGCGGCGGTCGAGGCGTGGCCCCGCCGTTGGGGCTAGTTCCGAGGGCGGATGGCCATCTCCGCCGCCGTGCGGATCGCCGCGATCATTGACGAGGCGTCGGCCTGGTTTCGCCCTGCGATGTCGAACGCCGTGCCGTGGGCGGGAGAGGTGCGGATGACGGGCCGACCCTGCCAGCGCAGGCCGACGGTGACGTTCACCGCGCTCTCGCGATCGACGAGTTTCACGGGGATCAGTCCCTGGTCGTGGTACATCGCGACGACGAGGTCGTAGCGGCCCTTCGCCGCGGCCAGGAACACGGCGTCGCCCGGGTGCGGGCCGGAGGCGTCGATGCCGGCGGCGCGAGCGGCCGTCACTGCCGGCGCGATGATGTCCGCATCCTCTCGGCCGAACATGCCGTTCTCACCCGCGTGGGGGTTGAGGCCTGCGACGGCGATGCGTGGCGACCGCAGGCCCAGTGTGACGCAGGCCTCGTGCCCGAGTTCGATCGCGTCGCGCACCCGAGCGGTTGTCAGCAGCGCGGGCACGCGTGCCAGTGGCACGTGGATGGTCACGAGTATGACCCGCAGCGTTGGTCCGACAAACAGCATTGCGCACCGCGGCGAATCGAGCCGGGCGGACAGCAACTCGGTGTGCCCGGGGAACGAGGAGCCAGCCAGGGCCCAGGACTCCTTCGCGATGGGCGCGGTGACGATGGCGTCCGCGTTCAGCGGGTGGTCGGCGGGGCGCTTGGCGGCCTCGACGGCGTGCTCGACCCAGGTGAGCGAGGCCCGGCCAGCGACCTCATCCGGCCCGGGCGGCGTGCCGGCGCGCTGGGTGTCGGACCACTCGCCGTCATCAATGACCACCATCTCGCCCGCGTGCGGCGGGGGCCCGCCGATGCGCCACGAGCGAGGGCACCCGGCGGCACCGGCCGCGCGGTCGAGTGCCGCGGCGCTTCCGAAGACCATCCAGCCCGCGGAGTCGCGCGCGTGACGATCCCCGGCCGCTTTGGCGATGATCTCCGGCCCGATGCCCAGCGGGTCGCCCATGGAGATGGCCAGCGTGGGTACCACGCCAGAAGCGTAGCGGAGCCCAGCGCCGAGCGGTCTACGCCTGAGCGGGGACCAACGACTCGATCGCTGCGAGGAACCTCGCGGCGAAGCCGGGCCCGTCGCAGAGGGGCGACGCCGCGACACGCTGGCGGAGACCGGGCCGCAGGCGGGAGAGGGCATCGACGTCGGCTGCGGCGCGTGCCGCGCGGGCCACGTATGCGTCAACGTCGGTGGTGATCCAGTCGTCCAGGCCGACGGCCGACAGGAGCGAAGCGCCAACCCGCGCGGCGTGGCGGTCACCCGCGAGCGTCACCACCGGCACGCCCATCCAGAGGGCCTCGCAGGTGGTCGTGGTGCCGCAGTACGGGAACGTGTCGAGCGCCACGTCGACGAGGCGGTAGCAGTCGAGGTGCTCGGCAACGCCCTCGGGAGGGGGCAGCACCGTAACGCGAGAAGGTTCGATGCCCGCGTGGGCCAGGCGCGACATCAGGTGTGCGTGGCAGTCGGGGCTGTTCAACTCCCGGGCCTTCACAACCAATCTCGACCCGGGCACCGCGAGGAGGACCCGAGCCCACGCGGCGAGCACGCCCGCGTTGATCTTCGTGAGCGCGTTGAAACTCCCGAAGGTGAAGGGTCCGTCCCGCGCCGCGGGGAGAGCCGCGACGTCTGGCGCGTTCGCCGGCGCGCTGTAGCACAGGAAGCACGGGTCCAGACGCACGAGCCGCTCCGTGGCGAACGCGTCGGCCGAGGGAGCGGGATCAGTCCGGCTGTCCACGAATCTGGCGTCGATGGCGGGGAGGCCGGTAGTGGCGGGATAGCCGAGGTAGGTCACCTGCACGGGCGCCGGGCGGAGCGCCAGGGCGAGCAGGCTGTGCCCCGTGGTGAGGCCCGTGAGTTCGACGAGCACGTCGAGCCGATCGGCCCGGATCATGGCCGCCAGCGCATCGGGGGGGAGCCTTGCAGCGTCGCGCCAGGTGGAGGGGTACGAGCGGAGCCGGGCCGTCACCGCGTCGGCGGCGGGGTAGGTGTAGTAGACGAAGACGTCGCACCGCGCGCGGTCAAGGTGCCGCAGGATGGGCTCGGCGAAGAATCCGACCGAGTGCAAGCGAAGATCGGGCGAGATGATCCCCAGGCGCAACCGGGCGGCTTCACCGCGCGGTCGGAGTGACGGCGGCGTGTGGGTGCCGACGCGCTCGGTCATCAGCCGCCCGTAGTTCCGGTGGGCGTCGAACACCCGGGTGGGCGACGCGGTGTGGTCGTAGTTGAGGACCGTGCAGAGCGTCTCGGCCAGGTGGAGTGCGTCGGGGTTGCTGGCCAGGAGCCCCGCGGCAATCGGCGCGGCCTCGTGCGCCAGGCCTAGATTCATCAGCCCCGGCACGAGTTTGAGCGTCAGGTCGTGGTCACCCGGGAGCACCTCGAGCGCCCGCCGGGCCGCCGCGAGAGCGTCGGCGATCCGCGCCTTGGTGAAGTGGGCTGCCACGAGCGCGAAGTGTGCTTGCCTGTTTGTCGGGTCGAGCGTCAGCGCGCGTTCGATCAGCGGGAGCGCCTCATCGATGCGCGACCCGTGGCTGACACCCGCGAGCAGCGCGGCGTAGTCGGCCATCGCCCCCGGGTTCTCCGGTGCCGCGCGGTGGGCTCGCTCGGCATGGAACAAGGCCTGCTCCATCCGCCCCTCGGCCAGGCAGAGGCCCCGCATGACGTCGTTGAGTTCCGCGTCCATCGGACTGCGTTGCAGGAGCCGCGTGAGCAGCGCGCGCGCCTGGGCCAGTTTGCCCGCGCCGATCAGCGCCCGGGCCTGCGCGGCTGGCGGAACAGGTTGTGAGGCTTGAGGGCGCACCAACAACCGTATCGGACGCGTGGCACGTTCGCCTGAGCCACCGGGCCCTTGCCGTCACGGCGTTACCCCCTCTGCAACATCGACCCCCGCCGGACCACCGCCCGGCGAAGTTCCAGTTGCGTCAGGTCCGCCCGCACACTCCCCGCGTCGCCGCCGAGCACCTGCACCAGGTCGTCGAGCGTCCGGGGCTCGGCGAGCGCTTCGAGGATCCGGGATTGCTCCGGCGTCAGCCCGATTCGCGTGCGATCCGCACCGCCGGCAGCCGCGGAATCTGCGTCTCCGGAGCCGAACAGCGCGGGCGGGTCTGCCGCCGCGGGCGTGAACCGTGCCGCGTGCGTCCCGCGGAAGACGTGGTGTGCGGGCGATTCGAGGTGCGCGATGATGTCGGCGGGCTCGGTCACCAGCGCCGCGCCGCCGCCCTTGAGCAGCCCCAGGGAGCCACGCGACGCGGGCGAATCCACGCGCCCGGGGATCGCGAACACCTCGCGCCCGTGCTGCTCGACGGCGATCCGTGCCGTGATCAGCGCCCCGGAGCCCTGGCCCGCTTCCACCACCAGCACGCCCAGCGAGAGGCCTGAGATGATGCGGTTGCGGGCGGGGAAGTTCTCCGGCGTCGGGGCGGTGCCCATCGGCAGTTCGGAGACGATCGCGCCGCGGCCCTGCGCCACGATTGCATCGAACAACTCTGCGTTCTCCCGCGGATAGCAGTGCGCCAGCCCGCATCCGAGCACCACGACGGTCCGGCCGCCCGCGCGGATCGCCGCTCGGTGCGCCGCCGTGTCGATGCCCCGCGCGCCGCCGGACACGACCGTCAGCCCCGCCGCGGCCAGCGCGCCGCCGAACCGCTCGGCCTGCTCCGTCCCATACTGCGTGCACGACCGCGAACCGACGATCGCGATCGGGTACCGATCCTCCCCACCCTCCCCGCTCGCGTCGAACCTGCCGCGCACGTAGAGCAGAGCCGGCGCGTCGGGCAGGTCCGCAAGCAATGGCGGGAAATCCGCATCGAGGTAACTCCTGATTCTGACACCCCGATCGGCCGCTGCCCCTACTTCTTCGTGCGCCTGCGCGAGGGCCGATCGCAGTCCCGCGTGGACAGCCCTCGCCTTCGCGTCCCCCAGACCCTTGACGCCGCGCAATGAGGCGAGGGGGGCCTCCAGCACCCCCTGGGGAGAACCCATGTGCTCGACCAGCCGGCGCGTGAGCACCGGCCCAAGGCCCGGCACAAGCGTGAGCGCCAGCACCCGGAGCCCATCCTCCGAAACCACACGCCCGCCTGAGTTCGCGTCCGCCGGTTCAGGCATCCGGGCAGCATACATGTTCGGGTGCCGTTCGTCACGTGGAAAAGTCGAAACCCAACCCCTTTCGAGACCATCAAAGCACGCACACCAAGCCACCCTTTCTCCACACTTCCGGAGCGGCCCTGCATGTTGCAAGAGCAAATCGCGTCGGAGCCGGCCCACGCCACGGCCCCCTCAGCACCAAGACTCCAGACCCCGACTCCTCCTGAGGCCGGGGCCTGCAGGGCCGTGCTCCGGGCCAGCGCGGCCTTGCTCATGGACCTGCCGACCGAGGCATTCGCGCGCCCCTCGCACCTCCTCCCCGGCGGGACGATCGGCAAGCACGTCCGCCACCTGCTCGATCACATCGAGGCTGCTGTCCGTGCCTGGGAGCAGCCCGGCGAGGTCCTCGACTACGACCACCGGAATCGCGACACGCCGGTCGAGTCCCAGGTTCTCGCGGCCTTGGGGGCCATCGACCGCCTCGACCGCCGCCTCGCCCGGCTCGGGCCCGATCGCGCGGGCCAGCCGGTGCGCGTCCGCACGCTCTTGTCCGCCGAAGGCTCCTGCGGCGAGCACGCCTCAACCGCGGGCCGCGAACTCGCCTTCGCCTTTCACCACGCCCTGCACCATCAGGCGATGATCGGCGCCATCGCACGCGAGCACGGCGTGCCGGTCCCGTCCGCCTTCGGCAAGGCACCGTCGACAGAGATTCATGAGGCCGCCCGGCTCGTCGCGGGCTGATCGCCATGTGCACCGTTTCCATTATCTCGCTCGCGGACGGCTTCCGCCTCGTGGTCAACCGCGACGAGGAGCGAGATCGTCCTCCCGCACGACCCCCGGCGTGGCGCGATGTCCCCGCCGATCCTGCGGTGCGCGCGATCTGGCCCACCGACCCGCTCGGCGGCGGTACCTGGATCGGCGCATCACACGCAGGGCTGGTGCTCGCGGTGCTGAACGTCAATCCTCCCGGCTCGGCGCGCATGCCGGGCGTCGAGCGGGCCCAATCCCGAGGCACCATCATCCCCGCCCTCATCCACGCGGCCTCCGCCGAGGCCGCCGCGGCCCGCTTCGCCTCGATGGACCACACGCGCTTCCCGCCCGTCCGCCTCGTCGCCGTCCAGACCCATCGCGACTCGCGCAACGTTGCCATCTGGGAGTCCTGCTGGGACGGCACCTCCCTTGCTGAACCCCGCGTCCACGAGGCGCCAGCCTGTTTCGTGAGTTCCGGCCTTGGTGATGCCTGCGTGCAGGTGCGTCTCCCGCTCTTTCACGCGATGGTCTCCGTCTCGCCGACCCCCGACGCGCAGGATGCGTTTCACGCCCACCACTGGCCCGATCGGCCGGAGTTGAGCGTGCTGATGTGCCGCGCCGGCGCGAGGACGATCTCCCGCACCACGGTCGAGGTCCGAGGCGACGCGATCGCCATGGATTACAGCGAAGTTCCCGAGCCGGTCCGCGTCCCGGTGGAGCGCGGCCGGCCAACCCCGCGCCGCTGACGTGCGCCGCGAGGCGCCGTCGGGCCGAGTCGGCCGGTGTCGCGCCCCGGCTCAGCACCCGTCGAAGTACATGACGATCGCGTCGCTCAGATCGTCGGGGTCCACCACACCGCTGGCGTCGATGTCGGCGATCGGCGGTGGCGGGACGGCGAAGTACGCCGCGATCACATCGGCCAGGTCGTCGGGGGTCAGCACGCCGTCGGCGTTGACATCAACGGGACATGCGCGCCGCACGCGCACCACGTCACCTTGGGCCGTCAGGAAGTAGGGCAGCCCATCGGGACCGCGGCAGGTCGCGACGATGCCCCGGAACAGCGGGTTCAACCCCCGCGCCCACAGCACCTCCGCCGCCTCGGTGCCGATCGGGTTGGTGGCGAAGCTCACGCGGTCATCAACACGGTCCTGAAGCCCCGGATGGGTGAACCGAAACCCGTCGCGCGCGTCGTTGAGCCTGAACAGGAACAGGAAGCCCGTGTTGAAGTTGCCCACCGCCAGCGCGTCGTCCCACGCGGGCCCCAGCGCGGAGCCCGCGAGGAACTGCAGCGCCGTGACGCCCGTCGTCTGAAACCACGCGAAGGCGGGATCGCGGTAGGCACTCGCAGGCGAGGCGGGCACGAGGACGAGCCCCGCAGTGGTGTCTGGCTGTCGCGGGTGGCCCGCGGAGCCCATGAGGCGTGACCAGCCCAGGTTGCTCGCGGGGGGCACGCGGTTGACCTCGTCGTAGATGGCCTCGCCGTTGTCGGTGGTCCACAGGTCGCCCGTGAGGGGATCGACCGCGAGGCCGAAGGCGTTGCGCGTGCCGTAAGCGAACCAGGCCTCGGTGCCCGGGGGCGCGCCGTGGGACAGGCCGAAGGGGTTGTCCGGTGCGGGCGTGCCGTCGGGCGCGAGGCGCACGACTGTCCCGGCGTGGTCGATGAAGCCGCCCAGGTTGTTGGTGGAGAGGTACCCGGGGTTGCGGAGGTCGCCGTAGGACGTGAAGAGTGCGCCATCGTGCCCGAACACGATCGGCCCGCCGTGGTGGTAGCGTGTGTTGAGCGGGACGGCGTGGAGCCTTCGATCAAAGACGAGCGCCCCCGCGCCGCCGTTGGCCGCCGGGTCCCACGTGAACCGGTCGATGACGTTCAGCGCGGGCGAGGAGAAGTGGTTGAACTTGCCTTGCTGGGTGTCCCGTCCCGAGACGCGCGAGAGGTCGTACCTGATGAGCACGCCCCCGGTCACCGCGAAGTCCGGTTCGGGCGCAATGGCCTGGACGCCGAACTCCGACTGGTCGTCGGTGGGGTCTGCCGTCACGATCTCGAGGTCCAGCACTGTCGCCCCGGGCGTCGCGACCGCCCCCGTCACCAGATCCACACGACGCACCCAGGCCATCCACCCGGCTCACCGCCAGCATCACCCGCGGGCCGGCGAACGTGATGCCCGTGCTGCACTGGAGTTGCCCCGCGCCAAGGCCCGACGCGACCACCTCGGCCCGGAGCCTGGCGTCGAGCATCTGCACCTGCGCGTGCGCCGCCGACGGTGCGCCCACACCACCCCCCACGCACGCCGCCACCGCGGCGCGAAGGGGCCGCCGTAGTCGTCGTCGCAACAACGCGCCATCGCCCTTTCGCCCCATCGCTCGCATCCTCCCGAGGCTCGGTCCTAGCACCCCGCGAAGTACCCCGCGATGAAGTCGGCGAGGTCGTCGGGGTCCGCCGTCCCGTCGCCGCTGAAGTCCGCCGCGGCACACGGGTTCGCCCCGGATGTCTCCCCGAAGTAGCATGCGATGAAGTCCGCCAGATCATCCGGATCGAGAATCGTGTCCCCGTTGAAGTCCACCCTGCACGGCGCCACGACCGAAGCCCCCAGATCGCCCCGTCCCGCGTTGAACTCGGAGAGAATGTCCGCAAGCCGCGGAACGAGGGCTCCCAGCGGGTGCGTGGGCAGCGCGACGATGTCGTCGGTGAAGTTGACCTCGTAGAGCGTGAGCGTCGAGGGGTCCGCCGCGGTGAACGCCGCGCCCGCGAAGAACTGTCCGGGCGCGCTGAACGCCCGTGTGAGCACGCCCGTGCTCAGGTCCACCGTGAACACGGCGCCAAGGTCGCACAGGAAGCAGACACCGTCGGCTCGGAACGCCACGTCGGACCCATCGCTGGGGATGTACGGGATCCCGGCGAACTGCATGGATGACGCGACGCCGATGGGCTCGCCCGTCGCCGGATCCACCCGTCGGAACACACCCGCCGAGACGTCGATCACCACCAGATCCCCGCCTGGGCCGAACGCTGCGCCGCGGATCTCCATCCCGGGCAGCACTGCCCCGATCGGCGTCGCCGCCGCGGTGCCAGTATCGAGCCGAACCAGCCTCGAGCCGCCGCCCTCCAGTACAAACGCAAGCACTTGGCCCGACCCCGACACGGCCATGCCGTCCGCATCCACCGGTGTCCCCGCCAGCGTCACCGTGCCCACCGTCGTCAGCGTTGTCGCCGCGTCATCGAGCGCGAACATGACGGTCGGCGGCTCGGACACCTCGCCGGAGCCGGGGCTGGTCGCACGGCTCTTGAGCCCGAAGATGGTGCCCGAAGCCAGCGCGGGCATCGCCAGCAACAACGTCACGCCCGCCAGTCCCGGGGCCACTCTCATCAACCGCTGACCGATGCCCTTCATGGTCCTCTCCCTCCCAACAACGCCAACCACGCTCCAGCCTGACACTCCGCCTCAGCAGCCCGCGAAGTACGACGCGATGTAGTCCGCGAGATCATCGGGATCTACAAACGTGCTGCCGTCGTAGTCTGCCCGATCGCAGGGATTGGCGCCCGTCGTCTCGCCGAAGTAGCACGCGATGTAATCCGCCAGGTCGTCGGGGTCGAGGTTTCCGTCGCCGTTGAAGTCCGGCCCGCACGCCGAACCGCCCACCGTGATCCTCGCATCCAGTCCCGTGTTGCCGGACCCGTACCCGCCATACACCAGGAAATCGATCGTCACTCCCGGTCCCACGGGGATGTTGAGGTCAAAGGCGCCGCTGTCAATGGCCTGGAACCAGAAGATGCCCCCGGCGATCACTCCAACCTGCATCGCGCCGGCGTCTCCGGGAAGGAACTGGCCCTCCACGTGCGCCAAACCGCTCTCCCCCTCTGGGCAAGTCCACCGCACGATCGTTGGGGCATTGGTGGACTGGGGATGGAGCGACATCTGCCCGGGCGCGATGCCGTACTGCCCGTACGGCTCCGGATTGACCCAGATCACCCCACCTCCTCCGGCCCATCCGTACCTCGGCACGAACGCCGTGTACAACTCGAATGCGCCCGAAACCCCCCCGGGTTGCCCGCCGTAGGACCACGCGCCGTTCGGATTCGCGCCCAATGCCAGGAAGTCAGCCGCCGCGTCCCATACCGTCGCACGCGCCGGGGAGGCACCCGGGGCAGTCGCCACCAGCGCGGCGCAGCAACGAACCAGTTTGTACCCAGCCATAGAGGCTCCCTTCAGTCGGAGCCTACCACCCTTCGATCCGCGCGCGAACGCAGAAATCACGCGAAATTGCCTGAGTTAGAAGGACCCGGCGCGCCGCCCATTTGCTCATGCGGCTCGCACGCCACCCAGTTGGGTCAGCCGTCCGAATGCGACCCCGCTCAGCATCCCGCAAAGTAGGAAGCGATGTAGTCCGCCAGGTCGTCCGGGTCGGTCACGCCGTCACCGTTCAGGTCCGTTCCGGCCCCGGGCGGGTCGGAGAAGTACGCCGCGATGTAGTCGGCCAGGTCATCCGGATCGAGCACGCCGTCGCCGTTGATGTCCGCCGGGCAGGGGTTGCACGCGGCGCACGCCGTTCCCGCGCCGGCGAACGACGAGCCGGGGATCACAAGGCAATCGGACCGGTCGAGTACCAGGCAGTTGCCGTTGCTCAGGCAGCACGCCCCGCTGGGCTGCGGGCAGTTCGCTGCGGCGTCGCACGCGACGCCCACGCCGCGGAAGGTCCCGCCCGCCGAGGCGCACGCCACCGAGTTGAGCACCGCGCACTCGCCCGTCGGCAGGCAGCACGCGCCCGTCGGACACGTGTTGTTGGCCCCGCAGAACGTCCCGTGCCCGAGGTACGTCCCCTGGATCACCTCGCACTGTGCAGGGGTCAACCGCAGGCACCCGCCCGACGCCAGGCAGCACGCACCCTGCGCCGGCGGGCAGTTCGCCGACGCGCAATCCGTGCCTTCGCCGCGGAAGGTCCCCGACTGGGCCGAGCACTGCGCGCTCGTCACGCTCACGCATGTCCCGTCGGGCAGGCAGCACGCGCCGAGGGGGCACACGTTGCCCGCGGCACACGTCGTCCCCGCGCCCAGGAACGTTCCACCCGCCACGGCGCACTGGTCCGCCGCGAACTCCAGGCACGCGCCGTTTCCGAAGCAGCACGCCCCGACAGGCTGAGGGCACAGCCCCGCGTTGCACTCGACGCCGTCTCCCTGATATGTCCCACCCGCCGTCTCGCAATCCCCCAACGCCAGCACCTGGCAGGTGCCATCCGGCAGGCAGCATGCCCCCACACCCGGCGTGCACGCGAGCGAGGACCACGTCGCGCGAATCACCCAATCCCCGTGCGGCCGGCACCCGGGGATGCAGATGCCTAGGACGTTCTCGTCCACGCGCAACTGCGAGAACGTCGCCCAGCCCCCGTTGGCCGGACACCCGTTGGGCCCGCAGTTGAGCCCGAGCAGCCAGTTCCGAGTGGGCTGCTGCAGTTGCGGGTACTGGGCGCAGGGCGCGGGCGAGACCGTGTTGTCCGTCGCCGGGAAGGCGTTCCGCGTTGCGTCGGGCGCGATCAGGCACGGGTTGCCCGACTGCGCGTTGTGCCGCCTGACCCGTACGCCGACGGTGAAGGTGTGCGTGCCGTCGTCGGGGATGATGATCTGATCGGGGTCGTTAGGGTCCACCGAGAAGTTCAGGTTCACGCCGTTGGTCCCGGCGGGGATCACGATGTTCGGGATCAACTCCCCCGAGTCCTCGGTGAACACCAGCGTCCCGGTCGTAGGGCTGCCGCTCCACACCAGGATCGTGTACTGCGTCGTGGTCTCCACAGTCGTGTCGCTCGTCCCGAAGATTGCCTCCAGCAGATCCAACTTGATCGGGAACGCGCTGGCGGGCACGACGTACTGCACCGCCGCCACTTCGTTCTCTGAGAACCCGGCCTGCAGCGTGTACGACCCGCCCGTGAACGGCACCCCCGCGTAACTCGCCACCACGCCGCACTGTCCGCCCGCGCCTTCAAGCCCAGGTTGCCGCGGGTCCGCCGGCACCTCGACCGCGCCACCCCCGGGCGGCGTGTTCTCAACCACCCGCCCTTGCTTCGTCACGTGCAATCGTCCGAGCCGCCCGAGATCCGCCCGGATCTCTCGCAGCCGGCTCGCCTCGCGCGCACCCGCCGGGTCCACAGGCGCGCTGGCCACCTGCCCGTGCGCCGCTTGGACGCTCAGCGCCGCCGCCGCCACAAGCCCCGTCGCCAGTGCGCGAACCGATCCACGACAACGCCACGGATTCCGAACCATGCCCAGTGCCCCTTTCGCGATCCCTGCTCGGCCCCGGCAGAACGCCGGCCGCCGATCGACGCACGTGGGCGTGCGCCGTCATCCTCGACCCCCCTCCCGCCCCGCCCGGTCGGGCCAGCCGCTGCTTCCCGTCCCCCAAACCTATACCGCATCGCAGACTCTGCCAGTTCCCTCTGCCGCGAGAGTTGCACAGAGACGCCATGCCAAACGCAACCCGTACTTCATGCGTCTCCTCCTTTCCTGCCGCCCTGCTGCCGCCCCTTCCGAGTCGCTCAGCCCCGCCTCGGCATGTTGTCCCGGCCCGCACACGCGCAGCAACACCACCGAGACCGACCGGCGGAAAGCCGCGGCCTCCCGGCCCGAGCCTCCACGCGCGCCGCGACACCGCCCGGACCGCCCTGAGCAGATGCCTCGGCACCTGATCCCGGTCCGCGCACGCGAGTCGACCCGACGGGCCCGCCGCGAAGGCTCGACCAGACGGCCCGGCCCACCGATCCGGCCTGTGGACTTGACACGGCGTGCCGACGGTCTAGATTTCCCTCCCGCCGAGCGGGTCGCGACGCCCCGCGCCCGCGCCCCGCCCGTCGGCGACATCCTGTTGGGGCGGTAGCTCAATTGGTTAGAGTACCGGACTGTCGATCCGGTGGTTGCGGGTTCGAGTCCCGTCCGCCTCGTTGAAAACGGCCCTTTTATGGGGCCGTTTTCATTTGGCTAGAAAATGGCTAGACGGTGACGGCTAGGAGGCGGGGGTCAAGATTTTTTCGCGGCCTCGCCCGATTTCCCCTCCGCGACCATCTTCGCCACCGTTTCCTTCCACTGGTCCGTCATTCCCTCGAACTCTTCACCGCACGCGGTGTAGACGACTGCGGCGGTGATTGACGCAAGGTCGTCCACAGACTTCCAAGCGGTCGGGATGCCCACCGCGGTGAGAGCCTCACGCGGCGGAAGACGGGCGGGGAGTTTGCCGAACGGATTGGCGATGGTCGGGTTCTTCCAGTAGTACGACTGCTTGCCTTCCCCAGCGCCCGCGGCCTTCCAGTGGATGCCGGTGACGGTGACGGGGAAGGCGCTGAGGTTCACCACCTCCACCACTGGGCGAGGTCGGCGGTCGTCGTCGTCATCGTCTCCAATCAGGATCATCATGCGAGGCTTCACCACGAGCCGGACGACGCCCTCCTCCTCTTGGAGTTGAAGCGCTCTCTCCGCGTAGCGGTTGGCTTGCCCCGCAAGTTCGTTCGCCCCGCGGCTGATGGAGTTCGCCTCCGCCGCGGCCTTGTTCGAGCGCCGGGTCTGGAGCAATGCGAACCCTGCGGCCCCCAAGCCGACAAGCCCGATGATAGTGTTTGCCCAATCGACGAGGCCGATCTCGGCGAGGGTATTGCTCATCGCTTCGCCTTCTTCTTTGCCTTCTTCTTCGTTGCCTTGGCGAACTCGGTCGGGTAGGCGCGATACAGACGGTGCGAATCGGTGCCGTCAATGACGACGTGGTAGATCGTCTCTCCGGTCGCGTCTGACTTTTCTACCGCATGGGTTCGCATCAACTGGCGAACGCTCTCCTCTACGCTCTCCCCATACTGAAGAATGAAGACTCTGCCGACGCCCTTATACATGCGCCCAATCTGATCGCCGTTCTTGCCCATTTTCTTGGGCGTGAGCGGCCCCCGCGTAGCCGGTCCCTTGAACGCGAACACCGCCCCGATCCGCTTGCCTTTGTAGATCACCTGCGTTGACGACAGGTCGAACATCTCGCCGCCCCAATCCCTCCAGTCTCCGGGTTCGCCGAGAATGGCTTGAACCCCGCGCTTGAACTGGTCTTCGGACACTGTGCGAGGGATGAATCCGTCTGCCTTCACCTTGGATAGCGCCTTGAACGAATCGAAGTCGTCCAGAGTCAACGCAACGGCCTTGGGCCGCCATGCCTTCGCACCGTTCACCTTCAGGGTGACGGAGACAGGCTTCCGCTTTGTCGGAAGGGCGGCCAACTTCTTCGGGTTCGCCGCGAGATTGAGAATCTGCCGCTTGTGCGCATGGAAGAAGTCGATCATCTCGTAGGCCGTCCCGTCCTTCTTCGCGGCTCGGACGATCCCCTTCCGCACCAGGTGCCGTCCCTCTTGCAGCACTCGAATCCGGCTCTTCAGGCCGGACTTCTTCATCACCTCGTCTACCGACTTGATCTTCTTCTTATGGTGATAGATTGCGGCGAACACCTTGGGCCGCACGTCCCCGCGCCCGATGGTCTTCGCGGCGCGTTCGATCTGCTCCTCGGTATTGGACAGGGAGTCGGAGACTTCAATCGCACCGCTCATGGTTCATCAGTCCTTCGCCGTGCCGCGCACGGCCTTGCCGATTCCATCGGGGAACATCCGGCTCACGTTGCTCTTGTTCACGCCGAGCGCCTTGCCAATGTCCTCCTGCTTGGCACCCTCCCTGAGAAGGGCGAACACCAAGAGCCGCTTGATAGCGACGAGTTCGGCCAGGACGGGATCGGTTGGACCGTTCTTCTTCGCCATAGTTGCTCCTACTTGGACTTCTTCTTTCCCTTGTTCTCTCGCTTCGCGGCGGAGAGCGCGACGCTCACGGTGTTGGGGGTCGTATCGCAGAGCGCCGCGATGTCCTTCGGCGTCATGCCCGCGCGCTGAAGACGGACCGCGCGATCCTTGAGGGAGTGATTGTCTGAGGCGACGCTAAGAGCGAGGAGTCGGATCAACGTGTCCAACTTCGCTTCGATGCGGGAGAGGTCGGAGGTGTCGGTGGTCACTTGGAGGTTCCTTTGCTCTTGGGCTTGCTCGCGGTCGTCAGGGGGTAGACGTGCAACAACTTCGCCTCGCGGCCCTCGCCCAAGCGGAAGACGATCCCCTCGTCAACCCAACGCGATACGGTGCGGCTGAAGTTGCCTTGATCCAACTTCAAGGTCTTAGCGATGTCCGCCTGTCCCTTCGATCCATCGCACAAGTTGAACGCCTGAACCTGTTTGGCCGCTCCAACGATCTCGGCGAGTTTGTCGGGCGGAAAGGTCTGGCGGGCGGTCACGGACAGGATTGCACGGAGGAGGGCTTCACTGTTCTCTGCCATTGGGTACCCCTGAGGAGCCGCTAAGAGTTCGGCGGTCGTCAAGTATACCACCCCTAGGGGTTCGGAGGAGTCAAGAGTCGTTCCGTAGGGGGTAGGAGGCTCGCGTCGCTTACTCCACTCCGTTCCGTATCCGCCAGAGTTCGGCCTCGTGCTCCCGGAGCCGCTTCTCCCACCACTCGCGGTAAAGGGCGCGGGCGCGAGCGTGAAGGGTGACGGCCACCGGGCAAGGCCCCTCGCCCCACAGTTCGTTCAAGTGATCCGCGAGGAGGCGGAGGATCATTCCCTCCGGGAGTGTGCCGCCCCGGAGGTAGAAGTCCGCAACGCCCATGCGCCGGAACTCCTCCTCTGCCGCGTTGGGGATGGGATCAAGCAACGTCTCCGCGAGGAACGCGGCGTGTTTGGTCCGTTGCTGGAGAAGGCGGAATGCAGCCTCACAGAATCGTCCGCCTTCAACAGCGCTGAGGCGAAGCCCCCCAAGGAAGTAGTTGCGCTTGGCTTCCTGATGCGCTGCCAGCAGTTCATCCACTAGCCCGTTGGCCCCTTACTTCGCACAACTCCTGAAACTGGCCCCGCCGGGACTCGAACCCGGGACCGAGCGATTATGAGTCGCCTGCTCTGACCGCTGAGCTACGGGGCCGTGGCGCCGCAACCGTTCCTCAAAGTCGTGGAGCCGGACCCGCCCAAGTCCGCTCCCCGGCTGAGCGTAGCAGCGCATGACGGGCCGAATCTGCGCCCGCCGGGCGTCGCGCGCCCGCACCTGCCGCCGATTCTGGCGATCGGTCGCGAGGCACGCCGATACCGACCGTCGGCTCTTTGCGAGCGCCCGGTTCAACCCCACCCACTGAGCGTGAGGATGATCCCTGCCCGCCTCGGGTTCGCGATGTCCGCGGCGACTGTGCGTCGGTCCTCCCAGGCCGCAACCCCAGCGCCCCGGCCCGCGCTCACACCACCCAGTGCGCGGGCCGTGGCGTCTCCTCCCCGATCCGCTCCCGCTTCACCTCGCTCCCCGGCTCCGCGCACGACAGCAGGAACATGTCGTCGCGCATCCGCATCTGCAGGTGCACCGGGCGACCCCAGATCAGCCGCACGTTCCGCAGCACCTCCGCCGCCTTCGCCGCCTCCACCTCCAGCCCCGTCCACTGGTGCGCCAGGTACAACTCACCCCGGTTCATGTAGTTGGCGTCCACCACGTACACGAACGGCTCACCGCGATTGGTCAGGTGGTGCAGCAGCGTCTGCTTCACCCGCCCGAAGTCCCGCGACGCCACCCGGACCTCGCCCGTCGCCGGGTCCCGGCGCGTCTGGTACATCCGGTGCCGCTCCATGAACTCCTCGGTCATGAACTCGTCGATGAACGACACGTCGTTGTAGATCCGCCGCACCTCGAACATCTTCTCCCGACCCTTCATGCTCCCGTCGTCGTGCCGCCCCTGCGCCCCGACGCCCTCCAGCCGCTCCCACGCGGCCCCGTGCCGCCCCGTGTTCCACCGCTCCTCGATGTCCTTCCACAACTCGATCCCGATCTTGTACGGGTTGAACCCCCCGGGCGGCATGTGCACCACCCCGGAGTGCTGGTCGCAGTACTGCACGATCTCGCTCGCGTCGCAGAAGTGATGCGTCATCAACTTGCTGTGCCAGTAACTCGCCCACCCCTCGTTCATGATCTTCGTCTGCGCCTGCGGCACGAAGTAATACGCCTCGTCACGGATGATCGACAGCACGTCCTGCTGCCACCCCTCAAGCCGCCCGTGCCGCAGCAGAAACAGCAGCACGTCCCGCGTGGGCTGGGCCGGAAACCGGCCCCGCTCGGCACGCTTCTCCTCGAACGCCTCCTTCTGCCGGTCCATCTCCCGCCTCGGGTTGATGAACGGGTCCATGTAGTCCTTCGCCGGCAGGCGATCCGGCCGGAACCCACCGCCCCCACCGCCCCCACCGCCCCCACCGCCCCCGCCGTCATTCGCGTCCTCCCCGCCCGCGTGCGTCGCCGCGGCCCGCTCCTCTCGCTGCACGAACAGCGAGTGCGGATCGATGAGGTACTCGATCGACAGGCACGCGTCGATGAACCGCTCCACCGTCTCCGCGCCGTGCCGGTCCATGTGCCGGCGCACCCGCGTGGCGTGGTTGGCCATCTGGTCGAGCATCTTCCGGTCCGTCTTGCCGAACCAGAAGTTGTGCTTGAAGAAGTCCGCGTGCCCGTAGACGTGCGCCATCACCAGTTTCTGGTCCGTGACGCTGTTGCTCTCCTGCAGATACGCGTAGCACGGATCGGTGTTGATCACCATCTCGTAGATCCGCCCCAGCCCGTACGCATCCCGCTTGCTCAGTTTCTCGTACTCCATCCCCCAGCGCCAGTGCGGGTACCGCACGGGGAAGCCCCCGTACGCCGCGATCTGGTTCATCGTGTCGAACGGCAGGACCTCGAACACCACCTCGAAAAAGTCCAGCCCGTACTCGATCGCCTTGGCCTTGATGGCCTGCATGTGCTCGAGCAGTTCGGGCGTTAGATCCGTGCTGGCAAGCCGCGTAGCCATGGGTGAGTCATCGGTGGGTGGGCGATATCACTTCTCCATACGAGCCCCAAACATCCGGGGATCGTCCTGTAACCGCTTGCGGACGCGCCTTCCCGCCCCAACAGGGCCCGAGTTGCGCGCGCACACCGACACGCCTCGCCCGGTCCGTGGAGTCTGGCCCAGTCCGATTGAGTGCACGGGGGTCACGAGGCAGCCAGGCACTCTCCGCCCCACGCCCTCGAGTGTGCACAGCCTCGATCTCCGCAATAGCCCCGGTGGGAGTTGAACCCACACGCCCTGTTACAGGCCGCGGATTTTAAGTCCGCTGCGTCTGCCGTTCCGCCACGGGGCCGAGGCGTTCGATCTCGTCGTGAGGATACGACCACTTCGCCACTTCGCCACTTCGCCACTTCGCCACTTCGCCACTTCGCCGCTTCGCCGGCCCACCCCCCCGCCCCGCCTCCCCGGCCCGCTCGGGCGGCCGCCCCACCCGCCGTACCACCGGCGTCCTCGCTCATCCTGCTGTCGCGAACCCAGGGCACTCGCTCCCGAATACACTTCACCGTCCCGTCGCGCCACCCCCGCGGCGGGTTGACCGTCTCGCTCGGCCACGGGGGGAAGGCCCTCGCACCTCGGAGTCGCCCATGCCCGCCAAGTGGACCAAGAAGGAACTGCTCTCCCGTCCTGTCAAGCACGTCGATATCACGGCGTTCGACGCCCGCCCGGTCATCGACAGTTACCGGGAGATGGCCTATTCCAGCCGCACGCTCGCGCAAGCCGCCGACATCTACTCCATGATGCTCAAGGACAGGGACTGCGCCGTGATCCTCACCCTCGCCGGCTCGCTCGTCAGCGCGGGCTTGAAGAAGGCGATCATCACGCTCCTTGAGTGCAACGCGATCGACGCGATCGTCTCCACCGGCGCCAATATCGTGGACCAGGACTTCTTCGAGGGCCTGGGCTTCAAGCACTACATCGCCCCGGGCAGCCCCGAGGCCCCGCCCGTGGACGACATGACCCTCCGCAACTGGATGATCGACCGCATCTACGACACCTACATCGACGAGGACGACCTCCGCGCCTGCGACGCCAAGACCCACGAGATCTTCAACGCCTTCGAGCCCGGGGCGTACTCCAGCCGTGAGTTCGTCGAGGCCATGGGCGCCTACCTCGCCAAGAACCATCCCAAGAACGAGTCGATCGTCAAGACCGCCTTCCTCAAGCGCGTCCCCATCTTCGTCCCCGCCTTCTCCGACTGCTCGGCCGGCTTCGGCATCGTCCTCCAGCAGACCGAGGCCATCGAGGAAGGCCGCGGCCTCGTCGCCTTCGACTCCGGCAAGGACTTCCGCGAACTCACCGACATCAAACTCGCTTGCAAGGACACCGGCCTCCTCATGCTCGGCGGCGGGGTCCCCAAGAACTTCGCTCAGGACATCGTCGTCGCCGCCGAACTCCTCAGCGAACGCAAGGGTGGCAAGGCCCGCGGCGACATCGGCATGCACAAGTACGCCATCCAGATGACTGTCGCCGACTCCCGTGACGGCGCCCTCTCCGGCTCCACCCTTCGCGAGGCCTGCTCCTGGGGCAAGGTCGACGTCGTCCACGAGCAGATGGTCTTCGGTGAACTCTCCGCCCTCTTCCCCATCCTCGCCTCCGATGCCTTCCACCGCAAGGCCTGGAAGAGCCGCAAGGGCTTCAAGTTCGCCGACCTCTTCGAGAAGGGCGACGGCGTCCCGAACTTCGCCGCCGGCAAGCGCGTCGCCTCGCGGTAATCGGCACGCACGCACACGAGCCAAGCATCCCCACCAGCCCCGGGCCCGCGCCCGGGGTTTTTTCGCGCTCGCGTCGGGTTCACTTCATCAGCGCGATGTCCACCGCCTCGAACTCGCCCCCCTTGATCCGGATCACCAGCATCTGCCCGGGCCGGGGCGCGTCGGGGTAGCGCAACTCGCCGATCGCCCCCGAGAACTGCCCCGTCGGCAGGAGCGCCGCGTCCGGGCACCCCATCTTCGTGATGATCGCCGACGGACGCAGCCCCTTCAGCGGCACCGCCAGCGCCGCCAGCGACCCCGCCGCGAACTCGCCCGTGGGCTTCGCCGCGTCCGGTGTGCCCGCCTTCCCCACCAGCCGGTCGATCGCCGCCCGCACCTGTGTCGAGTCGTACGCCTGCCTGCACAGATTCGTGTACAGCACGTGCGCCACGGCCACCTTCCCACCCTCGAACCGCACGACCAGCGCGTCCTTCTCGCTCGGCTTGCCCTGCAACACCCCCATCCCCACGCCCTTGTCGTCCAGCACCGGCGACGCCGTCCACGTTCCCCCGATCGCCTTGATCACCTCCTCAACGGTCATCTTCGGCTGGACACGCAGAAACGTCAGATCCGCCAGAGCCAGGCTCGTGCGCGCCGCCGGTGGCGGCGTCTGCTCGAACGCTTCCGGGCCGAACGTCAACTGGTCGTAGATCGTGCATTCCGCGAACACCGGTGTCACCACCTTCGGGTCCACCACCGTCCGCGTCGGGTTCTGAGGCTTCGTCTTGTCCACCGCCGCCGCCCGCGCCGGCACCTCTCGCTCCAGGAAGTACATCAACTCGTCGAGTTCGATCTTCCCGTCCTTCACCCGGTCGGCCCGGCAATCCACCAGCGCGTCCACCAGTGCCTCGGTAAACACGCTCATCCCGCTCTGCCCGACCTTGGACAACTGGTCGGGCCGGCACGCCATGATGCACTGCACGTCCCGCACCTCCGTCGCCGTCCGCTCGAAGCCCTTGTTGTTCCGGCAGCAGTCGAGCATCAACACCTTCACCGCCGCGCGCGACGCCGCCATGTGCCGCTTGATCCAGTCGATCTCGACGGCGTCGTCCTTGGCGATCACCACCGACTTCCCGTCGAGCACGTCGCCGTGCGTGGAGATATAGACCAGCAGGTGGTCCTGCTCGGTCGCCGCCCCAGACGCCGCCGCCACCTCGTCGCGGATCGCCGATGCCGTCGGCTCGATCTTCTCTCCGTCGGCGACAACCTCGCAGGTGTACCCCCTCGGGCGCAGCGTCGCCGCGAGCGTCTGCGCGTCCACCACGCACTGCGGCAGCGGCACCTGCTTGATTCCTCGAAGGCTTGCCTCGCCCACCCCGATCAGCAGTGCGTGACGCTTCGGCGCCGAAGGCTCATTCGCCGCCCACGCCGCGGACGCCCGAGCACTCGCCGCACTCGCCAGGATCCCAACGCACGCCGCCCACCCGGCCGTCTGCCAGCGACTCGCCCTCATCTTCTCAGTCCTCCGCGCTCCGCCCCGTTCCCACCCGCTCATCCGACCTTCGCCAGGCCCCGCTCCACGCACCCGAACACCCGCGGCCAGTCCTTCTCCTCGAACACCCCCAGCGGCGGGAGCATCCGCACGTGATACGGCCCGTGCCCGCAGTAGAACACGATCACCCCCTCGTCGAACAGCACCTTGCACGCCTTCTGCACCTTCTCCTTGTCGCCACCGAACGGCGTGAACCGCATCATCCCGCCCACGCCGCCGACGATCTCCTCGACCTTCTCGTTCCGCGGGAACCACGCCGGGTGCTTCGCCGCCAGCGCCTCGACCTGCTCGCGGAACAGCCGGTGGTGCCGCGCGAAACGCCCCTCGGGGCCGTAGAAGTCGCCCCCCCGCAGCCGCTCCACCACGCGCCGCCCGACCGCGTACGGCACGCTCCCGCCCGTGAACGTCCCCGACAGCAGCCCCGGCCCGGGGTTGTACGCCGCGGTCCACAGCGTCGCGCACACCTGCGTCATCTTCCCCACGCAGAACACGTCCACGTAGTCCCCCAGCCCGTACTGCTCGAACGCGAACATGCTCTCCGTCCGCCCGAAACTCTGGATCTCGTCGTCCCAGATCGCGATCCCGTGCGCCCGGCACACGTCCATCAGCGCCACGAAGAACTCCCGCGGCGCCGTGTTGAAGCCCCCCTCGCCCTGCACCAACTCGAAGATGAAACACGCGTGCTGCTTCGGGTACCGCTCGATGTACTGCCTCAGGTGCTCCACGCACATGTCGATGTACCGCGTCCCCCCCATCCGCCGCGCCGCGATCGCGTCGTAGAACGGCATGTAGTCCACCTGTGTCGAGAGCGGCAGCCCCACACGGTTCGCCGCCGCGTCACCGATCTGGCTCATCGTCACCGACCGCCCCATGAAGCAGTCCTTGAACGCGATCACCCGCGGCGCGCCCCCCGGCGCCCCGTGCGGCGGCGCCGCGTGCTTCTGATAGCACACCTTCAAAGCGTTCTCGTTGGCCATGCACCCGCTCGTCGACAGGTACACGTGCGTCAGCCGGCTCCGCTTCCGCGCCTCGCTCGCCAGCAGGTGCGCAAACTCGTGCTGGTCCACGTTCCCTTGCAGGTTCCCCTGCATGCACGTGTCGCCCATCGCCCCGCGCAGCGCCGCCGCCGTCAGGTCCGGATCGCTGTGCCCGAAAAAGTGCACCCCGATCCCGCAGATCATGTCCCACTTCACCGACCCGTCGGCCAGTTCCACCAGCGCCCCGTTGCCGCGCCCGCTCCCCACGTACGGGTACAGCAGCGCCCGCCCTCGATCCTCCCCGGCGCGCTGCATGAATGCCTCGTACGACGCCCGCGCCTCGGGCGACGCCGGACCCCGCACGTCGGTGATCCCCGCCGACCGCGCCCGTGCTTCGCCCACCAGCGCCTCGATCGCCGCGGTCATCGCCGGCGTTTCCCCAGGCACCACCAGCCCGCCCTCCGCACCCCCGCCCGCAGAGTGGGGGGGGGGAGCGGTACCAGAGCCAGGAACGTTCGAGGGCCGCACCGACGATGGCATCGTGCTCATGCCCCGATCATTGGCGCCGCACCGGCCCCGCGAATCCCGCCTCCGCCCTACGATTTCCCGTGCTCTGGCAACCCTCACTGCCCGAAGAGTACATCCGCGCCTCGCCCGCGGAACTCGCGAGCCGGATCACCGCGCGCCGACTCGAACTCGGGCCCTCCCTCGTCATCCTGGGCCACCACTACCAGACCGACGACGTCATCGCCCACGCCGATTTCACGGGCGACTCTCTCAAACTCTCCCAACTCGCCGCCAAGGCCGTCACCGCCCAGGGCGGCCGCTTCATCGTCTTCTGCGGCGTCCACTTCATGGCCGAGACCGCCGACATCCTCACCCCCGACACCGTCGCAGTCATCCTCCCGGACCTCTCCGCCGGCTGCTCCATGGCCGACATGGCCGACTACGACGAGGCCGTCGCCGCGTGGGACGCGCTCCACGCCGCCCTCAAGGACGCCAAGTGGCACGGCCGCGTCATCCCCATCACCTACGTCAACTCCTCCGCCGCCATCAAGGCCTTCGTCGGCGCTCACGGCGGCGCCGCCTGCACCTCCTCCAACGCCCAATCTGTCCTCTCCTGGGCCCTCGCCGGCGGCACCAAGCCCCGCGCCAAGGGCGAGCACATCAAGGTCCTCTTCCTCCCCGATCAGCACCTGGGCCGCAACACCGCCTGCCGCCTCGGCCTCGACGCCGATACCGACACCTGCCTCTACGACCCACGCCGCACCGCCCAGGGCGAGCCCCTCGGCGGCGCCTCGCCCGAGCAGATCAAGCGCGCCAGCGTCATCCTCTGGGCCGGTCACTGCTCCGTCCACAAACTCTTCCGCCCCGAGCACGTCCGCGCCATCCGAGACGCCGAGCGCGATATCCCCAAGCCCGACCGCACGCACGTCCTCGTTCACCCCGAGTGCGCAAAGGAAGTCGTCGACCTCGCCGACGACAACGGCTCCACCGAGTACATCATCAAACGCATCCGCGACGCCAAGCCCGGCTCCCGTTGGGCCGTCGGCACCGAGGTTCACCTCGTCTCGCGCCTCGCCAAGGACGCCCACGCCCGCGGCGTCCATGTCCGAATCCTCTCCGATTGCCAGTGCCTCTGCACAACCATGTACCGCATCGACCAGCCCCACCTCCTCTGGGTCCTCGATCACCTCGCCGCCGGCAAGGTCGTCAACCGCATCACCGTGCACCCAAAGGTCCGTGAACAAGCCCTGCTCGCGCTCGACCGCATGCTCGAACTCGCCTCTCCCGCGCCCGATGCCGCCGACGGCGAGCCCGCGACAGGCCGCGCCGGCCACCGTGCCCACGCCTGATCCTGCCCCCTCCGCCCCCTCGTCACCCCGGAGCCGCGTGCCGTGAACCCCCCTAACTCTGCCTGTCCCAAGTGCGCCGCAGACATGGAGCCCGGGCTCCTCATCGACGCCACCAATCGCGCCGTCACCACCTGGCCACTCCGCATGCGCGAGCAGGTCCTCGAGTGGGTCCGCGGGTTCCCTGACAAGTCGTGGCTCGACCTCTCCTTCAAGGCCGGCCCGGACGACCGACTCCAGGTCGTCACCATGCGCTGCACCGCCTGCGGCTACCTCGAGGCCTACGCCCCGCAGGCCCGGTCCTGAAGCCACGCCCCTCCGCCGACACTCTGTCCCGGCCTCACGCCCCCGCGGGCTTTGCCGCCGCCGCCCGGGCCTTCTCGTCCGCCTGCTTCTGCACCATCGGCCCGAAGTCGTTGTCGTACCACTCCTGCCACTTCTGCTTGTCCCACCCCAGGTGCGCCGTCGGCTGACCCCACGCGTCGCTGGTCATCCCCACCAGTGTGTTGTGCAGGTCCACGTTGTACTGGAACACGTACGCGTTGATCACCCGCAGCACCACCCCCTCGGTGATCACACCGACCTGCGGGTCGAACGCCACCGCGCCCTCGCCCACCACCGGCGTCAGGTCCGCCACGTACGACCGCTGCGTCCCCACCAGGATGTACGCCAGAGACTTGCTCGGATCATCCGGCTGCCCGCCCCAGTACTGGCCCGCCGGCTGCGCTTGTGCCGCCGCCATCATCGGGATCGCCTGGAACAGCGCCAGGCTCCGCGCGAGTTCGCCCGCCGCCGCCGCCTCGCGGGGCTTCCGGCTCGACAGACCCGCCGCCACCACGTTCTGGATCACATTGGGCACGAACTCCCCGCGCGCCTCGCGCTTCCCGAGCCGCTCGCGCGCCGCCCCCCGCACCGCGGCGTCCTTGTCGAACACCGCGCAATACGCCAGCACCCCATCGCCCTCAAGAGACTTCTGCCCCGCCAGGTGGTCCAGCACCGCCAGGCGCACGTCCATCGCTTCGTCTTGATAGATCTCCAGCATCGCCCCAAAGGCCGCTGGGTCCGTGTACTCCCGCAGTTTCGCGATCCCCGCTTGCCTGATCTCCGTCTTGTTGATCGTCCCGAAGTGCTTCAGCCGGATCCGCTTCATCTCCTTCGAGTACTGCGCCTTCCGCTTGTTGAACTCGTTCACGGCCTTCTGCGACGGGTCGCTGGCGTCCGGCGGCGCCACCGCCAGGCTCGGCGCCGCGGGCCTCTGCTGCTGCATGCTCAGCGACGCCTCCTGCCCAAATGCCGATGCCCCCAGCAGCGTCGTCATCACCAGCGCCGCCGCGTAGCGCGGCCCCGCCCCGTTCGACCCCGTGTACCCGTTGACCTTCATCGCGAACCTCCTCGCCCGGCCCCGGGGCCCGCCGCCCCGCCCGCCTGGTCGTCCACGAGATTCGGCTCCGGCAGTCAGACCATGCGGCCCGTCTCCGCCCGGATCACGTTCACTATACCCCCGGTGCAACCTGCGTGTTCCCTTGATGTTCGGACGTTCCGCGTGCTGCTTCGGGTCTGTCCGCGTCATAATCGCGCGTTGGCCCCCAATCAAGGGATCATCCACTACGGGCGCATCCCACGGGTCTGAGGAATCTCCGCCCCTCCGCCGATTCCTCGAATCGGCCCGCCCGATCGAACGTAACATACTGGCAGTTCGGCTGTTTGCACTCCGCTGGGGGTTCCGGAGGCACCACCTTGGCCCGCCTTGCACATGCCGCTCGTCTCGCCGCTCCGGCGCTGCTGCTTCTTGCCGTCGGCGCAGTCTCCGCGGGCTCTCCGGCACCGGCCATCCAGCCGGAGCCCGCGAAGCCCAAGAGGATCATCACACCTTCGAAGCCACCCGCTCGCCCGCAGTCCCCTCCGCAGCCCGCCGCCCCCGCTCCGTCGGCACCCGCGCACAGCGCCGCACCCCCCTTGGCACCGACCCCCGCCGCGACGCCCCCAGCCAACTCCCCTCCAAAGCCAACTCCAGCGCCCGGTCCTTCGCCCACACCCACACCAACGCCAACCCCCGCACCCGCTCCGGCCCCCGAGCCCAACGTGAAGCCCATCGGCCCAGGCGTGGGCCAACCGGGCTCCGCCGGCTCGCCCCCTGTCATCCGCCCCATGACCGTCCAAGGCCAGCGCGCGCCCACGCCCTTCTACTGGGGCCCCACCGTCGGCACCTACACCCCGCGCCGCGACGGCATCATCCCCGGTCCCTACACCCCCATGGGCGTGCCCGCTGTCCTCATCCAGCCGCCGCGCTACGCGCCGCCCGGTTCCCCGGATCGCCAGCAGAACCCCCTCGCACAGGGCCCGCGCCCAGGCGCAATCGCCGGCGACTATCCCATTCTCAACCCCGTCCCCAACGCCCCGCCCCCGGCCACGCCCCCTCGCCTTGACCGCGACCCCATCACCCACCAGCGCGACCTCATCATCCGCATACGCGACGGCATCTTCGTCCGCGGCCGCATCGAGGGCGACAAATACCGCATCGGCTTCACCATCGGCGGCCACCCCTTCCTCATCGACCGCTTCGGCTTCGCCCACGACACCAACCGCGGCGGCTACTGCTTCCGAGGCTACGGCTCCTGGGGCGCCGCGTACCCCTATTACTACAACTACGGCTACGGCTACTGGCACTCGCCCGTCTACGGCGTGCTCGCCACCATCGACCCCGCCACCGCCGACCCCTTCCTCACACAACCCATGAACCCCGCAGGCACTCCCGCGCCCGCGGCACCCGCGATCGACGAATCTGTCCTCCCGAATGTCGAACGCGGGCACCTCGCTCTCCAGCGCGGCCAGGCCGCCGACGCCGTCGCCTTCTACCGCGCGCACGTCGCCGTCGAGTCCGGCGACGCCGACACGCTCCGGTACCTCGCCGTCGCCCTCTTCGAGGCCCGCGAGTTCCCCGAGGCCGCCGCCGTCATGATCCTCGCCTATTCCACCGACCCCGACCTCGCCGGCCTTCCCATGATCGCCTCGCGCTTCCCGCAGGGTGAGCGCGGGCTGGCCGACCGCGTCACCCGCGCTACCGGCGTCGCCAACTCCTCCCGCACCGCCTCCGCCTACCTCTTTGCCGCCGTCCTCGCCCAGGCCGACGGCCGCCCCGACGTCGCAAGCCGCCTCCTCAATAGGTCCCGCGCCGCCGGCCTCCACCGCCAGATCGACGCCGCCTTCGCCCGCACGCTCAACCCGCCCGCCCCCCCCGCGCCGGCCCCCCGCGCGCCCGCCAGGTAGGCCCGCCCCCTCGGTCTCCAGCCACTCCCCACCTATACTCCGCCCCGCTGTTCCCTCGCACCCGCGGCGGGCGACGACATCCCCCGGAGGTTCCCCTTGGCCGGCAAGACCTTCCAGTTCAAACTCATCACCCCGCAGGGCAAACTCCTCGACACCAAGGCGTCCTACGCCTCCCTCCCCGCCCACGACGGGCTGATGGGCGTCCTCCCGGACCGCGCCGCCATGGTCGTCAAACTCGGCATCGGCGAACTCTCCGTCACCTGCGAAAGCGACAAGGCCGCCGGGAGTGGTGGGGGGGGTGGGGGTGGGGGTGGGGGTGGGGGCGAACGCGCGTATGTCGTCGAGGAGGGCTTCGCCCAGATGGTCGGCAACCGCCTGACGATCCTCACCTCCCGCGCCACGCCCGCCGAGCAACTCACCGAGTCCGAGGCCGCCGCCGAACTCGCTGAGGCCAGCGCCCGCAAGGCGGGCCCGAGCGACAGCGCGAAGGTCCAGCGCGACAAGGCCGTCGCCCAGGCCAAGGTCCGCACCGCCCGCGCCCGCGCGGGCAAGGGCATCTGAGCGGGCCTACTCGCTCGCCTTGGCGATCGTCTCGAACATCTCAGCGATGCCCGGCCCGTGAATGCTGTGCCCCATGCCGGGGATCACCTCCACGGTCGCGTCGGCCTTGAGCCGCGCCAGCGTCTCGCCCAGCCGGCGGGCCGCGCCCTCGAGAAAGAAGTTGTCCTCTTCGCCTGCGTACACCCGGATCCGGCCGCGGAGTTTCGGTTCCAACTCCTGCCAGCGCCGCTCCAGCACCAGGTTGATGTCGAACGCTTCCCACGCCTTCGCCGTCACCGGATCGACCGCCCCGGTGGCCCGATCGAACAGCGGTCTCGGGACGCCGTGCTCGCGCGGGCTGAACACCGCCTCGAACGAGTGAATCTGCCCCCCCGGGCCCATCACCGTCTCCTGCCTCACAAAGTCGTCGTAGTGCAGCAGCACGCGAGCGCCCTGCCGCATGAGCGGTCGCCGCGCGCCCGCCGCGTCGACGTACATATTGGCCCCGGGCGCATACAGGTTGATCCGTTGAAAGTCCCTGAAGTCCACCGGGTCGGGGCAGTGCGCCCAGCAACCCGCGAACACGTCCGGGTACGCCGTCATGAGCCACAGCACCGACCACCCACCCGAGGACATCCCGCACAGGAATCGCCGCTCCCGCGTCGCCGCGGCCCGGAACCGCCGCTCGATCTCCGGGACCAGTTCCTCCGTGAACACGCGTCCCCAAGGCCCGTTGGTGGCCGAGTCCGCGAACACGCTGTGCCCCCGGAAGCACGTCGCGTCGGGCACCACGATGATGCTCCGATCCGCCCCGGGGTTCGCCGCGAGCAACCGGCCGAGCCCGTTCACCGTTGTATGGTCCCCCCCGAATCCCCCCACGAAATAGAGCGTCGAGAACCGGTCCGTCCCGTCCGCCTTCCAGCCCGCGGGGAGCATCACGCCCGCCCGAAAGGTGAACGGCCGCCCCAGGAACTTCGAGAGCAGCGGGCTCTCAAACTCGACCAGTTTCACCCGCTCGCTCTCCCGCAGCCCCCGGGCATTCACCGTCCGGCTCAGCCTCAGCGCCGTCACGCCCGCGGCGCCCGGCTCGAAGTCCACCGTCTCCACGTCGCTGCACAGGTCTCCCGCGCCCATCCCGGGGGAGCAGTGATCCGGGTTCCGCCGCGCCACCGCCTGCACGCGATACGCCCCTGCCGCCACCGCGCCGTACTCCGCCGGATAGCCCAGCGAGCCCGCCTTCACGTCGATCGCCTCTCCGGGCTTCACCCCCGCCACCTCCAGCGCCAGCACCTGCACGCCGCCCATCCAATCGCCCATCCGCGTCCTCGGCTCACCCCGCTCGCCGGCTCGCTGCAGCGCCACGTACACCCGCCCCGCGTACACCTCGGCCTGCACCGCCGGATCGAGCGTCAGCCGGAACGTGCCCGTCGGCTCCGCCGCCGCCGCCAGCGCCGCCATGAGCCACGCGGTCAGCGCCGCCATCACCGAAGTGCTCCACCAACCCCGTTCCACACGCCAAGTGCTCGTGCCCATGCTGCCTCCGCGATGGCCCCGCGCCCGAGCCTTCGACCAGCATACGCGCCCGCCGTCCGTGCGCCGCGGAGCCTTCCCTCAGCCCGGCCCCGTGGTAGTCTCCCCCGCATGAACTCCGGCGATCACGCCCCCCACCCCGCCCGCTGGAAGGCTCTCATCGCCGCCTGGCTCGGCTGGTGCTTCGACGGGCTCGACGGCTACCTCTACGTCATCGTCGCCATCCCCTTCGTCACTCAACTCCTCGAAAACCAGTACGGCCCCGGCAACATCCCCCCGGGACAGGTCGCCGCCAAGGCCGCCCTCATCCAGTGCGTCTTCCTCGTCGGCTGGGCCGTCGGCGGAGCCGTCTTCGGCCGCATCGGCGACCGCCTCGGCCGCGCACGAACCCTCACCATCACCGTCCTCACCTACGCCATCTTCACCGGCCTCGCCTTCTTCGCCCAATCCTGGTGGCACCTCCTCATCTTCCGCTTCGTCGCCGCACTCGGCATCGGCGGCGAGTGGGCCGCCGGCTCCGCGCTCGTCTCCGAGGTCCTCCACCGCAAGCACCGCGCCTGGGCCAGCGCCACCCTCCAGTCCGGCTACATGGTCGGGTGCATCCTCGCCGTCTTCACCGCCAAGGTCTTCTCACAGATCCCCGTGGGCGACAAGATCGGCCTCGAACCGCGATGGGTCTTCCTCGTGGGCGTCGCCCCCGCGCTGCTCACCCTCTGGATCCGCGCCGCCGTCCCCGAGCCCGAGCACTGGACCCGCGCAAAGAGCAAGGAACCCACCCCGCCACTCTCCGCCCTCTTCCGAGGCCACCTCGCCCGCGTCACCCTCCTCACCACCGCCCTCACTTCCATCGCCCTCACCACCGTCTGGGCCTTCCTCTACTTCGGCCCGCAACTCCTCCGCCAACTCGACGGCATCCCCCCCGAGAAACGCACGGCCTTCGCCAGCGACGTCAGCGTCGCCTACCTCACCGTCAACATCATCGCCAACTTCGCCGCCACCTACACCGCCCGCTTCCTGGGCTACCGCGCCGCCTTCCTCATCTTCATGGTCGGCGCGCTCGCCACGTTCGCCTTCGCCTTCGGCCATCGATACGCGCCCGCGATCGCGCCGGCACTCACCAAGGACAACGCCCTGGGCCTCTACTGCCTCGTCGCCTTCTTCGGGCTCGGGCTCTTCGGGATGTTCCCGCTCTACATCCCGCCCCTGTTCCCCACGCTGGTCCGCACGCTCGGGGCGGGCTTCACCTACAACGTCGGCCGGCTCTTCTCCGCCGCCGGCGCCCTGGGTGGGGGCCTCATCGCCGAGTCCGTGGGCTACGACGGCGCCATCTTCTGGACCGCCATGCTCTACATCCCCGGCCTCATCGTCTGCTGCTTCATCCCCGAGCCCAAAGAGCACGCCGAGCCGGACCCGGAGGTCCGCGTGTAGCGCGCCGGCGCGCGCGGCGAGAGTGTCGCGCTCTCCTCCAGCCCCCTCACCCCGCCGCCGCGCCCACCAGCACCGCGTTGGTCGGGAACCGCTTGAGCGCGTTGAGCAGTTGCTCCACCTGCATGTGCGGCGGCGTCGCCAGCAGCCGCCGGCGCAGCGCCGTCACCGTCTTGAGTTCCTGCTCGCCCATCAGCAGGTGCTCCTTCCGCGTCCCGCTCGCCGCGAGGTTGATCGCCGGGAAGAGCCGCCGCTCGGCGATCTTCCGATCGAGGATCAACTCCATGTTCCCGCTCCCCTTGAACTCTTCGAAGATCACCTGGTCCATCGCGCTGCCCGTGTCCACCAGGCACGTCGCGATGATCGTCAGGCTCCCCGCCTCTTCCGTGTTCCGTGCCGACCCGAAGATCTGCCTCGGCATCTCCATCGCCTTCGCGTCGATGCCCCCGGTCATCGTCCGTCCCGAACTGGCGAACCGCCTCGTGTTGTTGAACGCCCGCGCCAGCCGCGTGATCGAGTCCAGCACCACCACCACGTGCCGCCCGCGCTCCACCAGCCGCTTTACCTCGTCGAGCGTCTGGAGCGACACCTGCACGTGCTTCTCCGTCCCGTGGTCGTTGCTCGACGCGATCACCCGCGCTCCGGTCCCCAACTTCTCGTAGCACCGCCGGAAGTCCGTCACCTCCTCGGGCCGCTCGTCCACCAGCAGCGCGATCAGGTCCAGGTCCGGATGGTTCCGCGCGATCGCGCCCGAAATATCCTTCAGCAGCGTCGTCTTCCCCGCCTTCGGCGGCGACACGATCAACGCCCGCTGCCCACGCCCGATCGGACAGAACAAATCAATCAGTCGGCACGACTCCGGGCACCCCGGATACTCCAGCGTCAGCCGTGGAGCCGGATCCACCACCGTCAGATCCTCGAACCGCTTCGGTCCCGGGCCGCCGACTGGGCCACTGCTCGTGACCGCCGTGCCCGCACCGGTCCCGGCACCTGCCCCGGGCCACGCGTGCGCCGCGCCGTTGGTTTCACCTCCACCACCGCCCCCACCCCAGGGCGTCGGATGCCCCGGCGCCGTCGCCGCCGGCGCGGGCCCGCGGCCCTGATATCCAGAGCCCCCGCCGCCGTCGCCGCGCCCATGCATGTGTCCCTGAGCCGGGCCATGCCCCGGACCTTGGCCTTGCCCCCCCCGGCCCCGGCCCCGGCGTGATCTGCGCTGCCCCACTTCACGTCTCCATGTGCCCCGCGCGCCACGCGCCCGCTTCGGCCGCGCCTCCACCCCCTGAAGGCCGCGCCAACAACGCGATCCACGCCCGCCTGAGGCTCCAATACGCCCAACGCGGCCCCAGCCCGCGAAGAGCCGCACGTCTTCTCAACCCAGCGCCGCGACCCCCTCGCGGCTTCCCCTCCCGCAACGCCCCGATCCTAGGCCTTCTCCCCTGCCTCCAACATCGGCTCGCACCACCTCGGCAACTTCAACTCATGCGCCCCCGCCTTCACCCCGAGCCACCACCGCCACCCCGGCTTCGTCGACCGCTTCATCGCGCCCCACGGCACGCTTGCCGTCGGCACCCCCGCCTTCTGCAGTATCCACCCAGGCTCCAGGTGCAGATGCTCCGCGTCCGCCGCCAGCGCGAACGACCACCCCAGGTTCATCATCCCGATGCTCACCCCTTGCCAGTGCTTCCGCACCGCGTCCGGCGCGACCGGCTTGGATGGAAACGCCCGGGCGAAGTCCCGGAGCATCCCCACCGCCGTCGCCACGATCGCGCCGACCACCACCATATCCACCGCGACGAGGATGCACGCCAGCGCAATCGCCTGCCCCGTCGTCATGCCCTCAGTTTACCGCCGCCAGGCTCGCGCGCCATCCCACCCCCGATCCCTGCGCTTCCGATCCCGTCCGGGCTATTTCGCGTCGGGCTTCGCCGACTCGCCGCTGGTCTTCTTCCAGTTCGCGTCGGCCTTGCCGTTCAGGTTCTTCTCGTCCTTGGACCACTTGGCGCGGGTGTCGTTGAAGAAGTCCTTGTAGAACAGGTACAGCCGCCCGCCGGTGATCTTGAACGACTTGGGGTCGATCTCGACCTTCTCCCCCGTCGCGCCCATCGCGTACGCGCACCACCCGCCATAGGCCGGCTCGTACTTGGCGGGCTCCTTCTTGAACGCCTCCAGGTTCGCCCGCGTCGCGAACCAGTACGTCACGCCCCGATACGTGTACGCGAAGTCCTTGCTCCCCTTCTTGGCTTCGCCGGGCGAGCCCGTCGGCCCAGGGAAATAGGCCACGGGGTCGTACCCCTGGATCGCCGGCTTGGCCTTGTCCTTCTCCAGGTTGTAGTGCGACACGTCGCGCCTCACACTCGGGTCGGCCGCGTCCGGCGCTGGCGTGGGCGTTGGCGCGGGGGCGGGGGCGGGAGTGGGGGGTGTGGTGGGCGTGCCGCTCGGCTGGCCCAAGGCCAGGGAGGACGAAGCGATAGCAACCCACAACGCGAGGGCGGAACGGCTCATGGTGGTCTCCAGTTCTGGGCCACCCGGCATCGGTCGCGGCCCGCGAGGGTGTGATGCCCCCGGCGCGCGAGAGGTTTCGCGGCGTGTACCGCCCGGCACGCCGCGAGATAGGGTTCCGTTCGCACCCCTGCCCCGTCGAGAGCGCCGTCCGCGGGCTGTCCCTTCGCGGGCGGCGTGCATAGACTCTCGACCCGTTTTCACGCACGCTTCATTTGGGCGGACGCACCATGGCCATCCAGCAGATCCTCGAGAACATCAACGCCAAGGCCCTTCGCACCGACGTTCCGGTGATGGACATCGGCGACCAGATCGACGTCCACTGCCGGATCGTCGAAGGGGACAAGGAGCGCGTGCAGGTCTTCTCCGGCGTGCTGATCGCCCGGTCCGGTCGCGGGATCAACCAGATGATCACCGTCCGCCGGGTCGTCGACGAGACGGGCGTGGAGCGCATCTTCCCGGTGCACTCGCCTCGGATCGCGTTCTTCGAGGTGAAGCGTCGCGGCAACGCCCGCCGCGCGAAACTCTACTACCTCCGCGATCGCAAGGGCAAGAGCCAGCGCGTCACCGATCGCCGCCGCGGCATGAAGCACGTCAAGGGCGTCGCCACCACCTCGACCCCGTACGAGGTTGTCAAGGCCGAGAAGGGCGACAAGAAGAAGTAAGCCCGCGCTGTCCGGCTAACCACACGCAACCGTCATGGAGCGTGCCCGGTTCGGGCGTTCCCGGCGAGCCCGCCACGCCCCGGCTTGCGCCGGGACCTCTGTTTTCAGCCTCGTTTGGGGGGCCGCGAGGTCCGTGTAACTCCGCGATTGCGCGCGCACCTCGTTGCCGGGCTTTGGAGGGGTCGCTGAGCGGCCCTCGCGCAGTCCCTCCGACCCCCCCACCCGACCCCGCCGGATCGATCCTGGGGCATCGTAGGGGAATGGGCCTTTTCCCACATGGGAAACGCGCGTTTCGTTGCGCGTGCGCGCAATCTGGCGGACACGACCCTGTTGCAGCGCCGCGGCAGGGGTGCCGCGGCGCGATTGCGCGCAATCCGCGCGACGGCGAGCGGAATGTGGGAACCGCGGATCGTCAGAGCCGCCTGCGGCAGCGGGCGGTCGGCGGGCGCGCACGGGCGAACATACCGCCGACCGCGGGGGAGGGTGGGGCGAGCGCGGTGGCGGTCGCAGCCAATGCGTGGAAGGGCGGGTGCCGAAGGTCACGCGATGGCGCGCCACGTGATCGGCATGCCGAGCGCACGGCGAAGTCGGGCGAGATATTCGTCGGCGGGGGCGAGTTCGAGGCCGAACTGTTCCATGTGGGCGTTGGGGAACTGGGTGTCGAGGATGACGACGCCGAGCGCGCGGAGGTGGTCGGCGAGGCGGACGAGGGCGACCTTGCTGGCGTCGGTCCCGCCCAGGTCGGGTCGGCAGAACATGGACTCGCCAAAGAACGCGCCGCCGAGGTGCACGCCGTAGAGCCCGCCTACGAGCGCGTCGGCGCCGTCGGGCTGGGTGCGCCAGGCCTCGATGGAATGGGCGTGCCCGGCGTGGTGGAGCGCGAGGTAGGCGTCGATGAGTTCGGGGCTGATCCACGCGGCGTCGGGGTCTTGCGGCCGCGGGGCGGCGCAGGCGCGGATGACCTGCTCGAAGGCGCGGTCGGAGGTGAAGCGGAGGCGTGCGGCACGGGTGCCGTACGCCGCGGCGCGGAGCGAGCGGGAGAGGCGCAGGCCGCCGGGGGCGCCCGGTGCGGCGGCGATGGGGATGAGAGCGCGGGGGTCGGCGGAGAACCATCGGACGCGGCCGGAGCGCGGATCGGCCATGGGGAACGCGCCGGCGCGGTACGCGGCGAGGAGCGTGCCGACGGGGTCGCGCTTGAGGTGAGCGTCGGGTCGGGCGCGCGGATGCACGGCCGAGGAGCGTAGTAGAAGGTGAGGCGGGGAAGAGGGGGATGAGGGGAGAGAACAAGGGAGCGTTATCGCGGGGTGCCTGGCTCGACGCCGCCGTCGACGCGGAGAACCATGCAGCCCTTGACGCCGAGCGGGCTGGGCCCGGCCCGCGGGTCGTGCCAGGGGAGGGCGTCGCGCATGAGGGGTTCGAAAGGCCGCCGCTCCAGGAAGTGGGAGACGGCGCGGTGCTGGTTGGGCCCGGGCCAGGCGAACATGAGGTCGGAGGGGAGGTAGACGTAACTGACACCCTTGCGCGGGGCGCGCTGATGGTCGAGCGGGCAGGCCAGCGGGGGTGCGGGGTTGAAGCGGCGGTCGGGGTCGTCGCTGACGGTCCGGGGGAGCGCGACGTCGAGGTATGGCGCGAGCGCTGCGAAGGGCTGGGTGAGACCCATCGAGAAGTTGGCCTGCACGGTGGCCCAGGGGAAGAGGTCGCGATGATCGGCGCGGTACATGGCGACGGCGTGGCCGAGGGCCTGGAGGTTGGCGGCGCATCCGGTGCCGGCGGCGGATCGGCGCGCGTGTCCGAGGGTCGGAACAAGGATCGCGGCGAGGATGGAGGTGATGGCGAGCGTGACGAGGGTTTCAACGACCGTGAGGCCGCGGCGCTGAGCCGCGCGGCGTGCCGGGGGAGCGGCGGTCTCGTGGCCCTGGCGGCTCACGGGCGATGCTCCGGGGCGCGGGAGGGGTGCGCAGCGTCGGTGGCTGCGTGCGCGGCGCAGGGGATGCAGCGCGGGGCGACGCCACGGCCGGGCGGGGATGCCTGGTGGAGCAGGCCGCGGGAAGCAAGCACGGCCCCGGCGAGAGTCAGGGTGCCGATCGCCAGGGCGACGAGTTGGAGGTTTCGTGCCCTGGGGTGAGGGTCGGGACCGAGGGGGCCGGAGGTCAAGGCCGATCTCCGCGGCGGCGTTTGAGTTCCTCCCAGACGGCGCGGCAGGAGTCGAAGCCCTTGAGTTGGCGGTCGGCCTGGTCGCGCACGCGAGGGCTGGGATCGGCGGCGGCGAGGGCCTCGATGGTGGCGCGAGCCTGGGGCTGCTCAACGATGCCGGAGTAGACGACGGTCTGGATGCCTGTGAACCGGACGTCGGAGGAGGGGTGAGCGAGTTGGGACAGGAGGGCATTGGCGAGGGCCGCGCGGGCGGGGGGATCGATGGGGCCACCGTGGCGGAACCGCTCGGCGACGGCGGCGGCTGCGCCCTCGCTGACGGCGAGTTTGGTCATGGTGCCGGCGTCGAGCGCGGCGGGGTCGATCTCCCCGAGACCCTGGTTGCGGGCGATGAGTGAGATGAGCGTGTCGGCCTCGGCGGCGGACCAGCGAGGCCGGCGAAGGAGGTCGTTGGTGATCAGACGCGAGGCCTCGCGCCACTCGGGGGAGCGCCGGTCGTTGGGGAGTTCTTCGAACAGCGGGGAGCGGGCGAGGAACTCCTCCCAGAGGGAGGGCTCGTGGGCCGCCCGTGCGATGCGCCAGCCGGCGACGCCGACGGCGAGGGTGACGGCCGCGATGACGAGGAGCGTCGTGCCTCGGATGCCGGCGGGGAGTCGGACTGGTGCGGAGCCCATTCGATGTTCCTGAGGCGCAAACTGGGGACCGGTCTGGAAGTGCGGTGCGAAGTGTTGGGCGCGGGAACGCGCGGGGGCGCCCCGGGGCTCATTCGCGGGCCCGGGGTGGCCGGCAGGGGGCTCAGGCATCGGGCGGGGGCTCTTGGCAGGACCAGCAGACCGCGGCGCAGTAAGACTTGCAATCCCACCATTGGGCTTCGTTCAAGGTGCCGTTGGCGAATGCCACGTCGCAGCAGCCTAAGCAGGTGTTGTAGTTGGTGATGCCGGCCCACTTGCCGCAGTTGAGGCGGCCGTACTCCCATCCCGGATCGCCGGGACCGGCGAGGGCGATGAGCGAACATGAGATGAGGGCGACGGACCAGGTGATGGCGACGGTGCGGCCGGATTTCATCGCGTGCTCCCGACTCTCGACTGGTGCGGGGCGGTTCGTTTAGCGTGACACACTTCCATCAGGGGTCAAGGGATCTGGCGGGATTGTGCAGCAAATCCGTTGATTCCTGACGGGCTTGGCTGGGTCGGCGGAGGCAGTCGAAGGCTCAATCTGGTCCGGCGGCCCCAGGGTTTGCCCAGACTAACAGTGCTTCGGTTCACGATGCAGCGGCCTTCAGTCGTGTGGATAATCGAGCGCTGGATGTTATCAAGATGTTCGTAACGTGCATGTTGTGGGCGATCTGAGGCCGGGTTCGCTGCCCTGGAGGGGCGACGGTGCGGTGCCACTCAGTTGAGCCTTTGGGGCAGGTTTGGGAAGGCAGATCGGTGTTGTGTGTCGTGAGGGGAGGTGAGGGTCGGCGGGTAGAGTGTGGGTGCCGTCGTAGATCGGGTTCGCGGGCGGGGGGGGGGGGAGGGGGGAGGGGAAGGAGGTGAGTCCGGTGAGCAGCGAATCGAGCGGAGCGGCGTTCGTGTCGGTCTCGGCGTGGCCGGAGTCGTTCGGCCCGGCAGAGGTGCAGCGAGCGATCATCGAGTCGACGGGGATGGATCCCGTAGACGCGCACCACATTGCCGCGAGGCAGCCGCCGATGATCGTGGCGACGATGACGGCGGTTGCTGCGGCGGACGCGGCGAGCGTGCTGCGGGCAAGAGGGGCCGACGCGCGGTCGGTGACGCGCACGGAGTTGGATCGGTACAGCCCGCCGATGCTGGCGAAGCGTCTGGCGCGGCAGGGAGATGAGCGGGAGGGCGTGTTCCTGGCCGAGCCGTGGAGACCGCGGCTGGAGCCGACGCGGGTGATCCGACTGGCGAACGTGGTGTTGTTGGTGCGTGGGCGGGTGGACCAGACGACGCGAACGACGCGGGTGGATACGGACCCGCAGTTCGGCGAGTACGACGGCGCGGGGGTGGAGTTCTCGCGTACGACCGAGACGCGCGGCTCAACGCAGGAGGTGCTCGACGTGTACGAGCGGGTGGGGCCGCCGGTGCGGGTGACGGGCAAGTTCGACTTCGCGGGGATCCTGGGGGCGGAGCGGGGGTACAGCGATCGGGAGAACATGGACCGCCTGGCGGTGCGGCTGGGCGAGATGGCCCGCGAGGCCGAGGTGGATCTGGGGTTTGGGGAGTTTCGCGCCCCCGCGCGTGGTGCGGCGACGCGGCGGGTGCGGTTCGGGGCGGAGGGGATCGGGCCGGCCGCGGGGGGCGTGGTGAAGGTCACGAAGGATGAGATGCCGACGTTTGACTTTTACTCGGCGTGGAAGCGGGTGCTGAGGGGTTAGGCGGAAGGTGTCGGGGTGTCGGGGTGTCGGGGTGTCGGGGTGTCG
>Ga0268299_1001150_pt1 | contig 54306 bp, 49 predicted proteins | sample NOBtaG_FD_193484 | JGI IMG/M metagenome (GOLD analysis project Ga0268299, IMG submission 193484) | Activated sludge microbial communities from bioreactor in Nijmegen, Gelderland, Netherland - NOB reactor | ecosystem: Engineered > Bioreactor > Aerobic > Activated sludge | place: Netherlands... | reverse complement strand
TCCTGCTGCCGAAGGCGCTCCGGCCCAAGGTCGCGATCTTCTACGCCTATGCGCGCGCCATCGACGACATCGCCGACAATCCGGCGCTGCCCGCCGCCGAGAAGATCGCGCGCCTCGACGGCTTCGACCGGGCGCTGACGGGCCAGACCGACGACCCGGCCTACATCAAGGCGGTTCGGGTGCGCGAAGAATTGGCGGCGACGGGCGATACTATCCGCCATTGCCGCGACCTCATCGTCGCCTTCAAGCAGGATGCCGAGAAGCTGCGCTACCGCGATTGGGCCGATCTGATGGGCTACTGCATCAAATCGGCCGCGCCGGTCGGCCGCTTCCTGCTCGATCTCCACGATTGCCCCAAGAGCGGCTATCCGGCCTCGGACGCGCTCTGCAACGCGCTCCAAGTCATCAATCATCTTCAGGACTGCAAGGATGATTATCGGAATTTGAACCGCGTCTATCTTCCCGGCGATTGGCTCGCGGCCGAAGGCAGCTCGGTCGAGGACCTGGACCGGCCGGCGGCGACGCCGGGTCTCCGCCGCGTGCTCGACCGCTGCCTCGACGCGACGGCGGTGTTGCTCGGGGAAGCGCGGGCGCTGCCGCGCCAATTGCCGAGCCGCCGCCTCGCCATGGAATCCGCCGCCATCCTGCGCCTCGCCGAGAAGCTCGTGGCGATGCTGCGCCGGCGCGACCCCGTCGCCGGGCGCGTCTCGCTCTCGAAACCCGGCTTCCTCCTCTACGCCCTCTTCGGCGTCGGGCGCTATTGGCTCGGGCGCTGACGGCGGTGCTGACGTTCGTCGCGGCACTCGCACTCGCCGGCTGGCTCTACCTGGTTTTCTTCCGCGGCGGCTTCTGGCGCGCCGATCAAACGCTGCCGCCGGCGACGGCGATCAATCCCTGGCCCGGCGTGGCCGCCGTGATTCCCGCCCGCGACGAGGCGCCGTCCATCGCCGCCGCGGTCGCGAGCCTGCTCGGCCAGGACTATTCCGGCGCGATGCGCGTCGTCGTCGTCGACGACGGCAGCACCGACGGCACGGCCGACGCAGCGCGGGCAGCGGCGGCGCGGATCGGGGCCGAAGACCGGCTGACGGTGATCGAAGCACCGCCGCTGCCCGCCGGCTGGAGCGGCAAGCTCTGGGCCGTCCACAACGGACTTCTGGCGGTCCCCGACGGTCCGCGCTACGTGCTGCTGACCGACGCCGACATCGTGCACGCCCCCGATGCGCTCCGCCGTCTCGTGGCCAAGGCGGAGAATGGCGGGCGCGATCTCGTCTCGCTGATGGTGAAGCTTCATTGCGAAAGCTTTGCCGAGCGGCTGCTGATCCCGGCCTTCGTGTTCTTCTTCCAGAAGCTCTATCCGTTTCCCTGGGTCAACGATCGCGCGAACAAGATGGCGGGGGCTGCCGGCGGCTGCATGTTGGTGCGGCGCACGGCGTTGACGAGCGCCGGCGGCATTGAGGGCATCAAGAGCGCTCTCATCGACGATTGCGCGCTCGCCGCGGCGCTCAAGAAGAAGGGCGCCATCTGGCTCGGCTTGGCCGACAAGAGCGCCAGCATCCGGCGCTACCCGCGGGTCGCCGACATCTGGCGCATGGTGGCGCGCACGGCTTACACCCAACTCCGCCACGCGCCCGCCATGGTGGCCGGGACCGTCTTCGGAATGGCGCTGCTCTATCTGGTGCCGCCGATGGCGCTGCTGCTGTGCCCGTTTCTCGGCGCCTGGATGGCGGCGGCGATGGGCGCCGCGTCTTGCGCGTTGATGCTTTACGCCTATCGCCCGACCTGGGAGCTTTATCGCGGCGACGATCCCGCCATTCTGCTCCTGCCGCTGGCGGCGCTGCTCTATACGGCGATGACCGTCGATTCGGCGTTGCAGCACCACCGCGGCAAAGGCGGCGCCTGGAAGGGCCGCACCTATCCCGCGCCATCGCCGCCGCGGCCTCCCGCCGCATGACGCCGGCGCCGTGGCGCCGCTGCCCGGCCTCCGCTAAAACACGCCTCGGCCCACCAGAACCCAGTGCCGTGAACGCCACCGCCGCCATCACCGATTTCGAGGCCCGCGACCATGTGCACAACGTGGTCGAGGCGTCGGGCACGTCGTTCCTCCAGGGCATGCGCCTGCTGCCCGAGGAGCGGCGCGAGGGCATGTATGCGGTCTATGCCTTCTGCCGCGAGATCGACGACGTCGCCGACGAACCGGCGCCGGTCGCCGAGAAGATGGCGCGCCTGCGCGAATGGCGGCGCGAGATCGAGCGCCTCTACGAAGGCCGGCCGCAGACTCTGACCGGCCGCGCGCTGCTGCCGATCATGCGGGCATACAAGCTCGATCGCGCCGATTTCCTCGCCCTCATCGACGGCATGGAGATGGACGCGATCGAAGACATCCGCGCCCCCGCCCTCGCCCGGCTCGAGCTCTATTGCGACCGCGTCGCCGGCGCGGTCGGGCGCCTGTCGATCCGCATCTTCGGCGCGCACGAGCCGCAGGCGGTGACGGTGGCGCGCCATCTCGGCCAGGCCCTGCAGCTCACCAACATCCTGCGCGACCTCAAGGAAGACGCGGAGGCCGGGCGGCTCTATCTGCCGGAAGAGCTGCTGGCAGCCAACAACGTGAAAACGCGCGTCCCGTTCGAGGTGCTCGCCCATCCGGGCCTCGGCGCGATCTGCACGGCCCTCGCGCAGCGCGCGCGCGGGCATTTTCACGAGGCCGCCGCCGCGATGCGGAAATGCGCGCGCGGCCCGATGAAGCCGGCGGCCGCCATGGGCGCCGTCTATCGCGGCTATCTCGACATGCTCGAGCGGCGCGGCTGGACCAAGCTCGACCAGCCCGTGCGCCTGCCGAAATGGCGCAAGCTCTGGATCGCGCTGCGCTACGGGCTGTTCTAGCGGCCGGCAACGCATGACCATCGCCGGCAAGACCGTGCACGTGATCGGCGCGGGCGTGGCCGGGCTCTCGGCCGCGGTGCGGCTCGTGGAGGCCGGCGCGCGCGTGATCGTGCACGAGGCCGCGGGCCAGGCCGGCGGGCGCTGCCGCTCCTATTTCGACGAGCAGCTCGGCATCGAGATCGACAACGGCAACCACCTGCTGCTCTCGGGCAACCGCTCGGCGATGCGCTTTCTCGCGACCATCGGTGCGACGCAGGAATTGCTGACCCTGCCGACGGCGGCGATCCCGTTCGTCGATCTCGCCACCGGCGAACGCTGGTCGGTGCGGCCCAATGCCGGGCCGCTGCCTTGGTGGATTTTCGCGCCCGGCCGCCGCGCCGCCGGCAGCCGCGCGGCGCATTTCCTCGCGGCCATCAAGCTCGCCCGCGCCGGCGCCGCCACGGTGGCCGATCTTTTCGGGCGCCAGTCGCCGACCTATCGGCGCTTCTGGGAGCCGCTGACCGTGGCCGTGCTCAACACGGCGGCGCGCGAGGCCGCGGCCACGCTCCTCTGGCCGGTGATGGCCGAGACCATTGGGCGCGGCGCCGCCCACGCCCGCCCCTGCATCGCGCGCGACGGGCTATCGAAGGCGTTCGTCGATCCGGCCCTCGCCTGGCTCGCCGCCAAGGGCGCCGAGATCCGGTTCAACGACCGGCTGCGCGCAATAAGGCTCGAAGGAACGCGCGCGGCGGCCTTGTCGTTCGGGAACGGCGAGGTCCCGCTCGGCGGCGGCACGCGCGCGGTACTCGCGGTGCCGCCGCCGGTCGCGGCGCAGCTTCTGCCGGCGCTCGCGGTGCCGGACGAATTCCGGCCGATCGTGAATCTTCACTACAAGCTCGCGGCGCCGGCACGCCTGCCCGGCGGATTGCCGCTGGTCGGCCTCGTCGGCGGCACGGCGCAATGGCTGTTCGTGCACGGCAATATCCTCTCGGTCACCATCAGCGCCGCGGAGCGCGAGGTGGATCAGCCGGCGGAAGTGCTGATCGCCACGGTGTGGGCCGACATCGCGCAGGCGCTCGGGCTCGGCAACACGCCGGCGCCGCCTTGCCGCGTCGTCAAGGAGAAGCGCGCCACCTTTGCCCAGACTCCGGCGCAGCTCGAAAAGCGCCCGCGCGCCGATGCCGGGCCCGCCAATCTTGCGCTGGCCGGGGATTGGACCCGGACCGGCCTGCCCGCGACCATCGAAGGGGCCATCCGTTCGGGCGAAATTGCGGCGCGCGTCTTGGTAAATTCTTCGCTATAACAGAACCTTCTCGCCGCATTGACGGCCCCGGCCGCTGCGTCTATCTCAACCACGTCCGGGCCTGCCACGCGTGGAGGCCCGGTTGCTTTTTGCCGTATCCTTATCCGATGGACAGCCTCGCACCGCGCCCAACCACCGAGGACATGAGCGCGCTCGACGCGTTGATCGGCGTGCAAGCCGAGCGCTTGGCCGCGGCTCAGCGCGCGGACGGCCATTGGGTGTTCGAACTCGAGGCCGACGCCACCATCCCGGCCGAATACATCCTCTATCGCCACTTCCTCGGCGAAATCGACGACGCTTACGCGCGAACGCTCGAGCCCAAGATCGCCGTCTATCTCCGCCGCATCCAGGGCGCCCATGGCGGCTGGCCGTTGTTCCACGGCGGCGATTTCGACATGAGCGCCTCGGTCAAAGCCTATTTCGCGCTCAAGATGGCCGGCGACGATATCGGGGCGCCGCACATGCACCGGGCGCGCTCGGCGATTTTGGCGCATGGCGGCGCCGCGCACAGCAACGTCTTCACGCGCTCGCTGCTGGCCCTTTGGGGCGAGGTGCCGTGGCGCGCCGTGCCGGCGATGCCGGTCGAGCTCATGCTGCTGCCGCGGTGGTTCCCGTTCCATCTCAGCAAGGTCTCGTATTGGTCGCGGACGGTGATCGCGCCCCTGATCGTGCTGATGGCGCTGAAGCCGCGCGCCAAGAACCCGCGCGGCGTGCGCATCCCGGAGCTGTTCGCCGAGCCGCCCGAGACGGTGCGCGTCTGGCACAGCAATCCCACCGGCAAGTTCGCGGGCACGATGCTGCTGCTGATGGACAAGATCCTGCGCTCGGTCGAGAACCGCATGCCCAAGCGCCGGCGCGCGCGCGCCATCGCCCGGGCGATGCAATTCACCGAGGAGCGCCTGAACGGCGTCGACGGCATCGGCGGCATCTTCCCGGCCATGGTCAACGCCGTGCTCGCCATGGAAGCGCTGGGCTACGCCAAGGACGATCCGCGCCTCGTCACCGCCAAGCAGGCGGTGGAGGGGCTGCTGATCGTCAAGGACGACGAAGCCTATTGCCAGCCCTGCTCCTCGCCGGTGTGGGACACGGGCCTCGCCGCCCACGCGCTGATGGAAGCCCGCAACGAACGCGAGAGCCCGGCGATGCAGAAGGCCGCCGATTGGCTGCTGGAGCGCGAGATCAAGGTGAAGGGCGACTGGTCGTGGCAGGCGCCGAATCTCGCCCCGGGCGGCTGGGCCTTCCAATACCGCAACGATCACTATCCCGACGTCGACGACACCGCCGTGGTCGCCCTGGCGCTCGATCGCATGAACGATCCCCGTGCCCAAGGGGCGCTGAAGCGCTCGGAGGCGTGGATCCTCGGCATGCAATCGAAGAACGGCGGCTGGGGCTCGTTCGACATCAACAACGACAAGTACTACCTCAACCACATTCCCTTCGCCGATCACGGCGCGCTGCTCGATCCGCCGTCGGCCGACGTGAGCGGCCGCTGCCTCGCGATGCTGGCGCAGCTCGGCCACAAGAAGGATCACCCGGCGGTGGCGCGCGCGATCGCGTACCTGAAGCGCGAGCAGGAAGCGGACGGCTCGTGGTTCGGCCGCTGGGGCACCAATTACGTCTACGGCACATGGTCGGTGCTGACGGCGCTCAACGCCGTCGGCGAAGACCCGCAGCAGCCCTATATCCAGAAGGCGGTGGAATGGCTCCGCTCGCGCCAGCTCGCCGACGGCGGCTGGGGCGAAGACGGCGCCACCTATTGGCAGGAACGCCGTGCGATGGCCAAGGAGAGCACGCCTTCGCAGACCGCGTGGGGCCTGCTGGCGCTGATGGCGGCCGGCGAGATCGACGATCCCGCCGTGGCGCGCGGCGTCGACTATCTCGTGAAGGCGCCGCGCGAGGGGCTGCGCTGGAAGGAAGAATGGTACACGGCGGTGGGCTTCCCGCGCGTCTTCTATCTCCGCTACCACGGCTACGCGGCCTATTTCCCGCTGTGGGCGCTGGCGCGCTATCGCAATTTGAAGCGCCGCAACGCCGCCACGGTGGCGTGGGGTCTCTGACCCCGGCCGCGCCATGCCCAGATTGATCGGAGTCGTCGCCGGCCTGAAGCGCGAATTGCGCTGCATCGGCTTGCGCCGCCCGGCGCACCTCCTCACCTTCGCCGCCGCCGGCAGCCCGGAACGCGCCCATGCCCGCGCCCAAGGCTGGATCGCCGGCGGCCGCATCAAGGCGCTGGCGAGCTTTGGCCTTTGCGGCGGGCTCGACCCGGCGCTGGCGCCCGGCGCCATCGTCGTCGCCCACGAGATCGTGCTGCCCGAGGGCGGCGCCTATCTGTTCGACGGCGCCTGGGCGCGCGCGGTCGCAGCGTGCCTGCCCGGCGCGCGCATCGCACCCCTGCTCGGCGCCAAGACGGCGGCGGTGACGCCGGCGGAGAAGCGCGAACTTTTCCAGCGCACCGGCGCCGCCGCGGTGGACATGGAAAGCCGCGGCGTGGCCGAGGCGGCGCGCGATGCGAAGCTGCCCTTCGTCGCGATCCGCGCCGTGGCCGATCCCGCCGACCGCGCCTTGCCGCGATCGGCGACGCGCGCGATCAACGCCCACGGGCGGCTCCGGCCGTTCCGCGTGCTGCTCGGCCTGCTGGCACGCCCGGGCGATCTCGGCGCGCTCTTGTCGCTGTCCAAGGAGGCGGGGCGCGGCTACGACGCACTCGCCGCCGCCGTCAGAAGCGGCGCCCTCGCTTTGGAACGCCTGCCGCTCTGAGCCGCCGCCGGGGCGGGCGCCGGAAATTCCGGCGAACCGAATTGCGCCTGTTACGTATTTTCCAAAGGCCCCTCCTGGGCTTTGAATGCATGTGGCCTTGGGGCAGAGTGCGTCGGGGGTCCACGTTCGGAAAACGGCGAACAGAGGCTTAGAGGCGGCCCCATGAGCGCGGTGTTTTCGGCACTGGCCGTGCTGCAAGCGGTGCTGTGCTCGGTTCTGATCGCCCACGTTCTGCTGCAACTGTGGCTTGCGCGGAGCTATCTCCGCGCCCGGCCGGCGCTTACGCCGCGCATCCCGGGCCGCGCCGCCGGCTTCCCGCCCGATCTCCCGCGCGTCACCGTCCAGCTTCCGGTCTATAACGAGCGCCACGTCGTCGAGCGCCTCATCGACCGCGTGGCGGCGCTCGACTATCCGCGCGACAAGCTCGACATCCAGGTGCTCGACGATTCGACCGACGACACGGTTTCCCGCGCCGCCGCGCGCGTGGCGCATTGGCGGGCGCAGGGCCTCGACATCGTCCATGTCCGCCGCACGAGCCGCGCGGATTTCAAGGCCGGGGCGCTCCGCCACGGGCTCGACGGCGCCAAGGGCGAATTCGTCGCCATCTTCGACGCCGATTTCCTGCCCGATGCCGATTTCCTGCTGCTGACCGTGCCGCATTTCGCGGACCCCGCGGTCGGCCTGGTGCAGACGCGCTGGCGCCACGCCAACGGCGCCGATTCGCTGCTGACCCGCGTCCAAGGCCTCATGCTCGACACGCATTTGACCGTGGAGCAGGTCGGCCGCGCCGAGCAGCGCTGCTTCTTCAACTTCAACGGCACCTCCGGCATCTGGCGCGCCGCCGCGATCCGCGATGCCGGCAATTGGCGCGGCGACACGCTGACCGAAGACCTCGATCTGAGCTACCGCGCGCAATTGAAGGGCTGGCGTTTCCTCTACATCGACGCCGCGGCCTCGAGCGGCGATCTGCCCGACAACGTCCGCGCCTTCCGCTCGCAGCAACACCGTTGGATCAAGGGCGGCGCGCAATGCGCGGCGCGGCTGCTGCCGCGCGTGCTCGGCAGCACGGCGGGCTGGCACGTGAAGCTCCAGGCCTGCGAGCATCTGCTCGAGACGAGCTTCTACCTCGTCTTCCTGGCGCTCCTCGTGCTCACCGTGCCGATGGCGTGGCTCGAAATCGGCGAGGTGAATCTTGCGTGGGCGATTCCGGTGGCGCTGTTCGCGCTCAGCATGGGCGCCCTCATCGCGGTCTACGCCGCCCCCCAGCGCGCGGCGCTCAAGAGCGCGGGCGGCTTCCTCCGCTTCCTGGCGCTGTGGAACGGCTTCATCGTCGTCTCGACCGGCCTCGTCGTTCACAACGGCCTGGCCGCGCTGTCGGGATTGATCGGGCGCGAGAGCGGCGAATTCGTGCGCACGCCCAAGCGCGACACCGCCACCACGACCGCGTGGAGCCGCGCCGACGCCTATCTCCCGAAAGGCCTCGGCCGCACCTTCGCGCTCGAAGTTCTGCTGTGGCTCTATCTCGGCGCCGGCCTCGTCGCGGCCGCCGTCAACGGCACGCTGCCGCTGCTGCTCGGCCCGGTCATCGCGTTCCTGGGCTTGAGCTACATGCTGACGAGCTGCCTCCGCGACTACGCGGGACAGTGGTCGGACGTGAGAGCGGCGCGCGCGGCGGTTGCGGCGGCCGGCGAGGACTAGGACGGCCTGGCCGTTGGCCCCGGCGAGGGCTGTTCGCGCCGGCTGATACATCATAAAATCCGGGCGTCGAACGGGGGCAAGGAGTTTGCCGTGGCTGCTCCGCGCGTCGAGCGCAGGCTGGCTGCCATGCTGGCGGCGGATGTCGCGGGCTACACGCGCCTGATGGAGCGCGACGAGCGCGGCACGTTCGAGCGCCTGAAAGCGCACCGCGTGGACGTCGTCGAGCCCGCCGTCGCCGAGCATCGCGGGCGCATCGTCAAGCTCACCGGCGACGGCGTGCTGTGCGAGTTCCCGAGCATCGTCGATGCCGTGGCCTGCGCGATGCAGATCCAGCTAGGCATGGCCGGGCGCGAAGCCGACGTGGCCGAAGACGCGCGCATCCGCTTCCGCATCGGCGTCAATCTCGGCGACATCATCCTCGAGGCGGACGGCGACATCTATGGCGGCGGCGTGAACGTGGCGGCCCGGCTCGAGGGACTGGCCGAGCCCGGCGGCATCTGCATCTCGGGTACGGCCTTCGATCACGTGCACGGCAAGCTCGAATTCGGCTTCGAGGATCTCGGCGAGCGCGCGGTCAAGAACATCGCCCGGCCGATCCGGGCCTATCGCGTGATCCCGGGCGGCCCGGAATCGCCGCGCGAGCCCGCGCCGCCGCCGCTGCCCGACCGGCCCTCCATCGCCGTGCTGCCGTTCAACAACCTCAGCGGGGATCCGGCGCAAGATTTCTTCGGCGACGGCATCACCGAGGACATCACCACCGCGCTCTGCAAGTTCAAGGGATTCTTCGTGATCGCGCGCAATACGATGTTCACCTACAAGGGCCGGCCCGTGGACGTGCGCGCCATGGGCCGCGAGCTCGGCGTGCGCTACGTGCTCGAAGGCAGCGTGCGGACGGCCGGCGGGCGCGTGCGGGTGAACGCCCAGCTTCTCGAGGCCGCGACCGGCAACCATCTCTGGGCCGAGCGCTACGACGGCCCGACCGAAGACATCTTCGCCATCCAGGACGAGATCACGACCGGCGTCGTCGGCCGCATCGGACCGGAGCTGCTGGCCGCCGAGCATCTCCGCGTTAGCCGCAAGCCGCCGCAGAGCCTCGACGCGTGGGAATGCGCGGTCCGCGCGCTGTTCCTCTCCTCGCAGCAATCCGAGGACGGCACCCGCGAAGCCCTGGCGCTGCTCGACCGCGCCCTCGCCTTCGACCCCGACTATGCGCAAGCGCTCGGCATGAAGGCGTGGATCCTGATCTTCCGCGCTTTCCAGGGCTGGGAGGACATGGGGTCCGCGCTCGGCCAGGTGAAACCGCTGATCGCGCGCGCGATGGCGGCCGACAACGAGGAGCTCTGGCCCTATCTCGCCCAAGGCATGGCGGCCTATGCGATGCGCGACAACGCGCTCGCGATGAGCGCCCTCACCCGCGCGGTGGCGCTCAACCCCAATTCGGTGAACGCCCACGGCCTGCTCGGCATCGCCCATGCCTTCGGCGGCCGCCCGAACGACGCGCTCGCCTGCATCGACCGCGCCGTGCGCTTGAGCCCGCGCGACGCCTTCCTCTCCGATTTCCAGCTCTACTACGCGTTCGCGCATTTCGAGGGCGCCCGCTACGAGGAAGGCCTCCGCCACGCGCAGCAATCCCACGATCTCCGCCCCGGCCACCCCTACCCGCTGCTGCTCGGCGCCGCCTGCGCCGGGCATTTGGGCCGCACGGAAACCGCCGCGGCGCTGATGCGCGAGCTCAAGGCCGTGCTGCCGATCGTCTCGGCGCCGTGGGTCGAGGCGACGTCGCCCTACGTGCGCGCCGAGGATCGCGCGCGGCTGGTGGAGGGGCTGGCGAAGGCGGGGTTGGGGTAAACGCTAGATTCTCGAGACTCGCGGCTGATGCCGGCGTCGCGACTGCCGCCGCACGAGCGGCGAATGCGTGCGCGCCCCGAAGCGCGATTCGTCGTCATTCGTCATCATTTGTCGTCATTTTGTCGTCATTTCCGGGTGCGCGCGTCGTCATTTTGTCGTCATCGCGTCGTCATTTCGTCGTCGCGCGGCGCACCGGCGGTCGCTGCCGGAGTTCGACAAATTTCAACATCGCGGCAACGTGGCCGCGGAAATGCAGCCGACTGGCATGCGACGCCGCCGAAGCAGCCCTATTCGGCCGCTCCCGCGCCAACAGATGCACACTTCCAAAAAGCGCCGTCCGTCACGCCAAGCCGCGCGCCGTCCGCCGGCCCATTGCGGGCCATCGAGTACAACTAGAACATTTCAAGAACATTGTCCAGCGCTCATTTCACGCGAGCCAATGCGCCCCGTCGCCAAGCGGCGGTTTTTCTCTGACCCTAATTTCCACCATTTTTGCTTGCGTCCATCCTTCGAGGGCCGCCCAAGTGGGCGGCCTCCTCAGGATGAGGTTCTTTTGTTGCAGCAAAATCAGCCTCATCCTGAGGTGCACAATCGCATTCGCTCGGCGAATGGGATTGTGCCTCGAAGGATCGACGCGGGCACGGCTTCGCCACTTCCTCGGTTCGAACCAATCGAAGCCCGCCCTAGCGGCGATCCAGCTTGGCGTTCAATTCGTCGATGAAGGTGTCGATATCGGTATCACCGGGCGGGCCGCTTTCGATGGCATCGAGGATCATGCCGCGGAGCGCAGTGCGCTTCGCTTCGGCCTCGTGGCGGGACAAGGGCATTGGCGCATTGCGGGGCCCAATTCGCGGGCGATGCGGCGAAAATGATCGGACCATGGCTGCACGATCCTTCGGCGCCACGCCCGGCGGTCGCTACGCCTTCGCTCAGAATGACGCGGAAAGGCGGAAGCGCCCCTACTCCGCCGCCACGCTCGGCGCCCTCGCCTCGTTCGCGCGCTCGGGGATCGGGAGGTTCTTCCCCTCGAACCAGCGCTTGTCGCGTCCGGTGAGGGCGACGTCCTTCATCGCGTCGTAGACGTGGCGTTCGTGGAGGCGCTCGGCGGAGCGGGCCTGGGTCAGATCGATCTCGGGCGCCATCGGGCCGTCCACCTTGGGGCCGCGCAGGAAAACCTTGAGGGCCTTCAGCGGATGCTTGAACGTGTCTTCCACCGCCGAGCCTTCGTAGCCGCAATGCACCATGCAGTTCGAGCACTTCTCGTATTTGCCGGTGCCGTAGGTCTCCCAATCGGTCGTGTCCATCAGCTCGCGGTAGGTCTTGGTATAGCCTTCGCCCAAGAGATAGCACGGCCGCTGCCAGCCGAAGGGATTGCGCGCCGGCATGCTCCACGGCGTGCAGTGGTATTCCTGGTTGCCGGCGAGGAAATCGAGGAACAGCGAGGAGTGGTTGAAGTTCCACTGCTTGCCCTTGCCGCGCTTGAAGATGTCGCGGAACAGCTGCTTGGTCTTCTGGCGCGAGAGGAAGTGCTGCTGGTCGGGGGCGCGCTCGTAGGCGTAGCCCGGCGAGGCGTTGATGCCGTCCACCTTCAGCTCGTGGCGCGCGAAGGTGAAGAAATCCGCCATGCGCGGCACGTCGATGCCGTCGAACATGGTGGTGTTGATGTTGACGCGGAAGCCCTTGGCCTTGGCCGCCTTGATCGCCGCCACGGCGATGTCGAAGCCGCCTTCCTGGCACACCATCTTGTCGTGGTGCTGGCGGTCGCCGTCGAGATGCACGGTGAAGGTGAGATAGGGGCTGGGCTCGAACAGATCGAGCTTCTTCTCCAGGATCAGGGCGTTGGTGCAGAGGCTGATGAATTTCTTGCGCTTCACCAGTTCCTTGACGATCTCGCCGATCTCCTTGTGGAGCAGCGGCTCGCCGCCCGGGATGGCGACCATGGGGGCGCCGCATTCCTCGACGGCGTCGATGCATTCCTGGACCGTCAGCCGCTTGTTGAGGATGTGGTCGGGGTAATCGATCTTGCCGCAGCCGGCGCAGGCGAGGTTGCAGCGGAACAGCGGCTCGAGCATCAGCACGAGCGGAAACTGCTTGTTGCCCTTCAAGCGCTGCTTGATGAGATAGGCACCGACACGGATTTGCTGGATGAGCGGAACGCCCACGAATTTGATCCCCGGATTTGCCGTGTTATGCCGCTGCGGGCCGCAGCTGGTCGGGCAGCTTGAATTGGATGTGTTCTTCGATGCCGTGCATGATCGTGAGATCGATCTTGGCGAAGGTGCCGAGCTTCTCGATCAGTTCGCGGACGAGTTCTTCCGGCGTCGAGGCGCCGGCGGTGATGCCCATCGTTTCCACGCCGGCGAGCCATTTGGGATCGAGCGCCTTCACGTCCTCGAGCAGATAGGTGGGCACGCCCGATTCCTGGCCGATCTCGCGGAGCCGGTTGGAATTCGAGCTGTTGCGCGCGCCGACGACGAGCAGGAGATCCACCTGCTTGGCGAGCTCGCGCACCGCGGCCTGGCGGTTCTGGGTGGCGTAGCAGATGTCCTTGACGTCCGGGCCGACGATCTGCGGGAAACGCTTCTTGAGCGCCTCGATCACCTCGCGGGTGTCGTCCACGCTCAACGTCGTCTGCGTCACGTAGGCGACCTTGGCCCTGTCGCCGATCGGCAGCTTGGCGACGTCGCCGGTCTCCTCGACGAGGTGCACCTTGCCCGGGATGCGGCCCATCGTGCCTTCCACCTCGGGGTGCCCTTCGTGGCCGATCAGGATCACGTCGTAGCCCTTCTCGGCGTAGCGCTGGCCCTCCTTGTGGACCTTGGCCACCAGCGGGCAGGTGGCGTCGAGCACCGGCAGGTCGCGGAGCTTGGCCGAGTCTTCCACCTTTTGCGAAACGCCGTGCGCGCTGAACACGGTGATGGCGCCGTCCGGGATCTCGTGGAGCTCCTCGACGAAGCGGGCACCCTTGGCCTTCAGGGTTTCGACCACGCGCTTGTTGTGCACGATCTCGTGGCGGACATAGACCGGCGGCCCATAGAGCTCGAGCGCCTTCTCGACGATCTCGATGGCACGCTCGACTCCGGCGCAGAAGCCGCGGGGCTGGGCGAGGATGACGCGCATGGGCCTCTGCTTGTCCTTAGGGGGCGGGCGAGCTTGGAATACTTTACGGGAGAACTACCAGCAGATAGCCCCCATGCCGCATCGCGTCAATGCGATGCGTTATCACGTTTGCGCTGGGGAAAACTTCGCCGAGTCAGTGGGTTAACCCTAGATCAGCACCGCCACCTATTATTCACAGGCCCGGCCGCCGCGCCGGGCTTGACCAAATCGCAGCGGTCCACCGAGACTTGCGCTGAAATTCCAGAGGGAACGTGCCGCCATGCCCACGCGCTTCGCCACCGCCGCCGGCCTCGCGGCCGCCCTGCTCGCCGCCGCTTCGGCCAGCGCGCAGTCCATCATGACGCTCAACCACATCATCACCAACGGCCTGCCCCACGCGGATTGCATGAGCCGCGCGGGCCGCACGCTGCAGGCGGCCGGCTTGGTTTACTACGACACGACCAGCGAGGCGCAGTGGGCTGTGACGCCGGACCGCGCCTACATGATCGCCATCTACTGCCTGCGCGCGCGCGACGTAGCGATCCTGGCCGCGACCGGCGCCGACGGCAGCATGACCGGCAGCCTCGTCGGCCGCGTCCAGGCGCAGTGGCAGCAGACGCAGTAACGGACGCGCTCACGCCGCGCGCGGAACGATCTTGTGCAGTTCGCGCCGAATTGCCCGGCGGCGCTCCATCAGGTCGAAATCCGACTGGAGACCGAGGAAAAATCCTTCGGACATACGAAAATACCGCGCCAACCGAAGATCGGTGTCGGCCGTAACCGCCCGCTTGCCGAGAACGAGTTCGTTGACACGGCGCGGCGATACACGAATGGCGCGCGCGAGCGCGTTCTGGCTGAGGGCCATAGGCCGCAAGAATTCTTCCAACAGGATTTCGCCAGGATGAGGGTTGGGCAGCAAATCCGTTTCAGCCATGGTAATCGACAATCTCCACATCGGAGGGACCGGTATCGCTCCACACGCAGCAGATGCGCCACTGGTCATTGATGCGAATGCTGTGCTGGCCTCCCCGTTCGCCCCGCAATGCCTCCAAACGATTGCCGGGCGGAACGCGAAGGTCAACTAACACGCGCGCCTGATTGAGCATGCGCAGCTTTCGCAAGGCAACCGATTGAATATCCGTCGGCAGCCGCCGACTCCGCCGCCCCGACCAAATACGCTCGGTTTCGGGGTCGGCAAAGCCCTGGATCATGCCGGACTATAACGCGATACGTTATATGACGCAAGGCGTTATAGACGCCCGCATCCGCATCAAGTCCCCGGCAATCGGCCGGACTCGCGTAGCCACGCCACCGCGTCGCGGAGCGCCTCCATGCCCGGCCGCGGCGCGTAGCCGAGTTCGCGCTTGGCCTTGGCGCTCGAGAAATACATGCGCTTGCCGGCCATCTTGAGGCCTTCGACCGTGAACAGCGGCTCGCGCTTGCTGATGTGCTTGGCCCAAGTCTCGACCGCATACGCGAGCGGAAACAGCGCGCGGCGCGGCAGGCGCACCGACGGCGGCTTGCGCCCCGCCGCGGCCGCGATCGCCGCCAAGATGTCGCGGAGACTCATGTCGTCGCCGCCCAAGACGTAACGCTCGCCGATGCGGCCCTTCTCGAACGCGAGCAGATGCCCCTCGGCGACGTCGTCGACGTGGACGACGTTGAGGCCGGTATCGACATAGGCCGGCATCTTGCCCAGCGCCGCGTCGCGGACGAGGCGCCCGGTCGGCGTGGGCCTGAGATCGCGCGGGCCCACCGGCGTCGAAGGATTGACGATCACGACCGGCGCCTTCTCCTCCGCCACCAGCCGGCGCACGGCCTCCTCGGCTAGGAATTTCGAGCGCTTGTAATGGCCGATCATGTCGGCGAGCGACACCGGCGTGGCCTCGTCGGAGGGTGTGCCGTCCTTGTCGATGCCGAGCACCGCCACGCTGCTGCAATAGACGATGCGCGCGACGCCCGCCTCGGCTGCCGCGCGGACGAGGGCGACGCTGCCCTCGACGTTGATGCGGTAGATTTCCGCCGGCTCGGGAACCCAGAGGCGGTAATCGGCCGCCACGTGATAGAGCGCGCTGCAGCCGGCGGCCGCGCGCTTCAGCGACGCCGGATCGCCGAGATCGCCCACGACGCGCTCGCCCGCGAGCCCCTCGATGTTGCGCGTGTCGCTCTTGGCGCGCACCAGGTAGCGCAGCGCCGCCCCTGTCGCGAGCAGGCGGCGCGCCACGGCGGCGCCGACGAAGCCGGTCGCCCCGGTTATGAGAACTGCGCCCATGAGATGATACTTCTCCGCCCTTCGTCCGCCGGCGTGTCCGCAATGGCGCCCGGCCTACCGCCCCTTGCGCACCAGGCGCGCCAGCCGCCGCTGCTCGACGGACGCCAGCAGCGCCGGCAGGACCACGAGATAGCACACCAGGTTCACCGAAATCGCGATCAGCAGCAGCAGGCCCATGCTCGCCTGGCCCCAATGGCTCGAGATCGCGAGGCTGGCGAAGGAGGCGATGGTGGTGAGGGCGCTGAACAGCACGGCGCGCGGCGTGGTGGTGTTGAGCAGCTCGATGGTCGTGTCGCGCCGCGCACGCATGACGAGGTGGATGCCGCTCGAGACGCCGAGCCCGATCAGGAGCGGCAGCACGATGACGTTGGCGAAGTTGAAATCGAGCCCGACGGCGCGCGCGATGCCGGTGGTGAGGACGCTCGCCAGCAGCAGCGGCGCCAGGATCAGCAGCAGGTCGGTGAGGTTGCGCAGCAGGATGATGAGCCCGAGGCAGATCAGCACGAAGGCGATGACCGAGGCGACGACGAAGGCCCGCACCACCGCGTCGCCGGCCTGAAGCTCCACCACCGGGCCGCCGGTGGCCGTCGGCGCCACCGATTGGACCTCGCTCACGAAGCGCCGGAGCGCGCGGTTGTCGCGGAGATCCTCCTTGGGCGCTACCTCCACCCGCACCTTGCCGGCCGGCGACAGTTCGCGCTGGCGGAGACTCTCGGGCAGCGAGGCGAAGGTGACGGGCGTGGCGGTTAGCGCGGCCTTCAGCGCCTCGAGACGCTTGGGCAGCGAGCCGACGAGGTCGTGATCGAGCCCCGCGGTCCGCAGCTCGTCGGTGCCGCGCTTCAGGAAATTTTCGAGCGCCAAGTGGAGACGCGCCAGATCGGCCTCGATCGGGCCCGCGCGCTTGGCGTCGAGCGCGGCCTTTATCTTATCGCGCAAGGCGGCGATGGCGGCCGTGCGCTGCTCGGCGTCGGGTGCGGCCGCGCGCGTCGCCGGCGACAGGATCGGCGTCATCTGCAGCGCGATCTCCTCGAGCACGTCGAGTTTCGCGGCCTGATCGCCGGGCACGTAGTCGTAGATGCTGCGCACGCTGCCGACCGAGGGCAGCTTCTTGAGCTTCTCGGCGAGCGGCCCGATCTGGTCCACGGTGTCGACCAGGATGCTGACCGTGCTGACGCGCAGGCGCGGATTGCTCAAGAGCTCGATCGCGGTCGCGACCGATTCGGTGGTGGGGTCCTTGAGGTTCAGGGGATTGCGGTCGAAGCGCGCGTTCCAGAGCGCCGCCAGCGAGGCCACGCCCAGCACCGCCGCGATGCCGACGATGAGGCGGCTGTGGCGCCACAGCCAATGCTCGGATTGCTCGAGCCTGTCCGGCGCCTTCTGCTGCGCGGCCGCGCGCGTGGCCCCCTTGGCCTTGAGCGGCCAGAGGGCGAGCAAGGCCGGCAGCACCGTGACGTTGGTGACGAACGCCACGACCATGCTGAAGCCGGCGATCAGGCCGAGTTCCGAGACGCCGCGGTAGTCGGTCGGCAGGAAGGAGAGGAAGCCGAGCGCCGAGCTCGCCGCCATCAGCAGCAGCGCGGTGCCGATGCTGCGGCCGGCGGCGACCAGCGCGCGCCGGCCGACGTGGCCGCGCCCGACCATCTCGCGATAGCGCAGGCCGACATGGATGCTGTAGTCGATGCCGATGCCGATGAAGAGCACGGCGAAGGCGATCGAGATGAGGTTGAACGAGCCGACCGCCGCCACGGCGAAGGCCGCGGTCCACACGATGCCGACGGCGAGGGTGATGAGCGAGGCCGCCACCAGGCGCACGCCGCGGAAGCACGCCACCAGCAAGAGCGCCACCACGACGAGCGAGATCTGGCTCGAAAGCTTCGTGTTGTCGGCGATCGAGCCGATCTCCTCCGATTCGATCGCCGCCGAGCCGGTCATGCGCACACGGATGCCGTTCTCGATGGTGAGGCCGAGCTCGCGCGCGTGGCGGCGGATTTCCTTGAGCGCATCGGCGGCCGGCGCCACCGAACCGTAATCGAGCGCGGGCTGCAGCACGATGATGCGGCGGCGGTCCTCGCCGAGCGACTGCCCGCCCATCAGGTCTTTCCACGACAGCGAGTGCGGTTTGTCGGCGTCGCGGGCCTCGACGACGCTCGTGACTCGGCCGAGGACGCGGGCGAGCTGCTGCGGCTGGCCGTCGGCGGTGCCGAGCGCATCGACCGCCAGGCCCAGGACGTCGAAGAGGCCCCGGATGCTGAGATCGCGCGCCAAGGTGGAAAGCAGCGGCTGCGCCTCCGAAAGCCGCGTCGCCAGCGACTGGAGCTCCTTGATGTCGAGATACAGCATCCCGTTGCGCCGGAAGAAGCGGTCGCCCTCGGGATAGAAGACGTGGTGGAAGCGGACGCGATCCTGCTGCAAGCGCTGGTGGAGGGCGTCGGCGCCGTCCTCGACGCGGTCGGGATCTTCCGCCTCGATCACGATCACGATGTTGTTGGCGAAGATCGGATAGGCGCGCCGATAGGCGTCGAAATCCTGCCGGAAGGGCAGCGTCGGCGACAGCATCTCGGTCGAGTCGGTGTTGATCGAGACGTTGCGGATGGTGAAAAGGGCGAGCACGACCGTGGCCGCCAGGCTCGCGAACACGACCAGGAACGGCACCTTGACCACGAGGCCGATCAACGCGCCCACGGCGGCGCCGAACCGGTCGTGCGGCTGGCCGGCCGGGCCGGCGCCTTTGGGGGGTGCCGGGTTCACGGAATCGTGTCGAAAGCCGCGGGGAAATCGCCGGTCAAGGGGCGTTGCCGTATCTTGCGCAAGGGCGGGCGCGTCCGCACATTAGGGCGTGGGGGGGGGGCGCGGGGCACACCCGGGCCCCTTTCGCATTTATGGAATGTGGCATGAACATCGGAATTTACGCTCGCCGGGCGGGCTTCGCCCGCCGTTTCCTGGGGCTCTCGTTGGCCGCCGCCGCGGTGCTTATATCGCCCGCGGCGCGCGCCGAGCAAGCCGCGGTGGACGTGGTGCGGCAGTATCAAGCAGCGCTGCTCGCCACGATGAAGCAGGGCGAGCAGATCGGCTATGACGGCCGCTTCAAGGCGCTCCAACCCCCGGTGACCAAGGCGTTCGACCTCGGCTTCATCGCCCAGCGCGCCGCCGGCCCCGCCTGGGCGAATTTCACCGAGCCGCAGCGCAAGCGCTACGTCGAGGCCTTCTCGCGCTACTCGGTCGCGCAGCATGCCTCGCGCTTCAAGAAATTCGGCGGCGAGAAATTCGAGGAGCTCGGCGCCGACGAGGTCGGCCGCGGCTATGTGCGCGTCCGCACCCAGATCGTGACCGGTGGCGGCGAGCGCATCGCGCTCGACTATCTGCTCGACAAGCGCGGCGGCGCCTGGCGCATCGTCGACGTGTTCGCCAAGGGCACGATCAGCGAAGTGGCGACCCGGCGCGCCGATTTTGCGCCCGTCATCCAGAACCAGGGCGCCGACGGCCTGATCCGCGAACTCGAGGCCAAGGTGGCGCAGGCGAAGTCGTCGTAGGCGGGGGTCCCGCTCACTGCATTTCCCCCTCTCCCTGGGGGAGAGGGGCCAGGGGTGAGGGGCAGCAAACGTGGTGATGACTATGAACGCCCGGCGCTGGCGCAATGTGCGCGGCCGCTCGGAGCGCCCCGAATCCGATTCATCGATGGCCCGGCATCGTGCCGAATTTTCGGCACCACGTTTACTGCCCCTCACCCCCATCCCCCTCTCCCCCAGGGAGAGGGGGGTCATCCTACTTCCCCTTGAACACCGGCTTGCGCTTTTCGAGGAAGGCACGCGTGCCTTCGCGGTAGTCCTCGGTTTCGACCGAGGCGAAGGCTTCGCGGTATTCGGCCTCGGTCAGCGGCGCGGGATCGGCGAGGCGGCGGGCGAATTTCTTGTGCCAGCGGTTCACGAGCGGGGCGCCCTCGGCGATGCGCCGCGCGGTGGCCTCGGTCTCGGCCGCGAGCTCAGCATCGGGAACCACGCGGTTGACGAGCCCCAACGCCAGCGCTTCGCCGGCGCCGATCACCTTGCCCTCCAGCAGCAGCTCCATCGCCGCCGCCTTCCCGACCAGGCCGAGGAAGGCGCGGAACTCGGGATAGCCCAGCACCACGCCCAAGCGGTTGATGGGGATCCCGAACCGGCCGGATTCGCCCGCGAGGCGGAGATCGCACATCGTCGCGAGCTCCAGCCCGCCGCCGGTGCAGGGCCCGTGGATCATGGCCACCACCGGATGGCGGCAAGCGCCGATCGCCTCGAGCGTGTCGCGGATCAGCTCGCCATATTCGGCCGCCTGCGCCGCCGTGGCGCGCGCCGCGGAGAATTCCGAAATGTCGGCGCCAGGGCAGAACGCGCGTTCACCGGCGCCGCGCAGCACGATGCAGCGCAAGGCATCATCGGCGTCGAGCGTGCGAAAGGCCGCACCGACCGCGCGCCACATGGCGCGCGTCAGCGCGTTGAGGCTGGCGGGCCGGTTGAGCGTGACGGTGGCGATGCCGCCGTCGCGCGCGATGAGGACCGTGTCAGACATGGGGAATGCCAAAGCGAGGTTCGCGCCTCTTTGCCCGGCGCGGCGGACCCTTGCAAGCCTTCGCCTTGACTTCGCCGGCGCCGCTCCGCAGAGTTTCGGCGCTCAGGCTGGGGTGTCGCATATCGGCAATTCTTCCGATGCGCGGCTGAGAACACACCCATCGAACCTGATCTGGTTCACGCCAGCGAAGGGAGCCTGCATGCGGGATCGTCGCCCATCCGCGAGGCTTCCGCTGCCGGTTTCCGATTGTGCCGAGGAGACCGGGTATGACGAAGGTCAAGCGCATTTCCACGGTGATCGCCGCCGCGTTGTTACTCGCGCCCGCGGCCGAAGCGCAAGAACGCGCGACCTTTCCGATTCTCGTCCCGCTCACGGGCGCGCTGGCACTCGAAGGCCAGAGCCAGCGCAACGGCGCCTTGATGGCGTTCGCCGAGCGCGAGAGGGCCGGCACCGCCGCGCTTTTGAAGCAGGTATATTCGTATCCGGTTCTCGACACCGCCTCGAATCCCCAGATCGCGGTGCAGGCTTTCGAGCGCGCGATGGGCGCAAGCCCAAAGCCGCGGATGCTGATGGGCCCCATCGACGGCAACTCGATGCTCGCCCTGTTGCCGCTGGCCGAACGCGAGAATGCGGCGCTGCTCGCCATCTCGGGCACGGCGCGCCTCACCGAACTCGGCAGCAAGCACATATTTCGCTTCTTCCCGAGCGACGTCGTCGTCAAGGCCGCGCAGGCGCGCTACATCGTCGAGGAACTGAAGCGCAAGAATGTGGCGCTGGTGCATCAGAACACCGCCTACGGCCAGAGCGGCAACGCCGAGCTCACGCGCTGGATCGAGCGCCTCGGCGGCGCCGTCGTCTTTCGCACCAGCCTGCCGGTGACGACCAAGGAGCTTTCGGGCGTCATCGCGCAAGTGCGGGAATCCGGCGCCGACGTGGTGGCGCTCCAGCTCCATTCGGGTTCCAGCGCGCTGTTCGTGGGGCAAGCCGCCCGCGCCGGCCTTGGCCTCCCCATCGTCGGCGGCTCGGCGCTGCATCAGCCGAGCACGGCGGCGCTGCTGGAGCCGGCCGAGATGAAGGGCGTCTGCGCCGAAACGGCGTCGGCGCCTGCCGCCGACGAAGCGCCAGAGATCGCGGCCTTCGCGCGGAATTATCGCGAGCGATACAAGGCCGAGCCGGACGCCTTCGCGCTCGCCGCCTACGATGCCGTTCGCGCCGTGTTTCAAACCTGGAACGCAGAGAAGCCCTTGCCGGAATCGCTGGCGGCCGCCGAAATCAAGGGGCTCGCCATGACCTACAAGAACGACGGCACCGGCAACTTGGCGCACGACGCCATCATCGTCTGCTACGACGGCACGAGCCGCACGCCGCGCATCGCGAAGCGCTACCGCCGCCCGCACGACTGAGCGGCCGCCTTGAGCTGGGCGCAGATCCTCGTCGACGGCGTTGCACTCGGTGCCGCCTATGCGCTGGTGGCGCTCGGCTTCGTCCTCGTCTTGAACGCAGCCGGCGCGGTCAATTTCGCGCAGGGCGATCTGGTGATGGCCGGGGGCTTCGCGGCCATCGTGCTGGCGAGCCTCGTGCCGCTCGGCGGTATCGCCGTGCCCGGCTTGGTGCTGGCACCGATGGTCGCCGTGGCCGGAGGGCTCGCGGGCTGGCTCGTCGCCGAGATCGCCTATCGTCCGCTGCGAAGGCGTCCACCCGTCGCCGTCTTCATCAGCACCATCGCCGTCGGTATCATGCTGCAGCACGGCGCCAACGGCTTGTTCGGCGCCAGCGAGCGGCGCACGCCGCCGATGATGGCGGGCGAGCCCTTCGCCTTTGCCGGCCTCACCGTCAGCCGGCAGTCGCTCGCGATCGTCGCGACGGCCGCGATCGTGATCCTGCTGCTCCATCTGCTGCTCGAGCGCACGCAGCTCGGCCGGCGCCTCCGCGCGGCCGCCGAGGATCCGGACATGGCGCGGGCGATCGGCATCCCGGTGCGGCGCCTCACGGCGCTGGCCTTCGCGCTCGGCGCCGCGCTCGCGGCCCTCGCCGGGCTGTTGCTGGCGAACGTCTATTTCGTGACGCCGACGGCCGGCCTCGCCTTCATGCTGAAGGCCTATATCGCGGTCACCATCGGCGGCTGGGGCAGTTTGCGGGGCGCCGTGGCGGGCGCGTTCCTGGTGGCGCTGTTCGAAGTGATCGCGGCGCGGCTTCTCAATGCCAGCCTCGCCGACGCCCTCCTCTATGCGGCACTCCTCGCCGCGCTGCTGTTGCGGCCCCAGGGATTGTTCGGCGAAGCCGCCGGGCGGCGCGCATGAATGCGCGCTCGATATTGGCGGCGGCCGGCCCCGCGCCGGTCTGGGTGCTGGCGGCCGCTGCCGTCGCCGTGTACGGCACGCTAGCGCAATCCTATGGGCTGAAGCTCCTCGCCATTGCCGGCTGCTACACGCTGGCGGTGCTGGGCTATCAGTTCGTGTTTGGCCGGATCGGCGCGCTCTCGCTGGCGCAAGGCGCCTTCTTCGGCCTCGGCGCTTACACGAGCGCACTGTTGGCGCTGAAGCTGGGCTGGGATTTCGCGCGCACGTTGCCGGCGGCGATCGCGCTTGCCGTGGCCCTCGCCGCCATCGTCGGCGCCAGCGTACTGCGCTTGGGCTCGCATTATTTCGCCCTGGCCACCTTGGCGGTGGCGGAGCTGCTGCACATCCTCGCGGTCGAATGGCTGAGGCTGACCGGCGGCGGCAACGGGCTGCCGGGTGTCCCGGGATTCCGCCTGTTCGACTTTACGATCCCGGCAGGCTGGCCGGCGGCGCTGTTCGTCTGGATCGTCGTCGCCATGGGCGCGCTCCTCGCCATGAACTACGCCGCCAGCCTCTACGGCGACGGCTCCCGCCTCCTCCGTGCCCACCCGCTCGCCGCAGCGAGCGCCGGCATCGGCGAGCCGGGCCGGCGCATGGCGGCGTTTCTCCTGAGCGCCGCCTTCGGCGCCGCGGGCGGCGCGCTCTATGTTCACACCCTCGGCGTGGTTTCGCCCGAGGCGCTCCAATTCGACGTGATGGTGCTGATCCTCTGCATGACCGTGATCGGCGGGCGCAATGCCGTGGCCGGCGCGGCCCTCGGCGCGTTGCTGCTGGTCCATTTGCCCGAATGGTTCCGCGCCTTCGAGCAATGGGCGCTGTTCGCCTATGGCGCAGGGCTGCTGGTCTGCATCATCGCGGCGCCCGAGGGCATCGCCGGCGCGGTCGAGGCGCTTTGGCGAAGAATGTTCGGACCGCCGCGCGTCGCCGTGCTCGCGGCACCGGCGCCGCCGTCCGAAATGGCGGCCCCACCGCCGGCCGGCGATACGATCGTTCTCGCGGCCCAGGCCCTCGGCATCGCCTTCGGCGGCAACCGCGCCTTGACCGGCGCGACGTTTCACATCCGCGCGGGCGAAATCGTCGGCCTCATCGGGCCCAACGGCTCGGGCAAGACGACGCTGCTCAACCTCCTGAGCGGCTTCTACCGCCCCGATCTCGGGCGCGTTCTCCTTGGCGGACACGACGTGACCGCGCTGCCGGCGTGGCGCCGGGCGCGCCTCGGCATCGCGCGCAGCTTCCAGCATGCGGCGCTCGCCGACGACATGACCGCGCTGGACAATGTCGCGGTTGCCAGTGCGGAATGCGGCCCGGCGCGCCTCGCCAACATCCTGCGCCTGCCCGGCCGGGACCGGCGCCGGCGGCAGGCCCGCGCGCGGGCATTCGCGGCGCTCGAAGCCGTGGGCGCCGCCGCCAGCGCCGGCAAGCGCGGCGCCGATCTCGGCACGAGCGAGCGGCGTCTGGTGGAGCTGGCGCGCGCCCTCGTTGCCGAGCCCAAGGTGATGCTGCTCGACGAGCCCGCCGCCGGCCTCTCGGAGGCGGAGAAGCACGCGCTCCAATCCTTGCTGCGCGGGCTCGCGGCGCGCGGCATCGGCATCGTCATCGTCGACCACGGCATGCCGTTCCTGTTGCCGCTCGCGGACCGGGTCGTGTGCCTCGACGCGGGCGCCATCCTCGCCGCGGGCACGCCCCAGGAGGTCGCCGCCGATCCCGCCGTGCGCCGCGCCTATCTCGGTGGAGCCGCGCCATGATCCATGCCGCCACCGCGCTGTTGCGCTTCCAGCACGTGAGCGTGCGCTACGGGCCGACCCTGGCGCTCGAGAAAGTATCGTTCGTGCAGCCGCCGCGCAGCGTGGTGGCGCTGCTCGGACCGAACGGCGCCGGGAAATCGAGCCTGCTCAAGGCGGCGATGGGACTTGTGCCCACCACCAACGGCTCGATCCAGTTCGCCTTCCGCAATATCACCGAGGAAGCGCCCGAAGCGCGGGCGCGTCAGGGCATTGCCTATGTGCCCGAGGGGCGGCGCGTCTTCGCCGGCCTGACGGCGCGCGAAAATCTCGAGGTCGCGGCGTTTGCATCGCGCGCCGAGCGCAAGCGGCGCTTCGACCGCGTCTTGGCGCTGTTCCCGCAGCTCGAGCCGCATCTCGCCCGGCGCGCCTGGCAGCTCTCGGGCGGGCAGCAGCAGATGCTCGCCATCGGCCGCGCCCTGATGGCGGCGCCGACCCTGCTGCTGCTCGACGAGCCTTCGCTGGGCCTGGCGCCGGTGCTGGTCGAGCAATTGTTCGCCCGGATCGCGAGCCTCGCGCTCGAAGGCACCGGCGTGCTGCTGGCCGAACAGAACGCCGCCGCCGCGCTGGCCGTGGCCGGGCGCGCCATCGTCCTCCGCGCCGGCCACGTCGTGGCCGACGACACCGCCGCCGCCATCCGCGCGCGGCCGGAACTCGCGGAATCCGTGCTCGGCACGGCTTGAGGGCTTAGGCCGGCGTCTCTACTGTGATCGTCAGAAAGCGCGGTCGCGCGCCCTAAGGACACGCCATGCTGCATCGCCTCGCGCGGTTCGCCGCCGCCATTCTGGCCCTGGCCGCCCTCCCCGCTTCCGCCCAGGCGCCGCGCGACACGCTGACGATCGGGATGACGCAGTTCCCGTCGACGCTCAATCCCATCATCGATGCCATGCTGGCCAAGAGCTACGTGCTAGCCATGGTCAAGCGGCCGCTGATGGCGTTCGACACCAAGTGGCAGCTGGTGTGCCAGCTCTGCACCGAGGTGCCGTCGCTCGAAAACGGCCTCGCCAAGGAGATCGACCTCGGCGACGGCAAGAAGGGCATCGCCGTCACCATGACGCTCCACCCCAAGGCGACCTGGGGCGACGGCACGCCCGTGACGGTCAAGGACGTGGCCTTCACCATCGCCGTCGGCAAGCATCCGCAAAGCGGCGTCTCGAGCGGCGAAATCTACCGCCGCATCCTCAAGGTGGAGGCCAAGGACGACAAGACCTTCACCCTCCACATCGACCGCATCACCTTCGACTACAACAATTACGCCGGTTTCGATCTCTTGCCCGCGCATCTCGAGGCCAAGGCCTTCGAAAGCCCGCACGAATACAAGCTGCGCACCACCTACGACCGCGAGCCCACCAATCCCGGCCTCTTTTTCGGCCCCTACCGCATCACCCAGGTGGTGACCGGCTCGCACATCGCCCTCGAGCCCAACCCGACTTGGTGGGGCGAGAAGCCGCGCTTCAAGCGCGTCGTGGTGCGCGTGATCGAGAATACGGCGGCGCTCGAGGCGAATCTGCTTTCGGGCGCCATCGACTACGTCGCCGGCGAGCTCGGGCTTTCGCTCGAGCAGGTGCTGGCGATGGAGGAGCGGCACAAGGGCCGGTTCCGCTACATCTACAAGGCCGGCCTCATCTACGAGCACATCGACGTCAACCTCGACCATCCGATCTTGAAGGACAAGCGCGTCCGGACGGCGCTCTTGCTCGGCATCGACCGCGCCAAGATCGGCACCGAGCTGTTCAAGGGCAAGCAGCCGGTCGCCCATTCCAACATCAATCCGCTCGATTGGATCGCCAATCCCGCCGTGCGGAAATACGGCTTCGAGCCCGCGGCGGCGAAGAAGCTCCTCGACGAGGCGGGCTGGAGCGTGATTCGCGGCGGCATCCGCCACAACAAGGCCGGCGAGCGCCTCACCTTCACGCTGATGACGACGGCGGGCAACAAGACGCGCGAGCTCGTCCAGCAGATCCTGCAGAGCCAATGGCGCGAGATCGGCGTGGATGCGCGCATCCAGAACCAGCCGGCGCGCGTCTTCTTCGGCACCACCGTCACCCAGCGCAAGTTCGACATGGCGCTGTTCGCGTGGCTCTCCTCGCCCGAGTCCGTTCCGCGCTCCACGCTCCATTCCGACATGATCCCGACCGCGGCCAATAATTGGGCCGGGCAGAACTACACCGGCTTCCGCAGCAAGGAGGCCGACGCGCTCATCGACGGCATCGAGCGCGAGCTCGACCGCGAGAAGCGCCGGGCGCTCTGGCACCGCCTCGAGGCGCTCTACGCCGAGGAGCTGCCGGTCCTGCCGCTGTTCTTCCGCGCCGACGGCTACGTGCTGCCGCCCTGGCTCGACGGCATCGAACCGACCGGGCACCAATATCCGACCACGTTGTGGGTGGAGCAGTGGCAGGCGAAATGAGCGGCGGGCGCCGGGCCGCGGCATGATCCGCTTCGTCGCACAGCGCGGCGTCGAATCGCTCCTCGTGCTGCTGCTGATGTCGTTCGTCGTCTACGGCCTCATCGGCCTGATGCCGGGCGACCCGATCGACATCATGCTCTCGGGCGATCCGCGCATGACGCCCGCCGACCGCGAGCGCCTGCGCGCGCTCTACGGCCTGCATCTTCCGATCTACGAGCGCTACGGCAATTGGCTGGCGGCGGCGGTGGGCGGCGATTTCGGCTATTCGCGCACCTTCAACCGGCCGGTGCTGGAGGTGATGGGGCCGTATCTCGGCCGCACCGCGCTGCTGATGGGCGCCAGCTTCGTGCTCTCGGTCGCCATCGCGATTCCGCTCGGTCTGTTCGCCGCCGTGCGCCAGCGCCGTTTCGCCGATTACGGCATCAACCTCTTCTGCTTCGCCGGAAAATCGGTGCCGCCGTTCTGGCTGGCGCTGATGCTGATCCTGCTGTTCGCCGTGGAGCTGCAATGGCTGCCGGCGGGCGGCATCGAGACGGTGGGCGCCAGCGGCTTCGTCGACCGCGTGCGCCATCTGGTGCTGCCCGTGCTCTGCCTCACGCTCCTCAACCTCGCCAGCGTGGCGCGGCTGATGCGTGCCGAAGCGATCGGGACCCTCCGGCAGGATTACATCCGCACCGCGCGCTCCAAGGGTCTCTCGGAACGGCGCGTCATCTGGGGCCATGCGCTCCGCAACGCCCTCAACCCGGTCGTGACCGTGATCGCGCTCGAATTCGGCACGCTCTTCTCGGGCGCCCTCATCACCGAGACCGTGTTCGGCTATCCCGGCATGGGCAAACTGATCTACGACGCGATCCTCGGCAACGACTACAACCTCGCGCTCATCGGCCTGTTGTTCGCGACGCTCCTCGTGCTGATCGGCAACCTCGCCGCCGACCTCGCCTATGCAGCCCTCGATCCGCGCGTGAGCCTCAAATGAGCGGAACAGTGGCCCTCGCGCCATCCGCGCCGCGGCCGAACCGCGCGCGCCAGCGTTTCCTCCGCCACAAGGGCGCGGTCGTCAGCGCCTTCGTCCTCCTTCTCGTCGTGCTGGGCTCGCTCGGCGCACCGCTCATCGAACATTGGCTCGGGCATGATTCCAACAAGATGGACATCACCCGGCGCTTTGCCCTGCCCTCGTGGGAGTTTCCGCTCGGCACCGACGAGGCCGGGCGCGACGTGCTGCTGCGCCTGCTCTATGGCGGTCGCGTCTCGCTCTTGGTGGGCCTGGCCGCGGCGCTCGCTTCCGCCGTGATCGGCACCGCCATCGGCATCCTCGCCGGCTATTACGGCGGCAAGCTCGACGCCTTCCTGATGCGCCTGACCGACGCCGTGATCTCGCTGCCGACGCTCGCGCTCCTCATCGTACTGGCGGCGATCGATCTGAAGAAGGTCGGCATCCCGGACAGCATCGCGCAATCCGAGGCCGTGAGCCTCTACCGCATCATCTTCATAATCAGCATCGTCGGCTGGACCGGCGTGGCGCGCCTGGTGCGCGGCGCCACGCTCTCGATGCGGGCGCGCGAATTCGTGCGCGCCGCCGTAGCGCTCGGCGCCCCTGCGCGGCGCATCATGTGGGTGCACATCCTGCCCAACGTCATCGGGCCCGTCATCGTCGCCACGACGCTTTCGGTCGGCGGCATCATCCTGACGGAATCGGTCTTGAGCTATCTCGGCCTCGGCATCCAATCGCCGATGTCGAGCTGGGGCAACATGCTCTCCAATGCCCAGGAGATGCTCTCGCAGGCCCCGCAGCTCGTGGTCTATCCCGGCATCGCGATCATGATCACGGTAATCGCGTTCAATTTCTTGGGCGACGGGCTCCAGGATGCGCTCGATCCCCGGGCGGGGGAGTAGCGCGCGGCGATGTTCCCTTACTTCGCCAGCGCTGTCTCCACCAGCTTCACCCAGTAGCTCGCCCCCACCGGCAGGATCTCGTCGTTGAAATCGTAATGGGGGTTGTGGAGGAGGCAGCCGCCTTCGGCGCCGCCGTTGCCGATCCAGACATAGCAGCCGGGCTTCTTCTGCAGCATCCACGCGAAATCCTCGGAGCCCATCGAGGGCGGGTGGTCGCGGATGACGTTTTGCGCGCCGACCACGCCGGCCGCCACCTTGGCGCAAAACTCGGTTTCCGCCTCGGTGTTGATGGTGGGCGGATAGCGCTTCTCGTAGCGGAGCGTGAAGGTGCAGCCATGCGCCTGGCAGATGCCGCCGGCGATGCGCCGGATCGAGGGCTCGATGCTGTCGTGGATCGCGGGCTTGAAGGCGCGCGCGGTGCCGCGCAGCACCATCTGGTCGGGGATCACGTTCCAGGCGTCGCCGCCGTGGATTTGCGTGACGCTGACGACGACGGCCTCGAGCGGGTCGGTGGTGCGGCTCGCGATGGTCTGGAGCGCCAGCACGATCTCGGCCGACACGACCACGGGATCGATGCCGAGATGGGGCATGGCGCCGTGCGTGCCCTTGCCCTGGATCACGATCTCGAAAATGTCGAACGCCGCCATGGTGGGGCCGCTCCTGACCGAGACCTTGCCCGGCGGCAGGCCCGGCCAATTGTGCATGCCGTAGATCGATTCCACCGGGAATTTCTCGAACAGCCCCTGTTCGACCATGACGCGCCCGCCGCCCTCGTTCTCCTCGGCCGGCTGGAAGATGAAATGCACGGTGCCGTCGAAATTCCGGGTCTCGGCGAGATAGCGCGCGGCGCCGAGCAGCATGGTCGTGTGGCCGTCATGGCCGCAGGCGTGCATCTTGCCGTTGTGCGTCGAGGCGTGGGCGAAGCCGTTGGCCTCGGGCATGTCGAGCGCGTCCATGTCGGCGCGGAGCGCGATGGCCCGGCGCCCGTTGCCGGCCCTGAGCGTGCCGACCACGCCGGTGCCGGCCAGGCCCTGATGCACCTCGACGCCGAAGCTCTTGAGCTTCTCGGCGACGATGGCGGAAGTGCGGTGCTCCTCGAAGGCGGTTTCGGGATGGGCGTGGATGTCGCGCCGCCAGGCGGTCATGTCGGTCTGGAATTCGGCGACGCGGTTGACGATCGGCATGGCTGGATCCCCTTTTCGAAGCGGGCACGCTAGCACAAGTGCCGCAGCCCGCGCACCGCCCGGAAAGCGGACTCGTTGTTGGCCCGGCGGAACGGCATCGCTAGATTTGCCGCATGCCGAAGCTCTCCTTTCCCGCGCCACGCATTTCGCGCCGCCGCCTGCTCGCCGGCGCCGCGGCCCTCTGCGCCCCCGCCGTGGCATTTGCCCAAAAGCCCCCGCGACCGCACCGCATCCTTACCGCGCGGCCCGGCACGGCGGCATTGCGCGGAGCGGACAAGCCCGCGACCGCGATCTGGGGCTTCGAGGGAACGGCGCCGGGCCCCATTCTGCGCGTACGCCAGGGCGCGCGGCTCGATGCCACGCTCGTCAACCGCCTCGCCCAGCCGACCACGATCCATTGGCACGGCATCCGCGTGCCGAACGACATGGACGGAGTCCCCGGCGTCACCCAGGACGCGACCATGCCGGGCGAGTTGTTTCCCTACAGTTTCGTCTGCGCCGACGCCGGCACCTATTGGTATCACCCGCATGGCAATAGCTCGGAGCAGCTCGGCCGCGGACTCTGGGGCGTGCTCGTCGTCGAGGAAACGCGGCCGCCGCGCGCCGACCGCGAGCTCGTCTGGGTACTCGGCGATTGGAAGCTCAAGGACGACGGCACCATTGATTCCGATTTCGCCAACGTCCAGGAGCGCACCCACGAGGGCCGCATCGGCAACACCATCACCGTCAACGGCGCGCCCGGCGGCGAAGTTTCGCTCCGCCGCAACGAGCGTGTCCGCGTGCGCCTCCTCAACGTCGCCAATGCGCGCATTTTCGAGCTCGGCTTCGAGGGCCACGATCCCTGGCTGATCGCCCTCGACGGCCAGCCGGTGCCGCCGCGAAAGCTCGGCGCGGAGCGGCTGGTGCTCGGCCCCGGCATGCGCGCAGACCTGCTGCTCGACGCCGACCGCGCCGCCGGGGCGGGCGACGCGGAGCGCCAGCCGCTGCTCCACTATCCGCCCGGCGACGATCCCGCGCCGCTGCTGCGCTTCGCCTATCGCGACGAGGCGCCCTTGCGCCCACGCCCGCTGCCGCCGCCGGCGCCGCTCGCCGCCAACCCGATCGCGGCACCCGTGCTGGCACGCGCCGAGCGCCACGAGATCGTGTTCGCCGGCGGCGCCACGCCGGGCATGATGCCGGGCATGCAGAAGCCGGGCGAAGCCCCGCCGCCCGCGCCGCCCGCGCCGCCGCCCGGCGCGCATCCCCACGGCACCTGGACCGTCAACGGCAAGGCGCTGATCCATGACGGCCAAACGCACAGCCATACCCGCATCTCGCCGCTGCTGACCCTCAAGCGGGGAACGAGCGTCGTCTTCGCGCTCAAGAACGATTCGGTGTTCGATCACCCGATTCACCTGCACGGGCACACGTTCCGCATCCTCTCGCGCAACGGCAAACCCCTCGCCGTGCCGCCGTTGAGCGACACCATCCTGATGAGCCAGCAGGAAAGCGCCGAGATCGCGTTCGTGGCCGACAATCCCGGCGATTGGATGCTCCACTGCCACATCCTCGAGCATCAGGAATCGGGAATGGGCGCGATCTTTCGGGTGGCGTCCTGAACGCGGCGCACTCTTTTTCGTCGCGCGCCGCCGTGGCATTCTCCGGCCGCAATTCCAAGACCAAGGGGGAAACGATGATCGGAGATGCCACGATCGTCCGCCGCGCTTGCGCGGCGGCTGCGCTGATCCTTTCGCTCGCCGCATGCGCCGGTTCCGGCATGGAGGCAAAGCCTGCGGCGGCGCCGGCCGGCGACCCGCTCGCCACCCTCAACGCCAGCTTCCGCGACGCCTATAAGGATCTGCGCACCTGGGCGATCGCGAAATCCGATCCCGTCATCGTCGTGCAGTTCGACGACCTGCATCTCATCCGGAAAAGCGGCACGAAGACCGAGCGTTTCACGCCGCCGATCTATCACGAGTACAAGGCGATCGCGCACGTTCCGCTGGCGCTCTACGTCAAGCTCGCGCGCCATGTCGGCCGGCCGTTCGACAAGGCGATGCTCGATTGGCTGACGGGCTACCTCAAGCAGGTGCAGGCGGCGGGCGCCAGCCTCGACGGGCGGCCCGGCTGGACGCCGGATCAGCTCCGCCTCCACAAATCCATCGTTGCCGCCTCGGTGCAGTTCATCGAGAAGGTCGGCGGCGCCGAGCAGGCATCCGAGGACGATCTCACCAACTACGTCCGCGCCATGCGCCCGCTGGTGCTCGCGAGCGCCGACGCCGCCGCGCGCGCCCAGCTCGACGGCCTCCATGCCCTCGTCACCAAATGGCGCCAGGAGCTGGGCCCGCATTGGAGCCACACCGACGTCATCGTGCTCGGTCCCAAGCAGCCGCGCGTCGGAAACGTGCAATACGAATATTTCAAGCGCGCGATGGGGCCCAACGCCGAGGGCCGCCGGCTCTGGTACGCCGAGGGCATCTTCGACAAGGAACGCGGCCTCGAGCTGCTCGGCACGATCATGGTGGACAAGGGCGCGAGCATCGCCTTCTTCGGCAATCCGACCCGGCTCGAGCGCGATCTCCTCGCCGACGGCGCCGCGAAGCACCTCAACAGGCTTTTTCCGCGGCGATAGTGGTGCGCGGGCAGCGCGCGATCCGCGTTCACCTTCGTAGAGGTCGAATCGAGTAGCGCTTGACAAACGCGCGGCATCGTTCCGTTATGGAGATGCCTTTCCGGTGCCCGACGCACGGCTTCGTTGTGCTTAGGGCTTCAAAAGGGAACACGGTGCGGAGCGTCTTTGCTCCTATTCCGTGGCTGCCCCCGCAACTGTAAGCGGCGAGCGGTCGCCCACATACGTCACTGACGCGCGTCATCCATTCATGAGAATGGCGTCGACGGGCCTTGGGAAGACGGGCGCACCGCATCAGACCCGCGAGCCAGGAGACCTGCCGGATCGGGTACGTCACACATCTGCCGGGCGGGGTGGCTTGGCAGGCGGGCCCTACGGATCTCCGTGCGGTGACGAGTTCCAGCAACCGTCACCCCATTCGAGGAGGTCTTCGCCTTGCATTCCCGTGTTCCCCTATCGCGTGAGGCGCTCGCCCTCGGCGCGAGCCTGTTCGTGCTCACGGCACCAGCCGCGGCGCAGCAAACGACGACGCTGTTGCCCGAAACCGTGGTGAGCGCCACGCGCGAGCCCATTCCCGGCATCCGCGTCGGCAGCGCGGTTTCGGTCATCACCCGCCAGGAGATCGAAGCGCGCAATGCGGTCACCGCCGCGGATCTCCTGCGCGAAGTCCCCGGTGTCTCCGTCGGCCGCACCGGCAGCTTCGGCGGCCTGGTCGACGTCCGCATCCGCGGCGCCGAGAGCAACCACACGCTGGTGCTCATCGACGGCATCAAGGTGAACGATCCCTCGCTCGGCCAGAATTTCGATTTCTCGCAGATCCTGGCCGGCGACATCGAGCGCATCGAGGTGCTGCGCGGGCCGCAGAGCTCGATCTACGGCAGCGAGGCGATCGGCGGCGTGATCAACATCATCACCCGCAGCGGCCGGAAGGGCATCGAGGGGAACGGCTTCTTCGAAGGCGGCTCGTTCCACACGCTGGCCGGCGGCACCGGCCTGCGCTTTGGCACGAACATCGTGCAGAGCGCCTTCAACTGGAATCATCTCCAGACGCGCGGCATCTCGACCGCCGACCGGCGCAACGGCAACGGCGAGAGCGATCCGTTCCGCCTCAACGTCTTCAGCGGCAAGCTGACCGTGACGCCCGCGGACTTCGTCGATTTTTCCTTCGCCGGGCGCAGCTCGCGCAGCCGCGGCCATCTCGACGATTTTCCATGTTTGGCGAACGGCACCTGCGTCGCCGCGGACGACCGGTCGTACTACGTTTTCGAGCAATTGTTCGGGCGCGCCGACGCCACGTTGAAGCTGTTCGACGGACGGCTCACCAACCGCACCGGCGTCGCCTATGGCTGGACCCAGAACGACGGCATCTCGCCGACCTTCGGCGTCTCGGTGAACAAGTCGCGCCGGCGCAAGATCGACAACCAGACGTCTTTCCGCTTCGGCACGCCCGACATCGCGCAGGCCGACCATCGGCTGACCTTCCTGTTCGAGCACGAGCGCCAATCGATCGTGTCGAATAGCGCGTTCAGCTCGTTCGAACAGGCCATTTCCAGCAAGAGCTATGTCGGCGAATACGCGCTCGGCCTCTGGGACAGCGTCTTCCTCACCGGCTCGGTGCGCTACGACGACAACAATTTCTTCAAGGACCGGATCACCTATCGCGTCACCGGCGCCTACGTCCTGCGCGATTACGGCATGCGCTTGCACGCCAGCACCGGGACCGGCGTCAAGAATCCCGATCTCTTCCAGCTGTTCGGGCGCACATCCACCTTCACGCCGAACCCCAACCTCAAGCCCGAGATTGCAACCGGCTGGGACGTGGGCATCGAGAAGAGCTTCTTCGACCGCAAGGCCGTCGTCGACGTCACCTACTTCCGCACGCGCCTCACCGACTCGATCGTCGCGACCCAGGCGACCGCGTTCAACGATATCGGCACGACCCGCGTGCAAGGCATCGAGGTGGCGGCCAAGCTCCGCCCGCTGCCCGGCCTGGAACTCGGCGGCGCCTACACCTACACCGATGCGCAGAACCCGCTCGGCACCGAGCCAGTGCGGCGGGCCAGGCACATCGGCAGTGTGTTCGCGACCTACCGGTTCCTCGAAGGTCGCGCGACGCTGCACGTGGACGCGCGCTTCAACGGGCGCCAACGCGATACGGCGTTCTTCCTCGATCCCAACACGTTCGTCTTCTCCAGCGCGCCGGTCAATCTTTCGGGCTTCGTGCTCGTGAATTTCGCCGCGTCCTACAAGGTGCACGAGAATTTCGAGATCTACGGCCGCATCGACAATTTGCTGAACACGAAATACCAGGAGGTGTTCAGTTTCGGAACACCCGGCCTCGGCGCATTCGCGGGCGTGCGCGTGCGCTTCGCGGCCCTCCAATGAGCGGCGGGCGCAGCGGCGGCGTGCGGCAGCGGCTCGGCGCGCTCGCGCTGGTATTCGCGGCCCTCGCCGCCGCGCCGGCCGCGACCGAGACGCGCGCCAAGCCCATGCGCATCGTCTCGCTCAACGTGTGCGTCGACCAGCTCCTGCTGCTGCTGGTCGATCACCGGCGCATTGCGGCGCTCACCCAGTTCGCCGTCGACCGCGACTGGTCCAACATGCCGCGCGAGGCCCGCGGCTTCCGCACCACGCATGGCCGCGCCGAGGAAGTGCTGCCGCTGATGCCGGACCTCGTCATCGGCGGCGAATATTCGGCGCCGGAAACCATCGCGCTGCTGCGCCGGCTCGGGCAACGCGTGGAGGTGATGCGCCTCGCCAATTCGATCGAAGGCGTGCGCGCGGGCATGCGCTGGGTGGGCGCCCTGGTCGGCGAAGCGGAGAAGGCGGAGGCGATGGTGGCCGAGTTGGACCGCCGCCTGGCCGCGGTGCGCGCGGGCATCGCCGATGGCCCGCGCCCGATCCTCGCCTTCTACAACACCAGCGGCTACACGGCCGAGCCCGGCACGCTCGCCGACGACGTGATCCGCGCCGCCGGCTTCGAGAACCTCGCAGCCCGTCTCGATCTCGGCCTCGGCGGGCGGCTCAATCTCGAATGGCTGACCTTGCAACGGATCGATGCCTTGATCGTGGTCGATACCGAAGGCACCTCGGCCTCGCGCGCGGTCGAGACCGTGGCGCACCCGGTGCTGACGCGGCTGGCCGCGAACAAGCCCCACGCCGCCATCCCCGGCCGGCTCTGGACCTGCGAGACACCGTTCGTGGCCGAAGCCGCCGAGCGCCTCGCCATTCTCCGCCGCAACGCGGAGCGCCGGCGGCGATGAGCCGAACCATGATGCTCGGCGCGCTCGCGGCGCTCGTGCTTGCGGGCTTCGTGGCGTCGCTGGCGCTGGGACCCGTGGCCATCGACCTCGGCGCAGCGTTGGACGCGGTGTTCGGCACGGGCCCCGAAACCTTGCGCCTCATCGTGCTCGAGATCCGCCTGCCGCGCGCTCTGTTGGCGCTGATGATCGGCGCGGCGCTCGGCATTTCGGGTGCTGCGCTCCAGGGCTATCTCCGCAACCCGCTCGCCGAGCCCGGGGTGATCGGGGTCTCGGCGGCGGGCGCGCTCGGCGCCGTGATCGTGTTCTATTTCGGCTTGGCGCGCGTCTTTCCGCTCGCCCTGCCGCTGGGCGGGCTCGCGGGCGCGGCACTCGGCGTGTGGTTGGTCTATGCGCTGGCCGGCCGCGGCGGCTCGACGGCGACGCTGATCCTCGCCGGCGTCGCGGTGAATGCGCTGGCGGGCGCATTGACGGCGCTGGCGTTGAGCCTGGCGCCAAGTCCTTTCGCGACGCTCGAGATCATCCACTGGATGCTGGGCGGCTTGACCGACCGCAGCATGACTCACGTGTGGCTGGCCCTCCCCTTCATCGCCGCCGGCGTGCTGCTGCTGGCGACTCTCGGCCGCGGGCTCGACGCCCTCAGCCTCGGCGAAGACGCGGCGGCGAGCCTCGGCACCAACGTGCCGGCGCTGCGCCTGAAGCTGATGCTCGGTACCGCGCTCGCGGTCGGCGCATCCACCGCGGTCGCCGGCGTCATCGGTTTCGTCGGCCCGCATCTGCTGCGCGGGCGCTTCGGCCACCGCCCGGGCGCGCTCCTCGCGGCGAGCGCCCTCGGCGGCGGTGCCCTCACCCTTGCCGCCGATCTCGCGGCGCGGCTCATTCTCACCGACCGCGAGATCAATCTCGGCGTGCTGACCGCGATCATCGGCGCGCCGTTCTTCCTCGCCCTCGTGCTGCAATCGCGGCGGAGCGAGCCGTGACCCGCCTTGCCGCCGAGAACGTGACGGTGAAACTCGGCCCGCGCGCCGCGGTCGAGGGCGTCGTTGCCGCGGTCGCCTCGGGCGAGCTCGTCGGCCTCATCGGCCCCAACGGCGCCGGCAAGACCACGCTGCTGCGCGCGATGGCGGGACTCGTCGCACCCGCCGCCGGACGCATCGTGCTCGACGGCCGCGTGCTCTCCGAGCTCGGCCGCGCCGCGCGCGCACGGCGTATCGGCTATCTGCCGCAGCACGGCGACATCCATTGGGCCCTGCCGGTGGCCGAGGTGGTGTTGATGGGGCGGTTGCCGCATCTCGGCGCCTGGCAGCGCGCGGGCGACTTGGATCGCGCCATCGCGAAGCGGGCCATGCTTGCGCTCGATATCGCCGATCTCGCCGAGCGCGCCGCCACGCGACTTTCGGGCGGTGAAAAGGCGCGCGTGCTGCTCGCCCGCGCCCTCGCCGGCGAACCCGAGATTCTCCTGGCCGACGAGCCGGTGGCCGATCTCGATCCCTATCACCGGCTCGAGGTGATGGAGCATCTGGTGGCGCTCGCGGCGCAGGGCACCGGCGTCGTCGTGGTGCTGCACGATCTGGCGCTGGCGGCGCGCTTCTGCGCGCGTCTCGTGCTGCTCGACCGCGGCCGCGTCGCCGCCGAAGGCCCGCCCGCCTCGGTGCTGACCCCGGAAAACCTCGCCGCCGTCTACCGCATCGAAGCCGTCGCCGGCCGCCACGACGGCGCCGACTACGTCCTCCCCTGGCGCCGCATGCCGCGCGCGTAGGACTAGCGCGGCAGTTCGCCCTTGAGTGCGAGGGGAATCCCGGCGGTCATGAGCAGCACGCAATCGGCCGCCGCGGCCACCGATTGATTGGCGCGGCCGAGATGGTCGCGATAGGCGCGCGCCAGCGCGTTGTCGGGCACGATGCCGAGGCCGACCTCGTTGGTGATCACGATGATGGGCCCGGCGGCATTCTGGAGCGTGCCGACCAGGCCCTGCACCTCGGCCTCGATGTCGCGCCGCTCGCCCAGGAGATTGCTGATCCAGAGCGTGAGGCAATCCAGCAGCACGACGCGGTCTGGGCGCGCGGCGTTGCGGACGGCGGCGCGCACCGAGATCGCCTGCTCGATCACTTCCCAGCTCGGATCGCGCTCAGCTTTGTGGCGCGCGATGCGTGCCGCCATCTCGGCGTCGCCGGCCACGCCCGTGGCGACCACGGCATGGCGGGCCGGCCGCGCGCCCATCAGCCGCTCGGCATAGCGGCTCTTGCCCGCCCGGGCGCCGCCCGTGATCAACATCACCCTCGGAAGCTTGCCTAACATTTTCGACCGAATACGCGCTGATTGATACCGAAGGGTTGCGCTTGATGGTTACTTGCCGGGAATGTCACAGTGTCGCCCCAATCCAACCCCGGGGCGCCCCCATGAACACCCTCCTTGCCACCCCGCCCGAAACCGTCGACGAGCCCGGCATGGGCCGGCTCGAGCTGTTTCCGCTCGCGGCCGAGGAAGCGACCTTGCTGGCCTTCGTCAAGCACGTGTTCGAAACCTATTGGCAATCGGTATTCTTCGGCACGCTCATCCAGGGCGCCGCGTGGGAAGTGAAGGCACCGGGACCGCCGCGCAAGATCGCCCTGCTCGACGGCTATGTCACGGTCGATTTCGGTCCGTGGCACTTCCACCTTTGCATCGGCGAGACCACGGGCGTGGGCGCGAGCCCGACGCCGCCCGCCCTCGCCCGCCACCGCCGCTGCGCGCGCGCCGAGCTCTATCGCAGCCTCAACCCCAAGACCGGCGCCCCCAACACCTGGGCGTTCCGCATGTTCAACGGCGCCGGCGAGCAGCAGATGACGGTGTTCCTGCCGAGCCCCTTCATCGGCGACGACGGCAAGCTCTTGAAGCCGCCGCGCTGGGAACGCCTCGCCGCCTGGGACGATCTGCGCCAACGCTTCCTCGGCCTCGCCCCCGACCCCTTCGACCGCAGCGGCACCGGCTTCGTGCACGGTTGATCGCAAACCCACCGCGTCATCCTGAGCGAAGCGAAGGATATTGTCCGAACTGCCGACGGTCTTGGCGTTGGGACGGGATCCTTGGCTCCGCCCGGGATGACGGTGGCGGGATCACGCCTCCTTATCGCTGACGCCCGCCTGTTCGAAGGTCGCCATGCCGGTGTGTGTGGCGACGGCGGCGCGCAGCAGGCCGATCGCGACGGCGGCGCCGGAGGCTTCGCCGAGGCGCATGCCGAGATCGAGCAGCGGCCCCATGCCGATGTGCTGCAGAAGTTTTCCATGCCCCGCTTCGGCCGAGAGATGGCCTGCCACGGCATGATCGAGGGCACCCGGTGCTGCCTTGGCCAGCACCGCGGCCGACGCGGTGGCGACGAAGCCGTCGAGGACGACAGGCACCCGCATCTCGCGCGCCCGCAACACCGCGCCGGCGATCGCCGCCAGCTCGCGGCCGCCGACGCAGCGCAGTGCCGCCAACGGCGCCGCGAGTGCCCGGCCGTGATGGGCGAGCGCGGCGTCGACCGCCGCCGCCTTCCGCGCAAGGCCGGCATCGTCGACGCCGGTGCCGCGCCCGACCCAGTCGGCGCCCGTGCCGCCCAACAGCGCCGCCGCCAGCGCCGCCGCGACCGTGGTGTTGCCGATGCCCATCTCGCCGACGCAGAGGAGATCGAAGCTCGGCTCTCCGGTGCGCGGCTCCACGGCCATGGCACCGGCGGCGAAGGCCGCGGCGAGCTCGACTTCGGTGAGCGCGGCTGCGGTGGTGAAATCCGCCGTCGGCCGCTCGAGCGCCAGCGGCACCACCGTGAGCTCGGCGCCCATGGCACGCGCGAGCTGGTTGATGGCGGCACCCCCGGCGCCGAAATTCGCCACCATCTGTGCCGTCACTTCGGCCGGATAGGCCGAGACGCCGCGCGCCACCACGCCGTGATTGCCCGCGAAGACGGCGATGCGCACCCGGTCGAGCCGGGGCGGATGCCGCCCCTGCCACGCAGCGAGCCACGCCGCCAATGTCTCGAGGCGCCCGAGCGAGCCCGGCGGCTTGGTGAGCCGTGCCTGGCGCGCTTCGGCCGCAGCGGCGGCGGCCCGGTCCGGGCCGGGCAATCGCTTGAGCCGTTCGGCGATCTCGCGCATGGTGGATTTCCCTCTCGGGCCGCGGGTCTAGCGGTCCCCTTTCCTTCGCGCAATCCGCCATGGCTGATATTTCGACACCCCGCAACCATCGCCCCGGGGATTTGCTCGGCCAGTTCGGCGCGGCGTGGACTTTGCTATCACGCCTCCCGTGGCCCTTCGCGGTGCCGCGCGATCTCGCCGCCATCGGCCGCGGCGCCTGGGCTTTTCCAATTCTGGGCGCGCTGCTCGGTGCTCTCGCCGGCGGCACCTATTGGCTCGGGCGCGAGATCGGCCTGCCGGCGTTGGTCGCGGCGGCGCTCGCCGTCGGATTCCTGGCGCTCGCGACCGGAGCACTCCACGAAGACGGGCTCGCCGACACCGCCGACGGCTTCGGCGGCGGCGCCACGCGCGAGCGCAAGCTCGAGATCATGCGCGACAGCCGCAGCGGCGCCTACGGCGTGCTGGCGCTCGTGATCGTGACACTGGTGCGCGTGGGTGCCCTCGCGGCGCTGGAAGGCCCCAAGGGATTCGCCGCCTTCCTGGCCGCCGCAGCGCTCGCGCGCGGCTTCGCGACCCTGCCGATCTGCTTGCTGCCGCCCGCGCGCGCCGACGGGCTCGGACGGAGCGCCGGCCGTGCCCCCGCGGCGGCGGCGGCCATCGCCGTGATCCTCGCCGCCGGTTTTACCATCGCGGCGGCGCTGGGCTACGGCTTCGCGCCCCGCGCCATCGGCTTCGCCGTGGCGTTCGCCGCCATCGCCGTGGCGCTGGTCGCCCTCCTGGCGCTCCGCCACATCGGCGGCACCACCGGCGACGTCCTCGGCGCCGCGATCCTCGCGAGCGAAGCCGCGGCACTCGCCGCATTCGCGGCGGGGGCGTAGGAAGCCCAAGAACCGCGAAGCGCGGAATTTAGTTCTTCCCGCCTTCCGGCTCCGCCTCATCGTCCGGTCCCTCGTTCGTGGGCACGGCGTAGACGCCGGCGAGCCAGCGGTGGAGATCGATGTCGGCGCAGCGCTTGGAGCAGAAGGGCTTGTGCGCGGGAAGCGTGGGCTTGGCGCAGATCGGGCAGCGCGGGCCGCGCCCGGGGCCGGCGCCCGAAGCGCCGCCATCCGGCCGGTCGTGGTCGTAGGGAGCCATGGCGAAATCTAATCCTTGCCGAGCATTTCGGCGAGGGTGCGCCGCTCGCGGCGGCGGATCAGCTCGACGAGGCCGAATTCGCTCGGCCGCGCGATCTGCACCGCCATCGGATCGTCGGAAACGGCGGCGCGCAGCACGCCGAGCGCCGCGGGCAGGTCGCGCCCCTCCCCGAGCCCGGCGAAATCCACCACGATCCGCCCGCCGAGATTGCGCAGGCGAATCTGGTGTGCGGCTTCCGCCGCGGCCTCGCGGTTGACGCGCGCGAAATTGGACTTGGCCGAAAGCGCCGCCGCGCGGTCGGTGTCGACGTCGATGGCCGTCAGGCCCGCCGCGTGCCCGATCGCCAAGACGCCGCCGCCGGGCAGCGCGACCTCGCCGCCGAGCGCCTCGTCGAGCGCGGCCTGGACCGCGGCGCTCTCGAGCGTGCTGCGGCCGACGGGCTCGCGCTCCACCCGCCCCTTCCACTCCGGCGCATTTAGCGCCAGCCATCCGCGCACCTCGGCGAGCAGCGACTCGCTGTCGACCGCGATGCGCGCCGCTTCGGCGCCGACGAAGATGCGCAGAATATCCAGCGCCGCATCGGCGGGCGCGAGCGCCTCGGCCGGCCCGCCGACGCTGTCGAGCACCGCCGCGGCCCTCAGCCAGAGCCCGCGGAGATGCTCGGCTTCGCGCCGAAGCGCCTCGTCGCTCGCCGACGGCGCGCGATGCAGCGCCAGGAACTGCCCCGGCCCGGCCTTGCCGAGCGCCGCCAGCAGGGCGCCGAGACGGGCGCGCGCGTCGTTGTCGGCGATACGGTGCGAGAGCGCGGGCTTGGCGCCGTGCGGCTGGAACGCGAGAAAGCGCCCGGCAATCAGCGGATCGGCGGCGGCGCGGGGCAGCTTTTCGCCGGCGGCGTCTTGCACGATCCGTACGGCAAGCGTGGCGCCTTCGCGCACCTTCGCCGATTTCGCGCGGGCAAGATCGAGCCACGCCTCGCCGCCGGGAATCTCGACCACGGCTGCGGCGAGGCCCGCGATCGCCTTCTTCACCCGCGCGCGATAGAGGCCGCCGACCAAGCTCGGCGCGCTGGCCCGCGCCGCGCGATAGTCGGTGAGCGTGCCGCCGGTCAGCACCGCGCCGCGGCTTTCGCCCCGGCCCCGTGCGAGCAGGATCTCGCGTTTCACGGGCCTGCCGCCGCCCGGTAGCCGAGCCCGTTCAAGAGCTGCGCTGTCTCGAACAGCGGCAGGCCGACCACGTTGCTGTAGGAGCCGGAGAGGAAGCGCACGAAAGCGGCGGCGCGGCCCTGGATGGCGTAGCCGCCGGCCTTGCCCTGCCATTCGCCGCTCGCGAGATAGACGGCGATCTCCGCGGCGGCGAGCTGCTTGAAGCCGACGACGCTGGTGACGAGCCGCATGCGCACGATGCCGCCCGGCGCCACGATGCAGACGCCGCCCAACACGCGATGGCGCCGGCCCGAGAGCCGCATCAGGCATTGCCGCGCCGTGGCTTCGTCTTCGGCCTTCGGCAGGATGCGCCGGCCGAGCGCCACCACCGTGTCGGCACCGAGCACGAGCGCGTCCGGATTCTCGGCGGCGACCGCGCGGGCTTTCGCTTCCGCGAGGCGCAGGGCGTGCGCGCGCGGCAATTCGCGGCGCAGCGGTGCCTCGTCGAGGCCGGCGGCGGCGACGCGGGCGGGGACGATTCCGATCTGGGCGAGAAGCTCGCGCCGCCGGGGCGACGCGGATGCGAGGACGAGGGCGGCGTGGATGTGGGAGCTGCGGGCGCCGCTGCCGGCGCCGTTCATCCGCCGGCCCCTATTTGAAGCGGAATGTGATGCGTCCCTTGGTCAGGTCGTAGGGCGTCATCTCGACGTTGACGCGGTCGCCGGCGAGAACGCGGATGCGATTCTTGCGCATTTTCCCCGAGGTGTGCGCGAGAATCTGGTGCTCGTTATCCAATTTCACGCGAAACATGGCGTTGGGCAGGATCTCCGTGACCGTGCCCGAGAACTCGATCAGATCTTCCTTCGACATGCTCTCCCCGGGGATGTTGCTCCGGTGGCGGGAAAATGAGGGCGCGGCCATGCCCGGTCAAGGCGGATTCCGGCCGGGGCGAATGCGCAAAAGCGCGATTCGGCGGCACGCCGATTGCCTCGGGCGCCGATTGCCTCGGGCGCCGATTGCCTCGGGCGAATGTGAAGTGGCTCGCCGTGCCGGCCGCGGCGGCGTGAAGCGCATGACTTTGTGCGCGCGGCCGCCACTGGTATTGCGATTGCGAAGGCTCGCGCCATCCGCCGGTTTTCCCGCGCAACGAAGCGGCGGTTCCGCGCCACCGCCGAGACCGTTCGATGCAAGGCGATCCCGATCCGGAAAATTCGGCGCTGGGCGCAGTGCCGGTCGGAGACCCGCCCCTACGCAAGCTTGGCCGATTCTGCCTGAACGAAACTCGCCCTAGCCGAGCGCCGCGATGCGCTGCTCGACCGGCACCGGCGCCCACGATGCCTTCAGCCCCTGTTCGGCGAGGATGACGTTGGCGGCGTTGTAGCCGGGAAGACCGGTGATGTTTCCGCCCGGGTGGCAGCACGAGCCGCAGAGATAGAGCCCGTCGAGATAGCCGCGATAGTGTCCGGCGCCGAGGAACGGCCGGTGATAACCCATCTGGCCGTTGGTAAAGGCGCCAACCAACAGATCGCCCTCGAACATGTTGGGCAGGATGCGCACGTTCTCGAGCGGCGTCTTGGTGAAGCGGTCGAGCGTGGCCGAGGCGAGATTGGGCGCGTAGCGCGACCAGAGCTCGAACATAGCCTGGCCGTGCGCGTGCTGGGCCTCGTCCCAATTGAGCGAATTGCCGTAGAGATGGAACGGCAGCTTCTCCCACATGAAGGCGGTGTGCTTGCCCGCCGGCGCCTGGGTGGGATCGAACTGCGTGGCGCTGGCGCCGTACATCACCGTCGGCGGAATCGTGCCGGCTTCGTGATGGCGCACGATGTCGTGGAACTGGTCGACGTGATCGAGGCCGAGAATGACCATGAACGCGTCGTTCAAGCGCGGATCGTGCTTGGCGGCGGCGTAGCGCGGCACATCGCTAAGGACGAGGTGGAGCGTGAACAGCGGCGCCAGAAGATTGTATTTGAAGTTCGCGGCCTTGGCGCGCCATTCCGCCGGCAGATGCTCTTCCGCGATCAGCTCCAGGAAGGTCTGCTGCGGATTGAGCGACGAGGCGACGAAGGACTTGGCGCGGATGATCTCGCCGGCGGCGGTCTCGATGCCGACCGCGCGGCCGTTCTCGACCAGGATGCGTTTCAGGGAAGTGCCGAGCCGGATCTCGCCGCCGCTCTGGCGAATGACCGATTCGAGCGCCCGCGCCAGCTGCACCGAGCCGCCGCGGCCGAGCTGCGCCTTGGAAGGGCTCGCCAGCAGCGAGGCGATGTGGTGGCCGAAGCCGCGGGCGCGGAGATCGACCTCGCGGAGACCGTTGAAGAATAGCAGCCCGGCCTGGATCGCCGGATGCTCGAACTCGCGCATCACGAATTCCAGCGGCGAGAGGGCACTCACCTCCAGCAGCAGCCGCCCGGCGCGCGTGCGTTCGAGGAGCCGGTGGCGCTCGACCGGCGGCAGCGGCGGCGCAGCACCTTCCGGCCGCAGCACGTTCTGGAGGATGGGCACGAAATCGTCGTGCCAGCGCTGGAGCGTGCGCGCATCCTTCTCGCTGACCGCCGCGAAGCTTTGCCGCGTACGCTCGAAATCGGTCCACCATTGCAGCGAGCTGCCATCCTTGAGCAGCATGGCGACGTTGAGCTCGGGCTCGATGTAGGTGGCGCCGTGCTTTTCGAGCTCGAGATCGCGGTACCACGGCATGTCGGAGACCGCGCGCTGGAAGAAGGCGTGCGTGTTGTGCAGCACGCCGGGATGGCGCGGATTCTCCTCGGTGCGGAGGCCGCCGCCCGCGACCGGCAGGCGATCGACCGACAACGTCTTGAAGCCGGCCTTGGCGAGATAGGCCTGGGCGATCAGGCCGTTGTGGCCGGTGCCGATGATGATGCCGTCGTAGTCGGACATGGATCGCCCCTTCGGTCGGCCGCGCGGCAGGCAGCAGCCGATGTCAGCGCGAAACCCGGGCCAGGGCAAGGGTAAAGTTTGGCCCCCAAACCATTGCCGCGCCGCCCCCAGCGATGCCGGAAGCGGCGCGGCGGCCGGTTCGCGCTATTTCGGCTGGTCGATGTAGCGGAGATAGGGCTTGGGCGCCTTCCAGCCCTGCGGATATTTCTTCTTGGCGTCTTCGTCGGAGACCGAGCCGGCGATGATCACCTGCTCGCCCGGCTTCCAGTTCGCCGGCGTGGCGACGCTGTGCTTGGCCGTGAGCTGGAGCGAATCGATGACGCGCAGCACCTCGTCGAAATTGCGGCCGGTCGTCATCGGATAGGTGATGACGAGTTTGATCTTCTTGTCCGGCCCGATGACGTAGACGTTACGCACGGTCGCGTTGTTGGCCGCGGTCCGCCCTTGCGCGCCGCCGGCGGTGTCGGCCGGCAGCATGTCGTAGAGCTTGGCCACCTTGAGGTCGGGATCGCCGATCATCGGGTAGTTCGGCGCCTGGCCCATCGTCTCCTTGATGTCTTGCGCCCAGCGCTTGTGGTCCTCGACCGTGTCGACGCTGATGCCGATGACCTTGACGCCGCGCTTGTCGAAATCGGCCTTCATCTTCGCGACCTGGCCGAGCTCGGTGGTGCAGACCGGCGTGAAATCCTTGGGGTGCGAGAACATCAGACCCCAGCCATTGCCCAGCCAGTCGTGGAACTTGATGCGCCCCTCGGTGGTGTCGGCCTCGAAATCGGGTGCGGTATCGCCCAAGCGGAATGCCATGTTCGTTTCTCCATCTATCGGTTTGTGCGCCCCGGATGATGTTGCGCGCGGCGCGGGGCCCGGCAAGGTCGGCGGCGTGGCCGATTTATGAAGATTTGCGGGCGCAAGCGCAAAGCCAGACCGAAGACGGTGTTGCAGCTGGAATCCTTTGACGCGTGGGGCGCCCCAGTCGGCCGGATTAATGCCGCTATGCACAAAAAACTTGTGCGCTGCAAAAAATGTGTCATTACCTTGTGTGTCGCGCTGGCGATGGCCCCAAATGTGGTCATCCGCTGGGCCACTCCACCGCCCGCGAGCGGATGAGGTGTGCATGCGATGTCCCTCTCTAGGTATTTTCTCGTAGTAGGCGCCGGCATCCTGCTGATGGCGCCGTCGCCAAGAGTTCTCGCCCACGATGCCTACGATTGGATCAACAAGGGCGGCTACCGCAGCCAAAGCGGCGAACATTGCTGCGGCAAGGACGATTGTTACGAGGTTCCCGCCAGCCGCGTGGAGCAGGATGCGCAAGGCTATTCGTTGCCCGATCACAATCTGATTGTGCCCGGGCGCCAGGCGCTGCCCTCCGAAGACGGCCGCTATTGGGTGTGCAAGGTCGGGAGCCGCCTGCGCTGCTTCTTCGCGCCGCTGAACCCGTCGTAACGGTCGGCGACGATTGGGGCGCGCCGCTCACGCGCCCCGGACACGGTCGGCGAGCGCGCCGGCATCCGCCGGGGCGGCATCGCCGCGCCAATAGACGTGCTGGTCGGGGCCGACCAACGCATTGTCGGCGCCATAGAGAGCGCGCGCATCGGGCCGGGCCAGGGTCACCACCGCGAGCGGCACTTTGCGCGCGGCGAAGGCCGCGGCGATGTCGCGCGCTGCACCCCCGCCCCCGCCGAGATTGACCAGCGTGAACTCCGGCCCCAGCCGGTCGAACAGCGCCACCCCCGGCGCGAGCCAGACATGCGGCGCACGGTGGCCCGGACGGCCGGTCGGCGCGTATTCGTTGGCCGGATCTGGAAGCGGCGGCGTGCCGTCGGGCCAGACGATCGGCGAATTCTCGTAGCGCACGCCCAGATGAATGCCCGGAATGAGAAATTCGTGCGCCGCATGCGCGGCGAGGCGGGCGCCCACCGCCGCGCGCTCGCGAGCACCGGCGTCGCTGTCGGTCTCGATGGCCGGCGTCGCGGGGGTCGTGCCCACCGAATCCGCGAAATGCTTGGACCAGCCGAGATTGCGCGCGCCGATCGGGCGCCGGTCGGCCTCGTAGCTGGCGAGCAGCTTGGGTCCGGCCCACCCATTCGCCACCGCGGCCAGCTTCCACGCCAGGTTCACGGCGTCGTCGATGCCGGTGTTCATGCCCATGCCGCCGGTCGGCGTGAAAAGATGCACCGCGTCGCCCGCCAGATGGACACGGCCGGCGCCGTAACGCTGCGCGAGCAGGCGGTAACCGGCCGTCCACGGCTGGAAAGAGATGATCTCGCGCAGCGCCGGAACGCCGCAGGCGCGGTCGAGCATGTCGCTGACATAGGCCGGATCGAGCGGCCGCCGCTCCGGCAATTGGAACCCGAAGACGTAGCGGTCGGCTCCGTCCACGGCGATGCAGAGGGCGCGCACTTCCGGGTTGACCACCCAATATTGCCAAGAGCGCGCCGGCCAGCGCGCGCCCGCCGGCGGCGCCAGGCGCACGAAGGCCGAAACCATCGAGCCTCCCATGAAGGCGCGCACGATGCCGGCATCGCCTTCGAGCTCGATTCCGAGCTGCTTGCGGACGATGCTGCCGCCGCCGTCGCAGCCGACGAGGTAATCCGCCTCGAACCATTCCTCGCGCCCGCCCGCCGCCTCGACCGCGCGCACGCGCACATGGTCGCCCTTGTCCTCGAAGCCGACGCAGCGCCAGCCGTAGCGCCGCTCGATCGACGGAAACGACGCGAGCCGCTCGAACATCGCCTGCTCGAGAAACAGCTGCGATCCGCGGTGGGCCGGCTCGGGCCCAGCCCAGGGCCCCTCGCCGCGCGCCGTCTCGGCCACCGCGGCGCCCCAGCCCGGCATGCGGAGGCGCGCCAATTGGTAGCCGTTGAGGCGCGTGAAATAGGTGACGTCGCTGGGATAGTCCGGCGGCAGGCCGAGCGCGCGGAAGCGCGCCGCCACGCCGAGGCGGCGGAGATGCTCCATCGAGCGCGGGCTGGTGGCGTTGGCCTTGGGCCAATCGGTCGGCCCCGGACGCTCGTTGAGCAGCACGCACCGGATGCCGCGCCGCCCGAGTTCGAGCGCCAGCACCATGCCGACCGGCCCGCCCCCGGCGATGACGGCGAAGGGGCGCGGAGGGGCGTTCATGGGCCGCGATTCGCGTCGGCGCGCAATTCGACCCGCCGAATCTTCCCCGAGACCGTCTTGGGCAGCGCTTCGCGGAATTCGATCTCGCGGGGGTATTTGTAGGGCGCGGTGATGTTCTTGACGAACTCCTGCAGCTCCTTCGCCAGCGCTTCGCTCGGCGCGAAGCCTTTCGCCAGCACGACATAGGCCTTGACGATCTCGCCGCGCAGCTCGTCCTTCTTGCCGACCACGGCCGATTCGGCCACGGCCGGATGCTCGATCAGCGCGCTTTCGACCTCGAACGGCGAGATGCGGTAGGCGGCGGAGCTGATGAGGTCGTCGGCTCGTCCCACGAACCAGAGATAGCCATCCTTGTCGCGCGTGGCCGTGTCGCCGGTGTAGTACCAGCCGTTGCGGAAGCAGCGCGCATTGGCCTCAGGATCCTCGAAATAGCCGGTGAAGAGCCCCGGCGGCCACGGCTCGACGACCTTGACGCCGATGTGCCCGACTTCGCCCGCCGGCAGCACCCGGCCCTCGTCGTCGATCACGTCCACGGTCAGGCCCGGCGAGGGGAAGCCCATCGAGCCCGGGCGGATTTCCATGCCGGGCACGTTGGCGGCGACGCAGATCGTCTCGGTCTGGCCGTAGCCGTCGTGCACGAGCGTCCCGGTCGCGGCCTTCCAGACGCGGATGACTTCCGGATTGAGCGGCTCGCCGGCACTGATGCAGTGGCGCAGCGTCGAGAAATCGTATTTGCCGAGATCGAGCTGCGCGAAGGTGCGATAGCCGGTGGGCGGCGCGCAGAAGGTCGTGACCTTGTGCCGGGCGATGAGCTTCAGGTGCGCATCGGCATCGAAGCCCGGCGCTGCGTTGTAGAGCAGCACCGTGGCACCCAATTGCCACTGGCCGAAGATCATGCCCCACGCGGCCTTGGCCCAGCCGGTGTCGGAGATCGTCCAGTGCACGTCCGATTCGCGGAGGTCCTGCCAATAGCGGGCGGTGATGGTGTGGGCGATGGCGTAGGAATGCGCGCGCGGCACCATCTTCGGAAATGCCGTGGTGCCCGAGGTGAAATAGGCGAGCATCATCTCGTCGGCGCGCGTCGGTGCGAGGGCGGCGCGGTCGAGCCGGTCGGACGCCGCCGCGGCGGCCGGCTCGTAGTGGACCCAGCCCGCGCGCGCCGCGCCGATGACGATGCAATGCTCGAGATGGGGGCACTTGGCGCGCACCGAGTCGATCTTGGCGGCATGCTCGGCGGTGACGATGGCGAAGCGCGCGCGCGACTTGTTGAGCCGGTATTCGATGTCCTTGGGCTGCAGCAGGTTCGTGCCGGGCATGGCGACGACGCCGGTCTTGATGCCGCCGATCAGCGTCTCGTACCAGGCCGGGATGCGCGGGATCATCGAGAAGGCGAAATCGCCTTTCTTGGCGCCGAGCCCGAGCAGCACGTTGGCAAAGCGGTTCGAGGCGCGCGACAGTTCGCCGAAGCTGTAGCTTCGCTCGGCGCCCGTATTGGCATCGACGTAGAGGAAGGCTGCCTTGTCGGCCTCGCGGGCGCGACGGTCGATGCAGTCGAAGCCGAAATTGTAGAACTCGGGGACGGCGAGCTTGAGGCTGCGGCGCGCGGCCGCGTAGTCGGGCAAACGAATCATCGATGACACGACGTTTCTCCAGATTGGGCAAAGCCGGCGCCGGTTACCCTACGCGAACGGTGTCGGATCACCCTAATCCCGCCCGTCCGGCCTTTCGTCGACTGGCTTGGGATGGTTGTCTATTCCCTCCGTCCTCGCCATCGCAAGCGTGTACCGAGGGCGCCGCTGCCAGCGGCCGGTGGGACGCTTTGCGCCCTCGGACACAGCGCTTCAGGTACGCCTGTCGTATGCCAGCAGTGCCGACGAAACACGGATTAGTTCGCGTATCGTGCGGGACAGCATCTGCCGAGCGACATCGCTCTTGAGGCGGCCCTGCCCGTCGAAGGCCTGATCGGCGAAGGCTACGCAGACCGTATCGGGAATTACGAGGCAACGCATGACCTGAAAGGACTGGCGCAGGTGAGCCTGCGCGCGCTGACCACCAAACATACCGAGCGAGCAAGATATCAAAGCAACGGTCTTTCCCTCGATCGCCGAAAGGTTTGCCTCCCCCTCGTGCGGCCTGGAGACCCAATCCAACGCGTTCTTCAACAGCGGCACGACCCCGCCGTTGTAGTCGGTCGACGCGACGAGTAGCGTGCGATGTGCCTTGACGATCTCGCGCAGATCGAATGCGCCCCGCGGCAGCCCGCGGGAACGCTCCAAGTCTCCATCATAGAGAGGAAGGTCGAACGATCTCAGGTCGACTTCCCGGACGGAGGCGCCTTGGGTCCTGAGCTCCGCGATCCCCGCGGCGAGCAGCGTCTTGCTTAGCGAGCCTATCCTGGAGCTACCTGAAAAGGCGAGGATGTCCGCGGTCATCGATTCGAACCCCGTTCATCCGAATCAGCAGTGCCCCGGCCGCGAGCGTTTCCGCGGTCGGGGAACGGTTCCTCACGCATCAACCTGAGCCTTCGGAATCGGCAATAATCCCTTCATCCCGTGCACGTGCTTGACAGCGTCGTCGCCCCTAACGACCTTCAATTGCATCGAGCCAATCTTCTCGACCCAGAAGGTCGCCACTTGGCCGATCTTGATCCACTTGTGCAAATCCATGGAGCAGCCGAACCCTACGGTACCCGTGCCGAGGAGATCGCCGGGATAGAGGTCTTCATTGTCCGAGGCATAGGCCACGAGTTGCGCCGGCGTGAACCCGTGCGGCGCGGACGTGCTTCCCTCGAACCACAATTCGCCATCGACGTCGATCCGGCATTTGAGATTCTCCGGGTCGACCTCGTCGGCCGTGGCAAGGCACGGGCCGATCGCCGTATGGAAATCCTTTCGCTTGGTCGGACCGAAGGGCTCGCGCTTGTAGCCGTCGCGGCAGCTCGAATCGATCAGAATCGTGTAGCCGGCGATGTGTCTTGCTGCCTGCTCTACCGTCAGGTTCCGTCCGGCCTTACCGACGACGATGCCGATCTCGAGCTCGAGGTCCAAAAGCTCGGTGTAGTACGGCCACGGCACCGGGTCTTCCGGTCCGCGAATGCCCGTACAGCTGCCCTTGTAGTAGTGCGGCGTGGTGTACCAGGAGGGATCCCGGACCCACGGTTTGCCGCCAACCATCGGCACAATCTGCGCATTCGTCATGTGCTCTTCGTAGATCGAAAAGTCGCGAAACGAAGGCGGACGCGGCACGGGCGCCAACAGTCGAACCTCCGCGCGCGGATAGATCAGCCTTTCGCCGGCGAGGCCGGCCACGTCGGGATGCGACCGTGCGTAGGCGATGGCGTTCGCCGCGGCCTTCCTGCCCTCGGTCCCCGCGCGAAGCCAGCCGATCACCTCGGACGGGACTCGCAGGTCCGCGAACTCCTGCGGGGTCGGCTCGTCGGTTTCGGCGGTGAGGTAACGGCCGAAGGCCGCATTGAGATCGATCACACGGCCGGTCTCGTCGCCATCCGCGAGCGCGCCGAGCCGAGAGACGCGACCAAGCGGCGTCGACACTTCGAAAGTCACGATCTTCATGATTCCACCATCATGCATTCGTGGCGGGCTCGCGAACTTGCGGCGCGCCGTCGTTCGTCAGTTTGGCTGTTTATCGCGAAGATTGCGCAGCGAGGCGCGACGCGCTCGTACACGATCACCCGGCCTCGCAACGCACAGTCCCCCTCATCTTTCCGGGCGCCGGTTCCGAGCCGAAACGCGGTCCGGATTCGACATGCACCCATAACAAATCTTGCCGGTGCCAAGCAATTCATATATGAAAATTGTAGATAATCCGTGCACTGACCGATGCGCGTGGAACCGGGCGATGTCACCGGTTAATCCCGACGGATTTCATGGCCCCACCCGGCATCGGCAAGATTCGGCTGAAGCGCTTTTTCGAGGAGCGCTGCCACGCCGCTGAGTTCCTTTCCATCATCGGCGCCGTTTCCTCCAGTCTACGCATGAAGATCGAACGGTGGGGTGGCCCGATGGCTTGAAATGTCGCCCCGAGAACGTTTTCTCTCGGTGCCGCAAACGCAGCGTCGCCGATTGCGGTGCCGCAAGATGCAGCGACAGAAAAATACAATGGGACGGAAACATGAATGCGCCTGCCATCTATCTCGTCCGCTTCTGGCTGAAGCCGGGCAGCGAGAAAAAGGTCTTCGACTGGCTCGACAGCCGTCATCTCAAGGATGTCGTGGACCAGCCGGGGTTCCTTTGGGCACGGCGTTATAGGCTGACCCAGCCCAACGCCGAGGGCTGGCCCGCCTATGCCATGGTCTACGGCGTCGAATCGCTCGCGGCGCTCGAACGCTATTTCGCCAGCCCCGCGACCCAGCGATTCGCGCAGGAACGTGCCTCCCTCGGGTTGGAGGGTCTTTTCAAGTTGGACCGCAATTGGGGAGCGCTCGACGCTGGCGTCGACGCCTGAGCACAGAAGCTGAATTCATACACCACGAGGAAGAACATGCAGTATCTCGGCCTGTTGCGTAACGGCATCGTCGGCGGAATGGCGGCCGTGGCCATGCTCGCGGGCACCGCTCCCGCCGCCGAACCCGGTGTGACCGACACCGAAATCCTGATCGGGCTTTTCGCCCCGATGTCCGGTCCGCTCGCCGCCTTCGGTGTCGACCCCCTCCAGGCGGCTAGGATGTGGTACGAGGAGGTGAACAAAAAGGGCGGCATTCATGGACGCAAGATCAAGGTGCTGATCGAAGACGATAAGTGCAGCCCTGTGGAAGTCGTCGCGGTCGTCAAGAAATTCGTGACTGTCGACAAGACCTTCATCGTTCACGGCGGAGCGTGCACGGCGGCCACCGTCGCGGCGCAGGAGTTCGTCACCCGCGAGAAGGTTCCGATGGTGATGATCAATGCGGCGGGCGACAGCGCCGTCATTCCGCCGACACGCTACGTCTTCGGCGCTTTCGGCAGCACCCAGAGGACGGTGGGCGGAACGATCGTGGAATTCGCCGTCACGGAACTCAAAGCCAAGCGGATCGCTTACATCGCCCACGACGACGATTTTGGCAATTCGAACTGGGGCACCGCGCAGGCAACCGCGAAACGACTCGGGGCCGAGGTGGTGGTCGCGGAGCGCATATCGCCGCGGATCAACGACGTGACGGTGCCAATGCTGAAAGTGCGCGCCGCAAATCCCGACGTGATCATTTCAACGGCCTATCCCGCACCGGCGGTCCTGATCGCGCAGAAATACGGCGAATTCGGGATGACCAAGGTTCCGCTCGTGCAAGCGGTTCAAGGCGTGCCCATTCCGTCCGTATTCGCCAAAAACGTGGGCAACGACACCACGTTGGCAAATTTCTACTATGGAGCGGCGCTCAACGATCTTCCGGACGGTCCGAAGCAGCAGCCCTGGATCACCCTCTACAAACAATACTATCCCGACCGCACGCCCGGAGCGTTCATGGCCTACGGCCTCCCGTCGGCCATGGCCGTTACCCGTGCGCTCGAGAAAGCCGGCAAGGAGCTGACGCGCGAGAAATTCGTCGACGCCATGGAATCGCTCGACTTCGAAACCGGCGTGCTGGCGGGCCCAATCGCCTTCTCCAAGAACCGGCGCGACGCGCACCGGGCGGCGATGTTCGTAAAATTCGACGGCAAGACCCACAAGCTGTTGTCGGGGAAGTATTTCTGGAATGGAAAGGACGGCCTCTAAGGCGGGTTCCGCCGCGATCGAAGCTGAGCCGCACACGTCCAAGCCTTCCCCCACTCCCGGGGCGAAGGTTCGATGGGGCTTTGGCCGCATGAAGCCCGTCGGCGGGGAGCCGCTCACCGTTGGCCGTCGCTGCCCGCGGCCTTTCGGGCGGCACGATTCGCATCGGTGATATCGTCCGTGTCGCTTGATTCAGGGGGGCGGCCGGTCTCATATCGCGCCTCTGAAACGAGGAGAAGGACCATGCCCGAGGGCACCGTCAACGTCCGCGAGACGCTCAATTTCATCGACGGCCAGTTCACCAAGGGCAAGGTGGGCCGGACCTTCGAGAACCTCAATCCGGTCGACAATTCGCTGGTCAGCCGCGT
>Ga0268299_1001149_pt1 | contig 54387 bp, 43 predicted proteins | sample NOBtaG_FD_193484 | JGI IMG/M metagenome (GOLD analysis project Ga0268299, IMG submission 193484) | Activated sludge microbial communities from bioreactor in Nijmegen, Gelderland, Netherland - NOB reactor | ecosystem: Engineered > Bioreactor > Aerobic > Activated sludge | place: Netherlands... | reverse complement strand
GGGGGGGGGAGCGGGAGCCGATCGCGGTGTCGCGGACGATCCTGATGCACGCGCTGCGGAAGGGTGAGGGGGTGCTGGCGTCGAACGCGCGGACGGACCCGCGGTTCAAGGCGGGCGACAGCGTGCAGCAGTTGAACATCCGGTCGGCGATCTGCTCGCCGATCCGGTTCCGCGACCGGACGTTCGGGGCGGTGTACATCGACTCGTCGATCGCGAACTACACGTTCACGGAGCAGCAGTTGGCGCTGTTGAACGCGATCGGGCAGCACACGGGGCTGGCGCTGGCGAACGCGGAGTTGTACGCCCAGAAACTGCACGCCGAGCGGCTGGCGGCGATGGGCGAGACGGTCGCGAGCCTGTCGCACTCGATCAAGAACATCCTTCAGGGGCTGCGGGGCGGGGCGGACGTGGTGGAGATGGGGCTGAAGCGCGGGGATTTGAAGGTGGCCAGCGGGGGGTGGGGGATCCTGAAACGGAACCTGGACCGGATCATCAGCCTGACGATGAACATGCTGGCGTACTCGCGCCCGCGTGCGGTGGACCTGGAACTGACGAGCATCCCGCGGCTGATCGAGGACTGTGTGAGCCTGCTGAAGGACCAGGCGGCGGCCAAGGGCGTGGCGCTGATCGTGGACGAGGAGCAGGACATGCCCCCGATCCCGGTCGATCCGGGGCAGATCCACCAGGCGCTGATGAACCTGCTCACCAACGCGGTGGAGGCGGTCGAGCCGACCACCGGGGTGGTGACGGTGCGGGCGCACTACGACGCGGGGGGTAATGGGCGGAAGCCGGAAGCGACGATCGCGGTGATCGACAACGGCCCGGGCATCGCGCCGGAGAAGGCCGCGCGGATCTTCGAACCGTTCTTCACCACCAAGGGGCTCCGCGGGACGGGGCTTGGCCTGGCGGTGACCAAGCGGATCACCGAGCAGCACGGCGGAACGGTGGAGATCCGGTCGAGCCCCGGGCGCGGGGCGGCGTTCACACTGCACCTGCCGTCGGTGGCGGAGATCGTGGTGGACCCGAGCCAGACGCACCACCCGAGACTGGGCGGTGCCGCGGGGCCGGGCGAACCGAACCTCGGCTCGGACTGAGCGCGGGCGGGTGCGGGTGCGGTGATGGGGTGCGTCGATGGAGCCCGCTACGCTGGCACGTGAGCGCGCCCGGGAGCATTGAAGTGGACGTGGGCGGGGACCGACTGGTGCTGCGCGCCTCGCGCTCGGCGTATTGGGCCGGCGGCGCCACGCTCATGGCGGCGGACCTGCATCTGGGCAAGCCCGCGGCGTTCGCGGCTGTCGGGGTCGCTGTGCCCAGCGCGGTGACCGAGGCGGACCTAGACCGCTTGTCGCGCGACATCGAGGAGACTGGGGCACGGCGGGTGGTGATCCTGGGCGACCTCTTCCACGCGCGTCGCGGGCAGGTCGAGCACACGCTGTCGGCCCTGTCGGCGTGGCGCGCCCGGCACGCGCGGGTCGAGGTGCTGCTGGTGCGGGGCAACCACGACCAGCGCGCCGGCGACCCGCCGGAGGCGCTGGGGATTCGCACGCTCGATGAGCCGGTGGCGGACGGCCCGTGGGTGTTCACACACGGGCACGGCGGTGGTAAAGCCGCAAGTTCCGTGGCGGCCGGACGCGAGGGGCACGTGCTGGGGGGGCACGTGCATCCGGTGGTGCGACTGATCGGGCCGGGGGGCTCGCGAGCGCGGCACGCGTGCTTCGTGGTGGGCGCGCGCCGCACCATCCTGCCCGCCTACGGCACCTTCACGGGCGGCGCGGCGGCCGAGCCCGAACCGGGCGACCGAGTGTTCGCGGTGCATGGGGAGGAGATCGCGGAGGTGCGGGTGGCGGCGGTTCCGGCGCGGACGGTTCTCGGGCGTCGGCGGGGGAGATGAAAGCGCGAACAGTCGGCGCATGCGGGATGCGCGGGCGCCCTCCCCTAGGGCCGGGGAGGAGTCCGCCGGACACTCGGGCCGATGAAATCCCCAGCCAAGGGCTGAGGCCGCGGACTGGAGAACACTTGATGGCACAGGCGTCACGCGCACAACCAAGCGAAACGACACCCCGGAACACGATCCGGATGGCGCGCGGCGACCTCGAGCGGCTTCAGGAGGAGTTGGACCTCGTGCCGGTCGGTGGCGCGGCGTTGCGGCGATCGCACGTGCGGTGGCCGTTCCGGCACGCCGGGGTGAGGATCGACGTGCTAGCCGGCGGACGGGTGGCCAGTTCGCTGCACTACGCATGCCGGAACCTGTCGTCCGGCGGTCTGTCGTTCCTGCACTCGACGTTCATGCACACGGGGACGCGCTGCATCGTGCACCTGCCTCGGCTGACGGGTGAGTGCACGCCGGTGCCGGCGTCGGTGGTGCGGTACCGGCACTACCGCGGACACGTGCACGAGGTCGCGGTGTCGTTCGACCAGCCGATCGAGTTGGGCAAGCACATCGACCTGGACCCGCTCCGGAGCCGGTTCTCGATGGAGCGCGTCGACAGCAAGGTGCTGGCGGGGTCGCTCCTGCACGTCGAGGCGGGGCCCACCGAGCGGAGGCTGCTGCGGCACTTCCTTCGGGAGACGCACCTCGGGGTGGTGTCGTCGGAGTCGGCGGCGGACGCGCTGGCTCGGGCGAAGGAAGGGTTCGACTTCTTCCTCATCGACGAACTGCTGCCCGACAAGCCCGGGCATGAACTGGTTGGGGCGCTCCGGGAAGCGGGGATGCACGCGCCGATCATCCTGACGGCCGCGGACCCGGACGACGCGATGCGGGCGCACGCGAAGGCCTCGCGGGCGAGCGCCCTGCTGGCCAAGCCGCTCGACGAGGGGATGGTGCTCCGGGCGCTGGCCGACCTGTCCCGTGCGGCGGACTCGGGGGAGGAAGCGAACGGGCCGGTGTGCTCGACGCTGGCGTACGAGGACCCGGCGCGGGCGCTGCTGCCCGAGTTCATCGACGAACTGCACGCGCTGGCCAAGCACCTCGAGGGCGCGATCGCGGCGAACGATCTCGCGGCGGTCCGCACGGGTTGCCAGCGGATCAAGGGTGCGGCGGCTCCGCTGGGCTTCGGCGTGATCGCCGACGCGGCGGGTCAGGCCGTGACCTCGCTGGCGACAAGCGCCAGCGTGGCGGCTTCGTCGGCGTCGCTCCGTGCGCTGCTCTCGGCGTGTGTCCGGGCGAAGGCCGACGTGGCCCCCGAACCGGCCCGCAAGGCGGCGTGAGCGCACGATCGATCTTCTCGGGCATCGCGCCCCCCTGTACCGGCGGGCCAGACGACACATCCCCTTCCCGTGGAGGTTCGCCCGCCACGGGGGTGGGCGCGGGGCACGGCGAAGGGTGTGCGCCGCCGATGATCGGTGGAGCCCGCAATGAGCGCGGCCAGGAGTGGAGCGCCGGATGTCGCAGCCGACTTGCAAGCAGCCCGACCAACCGGCACCGCGGAACACGATCCGGCTGTCGCGCGGGGACCTCGAGCGCCTGCAGGAGGAGTTGGACCTGGCGTCGCCGGGGACGGCATCGCACAAGCGGACGCACGTGCGGTGGCCGTTCCGCCGCGAGGGGGTGCGGATCGATGTCCTGGGGGGGGGGCGCGTGTCGAGCACGCTGCACTACGCGTGCCGGAACCTGTCGTCGGGGGGCCTGTCGTTTCTGCACTCGACGTTCATGCACAACGGGACGCGGTGCATCGTGCACCTGCCAAGGCTGGCGGGGGACACGGTGCCCACGGCGGGGACGGTGGTGCGGTGCCGGCACTACCGAGGGCACGTGCACGAGGTGGCGGTGACGTTCGATCAGCCGATCGAGTTGGGGCGGCACATCAACCTGGACCCGCTCCGGAGCCGTTTCTCGATGGAGCGCGTGGACGGGCAGGCGCTGGCCGGGTCGCTCCTGCACGTGGAGGGGGGGGCGACGGAGCGGAAGTTGCTCCGGCACTTCCTGCGGGAGACGAACCTCGGGGTGGTGTCGGCGGAGTCCGCGGCGGACGCGCGGGCGCGGGCGACGGAAGGCTTCGACTTCTACGTGATCGACGAGTTGCTACCCGACCTGCCCGGGCACGACCTGGTGGCGGTGCTGCGGGAGGCGGGCGTGCACGCGCCGATCATCCTCACCGCGACGGACCCCGACGATGCGGCGCGTGCCAAGGCGAAGGCGGCGCGGGCCAGCGCGCTCCTGGCCAAGCCGCTGGACGAGGGGATGGTGCTTCGGGCTCTGGCGGAGCTCTCCCGGGCCGCGCGGTCTGGGGAGGAGTCGAGCGGTGCGGTGTGCTCAACGCTGGCCGAGGGGGACCCGGCGCGCGGTCTGGTGCCCGGATTGATCACCGAGTTGCACGAGATGGCGCGGCACCTGACGCGGGCGATGTCAGCGGGCGACCTGCCCGGAGTGCGGGCGGACTGCATGCGGATCAAGAGCGCCTCGGCCCCGCTGGGGTTCGGGATCATCGCCGAGGCCGCGGGGCAGGCCCTGACGATGCTCTCGGCCAACAACAGCGTGGCGGAATCCGCGGGGGCGCTGCGGGCGCTGCTGTCGGCGTGCGTTCGGGCAAAGGCTGACGCGGGCGGCCCGGCGAAGAAGGCTGCTTGAGCGCAGGCCCAGCCGCGGAGCCAACGGCGCCATTCTGCGAGCGCGTGCGTCAGTCGGACCGCGTCGAGGCGATCGCGGCGACAGCGCGCCGTTCCGACGGCGTGAGCGAGGCCATCGTCTTCTCGCCCTTGGCGACCTGGAGCGCCAGATGTCGGGCGTACGAGACGGAAATGCCGCTGGTGCCCCCGATCGCCGGCGAAGAGGCGGGCGAGACGCCGCGGCGGGCTGCGGCCAGCCCCCCCGAGTCGCCATCCCCCGAACAGCCGGGCGCGATGGTGAGGGCCAGCGCCGCGACGGCGGACGAGGCGAAAGGGGGTTGGCGTGGGCGCAGCGCGGGCATGATGGCGATGATATCCGAGCGGGGGATCGGCGCGGTTCCGGGTGGTTCGCCGAGGCGGGGCGCTACGCGCCCACGACCGCCATCAGGAACCCGTCGTAGCCCTTGGCGCCGACGGTCTGGATGGCCGAGGCGGTGCCGCCGTGGTCCGCGACGGCGCGGGCGAGGGCGCGCACGCCTCGGACGCCGGGATCCGTGCTGGCGGGATCGGCGACGGCGCCCGCGCGGACGACGTTGTCGACGATGACCACCCCCCCGGGACGGGCGAGGCGCGTGGCCCACTGGAAATACGCCGGGTTGCTGGGCTTGTCGGCGTCGATGAAGACCAGGTCGAACGGCTCGACCCGCTCGGCGTCGAGGTGCTCGAGCGAGACCAGGGCGGGGCCGAGACGGATGTCCACAGCCGCCGAGAGGCCGGCGCGGGCGATGTTGGCGGCCGCGACGCGGGCGTGCAGCGGGTCGATCTCGAGCGTGACAAGCCACCCGGAACCCGGCGGGAGCGCGCGGGCCAGGCAGATCGTGCTGTACCCGGCGAGCGTGCCGACCTCGAGGACTCGGCGCGCGCCGATGGCACGAGCGATGAGTTCGAGGAACCGCCCCTGCTGCGGCGACACATGGATCGGCGGAAGGCCGGCGGCGTCGGAAGCGTCGAGCGCGGCGCGGAGGATCGGATCGGGCGGGCCGAGCGCCGCGTCGAAGAACTCGTCCACGCGGGTCCAGGTGGCCTGATCCATGAAGTCTCCTCGGCGCGGGGCGATGTTGAGGCGCGAAGGCAGCGTACGCGCGGGGCCCCGCGTAAGCCGAGGGGCGCAGACCGCGGGCCGCGGGGCACGGCCGGCGGATACGCTGGGGCGATGGCGGCAGTCGTGCGCACGAGCGTGGTGATCGGGCTGGAAGTGCACGTGCAGTTGGCGACGCGCACCAAGATGTTCAGCCGCGCGCCCTCGCCGGCGGGGTCTGGCGCAGCAGAACGGCCCGCGCCCAATACGCTGGTGGACGCAGTGGTGCTAGGGCTGCCCGGGGCGCTACCCACGCCCAACGCGGAGGCGGTGGACCAGGCAATCCGTGTGGGTCTGTCGCTGGGGTGCGCGATCGCCGGCGGCCGATCGGACGGCGTCACCCGGTGGGACCGGAAGAGTTACTTCTACCCCGACCTGCCCAAGGGGTACCAGGTGTCGCAGTTGGCGCTCCCGGTGTGCGGGCCCGGAGTGTTCGAGTTGCCGGCGCCCGCGGCGGGGAGGACAAGTGGGGGTGGGCCGGTGGCGGTGGATTACGCGGCGCCGCCGCGGCGGATCCGCATCGCGCGGGCGCACCTCGAAGAAGACGCGGGGAAGTTGCTGCACGAGGCGCCGGGGGGCGGCGTGATCGACTTCTCGATCGTGGACTACAACCGCGCGGGAACACCGCTCCTTGAGATCGTGACCGAGCCGGACTTTCGGTCCGCCGACGAGGTGGTGTTGTTCTGCCAGGTGCTGCGGGACCTGTGCCGGTTCATCGGGGCGTCGCGCGGGGTGTTGCAGCGGGGCCACATGCGGTTCGAGCCGAACGTGAACTGCGTGCTGACGCTCGACGATGGGCGGGAAGTGCGGACGCCGATCGTGGAGGTGAAGAACCTCAACTCGTTCCGGGCGGTGCGCGGAGCGATCGAGTTCGAGGCGCGGGAGCAGCCCCGCCGCTGGGCCGAGACGGGCCGCGAGCACGGCCCCGGGACGAAGGAGACGCGGGGGTGGGATGACCGCGCGGGCGTCACGCTGCCGCAGCGCGGCAAGGAGGACGCGCAGGACTACCGCTACTTCCCGGATCCGGACCTGCTCCCGGTGTCCATCAGTAAGGCGATGGTGGAGCGGCTACGCAATGGGCTCCCTGAGTTGCCCCTGGCCCGTAGGGCGCGATATCGCGGCGCGTGGGGCTTGAATGACAGGGACGCGGCGGCGCTGACGGCGGAGCGCGAGGAGAGCGACTACTTCGAGGCGGCGGTGGCCGCGGCGGCAGCGGTGGGGGTGCCGATGGAGCGCGTGCCCAAGGCCGTCGCGGTGGTGCTGCTCCAGAGCGGGGCCAAGCGGCGCGAGGCCGCCGCAGCCGAGAGCGGCGAGGGTACCGACGGGGGCGACGACGAGGGCGGTAGCACGGGTAGAGGAGGCGAGACCGCGAGGGACACAGGCTCGGCCCGTCTGATCTCGTCGCTCGGCGTGTCGGCACAACAGGTGGCGGAAATCGTGGCCCTGCGCGACCGTGGCGAGGTGTCGGCGGCCGGAGTGGACACGATCTTCGGGGCGCTGACCGATCCGGCCCGAGCGAATGCGTCGGCACGCGCGGTGGCGGGGGAACTGGGGCTCCTCCTTACCCAGGATGAGGGGGCCATGGACCGGTGGGCCGATGAGGCCATCGCGCTCAATCCGGGCCCCGCGGCGGACGTGCGGGCGGGCAAGGAGGCCGCGGTCGGGCGGATTGTCGGCGCGGCGGTGAAACTGGCCGGAGGTCGGGCGGACGCTGCGGCACTGCGAGCGAAGATCATCGCGCGGCTTCGACCCGCGGGATCCGACCCCCAATAGATTGGGCCCGCGCCACGCGCACCCCTAGATATGGGTTTCGCGCACGGAATATAGCGCTTTTGGGGACGTTGTTCCCGGGGGTGCTCAGGGTACGATCTTCTCTGGGGAGCCGTGCTCCCCTGAGCCATGGATGTGTCCGCAAACACCATCACGGTCGATATTGCCGACCCCGGGGGCCGGCTGACGACGACCCAGCGGGGGTGGCTGCGGGACCGCCTGGGCGACGCAGCGGCGTGGCTGACCGGCGGGAGTCGCCGGAGGGAGGGAGTAGCCGCACTGGACGGGTCGGGTGAGGTGCGGGTGCGGGTGGTCGGGGACGCGGAGATGGCCGCGGCCCACGAGCGGCACTCTGGGGTCCCGGGGACGACCGACGTGCTGACCTTCGACCTGCGGGAGCGCCCGGATGGCCCGCTGGACGTGGACGTCATGGTGTGCGCTGACGAAGCGGCGAGGCAGGCGGCATCGCGGGGCCACGCGGTTGAGCGGGAGGTGCTGCTGTACGCGGTGCACGCGGTGCTGCACTGCCTGGGGGAGGACGACCGCGACGAGGCGTCGGCGGCGCGGATGCACGCCCGCGAGGACGAAGTGCTGAGGGCGATCGGCGTGGGTGCGACGTTCTCGGTCGGCGCGGGGACGGTGGGGAACGAGGGGGGCAGAGCGGGATGACGTGGCTGCCGCCGGCGATTTCGGTGATGGGGTTGGCGCTGGGGTGCCTTCTGGCGTCGCTGCGCGCGGCGTTGTTGACGGCTGCGCGCGGTGCGGTGGAGGACGAGGCGGCGGGGCGGGGACGGGCGACGGCGGCACGGGTGAGCCGGATTCTCGACGACCTGACGGGGCACGCGCGGGCGGCGGGGGCGTTCAAGTTGCTGTGCGACCTGGCGGTGGTGGGGGCGGGGATCTTCTGGGTGGCGCAGGAGCGGACGGGGCAAGCCGACGCCTCGCCCGGGGTGTGGGACGTGACGATCGGGGCGGCCCTGGCTTGGGGCGCGATGTGGGTGTTCGGGGTGGCGGTGCCGATCAGCGTGGCGGAGCACGCGGGGGCGCGGGTGATCTGCACGCACGCGATGCTGGTGCGGGGGATGGCGCGGGCGCTGGTGCCGCTGAACCCGGTGGGCGCGTTCATTCACGAGATGGTGAGGCGATTGGCGGGTGCGGAGGTGAAGCCGGCGGCGGAGCAGGTGCAGGAGGAGTTGCTGTCGATGGTGGAGGAGGGGGAGAGCCTGGGGGCGATCGACGAGCGGCACCGGGAGATGATCGAGGCGATCATGAAGTTCCCGACGCGGACGGTCGAGGAGATCATGACCCCGCGGACGGACGTGAAGGCGCTGGAGTACACCGACAACCTGGGCTCGGTGATCCAGGCGCTGAAGACGATCGGGCACTCGCGGATCCCGGTGTACGAGGACAACCTCGACCACATCGTGGGCGTGTTCTACGTGAAGGACCTGATGAAGTGGCTGGCGGGGGAGGGGACGCACGGAGGCGGGAAGCCGTTTGATCTGCGGTCGATCCTGCGTGCGCCGGTGGTCGTGCCGTGGAGCAAGACGGTGCGTGAGTTGCTCGACGAGATGATCGCCAAGAAGGTGCACGTGGCGCTGGTGGCCGACGAGTACGGGGGGACGGCGGGGCTGGTGACGATCGAGGACGTGTTCGAGGAGATCGTGGGCGACATCAAGGACGAATACGAGCACGGGCCGCCCGGTGCGCCCGACGTGGTGCTGCGGATGGAGGAGCGGCGGGCGGACGTGGACGCGGCGGCGCGGATCGACGCGGTGAACGACGCGCTCTCGCCGCTGGGGGTCGAGATTCCTGAGAGCGACGAGTACGACACGGTCGGCGGGTTCATCACGACGACGCTGGGGCGGATCCCGTCCAAGGGCGAGGTGTTCACGCACGAGCGGGTGGTGTTCACGATCCTCGAGGCCAAGCCGACGAAGGTGGTGAAGGTGGGGATGGAAGTCCGCGCGCCCGCGCAGGAGGGCCCGGCGGAGGCGGGGGCGGGGGACGTGGCGGCGGCGGCGGGTCAGCCGTGAGCGGCCCAGGGCAGGATTCGAGCGCTTGCGCACCCCTCCGGGCGGGGATCCTGCTGGCGATCGAGGCGAGCAACCCGTCGTGGCCGGGGAGCGGGGTTGCTGCGGCGCGGGTGGACGGCGGCGGCGCGGTCACGGTGCTTGGCAACGAGCCGATCGCGGCATCGACGCGCGAGCGGGACGATCTGGTCGCCGCGGTGTCGAGGTTGTTCGCGCGGCTGGGGCTCGCGGCGCGGGAGGTGAGCGAGGTGGCGGTGTCGGTGGGGCCCGGGGGATACACGAGCGTGCGGATGTCGGTGGCTGCGGGGGCGCTGATCGCGGAGGCGGCAGGTGCGGGGGGTGCGGGGTGCCGGGCGGTGCCGACGGCGCGCGTGGCGGCGCTGGGGGCGGTGCGGTGCGGGGCGGCGCTCCCGGTGGCCGTGGCGCTGGCGCACAAGGGCGAGACGGCCCATGTCACGGTGTTCCGAGAACATCCGAGTTCGCAGGGAGCGTGCGGCGCGGGAGCGGCGAGCGTGGTGGCGGCGACGGCGCTGTCGGGGATCGGCGCGGCGACGCTGGTGACTGACGGCGCGGTCGGCGAGGCCTGGGTGGCCGCGGCCCGTGCCGCGGGGATGGCGGTCATGTCGCCGGTGCTGTCGGCGGCGCTGGTGGCGGACCTCGCGGGGCAGGTGGAGCGATCCGGCCCCGAGGGGCTTCGGCCTGAATACGCCCGCGAGCCGGAGGCGGTGACGCTGTGGCGCTCGCGGCACGGCAGAGGAGGCGTGGGAGGCGGGCGGGCGGAGTGAGGCTGTGGTCTGAGGGGAAAGAACGTGGAGTTCGGTCCGGTATCACGCGCGCTGGGGGGGTGGCGGAGCGCGCGTGAGCCGTACCGGACGCGGGCGTTCCGTTCCAGCCTGACCGATCGTTACGCCCGTCCTCGGAGGCTGGGCGGTTGGGGCAAGCGCGGGGGGATGGTGAAAGGGCGTGGGGCGGCGCGTCGATCACGCAGGCTCCGGCCGACCGCGCTGCGCGAAGTCGGCGGGCGACACGGGCGCGCTCGACCAGGCGCCGGCAGGATGCACACGCCATGAACCAGCAGACCGTCACGCGGAAGTGGGCCGATAAGAAGATCTTCACCACCGGCGAGGCGGCGGAGGTCTGCAAGGTCAGCCAGCAGACCATCATCCGCTGCTTCGACAGCGGCCGGCTCGGGGGCTTCCGCGTCCCGGGCTCGAAGTTCCGGCGGATCCCGCGGGCGGAGTTGCTGAAGTTCATGGCCGACAACGAGATCCCCGCGGAGGTGCTCGAGTCGGGCGTGAAGCGGATCCTGGTCGTCGACGACGACCCGCAGATCGTGGAGTTGTTCCAGGACCTGCTGGGGCGTGACCAGCGCTTCGAGGTGAAGACGGCCTCGACGGGCTACGACGCCGGGATGCTCACGGAGAGTTTCCGCCCGCACCTGATCATCCTCGACTACCTGCTCCCGGACGTGAACGGGACGGTGGTGTGCCAGCGCGTGCGGGCGCGGGAGGAGAGCCGGGAGACGAAGGTGGTGATCGTCAGCGGCGTGGTGAACCAGCCTGAGATCGAGTCGCTCCTGAAGGCCGGGGCGGATGAGTACGTGAAGAAGCCCTTCAACGTGCAGCACCTGATGAGCCGGTTGACGTCGCTGCTGGGTGTGTGAGCCGGGCCGGGGAGGGGAGGCGCGTGGTTTCGGGGCTGGCGCAGGGAACATGGAGCAGACGGCGGCGTCAATCCGAGGCGGGGTGACCGGCGCGAGCGCGGCGGGGTCGATCGGCGTCGCGGGCGCGCCCGCGGGAAGCCCGGCGGTGTCGGCCGAACGGGTCGAGCTGATCCTGGCGCAGGTGCGGGGGCTCCCGACGCTCTCGCCCGTGGCGGCGCGGCTGCTGGCGCTGACCAGCGCCGACGACGCGAACTTCGACGAGATCGTGGCGCTGATCGAGGCGGACATGTCGCTCACGAGCCGGATGCTGGCGCTGTGCCGGCGCGCGGCTGCGGGCGTCGCAACGACGGTGACCACGGTGAAGCGCGCCGTCGTGCTGCTCGGGCTCGAAGCCGTGCAGTCGGCGGTACTGTCGGTGAGCGTGTTCGACGCGCTGGGCCTGGCCGTCGAGCGGCGTGACGGAGGTGACGAGCACGGGCGCGGGAGCCACGCCGAGCGTTTCGACCGCGTGGGCCTGTGGAAGCACTCGGTCGCCGTCGCGTGCTGTGCCGAACTGCTGGCCCGGCAGCACCCGGAACTGAAGGTGCGGCCCGACGAGGCCTTCACCGCGGGGCTGGTGCATGACCTGGGGAAGGTGGCGTTGGCGGCGATCCTTCCTCGGAGTTACGAGCGCGTGCTCGAAGCGGCGCACGCCCGGGCCGGGGACCTGGCGGCGGCGGAGCGGGCGATCCTGGGCGTGGACCACCATGTGGCGGGGAAGCGGCTCGCGGAGCACTGGGGGCTGCCGTACTACCTGGCCGACGCGATGTGGCTTCACGGGCAGCCGGCGTCGGCGCTCCCGAACCTGCCTCACGCGGCCCTGGTCGGCGTGGTGACGGGGGCGGACGCGATCTGCCGACGGCTGCACCTGGGGTGGTCGGGCAACCCGCAGCAGCCGCCCGACCCGGTGTTCGTGGCGCAGTGCGCCAACATCCGGCCCGAGCGGGTGGCGGCGATCGAGCCGCGGCTGCACGAGATGGTGGCGCAGCGGTGCGGGGACCTGGGCCTGGGCGAGCAGTCGCCCCCGGGGCTGATGATGGAGTCGATCGAGCAGGCCAACGCGAGCCTGAAGGGGATGGCGCAGTCGCTCTCCCGGCGGGTGAGCAGCGGACGGCGGAGCGTGGAAGTGCTGGCGGAGTTGCGCGGGTTCCTGCAGGACACGGCGCGGCCGACGTCCGTCGAGGCCACGCTGAAGGCGGTGCTGTCGTCGTTTGCGCGATGGTGCGGCGTGCAGTCGCAGGCGGGCGGGGGCGCTCGCCCGGGTGCGACGCTCGGAGGCGTGGCGCTGGTCTTCCAGGCCCGGGCGGACGAGCCCTGGGTGCTCGCGACGCTGGGGCCCGGGCGCGGCGCAAGAGAGGAGGGCGCAATCGACGAGGCGTGCGATCTCTCGTCGAGCCCGGGCGCGGGCGGGCGTGAGGGCGCGCCAGCGTCGCTCGCGGAGATCGCGGGGGACACATCGATCGGAGCCGCCAGCGACCTGCTGGCGTGGCTGGCGCGGTCGGCCCCCGCGCGGGCGGGGCTCGAACCGCGGCGGCTCCAGCGGCTGGTCATCAACGTGGCGGGCGGGGCCTCGGCGCTCCTGCTACACGACCGCACCGCGGCGGGCCAATCCGAGGCGGCGTACTTGGAAACGCTCGCGTCCGCCTGGGGCGCGGCCCTCGCCGCGGCGGCGCGGCAATCGGGGGCCCGGCGCGTGAGCGAGGCGCTGGCGGAGGCCAACCGAAGGCTGGTCGAGGCGCAGGCTCGGCTCGCGGAAGCCGACGCGCTGACCCGTCTGGGGGAACTCGCGGCCGGGGCGGCCCACGAGATGAACAACCCGCTCACGATCATCAGCGGGCGGGGCCAGTTGCTGGCGAGCCGGACCAAGGACGCCAAGGACCGCGAGGACGCGCGGGCCATCGCCGACGCCGCCGACCGGTTGACCGGGCTGGTGACCGCGCTGCACACGCTGGCGCGGCCGCCCATGCCGCGGATCGAAGGGGTGAGCGTTCGAGAACTGCTCGAGTCGGCCGCCCGGCGCGCCAAGGCTCGGGTCGGGGCCGAGCGGGGCGACCCCACCGGGGTGGGGCTCGCGCCGGTGAAGATCAGCCTGGTGGCGCCCCTCGACCTCGCGGCCATGGACGCGGGCCAGTTCGGGCGGGCGGTAGAGGAACTGATCGCCAACTCGCTTCAGGCCGGGCCCACCCGGGTGGAAGTGCAGGCGTGGTCTGACCCCCACGCGGGGGCACTGGTGCTGGCGGTGCGCGACGACGGCGGGGGCATGAGCGACCACGCACTCACCCACGCCTTCGACCCTTTCTTCAGCGAACTGCCGGCAGGCCGGAGAACCGGGCTGGGCCTGGCCCTGGCCCGGCGCTTCGTCGGCCTGCACGGGGGCTCGCTCGACCTGGCCAGCCCCGGCCCGGGCAGGGGCACCACCGCGACGATCACCCTTCCGGGGTGGCGGTACGAGCGTCGCCAGGCGGCATGAGGCGCGGGCACTTCGCAGCGCGATCTCGCGGCGGCGCTGGGTGTTTTTGCACTGCGCGCCGCCGCTATCCACAGTTCGCCCACGGCGATCTCGGGCGTGAGAAGCCCATGACGGGCTTCAGTGAGCCCGGCGCGGAGCCGATTCGAGGGGCCAGAGGCACGCATGCCGAGCAAACCCCCCCACTCATCTCATCCGCACGCCGAGTCGTCCGATCCGCGGGAGTCGCCCGGAAGCGGGCCGCCCGGCGGAACCGGGAGTTCGGACACCAGCCCGGTGGTGCTCGTGGTGGCCTCGAGTTCGGATCGTCGCGCGACCCTGGGGTCGGCGATGAAGCAAGACAACTTGGTGTGCGCGTTCGCCGACTCCACCGACGCCGCGATCAGCCTCGTGCGGACCCGGCTGGCCCGGCGCGAGGCCATCCCCTTCCAGGTGGTGCTGGTGGACCTGCCGGCGTGCAGCCCCGCGGCGCTGCGGTTCGTGCGCGAACTCGGCGAGCAGCAGATCGCCTCCGTGCTGGTGTGCCCGACGGTCTCGTTCGACGAGGCGGTCGAGGCCATGCGGGCCGGCGCATCGGACATCGTGACCAGCGGCGTGCTCCCGCGGGAGTTGGGACGCCGCGTGCGCTCGGCGTGCGACCACCTCGCGGGACCGGCATCCATCCCGGCCGCCCCCCGCCCTCGCGACAGCGAGCAACCAACCGGCAAGCGGAGCGGCCGTCACACGCCGAGGCTCGCCACGCCCGACGCGCCGCGGGCAAAGCGGCAGCGGGAGTTGGTCTCGACCCCCCTGCCCGCGCACGACGCGGCGGCCCTGGCCGAGCAGTTCGCCCGGCAGATCCGCGGCGAACTCGACGTCGAGGCGCTCCTCCGCGAGATGCTCGAGTTCGTGCTCGCCCACGTCGGCCCCACCAACGCCGCGATCTTCCTCCCCGGCACCGTGGGCGACTACTCCCTCGGTGCGTACGTGAACTACACCTGCCCGAAGGAGACCGCCGAGGTTCTGCTGGACCACCTGGCCAACGTCGCCGCGCCCCGACTTGAAACGACCACCGGCGTCCTGTCGCTCCGCGGGCGCGACGAGATCCTGGCGCACGTGGGCGAGGGCGTGGAGTGGCTCTGCGAGCACCACATGCTCGCGTTCACGTGCCGGCACGAGGGCGAGTGCCTGGCGGTATGCACGCTGTTCCGCGAGGGGCACAGCCCGTTCTCGCCCGAGGCGCGGGCGCTGATGCAGCGCGTGGCCGAGTGCTTCGGGGCGCAACTGGGCCGGGTTGTGCGGATCCATCACCGGCACCTGCCGCGCGACCAGTGGGGCATGCCGGGCGACCCCCCGGGGGGTGGCGGCGGGCAGCCCGACGACGAGGGTGGGCTGGCGGCCTAACGCGTCCCCCCGCTCGCGCGAGTTACCGGACGATCACCACGCCGTGGGGGCCGGCACCCACGCCGACGAAGAAATCGCCGCGGATCAGGCCGGGCGATGATCCGCCGGTGAGGCGGTAGAACGACAGTTCGCCCCCCCCACTCCCCCCACCCCCCCCACCGCTCCCGCCGCCGAATGAGCGGAACTCGCTCACGACGACGTGGCGGCCCGACGCATCAAAGGCGACGCCCTCGGGCATGGCCTTGATGGGAAACTCGCCGGCCTCGCGCAGGGAGCCGGAGGCCGAGTCGATCACGACCAGGGAAAGAGACCCGCCCGCGGTGGCGTTGGGGTCGCCCGCGAGGAGGAAGGACCCCCGCAGGTTGCCGGTGACGACATAGCGGCCGTCTGGGCTGATGGCCATGGACTCGGGGCTGACGCCGACGCCAGCTCGGTCGACGACGCGGTGGGTCACGCGCGCGGGGTCGATGGCGCCCTCGTCGGTGATGGCCGACTCCACGCTGGAGAGTTGCACGAGCGTAATGGTGCCGGCGGGCGGAGCGGCCATGAACCCGGGCACGTCGGGCCCCCACTGCACGTCGGCAGTCACGAAGTAGCGCCCATCAGGCGTGAAGCGGCCCGTGAGGGGGTGCTTTCCGACGAGCACCGGCTCGCCCCACGGCGCCAGGCCGGGCGTGCCGTCGCCCTTGTCGGGCGTGAACTCGAAGAACGCGACGCGATCCGCGTCGGGCAGCGTGACAGCGAGGTGCCGACCGCCCGGGTGCCACGCGATGCACGAGGCGCGGGCGGTGGCGTCGGCCCCCAGGACGGGCCACGCGCGGGCCTCGCCCAGCCCGCCGTCGGGCCCGATGGAGACGATCGCGATCGTCGCCCCCGGCTCGCGCGTCGCGACTGCAAGGAACCCGCCCTCCGAGTGCACATCGCAACTCGTGGGCTCGCGGCCGACCCGGGCGGTGCCGAGCACGACCGGGTTGGCCGGGTCGGCGATGTTGACGGCCGTGACGACAGCGCCCTGGGGCAGGTCGTCGAGGCGCGACGCGCCGGCGGGCGCGGGGCCGCGCGTCTCGCAGGCATACGCGGTGCGTCCATCGCGCGACACGGCCAGCGCCACGGGAGGCCCGTACACAGAGTTGGAGACGGGGGCCTGGCGGACGGTCGTCTGCCAGTTGCTGGCCCGCTCGTCGGGCGGGGGCGCGATGGGCAGGGACACGACGGTGAGCGCGTCCCGGGCGCTGCCGGCGCGCAAGCCCAGGCCGCCGTCGGCGAAAGCGGTCCAGGTCATGTCGGCGTCGCACAGGACCGCAATCAGGCGACCCGAGATCTCCTCGGGCCTGGGGGCGCGGGCTTCGTCGGCCGACCCGCCACCGGTCGCGCACCCGGTCAAGAGGGAGGCGATCGCGAGCATGGGGAGCCCCGAGGCGGCGGCGAGCGAACGGGGCCTGTGAAGAAAGCGGCGGTGCATGGGAGTTCTCCGCAAGAGGATCGGCGCGAAGCCTAGCAGGATGATGGCCCGGGGACCGACACGCCGGGGCGCGACCCCTACACTGCCCCATGAGCAGCATCGACCCCGCTTCGGCGGGCGCCCGGTTCGACCCGTCCATGCCCCACCACACCAAGCCCCGGCTGCGCCCGGTGCGGGGCTTCCCCGCGCAGGCCCGCACGCCCGACGGGCAGCAGGTGGTGATGCTGGGCCTTGCCGACGCGCGGCAGATCAGCGAGAAGATGGTGGTGACGCTCCCGGCGGCACAGTTCATCCTTCCGCTGATGGACGGGACGCGGGGGCTGGACGACCTGGTCTCGCAGGTGGGCCGGGGGCTGACGCGGGAGTTCCTCGAGCAACTCATCGCGCAACTCGACGACGCGGGGTTCCTCGAAGGCCCGCGGTTCGAGAAGATGCTGGCGGACATGCACTCGGCGTTCGACGCGTCGCCCGTGCTGCCCCCCGGGGCCAGCGCGGCGTTCGCCGAGCAACTCGTCGAGCGCAACCCCGATGGGAGCCCGAAGGAAACGATCACCGAGGCCCAGCAGGCCGAGCGGCTCGGGCAGGTCTTTGACACCTGGGTGGCCGAGGCGCTCAAGGAGGCGAAGGACCCGGCGTGGACGGCGCTCCCGAAGGCGATCGTGGCGCCGCACCTGGACTATCCGCGCGGGTGGATCAACTACGCGGCGGTGTACGGGCGGCTTCGTGTTGCCGATCGGCCCGACCGAGTCATCATCCTGGGAACCAACCACTTCGGGCAGGCGACCGGCGTGTGCGTCTGCGACAAGGGCTATCAGACCTGCTTCGGGACGTGCGAACTCGATCAGGCGACGGCCGACGGGCTCCGGGCCGCGCTGGGGCCATCCCTGGGCGACCTCGCCTTCTCGCAGCGCTTCGACCACGAGCGGGAGCACAGCATCGAACTGCACATCCCGTGGATCCAGCACATCTTCGGGAAGGATGACGCCGGGAACTACCCCAAGGTGCTGGGCGTGCTCGTGCACGACCCGGCGGTGAACAACGGGGAGAGTTACGACGGCAAGGGCGTGGCCCTCCAGCCCTTCGTGGACGCCATGAAGAAGGCCCTCGCCTCGCTCCCTGGACGGACGCTGATCATCTCGTCGGCGGACCTCTCGCACTGCGGGCCGGCGTTCGGGGATCAGCAGGCGCTGGCGGGGGAGGGCGAGGCCGCCGGGCCGGCCGAGGAGGCCCGCAACCGCGTCTTCAATCACGACCGCGAGTTGCTGGCGCACGTGGCCAACAACGCGCCGTCGGATCTGATCTCGGCCATGGCCTGGCAGGGGAACCCGACGCGCTGGTGCTCGACGGGCAACCTGGTGGCGACGCTCATGATCGCCGAGCCCTCGAACGTGCAGATCCTGAACTACTCCGCGGCCTTGGACCCCGCGGGCACCACGCTGGTGAGCAGCGCCGCCGCGGCGATGACCTGATCGCGCTGCACCGCTGGGGGCCGCTTCCCAACCATGCCGATACAGACTCGCTCGGGGCACGGCCCCCGAGCCGTACCCGGACGTGTGAGCACGCGTGAGGACCGCGCAGCATGGGCATAGCCGATCGTGACTACACACGTGCCGGGGGCAGGGGCGGGTTCGGGACTGGCGGGGGTGGCATGGGCCTGGGCCGCGCGGGGTGGTCGGTCAACACATGGCTGATCGCCATCAACGTCGCGGTGTTCGCGCTGACGGTGATGCTGTTCAGCGCCCCGCCGCTCCAGCGGCCGATGTTCTTCCGTGCCGTGTGGGAGCAGGGCGTCACGCCCGCGCAGGCCAGCCGGGCGGTGTACCTGAAGGAGCAAATCCGCCCGGGCGTGCCCTCGCAGATGATCGATCTGTACGAGATCCCCGGCACCACGCCCGAAGGCGCGCCGATGGTCGACGCGATGGGGCGCCCGATCCCGCGGCGGATCGGCTCGCAGCAGGTCGTCATGGTGCCCTGGACGGACTTCTGGGGCCATTTTTCAACCGTCCGTGCCTTCCTGGGGTTCGAGGTCTGGCGATTCGTGACGTTCCAGTTCCTGCACGCCAGCATCGGTCACCTGCTGATGAACATGCTGGGGTTGTGGATGTTCGGCACCCTGGCCGAGCAGTTCCTGGGGTCCAAGCGCTATCTGGCGTACTACCTGGCGTGCGGGATCTTCGGGGCCGTCGCGTACCTGCTCCTGAACTTCTTGGGCAGTTACGTCTTTCCCAACTCACGGATCCCCGGGCTGCTGGTGCACGACCCGGCGACGCCGCTGGTAGGGGCGTCGGCGGGGATCTTCGGGGTGCTCATGGCCGCGGCGTACATCTCCCCGCGCTCCATCGTCTACGTCTTCGGGCTCGTCCCGCTCCGAACCCGGACGGCGGTGTACGGGTTCGTCGGGCTGGCGGCCATCATGCTCCTGCGGGGCTCGGACAACGCCGGGGGCGAGGCGGCCCACCTGGGCGGGGCCATCTCCGGCTACATCCTCATCCGGCGGCAGTACCTGCTGCGCGACTTCTTCGACATTCTGGGCCCGAGCAAGCCCAAGTCCCCGCGCGGGCGCGGGCCAACGCCAACCACGCCCGCAAGGCCCCCCGCCGACGTGGACCGCATCTTGGCAAAGGTCAGCGAGCAGGGGCTCTCCTCGCTCACCGACGCCGAGAAACGGGCGCTCAGCGAGGCGACGGCGGCGCGGCACGAGGCGAACGCCCGTGGGTGAGCCGCTCCGGTTCGAGCGCCTCGCGCGGTGCCCGCGCTCCGGCGCCCGGCTCGGGCGCGTCTCGACGCCCCACGGCACGTTCGATACGCCCGCGTTCATGCCCGTGGGGACCCGGGGATCGGTCAAGGGTGTGCCTCCCTCGATGCTCGCCGAGACGGGCTCGCAGATCTGCCTCGCCAACACCTATCACCTGCTGCTGCGCCCGGGGCCGGAGGCGGTGGCCCGCCTAGGCGGGCTTCATCCGTTCATGGGCTGGCCCGGGCCGATCCTGACCGACAGCGGGGGCTATCAGGCCTATTCGATGGCGGACCTGAACGCCGTGGACGACGACGGCGTGACGTTCAAATCGATCATCGACGGGTCGATGGTTCGGCTGACGCCGGAGCGTGCGACGCAGGTGCAGAACGCGCTCGGCGCGGACATCATCATGGCGTTTGATGACTGCCCGCCGAGCGAGACGGCGCGGACCGGCGGGCCGGAGGGAGGCGAAGGAGCGCCATCGACCGGCGCGGACCCGCGGCTGAGCCGGGCGTCGCGTCGGGACCGCGTCCGATCCGCCAGCGAGCACGCCGAGCGAATCAAGATCGCCAACGAGCGGACGATCCGCTGGCTCGAACGCTGTGCCGCGGCCCACCAGCGCCGCGTGGACCAGGCACTGTTCGGGATCGTCCAGGGGGGGGTGGATCTGGACGCTCGAACGTGGTCGGCGGCCCGGGTGACGGGCGTGGACCTTCCGGGCTACGCGATCGGGGGGGTGGCTGTGGGGGAGGGATTTGAGCAAATCGTCCGAGTGGTGGGCCACACTGCGCCCCTCCTACCCGAGAGCAGGCCGCGGTACCTGATGGGGGTGGGGTACGAGCGGGACATCCTGGCGGCAGTCCTGAGCGGCGTGGACATGTTCGATTGCGTTCTGCCGACGCGGAACGGGCGCAATGCTTGCGCGTTTACGCCAACCGGACCGGTGAGGCTGCGGAACGCACGATACGCCGACGACACTGGGCCGCTGGACCCAACGTGCGATTGCCGGGCGTGCGCCAGGTGGCCTGATGGCACCGGCCCGTTTTCGCGGGCGTACCTCCGGCACCTGTTCATGGCTGAGGAGATGCTGGGGCCCACGCTGGTGAGCATCCACAACATCCGGCACTTTCAGAAGTTCATGGCGGCGATGCGGCAGGCGATCGCCGACTCGGCAGCCGGGCGGGTGGGGTGCTGGGAGGACCTGGCGACCCGTTTTCCGGTTGCTGTCGAGGGGCTTTCCGCCCTTGCGCCCTCCTAAGATGGAAGTTCACCCGGGCAGGAGCCCCCGGACGGAGCGATCTCCGCCCGCGGCTCGGCACCGGACCCGGGCCGGGAAGCCTTCATGCACGTTTACCCCGTACTCGCCGTTACGCTCGCCGTCATTCAAGACGCTGGCTCGCCCGCCGTTGCCCCCACGTCTGCCCCTGCGACGCCGCCTCGGGCGGTGCAGGTGGAGGGGCTTCCGCCGCAGGCCGGGACCAACGGCGCGGCACCCGCCGCGGGCTCCACGGCGGCCCCGGGCACGCCCCTCGCACCCGGCGCCGGCGCGGCCAAGCCGCAGCCCCAGCCCGACCTGCTGAGCATGCTGTGGCCGATGTTCGCGATCATCGGGGTCTTCCTCCTGATCAGCGTGATGAGCGGGCGGAAGGACAAGAAGCGCCGTGAGGACCTGATGAAGGCGATCGGCAAGGGCGACAAGGTGCAGACGATCGGCGGCATCCTGGGGACGGTGGTTGAACTTGGGGACGATGACGTCCTGCTGCGGGTTGACGAGGCGAGCAACACGCGGATCCGGTTCGCGAAGGCGGCGATTCAGCAGGTGCTCAAGCCCTCGGGCGGCGGGTCTGGGACCGCCGCGCAGGCGGAGCCAAAGCCCGCACCGGCGAAGGCGGGGGTCTAGGCCCCCTGCGCCTCGGAAACCCCGTCCCCCCATCTGAACAGGCCTCACGTACATACCCGCCCGGCCCCGGCACAGACCGACCATGCGAAACCTCGTCCGTCACGCTTTCATCATTCTCGCCTCGATCATCCTGGCGGTGGTCGCCATCACGCCCCCTGAGTCCAAACTCAGGCTGGGCAAGGACTTGGCCGGCGGCACCACGATGGTGTTCCAAGTGGACATCCGTCCGACGGACCCTCCGGGGACGTTGGGGCAGGTGATCGATCTGCTCAAGCGGCGCATCGACCCCACGGGGCTGCTGGAGATCCAGATCGAGGCGCAGGGGAACGACCGGGTGGCGATCACGATGCCGTTGCCGTCGGGGACGGTGAAGGCGGCCCGGGCGCGGTTCGACGCGGTGCTGTCAAACCTGACTCGTGGCGCGCTCAACGCCGACGGGATCAACCGCCTGCTGAGCCTTCCCGGGGACCAGCGGAAGGCGGAGATCGAGTCGCTGGCGGCGGGAGACGCTGATCGGCTGGCGAAACTGAACGAAGCGGCGGCGCGGCACGACGAGGCGCAGGCGGCGTCGGCGGAGTATGCGGCGAAGGCGCCGGCGATCCAGGAGGCCGCGGACAAGATCCAGGCCGAACTGGACGCGGCGCGGGCCCGCGGTGCGGCCCCTGAGGCGCTGGCGGACCTGACCAAGGCGCTGGGTGACGCCCTTGCGCAACTCGACGCGCTGGCCCTGGCGCCGGCGAAGGCGGACCGTGCGGCCGAGAAGGCCCGGGAGGCGGTGCTGGCGACGACGCTCTCGCCGGTGGAGATGCGGCGGGCGCTGGAACTGCCCAAGGTCGGGCGTTCGTGGCGCGACGTGAAGACGGGGAAGGTGGACGTGGTGAAGAGCCCGAGGGAGCGGGCGATCGACCGGCTGAAGGAGCGGTACCCCGGAGCGGCGGCGCGGATCGACGAGACGGTCAAGGAGTACGACACGTACCAGAGCGCCCGCACGACGCTGGATGACCCCGATGAACTCCAGCGGCTGGTGCGTGCCGCGGGCGTGCTGACGTTCCGGATCACGGTGAAACCGGGGCAACTGCCCGACGAGGCGGCACGACGAGCCGAGTTGCGCGAGAAGGGCCCCCGCGGTGTTCGCGCGCTGGACCTGCGGTGGTACAAGATCAACAAGGAGGACTCGTGGTTCGACAACTCGGCGCAGCAGAAGGCGCTGGCCGAGAACCCGTCGGCGTACTTCGCGGCCCGGGGCTACGTGGTCGAGGAGTTCGACGGGCAGTATTGGATGCTCTGCCACGACTCCCGCGGCAAGCGTCTGACCGCCAGCGAGGGCGCGTGGACGCTCAAGGGCAGCCGGCCCGGGGTGGACAACCTGGGCAAGCCCTGCATCACGTTCCAGATGGACGCGCTGGGCGGGGAGAAGATGGGCGAACTGACCGAGGGGAACCTGCAGAGCCAGATGGCGGTGCTGCTCGATGACGAGATCTACACCGCGCCGACGATCCAGGGTCGCATCAGCACGCAGGGGCAGATCACGGGGAACTTCGGGGACGAGGAGATCAAGTACATCGTCCGGGTGCTGGGCGCCGGGTCGCTCGCGGCGAAACTCTCGCCCGAGCCAATCAGCCAGGTGACGATCTCGCCCGAACTGGGCGTGGAGAATCTCCGCGCCGGCCTGCGGGCCGCGGCGATCTCGTTCGTCGCCATCTCGGTGTTCATGGTGGTGTACTACTTCGCGTGCGGCGCGGTGGCGGTGATCTCGCTGCTCATCAACGCCCTGCTGATCCTGGCGGCGATGGCGCTGCAGCACGCGCCGTTCAGCCTGCCCGCGATCGCGGGCGTGATCCTGACCTTCGGCATGGCGGTGGACGCCAACGTGCTGATCTACGAGCGGATCCGCGAGGAACTGAGCCACGGGGAGGAGATCAAGTCGGCGGTGCGGATCGGCTTCGCCCGGGCGCTCTCGGCCATCGTGGACGGGCACGTGACGATCCTGATCGTGTGCGTGATCCTGGGCCTGGTGGGGACGCAGGAGATCAAGGGCTTCGCGATCACGATGTCGGTCGGGGCCGTCGCGACGCTGTTCACCCAGTTGTACATCACGCGGTGGCTGATCGCGGTGCTGGTGGATCGGGTGGGCCTGCGGAACCTGAACATGCTGCCGATGGCCGTGCCGGCGGTGCAGAAGATCTTCCACCTCAACGTCGACTGGATGAAGTACCGGTACGTGTTCCTGAGCATCTCGGTGCTGCTGACGATCGTGTGCCTGGCGACGATCGTCGTCCGCGGGCGCGACGTGCTGGACACGGAGTTCACCGGGGGGAGCAAGATCACCATCGTGCTGAAGAAGACCGCGGAGGCGCAGGACGCGCCGCGGCTGACGATGAACCGGTCGGAGGTGGTGAAGCGGATCAACGACCTGGCCAAGGAGGCCGGCGCTTCGGGCGATCCGCGCCAGCGCGTGCTGGCGGAACTGCGCGAGGCCCGCACGCGCGTGGTCAACCCCAAGGACGGGACGGACGTCTCCGACACCTTTGAGATCAAGACGGCCATCACCAGCGCCGGGCTGCTGCGAGACGGCCTGTCGCGCGCCTTCGCCGACGTGATGGAGGTGCTGCAGGCGCTGGAGTTCACGGGCTCGCAGGAGCAGGACCCGCGGCTGATCCCGGTGCGGCCCATCCTGAGCGACCAACTCGCCGACGTGGAGGGGATCGAACTGCGGCTCCGGGTGCCGGAGTACGTGGGCGGCGCGGCGGTGATCCTGGCGGACCTGAAGCCCCGCCCGACCCTCGACTCGCTCGAGTCCAGGCTGCGGGCGATCCGGACGAAGGCGGACTACGTGGACGCGGCGGCACGCCAGTACCGCTGGGTGGTGTTGCGCGGGACGGAGAACGCGGTCGAGTCCGCGGCGCTGCTGGTGAAGGACGACTCGATCAGTTACATCAACGATCAGGCGTCGTGGGCCGCGAACCTGAAAATGCCGACGTGGCGAATGATCGTGGACTCGCTGGGCCAGGCGACATCGTCAGCGAGCGTGGAGTCGTTCAGCCCATCGGTGGCGGCGTCGTTCCAGGCCCGGGCCGTGGCGGCCGTGGTGCTTTCGGCGTTGCTCATCGTGATCTATATCTGGGTGCGGTTCGCGTCGGTGCGGTACTCGATGGCCGCGATCACGACTTCGCTGCACGACTGTCTTGTCGCGGTCGGGCTCATCTCGATGGGCGAACTGGTGTACCGTGGGGCGCCGGGGGTGGCGCACGCGCTGGGGATCCTGCCGTTCAAGATCGACCTGAACGTCATCGCGTCGATCCTGACGATCCTGGGCTATTCGCTCAACGACACGATCGTGATCATGGACCGGATCCGCGAGAAGCGGGGCCGGCTGCCGTTTGCGTCGCGGGAGATCATCAACAGGGCCGTCAACGACACGATCAGCCGGACGATCATCACCGGCGGGACCACCCTGATCGCGACGATGGTGCTCTACCTGATCGGCGGCGAGGCGGTGCGGGCGTTCGCGTTCGCATTCCTTGTGGGCATCGTGATCGGGACGTACTCGTCGATCGCGGTCGCAGCCCCGATCGTCTGGGTTCGTAAGGCTGATCATCCCGACGAACCCGCTGGGGCGGGGTCGGAGGCACAGGGTTCCCGGACCCTGCCCGCCGCGCCCGGCCCCGGGGCTCTGCCGCCCTCGGCAAGCCAGGCCAACGGGAAGCCCGCGGGGCACCCCAAAACGACCTAACCCGTCGGCCTCAGCCGCGGCCCCCCGACTCGGCAGAGCCCGCAGAGCCTGACCTCGCGCGGTTGGAGCAAGGCAGATCCTGCTGCGCTCCGTCCGCCCGGGGAGCCGATATCCTGTGATGCCCCAGCCTCGATGGACTGGGGCCGTACGTGCCGTGTCGCCCCTCCGGGGGCATTCACCAGAGGCGACCCATGAACACCAAGGATCCAGCCCGGATGGTCGGCGTGTTCGCGGTCGTGCTGGGTCTGTGGGGCGTGGTGTTCTGGCTCTGGGGGCCCGCCGCTCCACCGATCAGTTTTGGGGATCGCCCGGAGGGCTTTGTCGAGCCGCGGCCGCTGACGCAGGTTCAGCGCGAGCCCGGTACGGGGGCGCCCGGTTCGGCCACGCCCGTGTCGCGGGGTGGCGGGGGGGGCGCGGGCGGTTCACCCGAAGTCCGCAGAGTGCTCGAGAAGCCCCAGTTCCGGTCGTACACCGTGCGAAAGGGGGACACCAGTTTCGAGGTGATCGCCGCCCGGCCCGAGGTGTTTGGCGACCGGCGGCTCGCGTCGGCCATCCGCGACTCCAACCCGCTGGTGTCGCCCGATCGCCTGATCCCCGGGCGGACGGTCCTCCGCATTCCGGTGGACCCGACGAACACCGAGGGACGGATCGTCACAGTGCTGGTGCCGCAGCCCCCGCGTGCCGAGCCCAGGCCGGGTCCATCGCCCGCGCCGACCCCGAGGCCCGAGGCAGCCACGCCGAAGCCACCGGTCAACCCCGCGCCATTGCCCGCGCCCGCCAAGGGCACCGAGTACGTCGTCGCGAAGGGGGACACGCTCTCGGGCATCGCCAAGAAGCACTACGGCAAGTCCGCCCTGTGGACGATCATCGTCGAGGCGAACCGGAACCTTCTCGACGACCCAAGCGACCTGAAGATCGGGATGCGGCTGACACTGCCCCCAAGACCCGCCGAGTGATCCGACGAGCCGACCCCCCTGCCCGCCCCGCCCCCTGCCCGCCCCGCCCTGCCTCGCTCAGCCCCACCCGACCACCATGTCCAAACTCAAGCGGATCCTTGTCACCGGCGGCGCCGGGTTTCTCGGCTCGCACCTCTGCGATCGGCTCGTCGCGCAGGGGCACGACGTCATCTGCGTCGACAACCTCTTCACGAGCCAGAAGAGCAACATCGAGCACCTGCTGGGCCGGAAGAACTTCGAGTTCATCCGGCACGACGTGATCCATCCCCTTTGGCTGGAGGTGGACGAGATCTACAACGCGGCGTGCCCCGCCGCCCCCGGGCACTACCAGTACAACCCCATCAAGACGATGAAGACGAGCGTCATGGGGGCCATCAACGTGCTGGGCATGGCCAAGCGCTGCCGGGCGAAGGTGCTCCAGTTCAGCACCAGCGAGGTGTACGGGGACCCGGAGGTGCACCCTCAGCCCGAGACGTACAAGGGCAGCGTGAACCCGATCGGGCTGCGCGCCTGTTACGACGAGGGAAAACGGGCCGCCGAGACGCTGTTCTTTGACTATCACCGCTCCAACAAGGTGAACATCCGCGTGGTGCGGATCTTCAACACATACGGCCCGCGGATGCACCCCTTCGACGGACGCGTCGTCTCCAACTTCATCCGCCAGGCCCTGCTCAACCAGGACATCACGATCTACGGCGACGGCGCGCAGACGCGCTCGTTCTGCTACGTGGACGACCTGATCGAGGTCATCATCCGCATGATGAACGGGCCCGATGACTTCGTGGGACCCGTGAACATCGGGAACCAGGGTGAGTTCACGATCAAGGACCTGGCCGAGCAGGTCGTGGCGCTCACGGGCAGCAAGAGCCGGCTGGTGTTCCGCCCCGCGCTGGCCGACGACCCGGCCCAGCGCCGGCCTGACATCACGCTGGCGCGCCAGCGGCTGGGGTGGGAGCCCGCGGTGCCGCTGAAGGACGGGCTGGGCAAGACGATCGCGTACTTCCGCGACATCCTGCCGCGGCTGGGCGAGTTCCGGGCGCCGACACCGAACTATTGATCCCGGGTCAGCGCGGCGGTTACCGAGTGCGGCCCTTGTCCTTGCGCCGGTCCTGCTCGGCCTTGACGCGCTGAGCCTCCTCGACGGCGAGGCGGATGCGCTCAAAGAACCCGGGACGCTTGCCGGGCTCGGTCCGGCGCGCCGCGGCGGGGGCGCGGTCCTTGCGGTCGGACATGGCGGTGCCCACGCCCGCGGGGCCCAGTGCGGCCTTCGCCTTCTCCTCGGCGTCCAGACCCTTGCGGATCCACTTGGCCTCGATGCTGCCCAGTCCGCTGTTGACGATGAAGTAGAGCGACAGCGCCGCCGGCGCGTGGTACATCATCAGCGGGAACAGCACCACCATCATCACCTTCACGATCTTCTGCTGCTGCTCCTGCTCGGGGGTCAACTGCGCGGTCTGAGGCGGCGAGAGGTACTTCTGCTGCACGTAGAACACCCCGCCCAGGATGAAGGGGAGCAGGTTGATCGACGACAACTTGAACAGCCACAGGTCCACGCTGAAGGGGAGCGGGATGAAGCGGTCCTCGACCGACAGGTCGGCCAAGAAGGGCCAGAACGCGTTGAACTGGGCCGAGGCCCACTGGAAGACGCCGAAGAAGGCCCCGGAGTGCCGCAACTCGAAGTTGAACGCGATCATCGCGTAGAGCGCGATCCAGATCGGAGTCTGAAGGAACGCGGGGAGGCAGCCGAGGGCTCCGGCGTAACTGACGTTCTCCTCGCGCATCAACTTCCCGAGTTCCTCCTGGAGTTTCTTGGGGTCGCTGCCGTACTTCTCCTTGAGTTTGGCCTGCTTGGGGGCGAGCGCGGCCATCTGCTTGCCGAAGCGGGTCATGTTCCGCTGGGACCACCGCGTGACCGGGTGGAGAAGGGTTCGCACCGTCAGCACCAGCAGCACGATCGACAGGGCCCAGTCCCGGAGCAGCCAGTCATGGACGATCGTCAGGTACCCGTGGAGCACCGTGGCGATGGGCTGAAACGTGCACCACCCGCAGGGGCCGCCGTAGTAATAGATCTCCAGCCCGCCCAGACCGACCTGCTTGCCGGCCGGATCGGACTCCAGCGAACGATGGGAGATCGGGCCCGCGTAGACGCCCAGGGGCATGGTGGCTGCCTGTCCCGGGGCAACGGTGACCGCGTCGGAGGTCATCCGAAGCGCCTGTCGAGCCGCCGCCGAGAAGACCCGCTGGTCCCCGGTCGCGGGCCCGAGGCCGATCCGCTCGACGCGCAATCCCGCGTGGAGCCGTCGGTCGAGCGCCGACTTGGAAGGCGTGTCCGTTCGCCTGGGCTGCGCTTCGGGCAGCGCGTGCGCGGCCACCGCGAAGTAGCGGCTGGTCATGGCGACCCACGCAAGGGAGGCGGGCGGACCGTCCGGCGCCGCGGCCGGGTCGGGCCAGACGGGGAACGGTCTGAATGCGTAGGACCCTTGGGCGGGATCCCAGTCGAGCGAACCCAGAGCGGTGGCGTGCTCGATGAGGCCGTGGGTGCCGCCGATGACGAACTCCTGCTCGGGGTCCACCGAGGGCTGCGCGATCGTGCCATAGCGGATGCGCCGCATGTCACCGCCGTAGGTCAGGTCGATGGGCGCATCTACGGGCCCGACCTGGTGCCACTGCACGGTCATCGGCGTGCCGGTCAGGTTCTGCAATGACTGCCGGAGCGCGAGCCCGTACGAGCCGGGAGCGAGTTCGTACCGCCGCTCCACCCTCGCGACGACGGTACCGGCGGCGTCCACGATCTCCGCACGGAAGTGGCCCGGGGCGATCTCGGCCCACGGCTCGCCGTCGGGCAGGGCCGCGAGGTTCACGAACACGCCGTCGATGCTCACGCCGAGGAGTGAGAACGGCACCAGCGTGCGGGTCCGCGTGGAGACCACCGCCCCGTTCGCGTCGTACACGGGGTAGTCGAACGCCACGCGCTCGAGCACCACCTGGGGCGGCGCGCCCGGGCCGACCCGCTCGGCGTGGTCGGCCAGCGCGATCGAGTCGATCCCCGCGCCGAAGGGCGAGAACACGACCCTCATCTTGAACTGCCCGCCCTCCTTGGCCGGGGTCACACCGCCGAGCGGCGCAAGGGTCTGGCCCGCGGGGCCCTGCACCCTCGCCAACAGCGTCAGGGGAGGCGTCGGCGCCGCGGGCGCGATGGCCCCGGCCTGCCCGCCAGGGGCCGCCGGCGTCGCTTCGGCAGGCCGGGCGGGGTCGGTGGGATTCTCTGCTGGCGCGGCGTTGGATGCGGACGGGGTGTCCTTCGCCGTTGGCCCGCCGCCGACCGGGGCTGGTGTGTTCGAACCACCTCCCGCCGCCCCGGATCCGGGCGCGCGAGACTGCGTCATGGCCCAGAACAGCCCGATGCCGCCCAGCAGCAGCACGGCGGGGACAACAATCCGCAGAACAATGTTGGGCTTCGCGGCCATCGTGTGTGCTTGCCGATCGTGGTGGACGCCCCGCCCTCGCGGGGCCGCCCGGTGTGTGCTCGTGTGCGCCGACCCGGATCACCCGCCCCCCCGGCCCGCTACCGGCCCTCGTACAGCCGGTCCGCCAGCCAGTCCGACAACTGCGGGATCGCCTTGATCTTTCCCGCGCAGGCGTCGATGTCGTACGGCACCCGCACGAATCGCACCTGCGCTCCCCCACCCCCCCCACCGCTACCACCGTTCCCGTTCGCTCCCGCGGCCCGGCCGGTGCCGTCGCCCCCGAGCGGTTCGAGGATGACATACGACGCCCGAGGGTCCAGATCGCGCGGCTGCCCCACCGAGCCCACGTTCACGATCGCCTTCTCGTCGTCGGTGATCTTGTAGACGGCGTCGGTCAGTTCGCCGGGCGGGTAAAAGTCCGGCTCGCTCGTGAACACGCCGGGGACGTGCGTGTGCCCCACGAAGCAGATGCGGGGCACCCGGTCGAAGATGGTCGTCAGTTTGTCGGGCGCGGTGCGCACGTCGTCGGGGAAGATGTACTCGTTGATGGGTCGCCGGGGCGAGCCGTGGACGAAGAGCACCTGCACCCGCGCGTCGGGCCCGGCCTCGACGATCCGCACCCGCAGGCGGCCCAGGAACTCGTACCGCTCGCGGCGATGGGCGTCGTCGGGCTCGCTGTCGAGGCGGTTGCGCGTCCAGAACGCGGCCGACTCGGCCCCTGGGTTGAAGTTGGTGGGCTCGTAGAGCACGCCGAAGTCGTGGTTGCCCATGAGCGACCACTGGCAGCGGGTCCGCACCAGGTCGATGCAGGCCAGCGGATCGGGCCCGTAGCCGATGATGTCCCCGAGGCAGATCACCCGCTGGAGCCCCCGGGCGTCGATATCCGCGAGCACCGCGGTGAGCGCCTCCACGTTGCCGTGGATGTCGCTGATGATGGCCGTGGCGGGCGTGGTGGCGGGTGCGGGTGGGGAGGGGGGAGAGGCCAAACGGGGCTCCGTGTGGACCCACGCGGCCTGCCGGGCTGGCCGGGCGGGCCGGGGATGCCGAGTGGGGCCGGGATGCTACGGAGTCTGGGCCCGGGGGGCAATCGGGGCGCCCTGCCCGCTCGCCTCCGGCCTTGCCGGCAGGTCAGCGGCGATGGGACTCGTGAACGGCCCCTCAGGCAGTTGGTGAAATCGGCCGTCCCTAGGCGCGCCGCCGACGGGCCGCCGCGAGCCCCGCGAGCAGCATCGCCGGCGCGGCACCCGGCGTGGGGACGATGAATGTGAAGGTCTGGTCTGGAAGGGGCACGGCGGCAGCCGCGGCCGGTCCGAACCCATCGAATCCAAACAGGTATCGTGCCGACAGCCCCGTGACCGAGCCTGAGATAAGGCGCGAAGACGAAGTGGCTCCATTTGGCAGATAATACAAGCGATAGACCGGCGTGAGATCCCCGACAAGTTGCTCGGGCTCGTTGTTGATGGGGGTCGCGACTCCGACGGGTCCCGACCCTTCTGACCCGAAGTTCAGCGACCGGGAGCCAATAAACTGCGTCACCTCGCAAGGTCCAGCGGGCGAGTTGGCGAAAACACCGTTGTTCGGGCTGGAGTTTGAGCCGAGAAACAACGGAGGGACCTGTGGCTAAACCCGCCTCGGAACGGCGCAAAGTGACCTGCCAGCGCCTGGCCGGCCGTATCGGTGAGCAACCGACCATCAATGTCGGTGGTCCGCCCCCTGTGCAACTCGCCTTGTGGCATGGCCATCACCTCTGCGTGCGCATCACGAAACGTCAGGCGAAACACCCCGTTCGAGCCTCCCACTCGCGCCACGCCCAGGTTCTGGGTTCCGGAACCTGAAGTGTTCGGCAGGATCCCCACGCGCGCGAACATCGTGATGCCCACCTGCGTCGCCGTCGGCCCGGTGGCGAAGGGGCCCGTTGAGTCCACGACGAATCGCACGTCCCACACCTGCGCCGTCGCCGGGGCCTGGGCGAGCGCGGGCACAGCGAACATGATCGCCGTGCCAGCAGCCGTCAGCAATGAGGCGACCTCGCACCTCATCCGGCTTCCCTTCGTGAAAGCAATCCCAGCGACTCTTCCAAGTCTACACCTATGTGGGGATGACGCAAGAGTCACAGCGGGATCGCTGCTGCGGCCCCCTTTTTCGAAGGTCGGCCGGCGTGCCGACGTCTGTGCGATACAGCCTCGACGGACCAACTCGGGACTCTCAGATCGCCAACCCGATGTCAGTGTCGCCGTCTCCTCGCGGCTACGCCGTGCCGCAGTCGATCCGGCGGCAGTCGATCAGCGATGACGTGCCCGACGCGCCGTACGACGAACTGGGGTGCGCCGCCGACTTCAATCAGGACGGCAAACTCGACCCCGACGACCTCTCGGACTTCATCGCGGCCTACTTCGCGGGGTGCTGACTGATTGGTCGGCCCCCTCACGGCACGCCCCCGTGCCGACCGCCATTCTGGCACCCTCGCGAATCCAAACGCCGCGCGGAGGTCCTCCCCCCACGGCCGCACACCCCCGGCCCGCGTCGTGCCCCCGACGCCCGCCCGCCGGGCCGGGTTCACGGCGGGCACCGGGTTTGCCGATAAGTCCTCCCGTCCGGCCCCCGGCCGCCACGCTCGGCACGTCCCCGGTCGCTTATCGATGCGGCCCGGGCGGGCTAGTGTGTGCGGCATCAACGCCAACTGTCCCGGCTCTCGACCCAGAGAGGCCCAGAGAGGAAGGTGCCCGTGAGCGTGTCCTATCAGCGAACCCGCGAGATGACCATCGACGAACTCCTCCTGGAGAATCGCGTCGTCTTCCTCGTCGGCGAGATCAACCACGCCTCCGCCGCCCGCCTCATGATGCAGATGCTCTACCTGGAGAACCAGAAGAAGGGCCAGGACATCCACTTCTACATCAACTCTCCGGGCGGCGCGGTGGACGACACCCTCGCCATCTACGACACCATGCGGTTCCTCTCCAGCCCCGTCAGCACCTACTGCATCGGCCGCGCCTACTCCGGTGGGGCCGTGCTCCTCACCGCCGGCCAGAAGGGCAAGCGCTTCATCCTGCCCCACGCCAAGGTGATGATCCACCAGCCCTACGGCGGGGTCGGCGGCCAGGCCGAGGACATCCGCATCCAGGCCGAGCAGATCATCAAGTCCAAGAACCAACTCATCCAGATCCTCGCCAAGCACACCGGCCAGAGCGAGGACCGCGTCCGCATGGACGGCGAGCGCGACAAGTTCTTCGATGCCGAGCAGGCCAAGGCCTACGGCCTCGTTGATGAGGTCATCCAAGAGCCCAAGAAGGGCTGAATCCGCCCGAGCGGCCGCGGCGCAGCCAACCGGCTGACCGCGTGATCCCAGACCGCCCCGTGTTGATCGCCCCTGCCCCCCTCCGCCCCCCGACCGCCTCAGACATCTGGCCATCTGGACAACCGACCACCTGGCCATTTGGAGCACCCCATGTCCGGATACCTCGTCCCCATCGTCATCGAGAAGACCGGCCGCGGCGAGCGGTCCTACGACATCTACTCCCGCCTCCTCCGCGACCGCATCATCTTCCTCGGCGGGCCCGTCAACGACGAGATCGCCTCCCTGGTCATCGCCCAACTCCTCTTCCTCGCCAACGAGGACAGCAAGAGCGACATCCACTTCTACATCAACTCCCCCGGCGGCTCCGTCTCCGCCGGCCTGGGCATCGTTGACACCATGAAGTTCGTTCAGTGCGACGTCGCCACCTACATCATCGGCCAGGCAGCGAGCATGGGCTCGGTCATCGCCTCCTGCGGCACCAAGGGCAAGCGCTTCTGCCTCCCCAACGCTCGCAACCTCATGCACCAGCCGCTCATCGGCGGCGTCCTCGAAGGCCAGGCCACTGACCTCGAGATCGAGGCCCGCGAGATGCTCCGCATCCGCGACCGCCTCTACGCCATCTACGCCGACAACACCGGCCAGAACACCGACAAGATCAAGGCCGATTGCGACCGCAACAAGTGGCTCGACGAGCAGGAGATGCTCGACTACGGCCTCATCGACAAGGTCCTCCGCCACATGCCCAAAATGCGCAAGGACGGGGCGCCCAAGGACGAGGAGTAGCCCCACGGGCAGCGGCTCTCGACTGGCTCCGCCGGGCGCGAGCCAGGCTCCGGAGTGCCTACTTCCCCCACGCGTACGGCCGGCACGACTTGGCCTTTGACGCGATCGCGCGGCTTCGCGCCGACGCCCGCGAGCCGCACCAGTTCGCCACGCTCGACCGGATGGAGGAGGCCGTGCGCCTCCGACTCGCCGGCGGCCGGTGAGCCCGACACTCCACCGCGCCTCCACGCCCCGTGCACGGGGATTGGTTCACGGGGTGCCCGAGGCGCGGTCTTTGCGCACTTTTCAGTCCGATAATGCTCTTGAAACGAGATGCGCAAGCCCCGCTTTGTTGCAAATACGAACAAAATCCGATAATCATGATGTTCCGCTCGCGTTCGGGCGGGGCGGTGGTATAGTCCCTATGGCCTGCCGCTGCGCGGGCCGGCACTCGTGCGATCGGACAGGAGGTCCCCATGCTCGTCATCACCCGGCGCGAAGGCGAAGAGGTCGTGATCGGCGACCCGCGCAATCCCATCGGGGTGGTGCGGATCGCCTCGATCCGGGGCGACCGGGTGCGAGTGGCGTTCGATTTCCCGCGGACGGTGCAGGTGCACCGGCGCGAGGTGGCCGAGCAGATCGTGGTGGAGGCCGAGCCGCCGCAGATCGTGGCGAGCCTTCGCCCGAAGGCCCCTGCCGCGGCGGGCGCCGAAGGGCCGCACGTGGGCGAATCGTCGAACTCGGCTTGAAACGTGGCTGCTCAAGGGCCGATCCAACGGACACTCGGCCCGATCCCGCTTGACGGGGCCCGGTCGAAGGTCTAGGTTTACGCCCGCGCCCGGGTTCGTCGGGGCGCGAGACCGCGGGTGTAGCTCAGTGGTAGAGCGTCACGTTGCCAACGTGAAAGTCGAGGGTTCAAGTCCCTTCACCCGCTTTCGGCTTCTCCCCTGACCGGCGTGCTCGGCTGGTCCCGCAGGATTGCGTGGACGCCCACCAGGGGATTGACCATCTGCGTGATCCGAAGGCTGGCCCGGCTTGATGCGAGGGCCAGGGCTTCGCCGCGCTCGATGCTCAGGTCGGCCGCCATCATGTCGAGCATCGAACATGCGGCCTCGGCAGCGGCCTCATCGAGGGTGCGGCCGAACCCGAGGGTGATCCACGCGCCGGGTGTTCGGATGCGCGGCCCGCGCAGATGGAGTCCCTTGTGCAGGGTCACACGCAGGTCCGCCCGCGCGATGCCGCACTCGATCGCGGTGCCTGAGAGTTCGCCCTCGCCCTGGGCTGCGTGACCATCCCCGATCGAGAGCATCGCGCCCGGCACCTCGACGGGGAGCCAGAGCGACGTCCCCGGGACGAGTTCGGGACAATCCATGTTGCCGCCGGTGGCGCGCGGCGTCCAGCCGTCGGCGTGCGGATCGGCTGACGCGAGCCCAAGGCACCCTGGGAACGGGCGAAGCGGGACGCGCGTGCCGGCGCGCTCGATCGCGGCTCCGCGGGCGTGATCGATCGACCAGCGCAGGACGCGGAGGGGCTCGTCGATGACGCCGAGGCGCTGTGCGAGGCCCGGCGGCGTGACGCCCCGGCCGGCGTAGGTCCACCCCCAATCGGTCGTGTGGAACTGCTGGATCGTGATCTCGATGGCATCCCCCGGCTCTGCTTCTCGCACGCCGACAGGGCCGCAGAGGCACGGTCCATCGTCCCGCGGCGGCACTCGGCCCTCGACCTTTCGCCGGGGCGCGGTCGAGGACGTGGGCGGCTCCAGGCCCCAGCCCACGTCGGGGCAATCGCGGAAACTGACGAGGGCACCGGACTCCAACCAGGCCACGGGGCCGCCCGCGCCGTCGAAGCGCCCGTGGAGGTTGGGCCGATCGCCTCGGACGATCGTGACGCTCGGGGCATCGCTCACGACTTGACGCCCTCGACGCCCTTCACGGTGTACTTCTCCAGGGCCTTTTCGAGGTCCACGCCGTTGACGTTGGCCAGGGTGGTGAGCCAGGCGATGACGTCGGCAAACTCCTCGTCGAGGTTGGCGCGTTCTTCGGGGGTGGGGTTCTTGCCCGGCGCGTTGTTGGCGAGGGCGGTGGCGAGTTCACCGACCTCCTCGATGAGCCACATGAAGGTGCCGGGGGTGCCTCGGGCCGAGTCGGTGGCGTGGTAGCGGTCGCGGATGAGTTTCTGGAACGCCGCAAAGGTGAGGCCCGCGGGGGGCGGGGTGTGCAAGGGGGTCATGGGCGAAGGGTATCGCGCCCCCCCGGCTCATACCCTTGGGCGTGCATGAGTTTCGGGTCATCGTGATCGGCGGGGGCCATGCCGGCGTGGAGGCGGCGTGGGCCGCCGCCAACGCGCTCGGCGGCGCGAGCGGGGGGGCCGAGGCGGGATCAGTCGCGCTGGTGACGCATGATCCGCGGACGATCGGCGTCATGTCGTGCAACCCCGCCATCGGCGGGCTGGCCAAGGGCCAGATCGTCCGGGAGATCGACGCGCTGGGCGGACTGATGGGCCTGGCGACCGACGCGACGGGCATCCAGTTCCGCGTGCTCAACACCAGCAAGGGCCCGGCCGTCCACGGCCCCAGAGCCCAGTGCGACAAGGTCGCCTATGCGGCGGAGGTCCAGCGCCTCATCGCGTCACGCCCCGGAATCCGCGTCATCGGCGGCGACGTCGAGGACCTGCTGGTACGCGAGCGCCGGATCAAGGGTGTTCGCGTGCGCCCGCGCGGGGGGGGGGTGGGCTCGACCATTGACCTGCTCGCGCCGGCCGTGGTGCTCACCACCGGCACGTTCATGCGCGGGCTGATGCACACCGGTGAGCGACGCACCATCGGCGGGCGCTTCGGGGAGGACTCGGCGGAGGGCATCTCCGGCGCGCTCCGGCGCCTGGGCTTCGAGTTGGGGCGGCTCAAGACCGGCACGCCACCACGCCTGCTGCGATCGTCGATCGACTGGGAGGGCTTGGAGGCGCAGCACGGCGACGACCCGCCCCGGGCGTTCAGCGCGCTGTCGGGCTGGCGGCTCGATGCCACCCCGGGCGGCCAAGTGGCTACCCGGTTCCCCTCGCTCCCGCAGGTGGAGTGCCGGGTGACGCGGACCAGCGCCGAGATCCACGCGGCCATCCGCGCAAACCTGCACCGCGCGCCGATGTACAGCGGGCAGATCGAATCCGCGGGACCCCGCTACTGCCCCAGCATCGAGGACAAGGTGACCCGCTTCGCCGACCGCGACGAGCACCACGTCTACCTCGAGCCCGAGTCGCTCGCCGACGAGCCCATCGACGGCACGCCCGCGAGGGAGTGGGTCTATTGCAACGGCATCTCGACGAGCCTTCCGATTGACGTGCAGGAGGCCATCGTCCGCGGCATGCCCGGGTGCGAGCGGGCCCGGATCCTCCGCCCCGGGTACGCCGTCGAGTACGACATGATCCGCCCGCACCAGTTGTCGGCGACGGGCATGAGCAAGGTGGTGGACGGGCTCTTCCTGGCCGGGCAGATCAACGGGACGAGCGGGTACGAAGAGGCGGCGGGCCAGGGGTTGATCGCCGGGGTGAACGCGGCACGGTGGGCCGACCGGCCCGAGCGCGAACACCTCGTCACGCTCGGGCGCGAGGAGGCGTACATCGGGGTGATGATGGACGACCTGGTGACCAAGACGCCCGTGGAGCCTTACCGCATGTTCACCAGCCGCGCGGAGCACCGGCTGGAGTTGCGGAGCGACAACGCGGGGGATCGGCTGACGCCCCGGGCCAAGGCCCTGGGCCTGCTGGACTCGACGGCGCTGGGTCAGGCGCGATGGTCGCGGCACGAGGCGCGCCAAGGCTTGCTGCGGGCGATGCAGGATGCGCTCCGCCGGGGTCGGCGCGACGGCAAGCCTCTGGCCGACTGGGTCCGGCGCCCGGAGTTCGACGTCGGCGACCTTGGCGCGGCGCTGGGTATCGACGCCCGCGACCCGGAGGCGCTGGACGCGCTGACCACGGTGCACGCCGACGGGTTCTATGCGCCGCTGGTCACCCAGCAACGCGCCGAGTTGGGCCGGGTGGGCGAGGCCGAGCGACGCCGGATTCCGCGCACGATGGACTACTCGCGCATCGCCAGCCTCCGGCACGAGGCGCGGCAGGCGCTCGAGCGGTTCCGCCCGGAAACGCTCGGACAAGCCGGTCGGCTGGAGGGCATCACGCCGGCGGACCTGACGCTGCTGCGCGTGGTGATCGGCCGTCACGCGCGCGAGCGTGACCAGGACAACGGCTAGGCGGGGTCGCTTGCTCGCGGCGAAGCGGGCGCAGGCTCATCGGGTTCGCGGATCAGCGCGGCGCACGCGGTGAAGCCGTGGGTGGAGGTGCGGCCCAGCACCGGCCCGATCTCGCCCGCGGCGAAAAAGCCGGCGAGCGGGGGCAGGCGCGAGGGGTCAATCGCGTGGCCCGCGCGGGCGAGTTGGTCGCCCGGGGTGCCCTTCTCGAAGAGGCCCGCGATGGCGGCGGCATCGTGGTCGGAGCCGGCGAACATCCGCCGCCCACGCCCGTTGCAGGTAAACAAGAGGGCCCCGGCCGGCGGCAGCGAGAGCCGGTGCGCATCGAGGAGCATGTCCAGGTCCGCCGACGCGGCGCGAGGATCGCGCACGTGGAAGCGGACGGTCTGACCGACCCGGATGTTGTCATTGACGGCAATCTCGCCCGCGTCCTTGCGGACACCCAGCACGCCGCGGATGAGGTAGTCCCCCCGACCGAATCGCTCGCGGTACTCATCCGCGACGACGCCGACGAACACGCCGCGGGAGAGGAGCCCGCGGTCGGCATCGGAGAGCGATTCGACGGCCTGCCCCAGGGCGTCGAGGGCCGAGAAGCCGCCCAGCCTGCACAGCGCACCCTCGCGCGCCGAAGTGACAATGAAGTTCGGGCCGATCGGGCGGCAGCCCTGGCTGACGATCGGATCGACGCGGATCGGGCCGGCGAGCGAGACGCCCACGAGCCCTTCGTGGAGGACTCGGTCGTTCAACAGCAGCGTGTTGCCGCGCGGGCGGCTTGAGCCGGAGAGCACGCCGCCCAGGATCGGCCCGGTGGCCGGGGCGGGCGATGCGCCCGGTCCCGTCGCGCGGATCGCCCCATCCATGCCCGCCAGAATGGCGGGGAGGCGGACAGAGAACGGATCCACGAGCAAAAAAGTCGCGCGGCGTTGGGCATCCAGCCCGGCCGCGGCGGCGAGACGGGCAAGATCCTGGGGCTGCGGCGTCGCTGCCGGGGCGTCCTCGTGCGCGGCGCGCGGCCAATAGACCAGGGGGAGTTCGTCGAGCGCGAACGGTGTGATCGTGACGCCTCGGGCAGCGAGCGCGAGCACCACCAGGCCTGGCTCGTCCGTGTGCTCTCGCCGACCCGCGATGACGGCCTCGACGCTTCCCCCAAGGAGCGCGCCGGGATCGAGATCCCTCGCCACACCTGCCGACGCGGCGGCAACAAACTTGGAGGTGGCCCCCGCCGACAGCACCAGCGCGAGATCGCACCGCGCACCGCCCAGTCCGCCGCGTGCGGCGTCGCACGCCTCCTTCGCGGCATCCGCCCCCGCGCGAGACGAAAAACCGACGCCCACCGCGACCGACACTCCCGGCGCTCTGGCGGCAGCCCGACGAGGGGCCGCCGCGCCGGGTCCGCCGTCGCCGTCATTGGCCGATCGGTACGGAACCCGGGTGGGGTCGCCGGGCGTCTCAGATGGACCAGCGCGGGGCATGGGCGCAGTCTACCTGAGCCCGGGCGGCGCGGAGCCCTTTGCTCGCCAAATCTGCGTGATTCCGCGCACGCGGTGAACTTGGGCGTTCCGGGAAGGCGAGTGAACCCGAGGGGATGGCCGCCCCCTGTACGAGGGCTGACACCCGCGCCGCGGACGTGGCGCGGCGCAACAATGGAAACCCGGGGGGGTCGGGGGACGTAGGAACCTTGCCATGTGGTGCGGGATGCGAAGCGTGATTGGACAACGACGGCTGGCCACCGCGCTCAGCGCGGCGGGCCTGTCGCTCGCCGTCGTGACGACAGGCCTTGCGTCAGCGCAGCCCGGCCCCGGCACGGGCGCGCCCGCAACCGGCGATCTCGCTCCCCAGCCTCCCGCAGCAATCAAGACCGTCGACGAGTTGCTCGACGCGCTCGAGACCGCCGACAAGGGCATGCGGACCTTCACCGCCGGGATCCGCTACACCAAGGTGTTCGCCGAGATCGAAGGTGGCGACCGGCAGACCTGGCAGGGGATGCTGTATTTCGACGCGCGGCCAGAGGCGCCCGGCACCGGCCCGGGCGCGCCCGGCGCGGAACCTCCGCCGACGCGGAAACGCTTCGCGGTGAACTTTGACACGCTGATTGTCGGGAACCGCAGGCGGGACGAGACGAAGCACCTGATCTTCGACGGCGAGTACCTCGTCGAGAAGAACGCCGCCGATAGGCAGTTCCTCAAGCGCCGCGTGGTCGCGAAGGGTGAGCGGACCGATCCGCTGCGGATCGGCGAGGGCCCGTTCCCGCTGCCGATCGGGCAGCGCAAGAGCGAGATCCTCAAGCGGCTCTCGGCGGAGTTGAGGCCCTTCGAGGACGGGTTGGAGCACCTGACCGAGCAGGCGCGGGCGCGGTACGCCGACACGGTGCAGTTGAGGCTCGTGCCGCGGGCCCAGGCCCGCGACGCACGGGACCTGCAGGAGATCCGGATCTGGTACCGTCGGAGCGACCTGCTGCCGCGGCTGGCCCGGACCAAGTCCGCCGAGGGCTCAACCGCCGAGGTGCTCCTGATCAACCAAGCGGTGAACGGGACGATCGGAGCGGAAGTGTTCAACACCGACCCGCCCACGGAGCCGGGCTGGGACGTGGACGTGCGCGAGCAGTTCCGCGGTCCGGGCGAAGACCGTGGACCCGGTAACACGCCGGGGGACCGGGGCACGCCGGATCCGGCGCCCGCCGGTGCCGCTCGACCCGGGCAAACCCCGCCGAACCCCGTGTCGCCCCCGAAGTAGCCAGTCGCAGCCCCCGATGAAGACCGATATGCCAAGCGTGGACGAGTACGGAGGTCGCCAAACAACCCTCCAGTTGCCCACGCGGTCCCGCGTGCGAGCGCTCCGCTCTGTCGTTGCCGCTGCGGGAGTGCTCGTCGCGGCGAGCGGCGGAATTGGCCTGCCCGCGACTCTCAGGTCGGCTCCACCCGAACCCCGCGCGCCGGAGGCCACCCAGGCCCCGATGGAGGCACCGGAGCCTTCGCCGGCGGTCGCCGCGTCGCTCGGCGCGGGTTTCGTAACGCCCGAAGAAGCCAAGACTCTGCGGGTCTTCCACGGGCTTGCGACGGCCGACGATCTCGACACCCCCGCGCGCCGCGCATCATGGGCGCTCTCGCGTGGTGCGTACCTCGACCCGGCCCTCCTCGACCACGCGGCCCCCGCTCTCGATCGTGCGGCGGCGCTGGTGGCTCGCGGCGAGACCGACGCGGCCCTGGCCTTGCTCGAGCACGACGGATCCATGCGCGCCACCCGCCTGCGCGTCTGGGCGTACGCCCAACAAGGACGCGCTGACATGGTCGCGGCCTGCGTCGAGCCGGCCCTGGCTCTCCTCCGCGATGGCAAGGGCGAATCCGCAGCCGACATCGCCGAAGCGGCCCGAGCCGCTGCCATCGCCTCGCGCTGGGTCGCCGGCGCGGGCGAACCCGGAGCGCTGCACAAGTCACTGATGGCGGCGCTGAAGCGCGCCCGCGAGCAACTCGACCGCCTGCACTGGCCCGTGATGCTTGCCGAGGCGGAGATCCTCTACGAAAAGGACAACTCCGCGCAGGCCCAGCAGGCGCTCGAACAGGTGCTGGCGCTCAATCCCGCGTGCGCGGAGGCGTGGGCACTGCTGGGACGCATGGCCGTGGACGCGTTCGACATGGCCTCGGCCGAGGCAATCGGAGCCCGGCTGGACCTGCTCGCGGGCGCGACGGCAAGCCCGGCACCCGACGCCGCTCCCGGCGACGCTCCCGATGCCGCCCCCGCAGCACCGGCCGCGCCCCCCGCGCTGGCCGCGCCATCGCCACTCGCCGCGGTCGTGCGCATCCGCGCGATGCTCCGCCAGAACGACCCCGACCTCGCTGAGGAACTCAGCGCCGGCGCTCGCCGGGCCTACCCCGCGCACGCAGAACTGGCCGCGCTCGCGGTCGCCATCGAGGCCCTCCGCTTCGATCCCGCGGCACTGGACGCCAAACTCAAGGCGTACTCCCAGCGCGCCCCGGGCTCGGCCCAGGCCCTGTTCGAGGCCGGGCGGGCGCTCTCCGAAGCCCGCCAATACGGCCCCGCGGCGGACCTTCTCAAGCGCGCCTCAGCCCGCCAGCCCGCGTGGGCCAGACCGCTCACCGACCTGGGCTTGCTGTACGTCCAGAGCGGGCAGGACGAGGACGCCGGCGAGGCCCTCCGCGCCGCGACGGCCCTCGACCCTTTCAACGTCCGCGCCGACAACTCCCTCAAACTCGTCAACGAGTTGGCGACCTACCGGCGCGTCGAGAGCGAGCACTTCGTCGTCCGGTTCAAGGGCGCCGAGGGCGCCGCCGCGGGCCCCAGCGCCGACTCCATCCTCGCCCGGGAGATGCTCCCCGTGCTGGAGGAGAACCATCGCCGCGTCACAGGCGCGCCCGAGGCCGTCCCGGGCGGGCTGGACTTCTCGCCGCCCGGCAGGACGATCGTGGAGTTGATGCCCAACCACCGGTGGTTTGCGGTCCGGATCGCCGGGATGCCCCGCATCCACACCATCGCCGCCGCCACTGGCCCCATCATCGCCATGGAGGCGCCCCGCGACGGCGCCTCGCACAGCGGCACCTACGACTGGCCCCGCGTCCTCCGCCACGAGTACACCCACACCGTCGGCCTCGCCCGCACCGGCAACCGCCTCCCCCACTGGTTCACCGAGGCCCAGTCCGTCTACCTCGAGCACTCACCCCGCGACTACCCGACCTGCGAACTCCTCGCCCGCACCGTCGAACGCGGCGATCTCTTCGACTTCGTCGCCATCAACCAGGCCTTCGTCCGCCCCAAGCGCCCTACCGACCGCCAACTCGCCTACGCCCAGGGCCACTGGATGTACGAGTTCCTCGTCGAGACCTTCGGCCCCCGCGCGCCCCTCCGGCTCATGGACGAGTACGCCCGCGGCGTCCGCGAAGAAGAGGCCTATCAGAAGATCCTCGGCATCTCCCGCGACGAGTTCATGACCCGCTTCAAGCCCTGGGCCGAGACGCAACTCGTCGCCTGGGGCCTGCGCACGCCGCCCGGCATGCCGTCCATCAAGGCCCTGAGGGCCCAACTCGAGGAGCGCGGCGAGACCGACGTAACCCCCGAGGTCGTCCAGCGCTGGCTCGCGGAGCACCCCCGGCACCCCGACGTGCTCGACCTGGCCGTCCGCCAGGCCCTCAGCGCCAACGCCAACACGCCCACCGTCGAGATGGTCCCCATGCTGGAGCGGCTGGCCGAGGCCCGCCCCGTCGACCCGCTCCCCCACAAGACCCTCGCCCGCCTGTACCTGTCTCTTCCGCCCACCGCCCCGACCGAAGGCGGGCCCTCCCAGCGCGACGCCATCCCGCACCTGGAGTGGCTCGACGCGCGCGAGGATCGCTCGCCGACCTTCGCCGATCAACTCGCGGCTCTCTACGTGGGCGAGCGCGACCTGGACCGCGCCAAGGCCAAGGCGGATCGTGCCGTCCGCATCGCGCCGTACGACGCGCGGTTCCGCGAGCGCGCCGCCGCCGTCGCGCTCCTGAGGCAGGACCTTGACGCCGCCCGCGCCCAGATCGAGGCCATGATCGTCCTCGAGCCCGACCGCCCCGTGCACCGCCAACGGCTCGAGGCGCTCCGCGCCAAGATGGGCCGCTAGACCCCCCCGACCCCCCCGACCCCCCCGCTCCCCCCGCTCGACGCCCCGCCCGCCGCGGGCGCGACCACCGGCCACCCCGTCCACCCGGCAAACCGCGCCTGCAAATCCGGGACGATCCCGCCCGCCTTCACGCCCGTGTAGTCGATCGGCGGCATCACGCGCACCACCGCCCGGCTCCGCCGCGCCAGCGACGCCCACGCCGTGTCGCACGCGGGCGTGCCCGTCACGACGATGGGCAGCACAAGGCCGCCGCTCCGCGCCACGATCAGCCCCGCGCCGGGCTGGAACGGATGCAGCACTCCCGACGGCCGCTCCAATCGGCCCTCCGGAAAGATCCCCACCACGCCCCCGGCCTTGATGTACGACACCGCGTCGCGGATCGCTCCCAACTCCGACGCCCCGCGACGCTGCCCATCCTCGCCCACGAAGATGATCTCCATCCACGTCCACACCGCGCCGAGCACCGGCAGCCGCATCTCGCTGGCCATCATCCATCGGATGAAGAACGGGCACGCCGCCTGGATCAGGACTGGGTCCACCCCGGCCCCGTGGTTCGCCACCACGATCAGCCCGCGTGCGGGCCCGCCCGCCCCGGCGATGGGTCGCCCCTCGGCATCCCTCTGCCGGCCCGGGTAGAGGTGCTCCCGCCCCTCGATCCGCAGGCGGTGCACGAGCCGTGCGTACGCCAGCACCGCCAGCGTCGCCAGACCGCCCGCGACATCGCCCTTGGGATTGCGCGTGAGCCAGTGCGCAGCCGGAACCCACGCGAGCCACAGGCCCGCCGCAAGCATCACCCACAACAACCAGTCCGCCCCGCCCGCCATCATCACCCCCGACCGAGGTTGGGCAGCAGCAGCCTCAGAACGTCGTGCCGCGACACCATCCCCACCGCCTTGCCATTCTCCACCACCGGCACGTGCTTCATGTTGCGGGAGAGCATCACTCGGAGCACCTCGCCGATCGGGTCGAGGGGCCTGACGCTGTACACGTCGCGGCTCATCACCTCTCGGGCCTTGAGCCGACCCGCCTTATCGTAGATGTGCCGGAGTTCCTCCCACGTCGCCGCGCGCTCGCCGAAGATCGCCGGCGCCAGTTCGAGGGTGTACGGGATGAACCGCCCGATCGCCGTGAAGTCGCTCTCGGAGATGATGCCCAGCAGTCGGTCGTCCGGATCCGCGATCACCACCGAGCCGATGTCCAGGGACTGCATCATCCCCGCGACCTCGACCAGCGGCGTCTCCGGCCCGGCCGTGACGCACGGCGAGGTCATGATCTCCTGCACCTGATGGGGCGTCTCGGCCATGAGGTTGCTCCTGTGCCGGCCCGCCGCGACCCGCGCCGCCGCCGACTGGTCAAGGCCGGGTTACTCGAACCGTCCCTGGAACGTGATCTCCGCCTCGTACAGCGACGCCACCTGCGCCGACGACTTCTTCTCCAGCGAGTCCAGCCGCGCGATCAGCGCCGCCGGGTCCTTCACCGCCAGGCTCCCCAGGAGCGTGAACTTGTGGCGCAGCAGAGCCTTCAGGTCCGCCGTCGTGTTCCGCGCGTGCCCGGTGGGGAACATCACCAGCCCGCTGTCGTGCTCGTTGCCCATGTCGTCGGTGATGACGACGCTGGTGGGAATCCCTTCGGGGTAGCGCCGGTCGTACTCCGAGCCGCCGTGCTCGAAACTGATCTTCTCCATCAGCCGCCGCGTGAGCGGGTTGAAGATCGCCTCGGCGTTATAGTCGTGCGGCCCGAGCATCAGCGTCGCCCAGTCCGCCGTCTTGTGCCTGAGCGCCTTGTGGAGCAGCGTCGCGACGATGTAGACCATCGAGTGGTCCGCGGACTGCCGCGTCTTCGGGTCGCGCTTCGCCGGGTCCCCGATGATCCCGAACGCGGGCTCGTACGCCACGATCTTGATGCTCTTGATCCGCCCCCCGTCGCTCTCTTCCAGCAAGCCCGGATTGTGGCTCAGCAGGTTCAAGAGCGCCTGCAGCGCCCCGGCCGACTGGTGCTCGTACAGCCCCAGTTTGAAGTGCATCCCCATCACCGCGAAGTCCGACCCCGACCGACTCAGCATCAGGTTGAACGGGCTCTCGCCCTTGTTCGCCGGCTTCTGGAACAGGCAGAACACCGCCTCGGGGTTGCGGAAGATGTCCTTGGGCCCGATGAACCCGTGCATCGCGCGCTGCATCGAGAGGATCGCCGCCTCCGTGCTGATCGCCGCGCTGGCCCCCTTCGAGTCCGACAACTGCTTGCCCGCCCGGATCGCCCGGAACGGCACGTAGTGCGCCACCACCATCCCGATGGCGTGCTCGATCTGCTCGGCCGTCGCCCCCAGCATCGCCCCGTACGTCGCCGCCGACGCGATCGCCCCGTGCAGCACGTGATCGATCTTGTACGTCTTCAGGCTGAACACCTCCGCCAGCCGGCCGCGGATCTCGTCCAGCAGCACCATCCCCTTGAGCGCGAACGCCCCGTCCTCTCCGCGCAGTTGCGCCGCCGCCACCGCCACCGGGTAGAAGTCGTTGTGCCCGAACTCCCCCGCCGTGTGCCCAAGGCTCGGGTTGTACCCGAAGTTTGTCCCGTTGCTGTCCCACTCCCGCACCGCGGCACAGTTCGCCACGATCGCCTTCTCCGGCACGCACCGGAACCCCGACCCGAACACCGTCGCGCCGCGATGGATCGCGTGCGGGCCGGCCACGTGCCCCAGCGTCCCCAGCCCCGCCCCCTGCGCCGGATACCGCAGAGCCTCATTCCGCAGGATCGTCGGCGCGTTGGTTCCCAGCGCCAGCGCCGAGAGCCCGCAGATCACCGAGTCCACGTGGAACTGGTTCGTCCGCTCCAGCACCGCCCCGTCGGGCTCCCCGCGACGCCCGCGCTGGTCCGACATGAAATCCAGCGCGTACTGCGCAATGCCCAGCGCCTGGTTCGAGTCGGCGGGCAGCGTCACGACAGAGTCGGCGGGGGGGCGCGTGTGCATCGAAGGCGTTCCGGTTGGGGGCTCGGGGCTTCACTTCCGCAAGGGCGGACAGGATAGCGCGGCAGCCGGGCGTCGGGCCCCTCCGCCCAGTGCCAACTCCCCGACCCCCGCTACACTCGATGCCCGTCGAGATGCGACGGACGCGGGGGCACGCCGGTCGCCCCACCTTCCCCACCCGCCCCCCGCCCCCCCCGCTCCTCCCGGCCCAGACCCCATGAACCTCCTCGACATCCTCACCCCTGAGTGCATCAAGGCGCCGACCGTCGCCACCGACAAACGCGGCGTCATCGACGAACTCGTCGACGCTCTCGCCGCCGCTGGCCGCGTCGCCGGCGCCGACGCGCTCAAGGACGCCGTCTGGACACGCGAGCAGACCCGCACCACCGGCATCGGCCACGGGCTCGCCATCCCCCACGGCAAGAGCGCCGGCGTCTCCTCGCTTGCGATGGCCATCGGCAAGCCCCCCGCGCCCATCGACTTCCAGGCCATCGACGCCAAGCCCGTTCGCCTGGTCATCCTCCTCGCCAGCCCCCCCGACAAGACCGCCGACCACATCCAGGCGCTCGCCAAGATCAGCAAGTACATGATGATGGAGAGTTTCCGCGAGCAGATGTACGCCGCCCCCAGCGCCGCGGAGATCTACCAGTTGCTCAAGACCCACGAGGCCCGGTGAGCCACGCAATGACCACCGCCGCCTCGCGACGAGGCCCCCTCGACATGACGCCCGCCCCGCGATCGGAGCACCCCGCCGAACCGCCGGCTCACGTCACCGCGCCGACGCCCCGCATCGACGCCCACATGACCGCCTTCGTCGGCGCGATCCCCCTGCCTTCCGCACTCGCCGACGCCATCCGCTACGCCCTCCTCGGCGGCGGCAAGCGCCTCCGCCCCATCCTCGCCTGGCACTGCGCCGCTGCGGTCGGTGCCGATCCCGTCCTCAGCCTCCCCTCCGGCGCCGCCGTCGAGTTCATCCACGCCTTCTCCCTCGTCCACGATGACCTCCCGGGGCTCGACAACGACGACCTCCGCCGCGGCCGCCCCACCCTGCACAAGGCCACCAGCGAGGCCATGGCCATCCTCGCCGGCGACGCCATGCTCACCATGGCCTTCCAGGCCTTGCTCGAACAAACCCCAAACCCCTCGCTCGCCGGACGCCTCGCCCGCGAACTCGCCCAGGGCACCACGGGCATGATCGCCGGGCAGGTCTACGACACGCTCGGCGGCTTCCCTCCGGCGCTCTCACCCGCCGACCGCCTCGCCCTGGTGCACCGGAACAAGACCGGCGCGCTCATCCGCGCCGCCTGCCGAATGGGCGCACTCGCCGGCGGCGCCGACCCGCGCCAACTCGACGCCCTCACCCGCTTCGGCGACGCCATCGGCCTCATGTTCCAGATCGTCGATGACCTCATCGACGTCACCCAGTCCGCCGAGCACGCCGGAAAGCGCACCCAGAAGGATCAGGACGCGGGCAAACTCACCTATCCCGTGGTCATGGGCGTGGACGCCTCGCGCCAAGCCGTCGAGCGCTCGCTGGCGGAGGCCCTCGAAGCCCTCGCCCCGCTCGGCCCTGTTGCCAAGCCCCTGGCCGACCTGGCGCGGTACCTCGCGGTCCGCACCAAGTGAGCCGCCCCCGAACCTGACGCCCGAGAACATCCGCGCCCGTTTCGCGCGATATGTGCGCGATCCACACACCCCTCCAGGCCGTAGCAGCCTGCGCCTCGCCGGTACCATGCACAGGGCGGCCGGAAGCGCTTTCGCCGGACCGGCTTCCTACGCTCCCGGCGCGGGGTGATTGGCTCGCAACACCCCGCGCGGCCGCCCGTGTAACCGCTCTCTCAAGATTCGGAGAAATGTGGCCTCGATGAACCTCCTGTCCTCCATCACCTCTCCGGCCGACCTCAAAAAACTCTCGCTGGAGCAACTGCCCCAACTCGCCCGCGAGATCCGCGAGGCCATCTGCAACCAGGTCGCCAGGTCCGGCGGGCACCTCGCCCCCAATCTGGGCGTGGTCGAACTCTCCATCGCCCTCCACTACGTCTTCGATTTCGGGCACGATCGCCTGCTCTTTGACGTGGGCCACCAGTGCTACCCCCACAAACTGCTCACCGGCCGCCTCCCGATGCTCGCCGGTCTTCGCACCGGCACCGGCATGGCGGGCTTCCCCGAGCCCCGCGAGTCCAAGTACGACCTCTTCTCCGTCGGCCACGCCGGCACGGGCATCTCCACCGCCGTCGGCATGGCCCACGGCGACCGCCTCAACGGCGAGTCCTTCGACCCTGACAAGAACCCCGAGGGCCGCCGCGTCGCCGTCATCATCGGCGACGCTTCGATCGTCAACGGCGTCGCGATGGAGGGCCTCAACGGCGCCGGCACGCTCAACCGCCAGTTCCTCGTCATCCTCAACGACAACGGGATGAGCATCTCCAAGCCCCAGGGCGCGATGGCGGCCTACTTCGACCGCTTCCGTCTCTCCCAGACCTACGCCGACTTCAAGAAGAACGCCCGCGCCTGGCTCGACTCTCTGCCCGGCGGGGGGACGCTCCGCGAGGCCTACCACCGCTCCTCCGAAGCCTTCAAGGCGATGATCAACGAGGGCGGGTGGTTCGAGCACTTCGGGCTCGTCACCGTCGGGCCCATCGACGGGCACAACCTGCCCGAACTGGTCGCCGTCCTGCGCGAGGCGCGGGACTTCAACCGCCCCCTCGTCCTGCACGTCAAGACCATCAAGGGCAAGGGCTACACCTTCGCCGAGGGCGACTCGACCACGTTCCACTCACCCCCCGCGTTCACGCCCGTGGGCGATCCGGACGGCGCGGGCGCGCCGCGACTCGAAAACGAAGGGTGCCGCGTCGAACTCAAGCGCGAGGGCCGCTCCTTCACCGCCGCCTTCGGCGACGCCCTCACCGACCTCATGAGCCGCGACGCGAAGGTCCTCGCCTGCACCGCCGCCATGCCCGACGGCACCGGCGTGAGCAAGGCCCTCGCGAAGTTCCCCGATCGCGCCTTCGACACCGGCATCTGCGAGAGCCACGCCCTCGACATGATGGCCGGCCTCGCCAAGACGGGCTGGAAGCCCTTCTTCGCCGTCTACTGCACCTTCCTTCAGCGCGCGTTCGACCAGTGCTTCCAGGAGGCGTCGCTCCAGGGGCTCCCCGTGCGCCTCTGCCTGGACCGCGCGGGCCTGGTGGGCGGCGACGGCGCGGTGCACCACGGGTTCTGCGATATCGCCCTGCTCCGCGTGCTGCCCAAGGCCGCCATCACAGCCGCCATCGACGAGCCGAGCATGAAGGCGGCACTCGAGTTCATGCGCGCCTATGACGCGGGCCTCTCCTCCTGCCGCTGGCCGCGGGACATGCTCTCGGACAAACTCGCGGGGCAGGCCTGCCCGCCCTTTGTCCTGGGCAAGGCCCGCTGCCTGACGCCCGACCTGGACATCGGCGGCCGGGGCAACAACGGGATCGGCGTGCCCGACCTCGCGGTTCTGGCCTTCGGCACGCCAGCGATCGACGCCCTCGCGGCGGCCGAACGCCTCGCCGACTCCGCCCGCGTCTGCGTCTACGACGCGCGCTTCGCCAAGCCGGTAGACGCCGACTTGATCCGCCGCCTCCTCGAGCACGGCGTGCCGATCGTCACCGTCGAAGACCACTCCGTCGTCGCCGGCTTCGGCGCCGCGGTGGTCGAGGCCGCATGCGAGATGGGCCTTGACGCGTCGGCCGTCACTCGACTGGGCCTCCCCGATGGATGGATCTACCAGGACAGCCGCGCCAAGCAGATGGCCCTCGCGGGCATCGACGCCTCGGGCATCGAGAGGGCGCTCCGCGCCTCCTTGCTCGCCCACGGCGATGCGCAGCGACGCAAACTCGAAGTCCGCATCCCCACCCGCGCCTGAGGCGACTCCCGCCCGCCGCACCGCCCGCTGTCAGGCCCGCGCCGGGCTCTCCAGATCCGCGATCACCGCGCGGTAGTGCCGGCAGGAGTTCTCCAGCCCGCCCGGTCGCGATCGCAGCGCCCACAGCCGGCGGTGCTCCGCCTCGATCGCCCGGGCGCGCTCCGCGAGGGCCCGCGCCGGGTCAGGCGCAAGACCTCCCGCGGCCCGGCGCAGCACCGCCCGGTCCGCCGCGAGGCTCGCGACCTCCGCCGTGTGCCGGAGTTCCGCCTCCACCAGCGCCGCCAGCCCCCGCGGGCTGGACACCGCCGCCGCCAAACGCTCGACGCGCGACCGCGCCGCCTCCCACTCGCGCAGCGCCCCCACTTCCGCGCCGGCGACGCCCCGCCAGTTGTGCAGATCGATGAACAGCGCCGACTGGTTCCGCAGCCTGCCCTGCACGCCGGGGCGTGAGAGCGCCAGGCACGTCTCCCTCAGCGGGAGATCGGCGTCGCCCAGTTCTTCGAGCCACCGCCCGACGGTCGCGGGGTCGAAGCCCCCTGCGGGATCCCAGGGATCGTGGCTCGGGCAGACCGCATGCAGGGCAGCCGCCGCGGGGTCGAACGCGCTCGCGGCTCCCGGGTTCCACGCCGCCTGGGCCGCGTGGGCCAGCGCGTGGGCCACGACGGGCCACTGCTGATGATGCCCCGTGTCACCCCAGTCGCACACGAGGAACCCCGCCGCCCCGTGGGCGATCCCATCGCGTGCCGCGGACTCAATGTTCCCTCGTCGCTCCGCAGTCCTGCCCGTGATGGAGCGCCACGTGCTCGTGCCTGGGCACACCCACACCTCGCGCGATGTGCCGTGTGCGCCGCCGGCGGCTCGCACCTGGTCACACCACCGCCCGAACGGCGCGTCGGGCTCGTACCCCCACGCCAGCGCGATCAACTCCTCGGGCAGCATCGCCAGGGCTTCGGGGTGCGAGATCGCGATGTCGGCCCAGAACATGGGCCGGGCGCCGCGGGCCAGCGCCGCCTTCGCCACCTTCGCGACGAACTCCGCGTACACCGCCGCACGCCCGCGCAGGGTGACCTCGCCCTTCGACCGCCCGAACCCCACGTCGTACGTCTCATCGCACCCGATATTGACGAGGCCCCCGGCAAAGCACGGGAGCAACTGCCCCAGCAGATCCTCCACCAGCGACAGGCTCCCCGGATCCACGGGGCAGAGCGAGAACGGCCCGCTCCGGGGCCACACGTCGAAGACCCAATCCCCGTGCGTCTCGGCGAGGTGCGCGTAGCGCGGCCGCCGCAACCAACTCGCCAGATGCCCGAAGCAGTTCTGGTTTGCCGCGAGCGTCAGGCCGTGGGACCGCGCCAGCACATCGAGTTGGCGAGCCTCGCCCGGCGTGATGGGCGACCACCCCTCCCACACCTCCTCGTGCCCGGCATACGCGAACGTGTGCTCGGTGTACATCTGCACGTGGTTGAACTTCAGCGCGCCGAGCAGCGCGAAGATGCGCCCGAACTCGTCCATCGTGGGGATGCGGTCGCGCGACACGTCGAGCATCACGCCGCGGGCCGCGAAGCCGGGGCGGTCGGTGATCCGCAGGGCGGGCCAGCGCGCGCCGAAACGCCGGCGGAGTTGGGCCAGCGTGGCCCGCGCGTGCCGCGCGCCCGCCACGTCACCCGCCGAGACCTCGATCCTCGCGCTCAGGATCGCAGCGTCCGGCGCGATCGTCATCTTGTACGCCTCGGCCCCCAGGCCGGGCTCGATCCGTGCCGTTGGCCAATCCCCCCGCGCCAGACGTGGATCCTCCACCCACGCGCCGAGCCGCTCCACCCGCATCGGCGTGGGGATGAGCATGAGATCGTCCGAAGAAGGGGACCCAGCGGTCGTCACGCCGCGATCGTTGGCATGCCGCGAGGTATCGGCGCGCGACTTGCGGACTCCCGTCAACCGGGGATCCGCCCCACACAACTCTGTGCCCGCCGCGCCCGCCGCGGCGCAACTGCGAGGATTCCCACGCGATGCCAGCATCAGCGCCATGCTTGCGGTGTCATGCAGCCGCGGTACGCTCGTCGATTCACCAAGGACGCCCCATGACCCAGGCCCAACTCGACCGACTCGCCCTTGACGCCGCCATCGCTCAGGCGGAGAAGTCCCTCGCGGAGGGGGGCATCCCCATCGGCGGGAGCCTGATGACGCCCGCAGGGGTCATCGTCGCCCTCGGGCACAACCGGCGCGTGCAATCGGGCGACCCGACAGCCCACGGCGAGACCGTCACCATCCGCAACGCCGGGCGACGCCGGGACTGGCACACCCTCACCATGGCGACGACGCTCAGCCCCTGCGCGATGTGCAGCGGCACGGCCGTGCTGCACCGCATCAAGCGCGTGGTGATCGGCGAACACTCAACGTTCCTCGGGCGCGAGGACTGGCTCCGTGCCGAGGGGATCGAGGTCGTCGTCCTCAACGACCCGCGGTGCGAGGCCCTCATGACCGCGTTCATCAAGGCCCGCCCGGACCTGTGGAACGAGGACATCGGCGTCCCGCCACACCTGCACCTGTAGCGCGCCCCCCTGCCCTCCTGCCGCCCGCCTCCTCAGCCCCCTGCCCCCGCCCTCACCCGTTGCGGTACTTCACGATGCACCACAGGGCCCGCACGCCGTCGCGCCAGCCGATCTTCTTGCCCTCTTCGTACGTCCGCCCGCTGTAACTGATGCCGACCTCGTAGATCCGCCACCGGCTGCCGTCGGGCCGCCGGCTCGCGGCGATCTTCGCCGTCACTTCGGGCTCGAACCCGAATCGATCCTCGCGCAGCCGAACCGACATCAGCACCTCCCGCCGGAAGCACTTGTAGCACGTCTCCATGTCCGTGAGGTTCAGATTCGTGACGGCGTTGGACATCAGCGTCAGAAACTTGTTCGCCAAGTAGTGCCAGAAATACAGGACGCGGTGGCACTCGCCCCCCGCGAACCGCGAGCCGTACACCACGTCCGCCCGCCCGTCGTGGATCGGCCCTGTGAGTTTGGGGAACTCGGCGGGGTCGTACTCCAGGTCCGCGTCCTGCACGATCACCGCGTCGCCCGTCGCGGCGGCGATGCCCGTGCGGATGGCCGCCCCCTTGCCCCGGTTCTGGTCATGCCGCAGGATCACCACACCGGGCATCGATGCGATCTGACCCCCCGGCGCGAGTTTGTCCCACGTGCCGTCGGTCGAGCAGTCGTCGACGATGATGATCTCTTTCTCGCCCCCGCCGCCCGGGAGCACCGGGGCCGCGGTGACGCGCGCCACGATCCCCTCGATCGTCTTGGACTCGTTGTAGCACGGGATGATCACCGACAGCCGCACGAGGGCAGTCTATCGAGCCGCATCAATCCTCGCCTGCACAAGCGTCTCGCCGAGCCCGTCCGCGGCATGTGTCCGACCAGCCGCCCGCGCCCGCCTCAGCGCCGGGTTGCCCAGTTGCCCGCACGCCGCCATCGTGTCCCGCCCCTTGGTCCGCCGACGCTTCACGTACACGCCGCGAGCCCGCAGCGCCGCCATAAACACCTCGACGGCCTCCGCCTCCGGCGCGGGCCAGGGTGAGCCGTCGCGCGGGTTGTACGGGATCACGTTCACCAGTCCGCGCAGCGGCCGTCCCCCACCAACCCACCCGCCCTCCCCCCCATTCCCCCCCTCCGCCCACGCGCCCTCGCCCCGCACATAGTCCGCCAGCCGCTCCGCGTCCTCTGCGCTCGCGTTCACGCCCGGGATCAGCACGTATTCCAGGCACAGGTGCGCACTCCCATAGAACGGCCACGCCAGCAGCGCCCGCCGCAGCGCCCCCATCGACGCCGCCCGGTTCACCGGCATGATCGCGCTCCGCACGGCGTCGGTCGGCGCGTTGAGCGACACCGCCAGACCAAGCCTGTGCCACCCCGGCTCCCGCACCCGCTCGGCAAGGCGCTCGATCCCGTCGATCCGCCCCACCGTTGACACCGTCACCCGCCCCATCGCGATCGCAGGCCCGCGCGAATCGGTCAGCACCTCGATCGCCCGCACGACTTCCGCAAGGTTGTCCATCGGCTCGCCCATGCCCATGAACACGATGTTGCGGATCTCCGCCGCCTCGTCGGGCCGCTTCACCAGCCACCGCGCCGCCCACCACTGGGCCACGATCTCCGCCGCGCTCAGCGACCGCAGCAGGCCCATCTGCGCCGTCTGGCAGAACGCGCACCCCATCGCGCACCCAACCTGGCTCGACACGCACAGCGTGTACGACCGCTCCCGCTTCCGCCCAACCATCGGGATCAGCACCGACTCGGTCTCCAGCCACGTCCCGCCCCCCCCTTCGCCCACCCCCTCGCCCACCCCCCCTACCC